>Ga0182019_10000434_pt1 | contig 20777 bp, 21 predicted proteins | sample 812E2MmetaG_FD_120483 | JGI IMG/M metagenome (GOLD analysis project Ga0182019, IMG submission 120483) | Permafrost microbial communities from Stordalen Mire, Sweden - 812E2M metaG | ecosystem: Environmental > Terrestrial > Soil > Wetlands > Permafrost | place: Sweden: Stordalen | collected...
GCCCAGAATTTGCTCAAGAATGTGTCGCAGATTTTAGCCCAGGCCAAGATTCATATTTTTAACGCGGCGCTGGATACACAGTCCGACTTATCAGCCGTTTTAAATTTGACGATTCAAATAGAAAATACCGATCAATTAAGTCAGGTGCTGAGTAAAATAAATTGTCTACCGAATATCGTGGAGGTTAAGCGCAAAACTTGATGTAGCATAGGCTTAGGCAATTCCCAATAATTAATACACCAAAAAGACTGTCCACGAAAGACACGAAAAGCACGAAAGTTCTCAAAATATACCCTTTCGACTACTATTTTCGTGCCTTTCGTGCCTTTCGTGGACTTTGCTTTGTTCTCACCTTTAACCTTATACCTTAATCCTATGCCACAACAAACCCCAAAACGCCTGATTCTGGTAGACGGTTCTTCCTTTTTATTCCGCGCTTACCATGCGATACCGCCCTTGACCAATCCTCAAGGCGAACCCACCAATGCCATCTACGGCGTATCCAACATGCTGCGCAAACTGATTGCAGATTATCAAAGCGAATACGTCACCGTGGTTTTTGACGCGCCGGGCAAAACCTTCCGTAACGATCTTTATGATCAATATAAGGCGCACAGGCCGCCTATGCCCGACGATTTACGCGTGCAGATAGAGCCTTTGCATCGGTTGATCCAGGCGATGGGGCTGCCGTTAATTATGGAGCCTGATGTAGAAGCGGATGATGTATTGGGCGCTTTGGCGCAACATGCCGCCGAACAAGGTTTTAATGTGGTTATTTCCACCGGCGATAAGGATATGGCGCAACTGGTCACCGGCCGGATCACCCTGGAAAACACCATGACCAATACGCGCATGGATATTCAGGGGGTAATCGACAAGTTCGGCGTCAAGCCGGAACAGATTATCGATTATCTGGCCTTGATGGGCGACAGCAGCGACAACATTCCCGGCGTGCCTAAAGTAGGCCCCAAAACGGCGGCCAAATGGCTGGAACAATATCAAACCCTGGAAAATCTGGTCGCTAATGCCGATAAAATTACCGGAAAAATCGGCGAAAATCTGCGTGCCAGTCTCGCTATGCTGCCCTTATCCAAACAGCTGACCACGATCAAATGCGATCTAAATTTGCCTTACGGCATGGACGATTTAAAACGCCGCCCTGTTGATAGGGCGGATCTGAAAAGCCAAGTAGCCGAGCTGGGATTTTTATCGTGGTTGAAGACGCTGGATAATCATGTAGAAGCTGTCATCGTTGACGACAAGCCCGCCAGCATCACGTCCCACTATGAAACCATACTGACCGACCAGCAATTCAAGCAATGGCTGGCGCGCCTGGAGCAGGCCGAGCTGTTTGCTTTCGACACGGAAACGACCAGTCTGGATTACAGCAAAGCCCAGATAGTTGGCGTATCTTTTGCGGTAACGCCCGGCACAGCGGCATACATACCCTTAGCCCATGATTATCCGGGCGCGCCCGATCAACTAAACCGCTCCGATGTTCTGGAGCAGCTACGCCCGCTATTGGAAAATCCGCACAAAGCCAAGTTGGGGCAAAACCTCAAATATGACGCCCATGTGTTGGCGAATCACGGCATCGTTCTACGCGGCATTGCCCACGACACCATGCTGGAATCATACATAGTAAACAGCACGGCAACCAAGCATAATATGGATGATTTGGCTCAAGAATATCTGGGCATTACGACCATTCATTATGAGGATGTGGCCGGTAAGGGTGCAAAACAAATCCCGTTTCAGGAAGTATCATTGGAACAAGCCGCACCTTATGCGGCAGAGGATGCGGATATTACCTTGCGACTGCATCAGGTACTGATGGCTAAATTGCGGCAAAGTCCCAGCTTGCTGGCTTTGTATACGGACATAGAAATCCCGCTGATCAGCGTGTTGGTTGGTATTGAAAGCAATGGCGTTTTAATCGATACCGGCATGCTGGCGCAGCAAAGCCTGGAGCTGGCCGGTCATATCATCGCCCTGGAACAACAGGCGCATGATCTTGCCGGGCGGGTTTTCAATTTAGGCTCGCCTAAACAAATTCAGGAGATTCTTTACGACCAGCAAAAACTGCCGGTATTAAAGAAAACGCCTAAAGGCCAGCCATCCACCGAAGAGTCGGTATTACAGGAATTGGCTATCGACTATCCTTTGCCCAAGCTGATACTCGATTACCGCAGCTTAAGCAAACTGAAATCGACCTATACCGACAAACTGCCGCAACAGGTTGACGACCGCACTGGCCGCATACACACGTCTTATCATCAAGCGGTAGCCGCCACCGGCAGGCTGTCGTCATCCGATCCCAATCTGCAAAACATTCCCATCCGCAGCGAAGAAGGCCGTAAAATCCGGCAGGCATTTATCGTCCCGGCGGGTTATAAAATCGTAGCGGCGGATTATTCGCAAATCGAATTGCGCATCATGGCGCATTTGTCCGCCGATGTCGGTTTGCTCAAGGCTTTTAGCGAAGGTCAGGATGTACACAGGGCAACGGCGGCGGAAGTGTTTGGCGTAGCCCCGGATCAGGTCACCACCGATTTACGCCGCTCGGCAAAAGCGATTAATTTCGGGCTGATTTACGGCATGTCTTCGTTCGGATTGGCGCAACAACTGGGCTTATCGCGCAATCAGGCGCAGTCTTATATAGACCTGTATTTTGCCCGCTATCCCGGCGTTAAGCAGTATATGGACGGCATCAGAGAGCTGGCAAGGGAACAGGGTTATGTTGAAACCCTGTTCGGCCGCCGCTTATATTTACCGGAAATAAAATCGCGTAACGCGGCGCGCCGCCAGTACGCCGAACGCACCGCCATCAATGCGCCCATGCAGGGAACGGCGGCGGATATTATTAAACGCGCCATGATTAGCACCGATCAGTGGTTGTATCAGGAAAAACCGGACGCCAAAATGATTATGCAGGTACACGACGAATTGGTGTTTGAAGTGGCAGAAGACCAGCTGGATCATTGTACCGCGACGATTAGAACCCTCATGTGTTCAGCAGCTGATTTACAGGTGCCGCTGATTATTGATATAGGCGTCGGTAATAATTGGGACGAAGCTCATTAAAAAATCTCAATGTGGTTGAAACTTTTCATTTACACTTAAGTCGTAAGGAAGCAATGCCTGCTTGGTGTTGAGTCAGCCGTTTCCTCTTAAGTTTAGGCTGATTTTCCTATAACCCCAGCGTTTTTTAAGCGTTGGGGTTTTCTTTTATCTAAGGCCTCATTCCGATTCAGGCTGCTCAACTGGGTTAAACAAACTGTCCAACGCCTGATGCACTTCATCAATGCCGGTTTTTTTCAATGCTGAAAATAACTGTATCGTCAGCGGAAAGTTAATGTCGCTAAGCTCTTTTTGCACCTGCAGCAGCGTGTTTTTAGCCGCGCCGTAATTCAATTTGTCGGCTTTGGTCAGCAATATATGCAAGGGCAAGCCGGTATGCCGACACCAGTCAACCATCTGCCAGTCGAATTCGGTTAAGGGATGGCGCACGTCCATCACCAACACGATGGCACATAAGGATTTACGCCTCGTTAAATAGTTTTCCATTAACTCATGCCATTTTTTTTTCACCGCCACCGGCACTTTGGCATAACCATAACCCGGCAAATCGACAAACCGTTGCTGCTCATTGATTTCAAAAAAATTGAGCATCTGGGTTCTGCCCGGTGTTTTGCTGATTCTGGCTAAGCCGTTTTGCCGGGTGAGAGTATTAATGGCGCTGGATTTGCCGGCATTCGATCGCCCTGCGAACGCCACTTCCTTGCCTTGGTCTTCAGGCGTGTCCTTTAGATCGGGTGAACTGTTAATAAATTTTGCTTGGGTGTAAACTGGATTCATGGGTGTCTCGCTTAAGCTTACTAATTAGGGTAGAATCTGGCCACACTTAGCAGCCTGCATACCTACATTAAGGGCTACCATAAAATGACAACTTTATTCCAAAGGGGAATCCGATGAAAAAAAAATTGCTGGCATTTTCATTCGCCATGGCATTTACCGGTACTTCGAGTATTTTACATGCAGGGGACGCTATTGACGCAGGAAAAGAAAAAGCGGCGGCTTGCGCCAGTTGCCACGGAGACAGTGGCAACAGTTTGGTATCGACATTCCCCAAGCTTGCACAACAGCATTCTTCGTACTTGGTTAAGCAGTTGGAAGCCTTTAAAAACGGTACGCGCAAGAATCCGATGATGTCATCTATCGCTATGGGCTTATCTCATAATGATATGACTGATATCGCCGCTTACTATGCGGCACAAAAAATTTCGGCAAACGAGTTGCCGGTTTTAGATGACGACGATGAAAAACCTGCGGCAACAAAAGCCAGCGTCGATCCCTTACAGGCAATTATTGCCCAAGGCAGCGATTTGTACCGCAACGGCGACCTGAGCAGAGAAGTCTCTGCCTGTATCGCCTGCCACGGCCCTTTTGGCGAAGGCAGCAAACCGGCCGCATTTCCGGCGTTAAAATCACAACATGCCGATTATTTAATAAAAACACTGACCGATTTCAAAACGGACGTGCGCAGTAATAATCCGGAAAACATGATGCACATGATCGCCAAAAAAATGACGGCTGAGGAAATTAAAGCCGTTGCTTATCGTATATCGATGATGAAATAAGATCTAGCAAAAACATATCGCCACGCTCATTGAGAACTTAACTATGTTTAAAAAAATTACCCAAACCGGATTGTTAATCCTGTTATTTTCCTGCGCTTTTTTGGTAAAAGCCGAATCGCAGGGCTATGAGACGCTTTCGTCTCCCCAACCCACACAAAATCCGGCTAAAATTGAAGTCATTGAATTCTTCTGGTACGGCTGCCCGCATTGCTATGCCTTTGAGCCGGTACTTGAAAAATGGGTAAAAAACCTGCCCGCCAATGTCGAATTTATACGAATACCCGCCGCATTCAATGAGATCTGGAGCAAACACGCCAAAGCTTATTACACGGCGGAAGCCTTAGGCGTAGTTGATAAAGTTCATGCCGATTTTTTTGACGCCATACAAAACAAAAAAGAAAAGCTCGATACCGAAGCCGAATTAGCCACGTTTTTTGTAGCGCACAGCGTTACTGAAAGCCAATTTCATGAAGCCTACAATTCCTTCGCGGTCGATGCCAAAATGCGCCAGGCGCCGCTTATGGCTAGCCGCTACGGCATAACCGGTGTACCTGCCATCATTATTAACGGCAAATACAGAACCAACGGCACTTTGGCCGGATCTCATGAAAAGATGATTGAGGTTATGGATAAGCTGATTAAGCAGGAAAGCGCTAAAAAATAATACTGTGAGGGATTAAGCAAGTCCCGCTTGCTCTCAATCTCTCTCGGATAAGCATTAGGCAACTCGTAACAGATAAAATACAAAGTAATCAGTTCCCCCTCTTTGTTGAGAGGGGTTAGGGGAGATTTTTAAATAGGCCCATTGATCTCTTTATTTTTGGTGCAGGGCTATTGTTTTTTACGCGTCACCACATCAAATCATCCGGGATTTGATAGCCTGCATAAGGATCGTCTTTGTTATCAACGGCATCCGTGCCTTGCTCGTTATGGACGATGATATAGGCGGGATCGCGCAAGCCTATTTTTTGGGCGACTTCGGACGCAACCACTTCATAACTGCTCCCCAGTTTTACAATTGCCAGTCGCCCGCGAATAATCTGTTCGCGCATAGTTTCCGAGACATACAGCGTTTTCACTTTATTACCATCATTAAAATGATAGGCCAACCCATCGGCATCTTTGGGTTGCTTATTAAGCTCAATGAGTTGTTTGACTTGCGCAACCAGATGTTTTTGCTCTTCCTGCTGCTTTATTAACTGGTTAAGCTCGCGGTCTCTTTCGACTTTTTCCGTCTGGGCTTTTTTTACCAGCTCTTTTGCTTCATCAACGACGGTTATGTTATTTTTACGTTGCTGCTCGGTTTGTTTGCGCTTATCCGATTTGGCGCTTTTAGCCTGGGCGGAACTCACCAAGCCGGATTTTAACAATTGCTCCTGCAACGATAACTTTTGTTTACTCATCACCTGATTCTCTTACTTTATAATTTAAGGGCATAGTTTATTTTAAAATACATTTCCTGTGTATTAAATATCAGTCTCTGACCCAGACTAGCTGTATCAATTTGTCATACCCAAAGTTGTTCGGGAAGTGCTAAACTTAAAAACAGGGCAACAATTCACCATCATCATTAAAGGTGACATTATTGAGCTGGTTCCGGTTCGCTCCATAAAAGCGGCGAGAGGTCGTTTCAGAGGCTGTGATCCGAATAATTATAGAGATCATCAGGACAGGATCTAATGACTTGTCTTGTTGATACCTGCGGCTGGATTGAATGGCTCACCGATGGAGAATTAGCCGATTCTTTAGAGGATTAAACCGTGACCCATAAAATTAACATCTCCAGTCTGCCTGAGTTTGATGCTTCGCATTATCTGGATAGCGAAGTGGCGATTGCCGAGTATTTGACGGCTATCATTGATGACGGCGATTCTGCGCTATTGGCGGCAGCATTAGGTGACATTGCCCGCGCTCGCGGCATGTCGGAGATAGCCCGCTCAGCAGGGCTCACGCGCGAGGCGCTTTATAAGGCGCTACGACCCAATGCGACGGCTGTTTGGAGCGAAAGCTCATCTTCATAACGATATTCGGCAAGCCTTGTAGATGTTCGAAAACGGCCATGACTTTTTCGGGAGGAAAGCAAAATCTATCGGCACGAGTCAAAACCCAGAAAAATTCAAGCAAAACCGTTTTTGTGACAAATAGCTGGGGTTCATTCCTGAAAAGGCGCAAAGCAAGAGGCGATTGCAGTGCATCATCTTGAGCATAGTAGCGTACCAGGATATTGGTATCGACCGACTTCATAATGATTGCACCGCACCCTTGGCAATAGCGTCGTCCATTTCTTCCAAGGTGACTGTCGGCCCAGTATAAGCCAATATTTTTGGGCCTGCTTCAACCTGTGAGATTTTGTTTGTTTTAACAGGGCGCATGATAATCGCGTCACCTTGGCGTTCAAAAAAACAGCTCGGCACCCGGTTTTAAGCCCAGTGCATGAATCAGATTATCAGGAATGTGGACATCGCCGTGGATGGATAAGGTAGGCATGTGCTTATTCTCGTAGAGATTTATTGTATACGATATGTGTTATTAGTGCATCCTATGGCCCTATTTTGCAACTGTTTCTTTCACTCTATGCTCGACAATTAAAAAAGTAATGCCCTGTTGAATGAGTGTTTTAATTGTTTCAAGGAAATATTGGGTGCAAGCCCTGCACCGGCTTCATCTGGCACTCTTCGGCCAATTTCGGGAAAAGATTCCAGTTTTTTAGCGGCATCAAAAAGTCGTTCAATAACGCGCCGGGCGTAAAAGTTGGAGTCTTTGGCGATATAAGCCTGGATTGCTTCTAAATCCTCTAATGCCGGTTCTGTCCAGTTAATTTTCATTGCCCAAGAGCCGTCTTTTGGCATCTTCACTTGATAGAATACGGCCTTCATCAACAGCTTTCAGTCCTTTTTCAATTTTCTGTTTGACATAAAGCTTATACATGATGTCATCCCAGGTTGCCTGGCCGGATACATGATCAATAATCTGTTTTGCGGCTTGTTTAGCGGTTTGCATATTTTTACCCTTTAAAACTTTTAAAAATCCCCCCAACCCCCTTTTTTTAAAGTGGGAGCTGGATGTTACCAAAATTTCTGCTCTGTCGCGTTAACTGTATTATAGCTTGATGGTGTTTTAAACGTTAGGCACGATATAAGCCGATGCCTGCTCGACGGTGCCGATTTCCAGGCTGACTTCGCCAGGATTTTTTCCGTAGTTGACCGTTAAGGTCGAGGGTGCATCCAAGATGCCGACCGGGCTGGACAGTTTGGACAGGGCGAAACCGGAACTGTCCAGCCGGGGAGGGTAGCACATGCTTTTCGTGCCTACGTTGAACAAACGCGGTGATGCGTGTGGTGGGCAGAAAAGCGTTGCCCGACAGGGTTTTTTAAAAAAAGAATCAGCCCTTGCCGCGCGTGCGGGTGCGGGTAGGAGATTTGTCTTTTGCCGTTTCCATAGTCTCGAAACGTTTTTCGATAAATTGGATGATCAGGTCGGCGATGTCTTTTTCGCTGGCCGCTTCTATGCCTTGCAGGCCGGGAGAGGAATTGACTTCCATGATCACCGGGCCGTGATTGGAGCGCAGCATGTCGACGCCGCAAACATTTAGCCCCATTATTTTGGCGGCGCGCACGGCGGTGGAGCGTTCTTCCGGCGTCAGCCGTATCAAGGTAGCCGAGCCGCCGCGATGCAGATTGGAGCGGAATTCGCCTTCCGTCGCCTGCCGTTTCATTGCCGCCACTACTTTGTCGCCGACCACGAAGCAGCGGATGTCGCTGCCGCCTGCTTCTTTGATAAATTCCTGCACCATGATGTTGGCGTGAAGTCCCATAAACGCCTGGATGACGCTTTCGGCGGCATTGTGGGTTTCCGCCAAGACTACGCCGATACCTTGTGTGCCTTGTAACAGCTTAATCACCAGCGGGGCACCGCCGACTTGGGAAATCAAGTCTTCAATATCATCCGGGTTGTTGGCAAAGCCGGTCACAGGCAAACCGATGCCTTTTCTGGCCAGTAGCTGTACTGAGCGTAATTTATCCCTGGAACGCGAGATGGCTACCGATTCATTGAGCGGAAACACATTCATCATTTCAAATTGCCTTAATACCGCTGTACCGTAAAAGGTTACCGACGCGCCGATCCGGGGAATAACGGCGTCAAAGCCGGTTAAATCTTCGCCCCGATAATGGATGGACGGATTATGCGAAGTGATATTCATATAGCAACGTAATACATCCAAAACCCGTACCTCATGGCCGCGAGCCTGTGCGGCTTCAACTAATCGAGCGGTTGAATATAATTTGGCGTTACGGGATAAAATAGCAATTTTCATAGATTCTCGAATTAGCACTTAGGACAGGGCATATTTTGGCATGAAAAAATGTATCTGGCATTACAAATACCGGTTCGCTGCTAAAAACCGGCGGCGGCTAACGGAATAAGGGCGAATGCTTTGGGCTTTAGTCATCCGACTAGAACCCCAAACAAACCTATGTTATCTTTGCCCACTAAGATCCCGTTGGCTTTGTTGAATAATACGCTTTCCTCTTTCTTTAAACCTCACTGCGTAAGCTATCAAACCGGATGAATGTATTATTAATCATTGTTGCATTATGGCTGTTGGGTGTGATGGCTGTTTTTTGTTGGAAAAATAAGCTGTTCAGACAGACATGGCGGGAGCCTTACTTTGCCGATACGCCGGTACTGATCGAAAGCGACGACTGGGGGCCGGGCGGTGTTGTCGATGCCGAGCGATTGGCGCAATTACTCGCCTGTTTGGAAAGTCATCACGATACGGGCAAGCGAACGGCAGTGATTACCGCCGATGTGGTGCTTAGCGTACCGGATGTGGAAAAAATAATCGCCGATCCCGACTTTACATATCAGCGGAAAACGCTGGACGAAGCGGCACCGGATATTTACAAGGTTATGCTGGCAGGCATTAAAAGCGGTGCTTTCGTGCCCCAGTTGCATGGCCTGGAGCATCTTAATGGACAGGCCTTTGCCCGACTTTGTCAGCAGAATGATCCGCGCATTGCCGATGCGATAGCCGATCCCTACGGTTGGAACTGGGAATCGTTAGCTTCGCCTTTGCAAGGGCATTATGTCGATGGCAGTCAGTTGCCGACTCAAGCAATCAGCCTTGCACAGGCACAAGCCATTATTGCCTTGGCGACGCAGACCTTTCAGCGGCTGTTTGGCTATCCCAGTGTCAGCACGGTAGCACCCTGTTATTTGTGGAACAGCGTGATTGAAAGCGTATGGCAACAACACGCAATACAGATGATTCAAACGGCCGGTTACCGATGCGACGGCAGAAATGAGCATAGCCATTACCACCAGGATAAACCGTTGATACGCGTGGGCGACTTAAGCAATAGTGGGCAGATTTATCTGGTAAGAAACGTCATGTATGAGCCGGTAGACGGCAGAAATACGCCGGATACCGCTTACTTGGAAGCGTTGTCGGCTTATGCCCAGGCTTTGCCGGTGAGCATATCGACCCATCGTTATAATTACACGCGCAGCGAGCAGGACTTTCAGTGCTCTTTGGATGGACTCGATCAGCTGTTGACCCAGATTCGAAGCACATTGCCTGACGTGCGTTTTGTATCATCTCCCGAATTAGGCGCGCAAATGCTGGCCGCCGATAGCGTTATGATCAATCATTTTAACGGCGAGTTATGGCCGCCGTTGAAGCAATTAACCGGGATTAAAAAAATCGCGCCTTTTTTAAATCGCTTGCATGCGCGCCATCCCAAGCTGACTTTATTAGCAGGTGTGACCGGTTTGATTGTTCCTGCGTGGCTGATTTGCAGACAGAGCAGGCAAAAGCTGGTGCAGGGAAGCCGATAATGATGACTATCAGCGCGGTTATTCCCGCCTACAACAGTGCCGATTTTATCGCTGATGCGATTGACAGCATACTCAAACAGACTCATCCGGTCACTGAGATTATTGTCGTGGATGACGGTTCTGTCGATAACACCGAGCAGGTTGTGCAGTGTTTCCCCGATCATGTCCGCTATTATAAACAAGTCAATCAAGGGCCTTCGGCAGCGAGAAATCAGGGCATAAAAATGGCCGATGGCGAGTGGATTGCGTTTTTGGATGCCGACGATCAATGGACGCCCGATAAAATCGAAAAGCAACTGGCGACGCTGGCTCAGTATCCTGAGCTGCAATTGATTGCCGGCGATATGGCCGAAATTGATGATCAGAATGAACCGTTAACCCCGTCGGTGCTGGCCAAACATCTGTTGCTGCAAGGCTTTCAGGCGCTGCATGGACAGCCGGTTCCCAAGGCATTGGCCGCGTTAATCAACAAAAACTTTATACCGACCGGCACAGTTCTGGTCAGGCGCGATGTCGTATTGGCGGCCGGGCTTTTCAATGAATCGATACGTTTTGGCGAAGACCTGGAATTGTGGGCAAAAATTGCGGCCCGCCATGCCATCACTTGTTTGCCGGAGATCTTGATGTTGCGCCGATTGCATGGTAATAACGCGACACAATTAACCGGGCGCATGTTGGCCGATCTGGTTAAGGTCATGCAATCGCTTAGATACGCTATTCCAGCAGAGCTGAAGCATCAGGGATTAAGTCCCGATCGATTGGTTGCCAACAGTTATGTGGATCTGGGTTATTGGTATTTTAGCGTAAACGATTACGGTAAAGCACGGGCGGCATTGCGATCCAGTTTGCGAGCAGCTATTAACCGTCGTGCGGCGCTTTATCTTTTAAGCGCCTGTTTGCCGCCCGGCTTGGTGGCAGGCATTAAGTCAATAAAACAAGCTTTAACGCATCATTAAAATTTGAGAGCACTATCAGATTTGCCGGATTGATACGGCGAAATCGGCTATGCTGTCAACTGTCCCAGCATATAAGGCGAATTGTTCGTGAGCGGAAATTTTGTAAAAAATATACTCTATGTAGAAAATGGCATCGGTTACGGCGGCGCTATTATTTGTCTGCGGCATTTGGTCAGACATCTTGATCGCAGCCGTTTTAAATCGCTAGTCGTCACCGGACGCACTGGCCCGCAATATCGGGAAATAGCGCAAGAAGCCGGTTGGAAACATATTCCTGACCGATATATCAATGTGGTTAGCATGCGTAGGCGACTAAAACAGTTATCCTGGCCGCAACGTATACCCGGATTAACAGGTCTGTTAAATCAACTATTGGCAAGAGCTGATGATGTGTTCAATTTCCTGCCTTTTTTTCTGCATTTATTATGGGTCGCCTGGCGCTTCAAGGCCGACTTGATTCATGTCAATAATGAGCCGCTCTGTAACCGCGCCGCTTTATTGGTCGGAAAGCTGTTAAGCATACCGACGGTATGTCATGTTCGCGGCGATCCTGTTAGCTCACGATTGATTAAATGGACGTATACGCTGCCCACGCATTTTATTTCCGTGTCCCATTGGGTCGCAAAAAGCATGCGGGAAAAATTGCAGGTGCCACCGGAAAAAATCAGCGTCATCTACGACGGCATCGCACTGGAAAAGCTGAATCTTAAGGCGGATGGTAATGAATTCAGGCGGCAACATCACATCCCTGTTGATGTTTATGCCGTCGGTTTAGTGGGTTTATTAATTCCCTGGAAAGGTCAGGTGCTGTTTCTCGATGCAGCAAAATTACTGCGAGATAAAATTCCTGGCTTGAAAATGGTTATCGTGGGCGGCACGCCGGATGATTGTGTCTCTTACGAAGAGATGCTGCGTCAACGTGTTATTCAAGAGCAGCTTGAAGACATTATTATTTTCACAGGTCATGTTACGCAAATGGAGCAGGTTTACAATGGCCTGAATGTCGTGGTATCGGCTTCCACTAGCCCGGAACCGTTGGGTACCGTCGTCATTGAATGTATGGCGATGGGTAGGCCGTTGATCGGCCCCAATCATGGCGGCGCGGCGGAAATGATGGAGCATGGTAAGACCGGCTTGTTGTTTACGCCTAAAGATGCCGCATCATTGGCGATGGAGATTGAGAGATTTTACCGCGATAAGCAACTGTCATTACAATTAGGCTATAACGCCCGTGTGCATGCGTTGGCAACATTTGCCATAAGCAGTCATACGGACAAAATACAAACGCTATACGATAGCATTTTGCAATAATTACACCTTTCTTTCTCTATGAATCCTTTCCTATCACGGCAGTTGATTTATCCGTTACAAGAAAAATTATTAAACAGGCCCACATTTCCCTATTTGGCGTCTTTGGAAAAAACACAATGGCAGTCGAGAGCCGATATTGAAGCGCTACAACTGCAAAAGCTGCAAACACTGTTGAAAACCGCCAAGGAACATAGTCCTTGGCATGCCCGGCGGATTGAGCACTCGGCTATTAATCTTGAAAATCTGAGCATCGAAGATTTCAGGCGGCTGCCGACCATGGGTAAAATAGAGATGCAACTGCACGGTCAAGAAATGATGTGGTCCGATGTGCCGGGTGGCTCTTTTCGCTATACCACCGGCGGTTCCAGCGGATCGCCATTGATTTTTAATTTTGGCAGAGCACGTCAAGCCTCGGATGCGGCTGGACGTATCCGCGCCAGACGTTGGTGGGGTGTTAATGTCGGCGATCCTGAGGTTTACTTATGGGGCGCCCCCGTTGAGCTTAATAAAACCGATAAAATAAAAACCATCCGCGACCGGCTGCTTAATCAGTTGGTGTTAAACGCATTCGAAATGTCGCCGGAAAATATGTCGGCTTATTTGACGGCGATACAAAAATTTCAGCCTGCATGTATCTACGGTTATGCCAGTAGCGTTGCGCTACTGGCCGGCTATGCGCGGCAACATAATAGGTCGTTATCATTGCCTGGGTTAAAAGTGGTCTGTACTACCGGTGAGCCGCTTTATCCTGAGCAATGCCGATTGATTTCCGAGGTTTTTAATGTGCCTGTCGCCAATGAATTCGGTAGCCGGGATATAGGTTTTACCGCGCATGAAAACAGTCATCAGCAACTGTTGCTGATCAGCGAAAGTATTCTGCTTGAAGTGTTGGATGCTGATGGCAATCCGGTTAAGGCCGGTGAAATGGGCGAAGCGGTGATGACCGGCTTATGCTCCCAAGCGCAGCCTTTTATTCGCTATCGCACCGGCGATATGGTTGTATTATCAAAAGATGCGGATAAGGACGGCAGAGGACTGCATGTCATAGACGAAGTCGTCGGACGTAGCACTGATTTTTTAATCCATCAGGATGGTTCCATCGTTCATGCCTTGGCGACTATTTATGCGCTACGTGAAACCATCGGCGTGGAACAGTTTAAAATCACCCAAGAGGCGGTTAACGACTTTGAAATTTTGATTGTCACCAATCCATTATGGCATGCTGCTTCGTTAACGGTTATAGCAGAAAAATTCAAAGCCCGTTTTGGTGCAGCCTGCACAACCGATATACAGTTGGTCGATAAAATCCCGACCGAAGCATCGGGAAAAATAAGGCAGGTCGTTTCCAAAGTGTCGCCGCAGTTTTAACGACTAAACCTCGCAAAACGCAACCTCAAACTGTTCCGGCTTAAGATGGAAGCCAAATTTTGTAATCAGCGAATCTGTTGCAACTTTTATACGCTTTACCCTAAACTTAAACTTACCCCTATCATTAGTTCTATGTCTAACTTATTGACCAAACTCATTGAATTACCCTTCCGCTATAAAATTTGGCGACCTGCGCATATAGGCATTGTGCTGGACGATTTAACCGGATTGTCTAAACAAGCGATTCAAGCGGATGAAGTTCATCTTAAAGCCGCGATAGCGTGGTTGTGTCGCGCCCAAGACCAGCGGCTGGGCCACCAAGACCAAGGCGGCATATCGGCGGGTTGGAGTTTTGAAGACGGCTGGTTGCCCTGCTATCCCGAAACCAGCGGCTATATTATCGAAACCTTTCTTGCCGCCGCTAAAATCCTGAACTATCCCGACTTAGAGCTTCGAGCCGGACGTATCGTAGATTGGGAGCTGTCTATCCAGAACGCCGACGGCTCGTTTCCTGGGCATTTCGGGGAGGCGGGCAGCAAGCCGGTCATTTTTAATACCGGCCAAATCATGCACGGCATGGTCGCAGGTTATTTAGCCTTTAATCGAGATGAATGCCTGACCACCGCCGTCAATGCCGGAAAATGGATGCTGTTGCAGCAAGATAACGACGGCTGTTGGCGGCGGTCTGTCCACAATGACACGCCTCATACTTATAATACGCGTTCGGCATGGGCATTGCTGCGCACGGGCCTTATCGCTAATGAACAAGAACTGGTGGATGCGGCGATTAAGAATATACGCTGGGCGCTGACTCAGCAGACCTCGTCGGGCTGGTTTAAAACCAACGGCTTTAAAGAAAATGGCCTGCCGTTTACACATAATATTGCCTACGCCATCCGGGGAATTTTGGAGAGCGGCTTATTGCTGGATAATGAAGAAATGATTAATGCCGCCATTAAAGCCGCCACGGCACAAGCCGCAGTGCAACGGCAAGACGGTTGGTTGTCAGGAACTTACGCCGATAACTGGATACCTCAAGCCAATTATTGCTGCCTGACGGGTTTGGCCCAGATGAGCATCATCTGGCAACGATTAGCGCATACCCAGGGCATCAGTGAACTGGAGCAGCATGCCGAACGGGGCATCAGCTTTGTAAAATCCAATCATCGGCTTACCGGCAAGCAATATTATCAGGATGGCGCAGTTGCCGGATCAGCTCCCGTATGGGGGCGTTATTCGATGTTTGAATACCCTAATTGGGCGGCAAAGTTTTTTGCCGATGCGTTAATGCTCAAAATAGCCCATATCAATATACCCGAATCAAAATAAAATCATGTCCCAGCTTTCAGTCATTATCCTTTGCGGTCAATCGCCTAGACATCTGTATTTTGCCAACCAACTCTGCAAAGCCTGCCAGCCGTTGGTCATTATTCAGGAAGGCGGGCATGACGACCCGCTAAAAAAAATAATCAAGCTGCTGCTAAACCCTGCAAAATTATGGCGCAAAGTTTCGCGCTGGTTGCGGGATCGCAAACGTTACAGCGGCAATAAAGAAGCCGCATTTTTCTTTGCCGAGCAACCGTCGCAGCTGGATCGTAATGATCTTCGGGTGGAAGTGCCGCATATCAATCATCCCGATGTCATTAAGCTCATAGACGAGCATAATCCAGATTTGATCGCCGTGTTTGGCACATCCTTGCTAAAAGGCGAATTGCTGGAAAAAGGTCGGTTAGGCATAATTAATTTGCACGGCGGCTTATCGCCCGAATATCGGGGCGCCGATTGCACTTTCTGGGCGCTGCATAACCAGGAGCCGGAAAAAGTCGGCTGCACCTTACACTATATTAATATGGGTATCGATACCGGCAATATCGTCGCCCACGTTTCACCCGAAATAAAAGCAACCGATGATGAGCTGACTTTATTCTGGCGAGCCGTGCGTGACAGTACCGATACGTTTGCAGAATTGTTGGATAAGCTGGAAGCGGGCGAGTCGCTGGGGCAGGTACAAGCGCATAAAGGCGCGTTATATCAGGTCAAGGATAGAGGATTACAGCACGAGAAAAAGCTGGAGGCTTTATTACAACAGGGACTGTTAAAAAACCTCAATCTGGGTAAGCGTGTTACCTGGTTTAAATCTTAAAAATAATAATTGTCAGCCGATTCCTGTTGCCTGCGACAATTTGTCACGCGACAATCTGTCACATTTCCTAGTTTAGTCTTTATTGATATACTTTATGCAACTCTTGAGATGCAAACTTCCTCCTCGGAATTCAGAGTTTTATATCCTTCTCTTAATGCGGCCTAACAGCCGCATTTTTTTTGTTTAAATATTATTGTTAATGTCTTCAAGCGTTAGATTTCAGGAGTTTTAATTTTTTTTTTTTTTAAAAGCTGTTATCATATTCTCGGTGAGTTGGATGCTGTGTAAGAACAGTGAGTTTTTAATGTAAATTAGGGAGAGGCCATGCTTATATTGACTCGTCGAGTAGGGGAGACTTTAATGATAGGCGACGAAGTTACTGTCACAGTCCTTGGAGTGAAGGGAAACCAAGTTCGTATTGGTGTTAATGCACCGAAGGATGTTTCTGTCCATAGGGAAGAGATTTACGAAAGAATCAAAAAAGAACAGGCTGAGTCAGCGGGCCTAACAGGTTCTGAAGAGTAAAACATTTTAGGAGAGATGGCCGAGAGGCTGAAGGCGCTCCCCTGCTAAGGGAGTATGGGTTTTATCGCCCATCGAGGGTTCGAACCCCTCTCTCTCCGCCACATTAAAAAATTGTCTTTTTAAATTTTTATTGACATAAGATAGATAAAGAAAGACAATAAGCGGCTTAATAAAGCGCCCGTAGCTCAGCTGGATAGAGTAATCGGCTACGAACCGATCGGTCGGGAGTTCAAATCTCTCCGGGCGCACCATTAATATTTTAGAAAAGTTTAATCCCCTGTAGCTCAGTCGGTAGAGCGGGTGACTGTTAATCACTAGGTCGGCGGTTCGAGCCCGTCCGGGGGAGCCAAGTAAATCAAAGCCTTACATGAAAATGTAGGGCTTTTTTTATGCCTAAAATTCCTTCACGCTGCACTCACGTTGCAGTTCAAAATAAAAAGCCATAATAAACCGCAACACTTGCCAGAATTTCAGGCACAAAAAAGCCGGTGTTGTTGCTTTCATATATTAGAAATTACTCTTTAGCGGCTTATTTTTGAAAGCAGTGTTGTTGCGTTGCTTTTTCAGGTATCTACTGATTTTGGGTCGTTATTTTTAAGCAAACCCTTTAGTACAGCAAAAACCCCAAGCGCTCCTCTTCCCACGCCTGCTCATCCGCGCTGGCAATCAGCTCCAGGTCTTCAGGCAGGGCTTGGGTATCGTCCACCCACTCGCGTAACAATGGCGAGCCGTTGATGACGTCGATAGCCAAGCGATCCAGTTCATATTCATAGGGAAAATCACGCCACAACGGGTAATCCGGTTGTTGCAGGCGCAATGCTTTGAACGCCAAGGCCTGCAAGCGCCAGGGGCGGAACGCGGCGTGATTGTAAGCGGTATCTTCCACATGGATTTGCACACCGGCGCACAGTTTGCCCGCGTGTTTGTGGAACGTCGGTTCAAACCAGCACTCACGCAGGCGACAACCCGCCAGCCATTGCGGCGCAAGGTTGCGCATGGATTTGATGAGAGCCTGCGCATCAATGTCCGGTGCGCCGAATAGTTCCAGCGGGCGCGTCGTGCCACGGCCTTCGGACAGCGTAGTGCCTTCCAGCAGCACGGTGCCTGCGTAACAGCGGGTCATCCACAGATTCGGCGCGTTCGGGCTGGGGTTGATCCAGGTGCGCTCGCCCAGTGGCCAGCCGTAGCCGGGCGCAGCCTCCGGTTGCCAGCCTTGCATTGTAATAACCCGGCAATCCACGTCCAGCGCCAGCGTCTTAATAAACCAGTGCGCCAGTTCGCCCGTCGTTAAGCCGTGACGCATAGGCATAGCGCCCGCGCCGACAAAGCTTTCCCAGCCTGGACGCAGCGTTAAGCCTTCCGCCGGTCGGCCTGCCGGATTGGGCCTATCCAGTATCCACACCGTTTTTTGGTGCGCCGCAGCCGCTTCCAGCACATAACGCAAGGTGGTGATGAAGGTATAAATGCGGCAACCGAGATCCTGTAAATCGACCAGCAGCACGTCGAAAGTCGCCATCATCGCGTCGGTCGGGCGGCGCACGTCCCCGTACAGACTAAACACCGGTATGCCCAGCGCCGGGTCGATGTAGTCGGAGGATTCCATCATATTATCCTGCTTGTCACCGCGTAATCCGTGCTGCGGGCCGAAGGCGGCGCTGAGCTTGATGTCCGGCAAACGGGCCAGGGCGTCCAGCGTATGCGTCAAATCCTGCGTCACCGAGGCCGGATGCGCCAGCAAAGCCACGCGTTTTCCCGCCAGCGGCGCGCGCAAAGCCGGTTCTTCAAGTAAACGGTCTATACCAAATTTCATAGTTTTTTGTGGGTTAAGTAGGCATTGAATAATGAAATGAATCCGGCGCGATGATGAAAGTTGGGGCAAGATTCGGGATGGTGTAAGGCCCAATAAGAGTGGCTGCCATCATTTGACTCGATCACCGCCGTCAGGCCCAGCTGAAACGGCTTGCCTGCCCTGTTCGGCGGCAAATCGGCGGCGGCAATCACCGCTTCCAGCAGCAAACGCCCGTCAGTCCGGGTAACGCTGATCATCGGCATCTGGCGGACTGTCCAATCGTTACGCAGCCGGTAGTCGCTGAACGAGTAGGCTGCCCACTGGCCGGACGGTGAAAAATTGAATTCATGATAGCTTGCGTCGCCTTCCACCCCGATAAACGCCTCAAAACAGGTATGTTCCCACAAGCCGTCGACAGCAACAGGCGGCTGCGGCGCGGGCATGCGCAGTTGCATCAAGTCGCCGGTCAATTCGTAGCGCAGGCGCAGACGGTGTTCGGGCAGTGGTTGAAGCTCAGCCAGTAAACCCGTTACGGCAATGTTTCCGGCGCTGGGGTGGCAAATCAGATTATGTTTAGTCACGGCTAATGCCTGCCTTTGGTAAAGTATTGTCTAATCAAACCATTGGTATTTTCGTTTAAGCCGCGCTCCTAGGAGCAACACGGATGAGCAAAGGACACATTTTGGTTATTTCCTGCTTTCTTTAATATCTCAATCTGGTATCTTTGTGCTTAATTTAGCTGTTTATAGTGACGCATGCGCTTTCTCGTCTTTGGTCGGATTGAAAAAAGCGTGTAACTATAGCAGCTGACCTTCTTTTTTCCGCTTATTTTCGATTGCACGTATGAATTGAATGTAAGTATTTAAAATCCAGAGCCGCTGATATTTTATTGGAATGTTTAATTCTATTAAGTAATGAAAACTTTTTACCCTGAAATAGCCCCCTACCACAGTTTTTTTCTGGCAACCGGCGGCAAGCATTCTGTTTATGTAGAGCAAAGCGGCAATCCTGACGGCATACCGGTTATTTTTCTGCACGGCGGCCCCTGTTCCGGCACCAAACCCGATCATCGGCGTTTTTTTAATCCCGAACTTTATCGCATTATTCTGTTTGATCAGCGCGGCTGCGGCTTGTCTTTGCCTTTTGGCGAACTGGAAAATAATACCACTCAGGATTTGATAGCGGATATGGAACATATCCGGCAAACACTCGCCATAGATCAATGGCTGGTATTTGGCGGCTCTTGGGGTGCCGCACTCGGTTTGCTCTATGCGCAGCAGTACCCGGAAAAAGTAAGCGGCATGATTATTCGCGCCGTATTTTTGGTGCGGCAACAGGATTTGGATTGGTTTGCAAAGGACGGCGCCAGTCGAATTTACCCTGAGCAATGGCAGCGATTGCTTGAAAGCATCCCCGAACAAGGAAGGGGGAACTTGGTGCAAGGCCTGTGTGATGCGCTATGGGGTAAAGATGAGGTGGCGAAAAGACGGGGCGCTAGGGAATGGATGGCTTGGGGCGGACAGGTCGCATTAGGCAACGATTATCAACCCAGCAGCGAAAGCCATCATGTTACCGAGAAAATGGTCAAGCAGGTGCGCATGGAACTGCATTATGCCCGGCAGCATTATTTTATTAAGGAAAATCAGATTCTGGAAAATTGCCCGGTTTTACACGACATTCCCACCATTATTATTCATGGCCGCCAGGATCTGGTTTGTCCGATAGAAGCCGGGATGAAGCTGCATCAGGCCTTGCCCCATGCCGACTATGTAATATTGCCCAATGCCGGACACATCGCCCAAGGCGCGGAAATGATAGCCGCGCTGGTTGCTGCAACGGATAGTTTTGCCGAAAAAACACGATAAACCTTCCCTTATGACTCAAAAAAAACGCCTGATTATTGCCATGACCGGCGCGACCGGCGCCATTTATGGCGTAAGAATGCTGCAAATCTTGCAGGCACAGGAGCAATGGGAAACGCATTTGGTGATTTCTGCCGCCGGTGTGGTGAACCTAAAGCACGAAATGGGCATGAAGCGGGCCGAACTGTTTGAGCTGGCCGATGTGACTCACGGCATCAATGACATAGCCGCCAGCATTTCCAGCGGCGGCTTTAAAACCGAAGGTATGATTATCGCCCCGTGTTCTATGAAAACGCTGGCGGCGGTGGCGCATGGCTTTGGCGATAACCTGATTTCACGATCCGC
>Ga0182019_10000435_pt1 | contig 20774 bp, 16 predicted proteins | sample 812E2MmetaG_FD_120483 | JGI IMG/M metagenome (GOLD analysis project Ga0182019, IMG submission 120483) | Permafrost microbial communities from Stordalen Mire, Sweden - 812E2M metaG | ecosystem: Environmental > Terrestrial > Soil > Wetlands > Permafrost | place: Sweden: Stordalen | collected...
GGGAAGGTCACGGTTTTTGGATACCACAGTTGAGAAAGGGGACCGGCATGAAACATCGCGGGTACAGCCTGATCGAGGTCATCATCGCCATCGCCCTCCTGGCCTGGGTCACGCTCGCCATTTCGGGCCTGTACATCTACGGCCAACGCGGGGTTGCCGGCGGAAAGACGCAGACGCGCGCCACCGCGCTCTGTCAGAAGGTCTATGAGGACATCCGCAATCTGCCCAATTATACGCTGAAGTACCAGGCCTTCGGATGCACGCAGGGGTCCACAACCTGCTCCTGCACCTACGCCGGCACCACCGCCAACCCCTTCACCTCCGGAGACGTGCTCTACACACTTCTTGAGGGGTGGAAGACCGCCCTGAAGGATCTCCCCACCGGAGCCACCCTGACCGCCACCCTCACGCCGAGGCTGGCGACGGACACCACGCAGACGCTGACCATCGGTAACAATTATTTCCTTCAATACCAGCTTCAAGTGAACTGGATGGAGGGCAAACGCAACCGCCGCGTCCGGGTGGTGTTCAGCATTTAGGAGTCCTGTATGAAAAGGGGATTCACCCTCATCGAAATCCTGGTGGCCATCACCATCTTCGCCCTGGTCATGGTGGCGGCCTACCAAGTGTACGAGCGGTCCCAGAAAGCCTACGTTCTGGGGGAACAGCTCAGCAACACCCAGCAGGACATTCGGTTCGCCTACGAGCAGATCTCCCATGATTTGAAAACCGCGGGGTATCTTATTTATCCCGACGCCAATGCCCTGCGCCCCGACATGCCCTTAGAGGGGATGTGGAGCGGGGTGGTGGCCATCCGCGGCGCCTTCAGCTATGGGGGAGGCGAGATCATGGCCCTGGAATGCGGATCCAAGGACGGCTATGGGAACTGCACGGGAAGTGGGAACGGCGTATTTAACGTGGTGACGACGCAGAACCAGGATGTCCACATCTATGCGCTCAAGAGCGCCGTCCCCTCCACGGATCCCCGCTACGACGCCGGCACCACGCTCTATTTCAAGGCGGACATGCTCTGGCCCCGGAACTGCACCGTCGGCTCCGGTCCCTCTTGTTTTACAACCGTTGAACTGGACAATGTGTGTCTGACGCAGACCAGTCCCCCCTACACCCTATACCTGGCGCAGGTGGTGGACGCCATCCCCCTCTCCAGCCGGCCGTCGGGCAACATCACCGGCAGCAACCTGATGTGGACCCCCATCGCCAACAACGTCTTTTCCATGCAGTTTACCTACTACAACCAGAACGGCATCAATACCACCGACGCCATCACGGCGGACCCGACCGACATCAGCAACTCCCTGAGCACCAGCTTTCGCATCACCCACGGCTGGCCCTTCGGCGCCGCGGGCGGCCCGGTGTTCGTCAAGAACGTCATCTTCAACCTCACGGGAATGACCGCCAATCTGGACACCAAATACACCGACCCCGTGACGACCTCCACCAACTTCACCACCCAGTACACCGCCAACCAGCAGACCGCCTATCTGGCGACCAAACAATTCCGAAAATACTCCCTTTCCAGCTCCATCAACCTGATCAACTCCGGCGTGGCGCCGCACGAGCTGGCGGACACCACCCCGCCTGATGATCCCACAGGCCTGACCGGTGTGACGGGCTATTGCAACGGCATCCTGCTCACCTGGACTCCCTCCGTGGCGGCCGATCTGGCCGGCTATTACATCCAATTCGTGGATTCCACAACCTGGGCGTCATGGGGCGGCGGCACCTGGCAGTACGGCTGCGATGACGATCCCACCAGTTGCACCCTCACCAACAACGTGGAGACGTACACCAGCGGACAAGTCGGGATGTTCATCCCCAATCTCACCAACGGCTCAACCTATTACGTGCGCGTCTTCTCCATAGACACCTCCGGCAACCTGAGCCGGAATCCCACCAACACCATCACCGCCACCGTGACTCCGACGCCCATCCAGCCCCTGCCCCCCAACGCCATCCAAACGAATCCTCCCACGACCATCACCGCCAACTGGCCCGCATCCGCCGTGACGAGCGCCGTCGTCAATTCGTTCAACCGGCAGGTGGTCGCCTTCAATCCCTCCACGCAATACGATCTCACCGTCAGCGGAACCTGCGCGCAGTGCACCAGTCCGTCGGGGCAGACCTTTTCAAGTCAGGACGGCAAATGGCCCTTGCTTCGGGACCCGGGAGGCTTCCGCCTTTATCACCGCCGGATGCCCACCGCCTCGGCGACGAACCCCACCATGAACGACAACGACCTCGTGGCGGATGAGACCACCATCCTGAAATCCATGAACTCCGCCACGGATCTCAAGGCCTGTCCCTGCGAGTATTACACGTACAAAATGAAAGCCGTGACGAGTTGCATCAACGACACGGGGTCCTGCGTCCACGTCAGCAATTTTTCCCCCATCCTCCAGGACGCCGGCAACAATCCCGTCGCCTACACCGCGCCCTATCCCCAAACCCCCGCGGACGGGACGGTTTTTCCCCAGATCGTTCCCGCCGCCCCCCTCGCCGTGCCGAGCGCGAGTTTCACCTCCACGGGAACCAATGTCTATTCCGTCACCTTGGGCTTCAATCCCATCCTGGCCTCTGCGCTCAAGAACAGCGATGGCACCTTTACCAGCCCCAATCCCAACGCCAACATGAATTTCGAGGTGTGGAAATACAAGATCTGGCGGTATGATGTGGATCCTTGGGTCAACCCTTCCGCCGTCCCCACCCTCATTCCCTATGGCGGATCCCAGACCGAATGGGACGCCGGCGCCAACGCCTCGCCCGCCATGACCCAGCTCACGTCAAGCTCGGTCATCAATTTCACCGCTGCGAATCAAGCCATCGCCGCGGGCACCTACAAATGGTACGCCGTAAGCGGAACATACAAGTGCACCGGCACCACCACCGCCTATTTCGACGGCCCCATCGGCCCCGCCGTGAAGGTTCCGTGCGCCATCACCTGGACGGCCGCCATCACCTCCCCCGCCGATCCGGGCAATGGCGGATGCCCGCTGATCCTGGCCAATTCCTACACCATCGTGGCTTTCATCTCCGGACTGTCCGGCGGAAGGACCATCACCAGCGCCGCCATCACCATCAGCCCCGTGGGTTCCGCCACCGGGAGCGCCTCCGGAGCCATGACCGTCACGAATTCCTCGACCACGGCCAGCGCCGCGTACGTATGGAACACCACGGCCTTTTCCGACGGCACCTTCACCATCGTCGTCATCCTCACCGACAGCACGGGATGCACGATGGGGCTTCAGCGGTGCGTCACCCTCAGCCAGAGCGCCTGCGGCGTCTTCACATTCGGAACCCCCATTTTGACCGGCAGCGGAACCAAACTCAACGTTCAGATCACCAAGCCCGATACCGACGGTGGCGGCAATCCCCTTCAGTATCTCGTCAACAGCATCTCCTTTGTTTCGCAGAACTACCTTGCCACGGCCGTGAATTATTACGAATCCGATCCCACCGCGGGCAGTCCGGCGGCCATCCCCCTCTGGTCGGGTTCCGCCACAAATTTGAACGGCCGCAGCATCGGAAGATCGGGGTCGGGCGCCACGTATGTGGAAACCAGCGGGAACCTCTGCTCATCCATTGATTTCAACGACAACCTCTCAAACGGCGATTGGGACGGCAACACGAACTGGCTGACCATCACGTACAGCAAAGCCGTCAGCTCGGGCAACGGCTCTTTGAATCTTTTCGAGACATTTAATGTGTTGAAATGCGACACCGTCCAGACGCAAAACATTCCCATTGACCGGGGAGCCAGAATCGGTGTCACCGTGGCGGCGACCCCCATTTGCGGCTATTCATGGGATTGCGGCTCAGGCAAGTCGGCGACCCTCACCCTGGACTCTTGCGCCGGCACGGGCTCCGCCAGTTGTCCGCAGGGGGGCGGGAACGGCAGTTGTTCCTGCAACCTGGTCACCTATTCTCCCGGCACCCCGGTCACGTGTTCCTATATCCCCATTTACATGGGCCCCTGAACCATGAATCATTTTGGAGGTAATCCATGCGCCCGATGAACAAAGGCTCCGCCCTGCTTGTCACCCTCATGCTGATGATGCTCCTGACGCTCACCGGCATCTCCTTTATGTTCCTGGCCGATACGGAAAACGCCATCTCCAACAATTACTACAGGGGCATGTCCACGCTGATCGCCGGTGAGACGGGGGTCTACCTGGTGAACTCCTGGTTCAACAATCCGCTGCGCACCTATAACCCCTCCCTGACCAGCAGCGACGCCACGCAGGGCCTCGTGCCCCTTGCCGGCATTATCACCTGGAACAGCCGGACCCTGGCCAAGGATGCCGCCGGCAATGCCACGTATTGGAAGAAGACCGGCTCCAGCGGGTATACCCTTTTTGATAAGCCTTACATGGGGGCCGTGAACACGACCAGCGTGATCCAGCAGTTTTATGGAACGTCCACGACTCCGGACATTCAGATCATGCTGAACACCACAGGCCTCACCAACATCAGCGAAGCCTATCTCAAACAACTCAACAACATCCTCTTCGGCGTCACGTATCCCACCATAGATACCAATCCCATCGAGCCCGTCAACGGCGGCGTGCAGATCACGGAGATTGATCTTTATTCCGCCCCCTGCGCCCCCTTTCCGGCGACGCCCACGAACCCCAATAACAGCGCTTACGGCATCTGCACCGCCCTGGTCACCGTTCAGATGTGCGCGCCTCCCTCGGGGAACAAGGCCGGGCAGATCCTTTCCACCCGATATATCCGGGGCATCATCAGCGACATCAATTATTCCGTGTCCGGAGAAGCCCTGGACGTGGACGGCGACATCGGGACCAAGGGCGCGGCGCGGTATCATTGGGGACTGATGAAAACCACCTCGACGTTATCGGACAACAACTCCAACCACATAAACTCCGGCGGCGCCTACTACGCGGACAAGACGGGGCACGTGGGATTCTGCCCCGCCATGATGATGACCTACGACCACAGCACCGGCACCGCCTCCTTTCCCAACTCCAGTGTGATGAACGGGGCCAACCTGAGCGACCCCTGGGTTCTTTACCGGGCCCTGGGGTCGGTCAGTCTGCTGGGGGGGGCGACCTGCACGACTCCGGGTTCCGGCGTGGTCCCGGCGGGCGGAACCAGCATCATCCCCTATCCTCTGACGCCCACCGGTGATCCCAGCAATTACACCTGCGATCTGGCTTATAACAGCACGTCGAACTCCGTGGTGCTGAAGAGCATCTGGGGGAATTGCAGGGAATGCACGGCAAACGCGTCCGATCCCGTCTGCGGCGTGAATGCCTCCAACTGCACGCCCAAAGCCCCGGACTCCTCGCGATGGGCCGCGGGGAACTACTACAATATCTGGGGCTGCGACCCCAGCGTGGCTTTCGCCACCTCCTTCCGCGGGTATTCCTACTGGAAGCGCGTCATCATCGCCGCCACGCAGCAGGGAGGCGGCTCGACGAACGCCAACGTCTACTACCTGGTTCCAGGGGGATATTCCTCCACCAATTCCGCCAGCAAGTGCAGCTCGGGCCAATGGGGACCTCCGGGGGATTCCACCAATTGCAATGACTTCTGCGGCTGGACCAGCGGGAAGACCGGCTTTTGGTTCTTCGACACCACGGACGGACAGATCCCCAGAATGGACGGCAGCAATCTGGCGTCCGGTGACCAGTGCACGGGGCAGTATTCCTCCGAAGGCTTCATCTACTATTGCGCGCAGAGCATCACGTTCCATGGAAGCGGCAAGGGCACCTTCAAGGTCAATTATCCCGGCGAGCCCCTTTGGGAAAACCGCGATCCGCAATTCAAGTACCTCATGGACGGCTATTTTGACGATTACACCACCATCAACGGAACCAAGGTTTACGTGGATCGGTTCCTAAACCTCCAATACCCCCCCACCGTCTCCTCGGGCCAGCCGCCGGAAAGCGGCTATATCGTCAATCCCACGTATGCCAGCTCCGCCCTCGGATTAAGCGCCGGCTGGGATCAATACGGTCCCTTGAACATCGTGAGCGGCATTTTTCACGGGATCTTCTATACCACGGGATACTTCTGGGTGACCGGAAATGAGGCCTTCTACGGCTCGCTCATGGTCTGGAATAATTCATTTCAGTCCAACGGAACGCCCGACATCTGGTTCGATCCCAAGCTCAGCTACGGGCAAATGGTCACGGGCCTGCCCAACTCCTACATCGAGCAGATTTTAACGGATCTGTAGCCTCCATGGAACGGATTCTACTGGCCGAGGACAAGACCTCCCTGCGCGAGATGCTGCGGGAGGTCCTCGAAAAAAAAGGGTACGAGGTGGACGCGTGCGAGTCCGGCACGGCGGCTCTGCGCCGGCTGGAGTCGGGGTCCTACGCCTGCCTCATCAGCGACTATAAATTGCCGGGGGCCGACGGCATGGAGATCCTGAAGGCCGCCCTCGCGCGGGACGCGGGGACTCACGTCATCCTCATGACGGCCTACGGCACGGTGGAGCTGGCCGTGGCCGCCATGAAACTCGGGGCCCGCGATTTCCTGCTCAAGCCCGTGGATCCGGACCACCTCCTTCTGGTGGTGGACCGCGCCCTCGCGCAGCAGCGGTTGTTGCGCGAAAACCTTCTGCTGAAAGCCGAGCGGGATGAACGCCTGGGCCTCCCGATCATCATCGGCCGGTCGCCCCTGATGCAAAGCGTCTCCGAACAGATCCGCAAGGTGGCCCCCACCGACGCCGGCGTCCTTCTTCTCGGGGAATCGGGTACGGGCAAGGAGCTGTTCGCCCGCGCCGTGCACGCCCTCAGCCGCCGCGCCGAAGGTCCTTTTGTGGCCGTCAATTGCGCGGCCATCCCCACCACCCTCATCGAAAATGAATTGTTCGGCCATGAGAAGGGCTCCTACACCGGGGCCGTGGGCCTGCAAAGGGGTAAGTTCGAGCTGGCCGACGGCGGGACCATTTTCCTGGACGAGGTGGGGGAATTGGAGCGGGAGGTGCAGGGGAAGATCCTTCGGGCGCTGCAGGAGAAAACCATCGAACGCATCGGGGGCACCCGCGCCTTCAAGGTGGATGTGCGGATCATCGCCGCCTCCAACCGGGACCTGAAGGCGGCCGCGGCGGCCGGGCGGTTCCGGGACGACCTCTATTTCCGGCTCAACATTTTTCCCGTCACCATTCCGCCGCTCCGGTCCCGCCCCGGCGACATCCCCATCCTGGTCCCGCATTTTCTGGAGAAATTCGGCCGTGAGCTGGGCCGGAGGGACCTGCGCGTCACGGACGCCGCCATGCAAAAACTGCTGGCCTACGGTTGGCCGGGGAACGTCCGCGAACTTGAAAACACACTGGAGCGCGCGGCCATCCTGGCCCGGGGCCCGGACATCGGCGCGGAGGAGATCGTCCTTGTTTCCGGCGGGGAACCGCCCAGCGCCCTTGCCGATCTCATGGACCTCTCCGGCACCCTTCCCGAGGCGCTGGACCGGATGCGCCGGGAGGTGGAAGCCCGCAAAATCCGGACGGCCATCGAGGAGACGAAAGGGAATCTTCACGAGGCCGCCGCGCGCCTCGGCATTGCCGTGAAAACGCTGGCGGTGAAGGCGGAGGAATACGGAATAACGTAAAGGGTCATTGGTCACTGGTCATTGGTCATTGGTCACTGGTCATTGGTTGATTTCAAAGGCCAATCATAGGGGATTTCTTTCACCTGCGTAGGTCGGCTTCCAATGGATTTGAGATAGGCATTCAGCATGCAGCCCAGCTTGTTGAAGTCTGCTTTGAAGATGGTAATGTACTCGTTGTCAATCAATTTTCGGTTGGCGGCTTTCGTGAGCCAGCTCATGGTTTCATAGAGCGATCCGCGTGCATAATAGGCGAACTGCCGGTTCTCGTTGAAATGAAAGCGTCCATAACCCTCCGCGAGGTTGGCCGCAACTGAATCGGCGGATCTAATCAACTGCTTCCCAACGGAGCATTCGCGTAAGGATCCCATTTCATTGCCATACTCCAAACCCGCTCCGCAAACTCCATGGCCAACCGATAAACATTCAATTCTTCAAGTTCCATCATTTATCCTTCCTTTGCCCGCTTCCCAATACCATATGACTATTGACTATTGACCAATGACCTGCCCCCATGCAGCCGCCACCTCTCGGATTGCCTCAACCAGAACGGCGTCCTCATCCGGGAACAGCGTGCGGAAATCAAAATGGAGGGCGTCTTCCTGAACATAGCCCAGGACGGGCTTCGGCCGCGCCAGCAGGCGGGCGAAGCGCGCTTGTGGATTCTCCGTCTTCCAGCGCAGCGCCACCGAGGGAAATTCGACCAGCGGCGTCGTGCCCCCGCCGAACCGGGACCGGGCGTCCTCGAGATGCAGGTCGAGCTCCGGAAGGCGCTTTCGCACGGCCAGGGCCCTTTTCTTCAATCCCTCCACCGGTGCCATCGCCAGCGCCCAGAGGGGAATGGCCTCCCAGCGGCGGGCGAGGTGATGCTGGAGGACGGCCTGCAGCCAGGCGTAGGTTTCCTTCCCCGGCCTCAACGCGCGGTACAGCGGATGGCCCAGCATGCGACCCACCGCCTCGCGCGATCCCACCAGCAGGCCGGCCTGGGGCCCGCCCAGCAGTTTGTCACCCGAGAATGTCACCACCTCGGCCCCGGCCTCCACGAGGTCCGCCACCGGTTCCTCGTCCCCGAGGTCGAAGCCGGGGATCGGGCGGACGAGCCCGCACCCCTGATCCACCCACAGCGGAAGGCCGCGCTCCCGGGCCGCCGCGGCGAGTTCGCGCGCGGGGACCTGCGACACAAACCCCCGGATGCGGAAATTGGAGGGATGCACCTTGAGGATTCCGGCGGTGTGCTCGGTGACGGCGCGCCGGTAATCGTCGAGCGTGGTGCGGTTGGTGGTTCCCACCTCGCGCAGAACGCAGCCGGACTGTTCGAGGATGTCGGGAATGCGGAACGAGCCCCCGATCTCCACCAGTTCGCCTCGGGAGATCAGCACCTCGCGTCCCGATGCGAACGTGGACAGCATGAGCAGCACCGCGGCCGCGTTGTTGTTCACCACCATCGCCGCCGGCGCCCCCGTCAGCCGTGCGAGCAGTTCCGCGGCGAGGGCGTTGCGGTTGCCGCGCTCGCCGTCCGTCATGGAAATCTCCAGGTTCATGTAACCCGTCAACAGGGCCTCGGGGCCCGCCGGGAGGGGCGCGCGGCCGAGGTGCGTGTGGAGAAGCACGCCCGTGGCGTTGATGAGGCGCCGGGCCGGCGGAAGGAGCAAAAGGGCGGCCCGCGCCAGGAGATCGGCGCGGTCCGGAGGCTCGGTGCGTCCCCTTGAGGCCTCGTCGCGCAGCCCGTCCAAGGCCCGTCGCAGGGCGGCCACAACCTCGTCATGGCCATGGGCCTGAAGCAGCGCGGCCGAGGCCGGGTCCTCCAGAAGCGTCTGCACGGCTGGAATTTTGCGGAAGAATGAGGTATCCTTGCCCATGGGAATATTATACACATGAGCGAGCCGAAAGACCCGATCGAGATCAAGCTGGGAATACTGGGGGATAGGATGAGGCTTGTCAAGATCGAATGGGACCTGTTTTTCGCCGGACACCGGAAGATCCCTCCCTCCCGGGAGATGACGGATCTTGAGTCCTTTGCCCGGGATCTGAAGGCCGTCCCGATCCCCGAGCACGCGTCCCGGTTCCGGCTCGACACGCTCTATTCCAACTATGTGTCCATGCGGGAACTGTGGAGCAAGCGGCTGCAACGGCTGGAGGAGGGCGGCCCCCGTTCAAAACCCCGTCCGTCGCGCGCCGCGGGGACGGCGGCGGGGGAAATTGTGATCAGTGACCCTGCCGCACAGCAAAACCGCATCAAAACACTGTTCCAGGAATTCCTCGCGCATTCCGACCCCGAGCGGGTCAAAAACCTTGAGTTTCAGGTGTTCGCCGCTAATATCGCCCAACAGGTGGAAGCCCTCATCCGTAAAACGGAATGTGGGGCAGTCCGGCTTCGTATTCAACTTGAGGACGGCAAGGTCAAAGTCAAGGCCAGGCCGTTGAAAGGGGTATGACCATGAAACCTATCGTATCGGGCCTGCTGACGGCCTTCTTCGCCTTCGGCCTCCACGCCGCGGTCTATGAGAAATACCTGGCGCCGGGTACTCCCTTGGACGACAAGATTCTCAGGGTGATCGAGGCCTTGAAGACCGATCCGAAATCCTCGGAATTGCACAACACGCTGGGCGCCCTCCTTCAGGATAAACGCTTTCCCAACGACGCCCTCCAGGAATTCAAGAAGGCCATCAAGCTGGACAAGAAGAATTACCGCGCCTGGTTCAACCTGGGCCTGGCCCGCGAGGCGGAGGGGCAATTCTTCCGGGCGATGCTCGCCTTCAAGAAATCCCTGCGCTGCAAGAGCGGTTTTGATCTGGCCCATTATCATGTCGGCATGATTTATGAACGCTGGGGATTCCGCCGCGCCGCCATCAAACGCTATGCCCTGGCGGTGCATTACAATCCCAAAATCCTCGACACCGCCTATAATCCGGCCATCGCGTACAATCGGATTCTTCCGGAAGTCCTGTGGTATATCTATGATAAATACCGGACGTCCACGATGCAGCCATACCAAATCGTTCAACTCCCGGCCCTCGCTCCGGCGGTTAAGCCCGCTGAGCCTCCACAGAAGCCCGAACCGGCTAATAAACCGGCGGTCAAGCCTGCGGAATCGGCGCCGCAGCCGGACGTAACGCCCGTGGAACCGCCGAAGAAATCGGATTCACCTCAAAAGACGCCGACTTCCGGCAAACAGGCGGAGCAGAAAAGAGGCGGGAATCTTCGCTTGCAACCCATGCCGGTCGCGCCTCCCCCGTCCTCTCCCCCGGCGGATCAACCGCCGCCGGACGATTCACCCTCCCAGCCCCCTTCTTCATCGGTTCAGCCGGTCCCCCCGGACGCCCAAGAGCCCCAGCAGATGCCGTCGCCCGATCAGCAAGACCAGACGCTTCCGAATCATTAATGATACAATAAGCGTCCTGTTGCCGCATTGAAACAAGTCCGCGCCGAATGCGGCGCCGGAACGGCAGCGTCGCCGACGTTCTCAACAAGCCAGTTCAAGGGGCCGTAGCTCATTTGGGAGAGCGCTTGAATCGCACTCAAGAGGCAGAGGGTTCGACTCCCTTCGGCTCCATTTATTTTATTCAGCTTCCAGGCCGCTTAATTGCGGCCTTTTTTCATGCCGCTCGTCCGTGTGCGCAAGACTTGAAACCATAAGAAATTGCGTGTCTTGCGCCCCCGTCCTTGCGGCATGAAAAGCGCTATGGCGCTGGAAGCTGTTTTCAAGACCGGCCGAAGGGTGTCTTGTTGAGGGAGGGTTAGGCGCCGGAGGGACGAGACGCGGGGGCCTGACCCCGACAAAATTGATTTACTAAATTCATGCTCTGGAGCTTGTCGGGGTACGACTCCCTTCGGCTCCATTTTATGTAATACCCTGAAAAATAGCCGCGTAATGCGGCCATTTTCTTTTATAGCTTGTCAAAATTTCCCCCCGAAATGCCGCCTGCTAAAGTTTTTGCTAAAGTTACTCCCTCGAAAAGGGCCAAATCCAGGGTCCGGACCGCCTTCGCCGCGTGTCCCTGGGCAAGATGGGCATAGCGGAGGGTCATGGCGATTTGAGAATGCCCCAGGAGTTCCTTGACCGTCACCAGGTCCACGCCGTTCATGACAAGCTGGGAGGCGAAAGTATGCCGGAGGTCATGAAAATGGAAGTTATTGATGCCCGCCCGCCTGCATGCCATTGTGAAGCTGATTTTCACGTCCATGTAGCGGCGCCCGGTTTCCGGTTGGAAGAAAACCCAGAAAATTCCGGGCTTGAATCGCCACATTCCAGAGTCCCCGCCGGGCCGCCCGTCGAAGGCCATGTTGCGTTCAGCCGCTTCCGTGCGAGACGGGCGGCACCTACCGCAGCAACACGATCACTTTGATGAGGCCCGTGCCGGAATCCAACGGTTCGAGGGCTTTGCCGAGGACCGTGCCGCTCTGGTACATGGGGAACCCGTTCACCATCGTGGGCTGGGCCTTCATGGCATGGCCGGGCGTGGGGGACGTGACCAGCAGATCGCCCTTGGCTATGGGGGCCAACGTGGCGTCCGCCTTCACGTAGGCGAAGCCTCCGGCCGCGACCGGCGCCCTGCCGTTCGCGGCATCCGCCAGTGCAATCCCCACGACCAAAGCATCGGCCTGCGAATAGCAGGGGTGGAGGGCGGCCCCATTGCTGGGAACGATCACCACCACCTCCCCGGCCAATACCTCATCGGCCACTTCAAGAACTGCCGACTGGCCTGCCGTTGCAGGAGTCCCCTTTGCGCCTGCCTCGGCGGGCCGAAGATCCTCTCCTCTGCTCAGCGGGTTGGGCCAAGGGTTCACTTCGCTGGTAACCGGTTCCCTGGCGGTTTTCCCCGCCAGCCCCTTCGTCCGTTCGTCCAACTCCTTGACGGCATTGATCAGGACGAAGGTGAGGGCATGCGAGTTGAAATCGTAAAGCTCGCTCTCGCTTTCCGCATTTTCGTCCAGCTTCGCCTTGAATGTTCCCACCGTGTAGGGCGCCACCTTCTGAATCTCCTGAGCGATGACCCCAATCCCCTCCATATCTCTGGGCATGCCGGCCAAGCCGTTGTATCTGTACCGGATGGGATTGATCTTTTCAATGACATCCAGGCCATCCGTAAAGGGTGCGATGTCCTTCTTCAATCGCCGGTCCGAGGCGATGGTCCAGGTGTTGGTCAAGGGCTTGGCGGCGGAATCTGTGGAGAGCTGGAGCTGGTAATTCGGGGTGGAGGTCCCGATCCCCACGTTGCCGCTCACGGCGGCGTATTCGTTGTTTCCGCTGATCGTCCAGCCGGCGGGGGAACTCACCCATGTCGTACCGTTGGAGGTGAGGACATTGCCGCTCATGCCGGGGGACGTTTGACCCGTCCCGCCCTGCGCCACGGCCAAGGTTCCCGAATTGATGTTGGCGGCGTTCTGGTAATAGGAGCCGTTCTGGCCGTCCAGGAGATCCGCGTCCAGGCCGTTCCCGGAGCCCATGTACAGGACTGAATTCGGGAACTTTGTTGAAGCGTTAAGGGGCAGAAGGGTGTTCGCTGAGGCGGTGGAGGAGGCGTGGAACGAGTCCACCGTGTCGGCCTTCCCGATCCCTGTCGTCCACTGAATCCCCGTGCCCGTGCTCTGGAGGACCTGGCCGGAGGTCCCGGCGCCTTTGGATGAATCGTAGAACGCTCCGCTGATGCTGGCATCGCCTGAAACATTCAGCTTCCCATTCACCGTCAGTTGCTGACCAGTCCTGGATTGGGGATTTTGAGCGAACGTGCCGTAGAGCAGGGAATAATTTCTCTCGTCGCTATTCGAATTTTGTGCTTGGTTGCTCAGATAGAACGAGTTGGATCCCATCTCATTATAACCGGCGTAATAACCGATAGCGACGTTTCCGCTGCCCGTACTGTTGTTGTATAGACTTCTCATTCCAAAGGCGGAGTTGTAGGCACCGGAGTAATTTGCATAAAGCGCTTCTCTGCCGAAAGCCGAATTGTACGACCCACTCCAGTTAGACCAAAGAGAGAGATGGCCCGTTGCTGTGTTGTAGCTACCGCTATTATTGGCCACCAATGCCTGACTTCCAACGGCCGTATTGCAGGAGCCGCTGGTGTACTGTGCGGAATAAAGTGCGCCCATTCCCACGGCTGTGTTGTTGCTCGCCCCCGTCACATAGTACATGGCGGAGCTGCCGAGCGCCGTATTGTTGTTCCCTGTGGTATTGGCCGTTAGGGCCTTGCTTCCTACGGCGACAAGGCCGGTGCCGGATGTATTCGATAATAACGCTGTGTTGCCGACGGCTGTATCCTCGTAACCAGAGTAATTGCTCGACATTGCACCAAAGCCGACGGCCGTGTTGTTGTTAGGCACGTTTTGGTTATTACTACCATCGCCGTTATTGTATTCAAGCGCATTCATTCCGACGGCCACATTTGAGTTGCCCAGTATATTTTTTAAGAGTGCGTTCTTTCCCACGGCGACGTTGTTTGAGCCATCGCTGCCTGTTCTACCGTTGGTAGCATTCATCGCGTCGAGGCCGATGGCGACATTGCCGTTGCCGATTATATTTGCTTGCATGGCGTCAGTGCCGATCGCGACGTTTTGGTAGCCGGTTATATTGTTTTGGAGTGCGAAGCTTCCCACGGCAACGTTGTCTGAGCCATTGCCCCCACCATTGTTACTGTTGGTAGCATACATTGCGACGTAGCCGACGGCGACGTTATATATGCCGCCTGTGTTGGTGTAGAGTGCGTTGATTCCGAGGGACGTATTGCCCGCACCGAGGTGGCCGGCGCCTGACCCTACGGCCGTGGCGACGGTGGAGAGGGTCAGATACGTAGGAACTGAGATGGTGGTAGCCGTCAAGTTCTGGCACGACAATGTTTGTAAAGTCTTGTCGTAGGTAAGGCCGTTGCCGCCGCAAGTGATTGTGCCGTTGTCGTTGAAGCATACTTGCTTGTTTTGGCTGCTATTGCAGGACGATGCAATATTGCATACTTGGGCGTGGCAGCGAGTCGGGAACGCCGTGAAAAATAGGATCAGCGCTGGGATGAGACTAATGAGACGAAGTGCATTTCCGTGTATGGTGCGCATTTGATCCTCCTTGGAATGAAAGGTGAATCTCGGGGGCTCGTACCCCGAGAAAGGTATCGGAATGGCGCTCTCCGCGTTGTCGGGAGGCATCCCATAATTGCAGTCATGCGGGTGCGGGTGATCTTTCAGAAGGTAGGGTGTAAGATGCGTAGTGAGGAAATGGCGAGACTGGAACGCGACTTCGACCGCGTCGCAGACCTCGTCGTGCTTTGGATTCCGCAGAATAATTGTTCGATGGATTAGGGCTGTTGGTGCTTGGCATTTAGGCCTTCTCATTGAAGAACTCCTCGCTGTGTTGCGAACATACCGATTTCAGCAATAGGTTTTGTTTTAAAAACCATGTTCCCTGTCCAGCGCTGAGGGTGTCCAAAATACTGTGCTTGGATTTGGACCCCACAGGATATGAAAGGTCAACCTCCAGAGAGCCATATTCCAGCTATTTAAGCCGTCTTACATCCAGCATATCCATTCATGCTTAGCACCCTGCTGTCTGAATTGCCAACGGGAAAAGCGTGTATTTATATAAAAATGACAAATATTATAACAATATATTTTTTTAAATATTCCAAATATTGCTGTCCAAAATAGATCAGAAAACAGCCTTTTCATGCCGCGCAACCGTGTGCGCAAGACCTTGCACGAAAAGGGGAACCGGTGTCTTGCGCCCCCGTCCTTGCGGCATGAAAAGCGCTATGGCGATGGACACCGCGCCGGGGGGTGCCACCGGAATCTCCCGATGCCGAAGCGACTTCTCCAGTTCGCGTCCATACGCCGCAGCCCTGACGTGGCGGACAGTCCCGGATGCCACTGGAACCAGCAGAATTAAACCCGCCAAAACCATGAGCGCCGTCCGGCGCCGCCCTTTGCGCTGGGTGAACGCCAGCGCGAAGACCGTAAGACCTGCCGGCACGTCGAGAACGATGTCCGCCATAAGAGCGAACCGACCCCACTCTCCACTGCCCCGCGAAAACGCCGCATCGAACACGGAATACAGACCGAACGAAAGAGCGAGGACCGCGACCAGACCGGCAATGCCGCACCCGATTCGTTCGCCCCGATGCGATTCAGATCTTTGACCCGACCTCTTCATGCTGCCATTATCTTAACAAAACGCGATCACCCGCGCCTTCCCGGAAAAGGGAGAGGAAATAGACCATCCGGCAGGGGCTACTGCGCAAGCCCGAGGGTTTTCCGGACATCCTGCAGGCCGGCGCGGGCGTTCTCGTAATCGGGATTGATCCGTAACGCTTCCTGGAATTGTTCCTGCGCCTCCGTCAGGCGGCGCTCGATGGCCAAGGCCATCCCCAGATTGTAGTGGATTTTGGCGGAATTGGGAGCAATCCGCACCGCCTGCCGGAAGCGCTCGATGGCCTCGGGAAGCCGATTTGTCTTTTGGAGAGCCATCCCCAGGTTGTCCAGGCCTTGGGCGTAATCGGGCTTGATCCGCACCGCTTCCATGAAGTGCTCAATAGCCTCGGGCATACGGTTCTGCCTGCCCAGAACAGCCCCCAGGTTATTGTGGGCTTCCGCAAAATCGGGTTTGATCTTTATCGCCTTCTGAAGGCATTCGATGGCTTCGGGTATCCGATTGACCTTTGCAAGCAGCCTTCCCAAGTTGTTTAAGGCTTTATAGTTTTCCGGACCGACCCGCAACAGCGCTTGGTTGCAGTATTTGATGGCCTCGTCATAGCGGCCTGTGTCGGCCAGAGCGTTGCCCAGGTTGATTTGTGCCTCGACGAAATTGGAATTAATTCTCAAGGCTTCCATGTAATGGGTGATGGCTTCATCTATGTTGCCCTGATCAAAGCGGAGGAAACCGATGATGTTGTGAGCCCACAAATTGTCCGATGTGACCGCCAGGGTGTGCTCAAACAACGCAGCCGTGTCGGTCCAATGGCCGGTCTGGGCGCGGGCGATGGGGAAGAGCGCCGCCAGTGACGCCACGGCAATGACGGGCGCCACCACCCGCGCACCCGGAATCTTAAGGGCAAGCTCGGCCAACCCCCAGGCGATGGCGATGAAGACACCGATGAGCGGCACATAGGTATAGCGGTCGGCCATGGCCTGTCCTCCCACCTGGACAAGGCCGATGACGGGAACGAGCGTGCCCAAGTACCACAGCCAACCGAAAAGGAGAAAGGGAGCCTTCCTGCCCAACCGGAGCAGCAGAATTGTGGCACCGGCAAGCAGCAGCGCCGACCCCGCCACGGGCCAGGTGATCAGATCTGTGCGCGGGTGTGGATAATAGACTGCGAGCGATGCCGGCCAAAAGGTCTTACCCAAGTAAGACACGTAGGCCACCGCCGCATTCGCAATGCGTCCACCAAAGACGAGGTTCTCCAGGGTCTCCACTGCCCCTTGGTTCCGCTGGGCCACGAACGTGATGATGCACGAAGCCGCGGACATCATGAAAAAGGGCAGCTTCTCCCATAGGAGTATTTTAAGGGCTCCTATGCGCCGATGCAGGGGGATGGCCAGGCGTCGAAGCGGCCAGTAGTCCAGAAGCAGCAGCGTGAAGGGAAGTGTCACCAGCATGGGCTTCGCCATCAGGCCCAAGGCGTAGAGCGCCAGCGCCAGCACATATGGAGCGGCCTTTTTCGATTTTACATACCCCAGCCACGCGCCCAGCGTCAACAGCCAGAAGAGTGTGCTCAAGACGTCCTTCCGCTCCGCGATCCAAGCCACCGACTCCACATGCAAGGGGTGAATGGCGAAGAGGGCTGCCACGAAGGCGCTTCGCCACAAGGCCCCGGTCATCCGAACGAGCAGTAGAAAGAGCAACACCGAGTTCAAAATGTGCAACAGGAGACTGGTCAAATGGTGCTTGCCGGCGTCGAGCCCGAAAAGTTGAACGTCCAGCATGTGCGAAAGCCATGTGAGGGGATGCCAATTCGCGGCCTCGGTGGTGGTGAAGGCCCACGTGATGGATTGCCCGTTCAGCCCTTTCAGGACATGAACGTTTTCGGTGACGTAATCCGTGTCGTCGAAATTGATGAAACCGCTGGAAAGCAACCCCCCGAAAGCCGCAAATGTGGCAATAACAAGCGCCGCGCAAATTGCAATCCTAAGGGCGGAGCGATGCAGTGACGGAGCAGGTTGTGGAGCGGCCGGAGCCCCGGTTTGTCCCGCCGCCGGTGCATTGCGGGATGATCCGCGGCGATGATTGCCCCGTGACATAAAACCTCCTGAAATGAAAGTCAGACCATGCAATCTTTCAAGCTCCCGCAATATCCCAAGGTTGTCCTTAAAAAAAGCATGAATAGTCCAATTCCTGGGGCTTCTTTCATCCCGCATCCGGGAAGACCACGGCCTTTGGCCGTGGATGAATCGGGCTGCGGGATGTCCCAAGCCTCTGGCCCTGTGTTAGTTCAAGATGGCGGCTTGGGATTTCGCCCCCGCTCCATCGCCCTCTGCGGGGCGCGGCGCAAGAGATCACGGGCTCTGCCGGTGGGGCTCCATCATCCCGGCCGCCCCGCAATTACTATACACCATCTGAACGTCAGGATGACTGTGGTTTTTTTTGGAAGTGATGAAAGCAGGGGATACCATCCTTTTGATGATTTGAAAGAACTCCGACTTTTTGAGGAGGGAGAGGGCGATGTTCTTCCCGTCCCGATCAGAAGCATTGGGATTCCACCCACTACCCATTGGGTAACCAACCCGGCATGGCTCAAAATCTCCATACCGGCCGGGATTTCATTGAAGGTTCTGTTTCAAAGCCGCGTTGGCGATAGCCCCCGGCGGTCCTCAGCATGGCGACGCTGAAATAGCAATGGAAGGGTGCGTGTTATAAAAATGAGACAGGATTCCAGAGAGCGTTCCGCGGGGCCGTGCGGTTGGAGTCCTTCTTTCCCTGAACAATGCCTTTCTGAGGACCGCCTCGCGGCAAGGAGGAAATATGTTTCCATTTCAAATTTTCGGTTTTCGTTATGCAATTCCGCATTCCAACGGGGTTCTGAACACGTGGATTCTTCGCGGATGGGTGTGCGCGGCCGTCCTGGCGGCGGCCATGACGCTACCGGCGCTCGATTTCAAGGTTTCAGTCCATGACGACGCCTTCGATCCGGCCCATCTTGCGATCCGCACAGGCGATAGGGTCATATGGATCAACGAGGGCAGCCGGCCTCTCACGATTCAAAGCGGCACCGGGTGCGTTTTCGACGCGGAATGGAATTCCGGAACCTTTGGGCCGGGAGCGATCTACAGCCGCGTTTTTATCCAACCCGGCAGCTATCCATATTTCAGCGGTAATCAATGTTTTTTGGGGTTGGAGGGAACCGTGACGATTGACGAAACGCCTGAAATCAGTTGCGGAGCCTCCGCCTCTCCCTTGAAAGGGTCCGTGCCTCTTCAGGTGACATTCGGAACTAAGGTGTCGGGCGGGAATCCGCCGTACCTATATGCGTGGGATTTCGGAGACGGATTCTCGGGGTTGGAAGTGGCGGTCTGGAACACATATTCCATCGTCGGGACCTATGCGTGGAGACTGGCGGTCAGCGATTCCCTGGGTAACACCTGTGTCCAGGACGGAATCGTCAAAGCGGAACCCTGACACAGCCCATCAAAAGAACGGAAACAAGGTCGAATTGCGGCTTGCGGAGGCATCCAAAGCCGGTTGAAAGGGGTCATTGAGAAAGGGGAGTTGCATTCGGCCGCGGAGTGGTATAATGACGAGCGTCAGATTCAGAGGCCCTGGGTAACAAGGAAACACCATTGAGCATTAAAATTCAAGGAGGAAGATCATGGCATCTTTTTATCATCTGTCCCCAAGGAAGGCAATTGTCCCGCGGATCCTTTTCATCGGATTGATTACCGCGGTGGCATGCTCGACGACGACCACCATTCAGACCCATCGCAGTCCCACCTTGACCACGATGCCGGTCAAGAGTGTCGCCATCCTCCCCATTCAGAACGCCTTCTTCAGCATTAAAGTCGCCGATAGCCTGGAGCAGGAAGTGGCGCAGGCTTTTACGGCGCGCAACGCGGAAGTTCGCGTGATCGCTCCCTCCGATACAAGGGCCCGATACGTGGCGGATTATTCGTCCTTTCTGCGCGACTACAACACCTATGGAACCCTGGACAAGCACGTCCTTGCCAGGATGGCGGACACCCTCAACGTTGACGCTGTCCTCCATGGAACCATCATCTCCATGGAACAGCAGGACGGGTTTCCGTATCCCGTCGCCTATACCAAGGTCAAGATCATCTACACCCTCATCGGGCTTCGCAGCGCCGAGGTCCTCTGGGACGTTTCCGCCATCGCGAGCGTCAGGAAAAGCGCCTTTTCCGGAGCTCCGGACTCGAATGAAGCCATTGCCGATATCGGGAAGATGGTTCTCGACCAACTGCCCGAGCTTCCGCGTTGATCCGGGGGTCCGCCTGCGGCATTCCGGGCGGCGGCCGAATGGCCGATCCCCCGGATGGCGGAATCTGATATAATTAGGTTGACAAGGAGGTCTTATGCGAAAAACCGCGCTTGCCTTATGCATTGGATTCCTATTATTCGGTTTTCGGACGGAGAAGCCGATCGCCGAGGACCAGCTCCGCATGGAAAAATCATTCGACACGTCCCTATCCCGGGACGCGGCCTTTGATAAGGGTGAAGCGTGGATCGCCAAGAGCTTCACGTGGACCCGCTCCCCCCTGGAGTATCGCAGCAAGCCGGAAGGCAAGATGATCGCCCGCGGCCGGATCGGCTTACCCCGGCGCGGCACCAAGGATCTTCCCGTGACCTTCTCCATGACCTTCGAGTTCGAGGCGGACAAGTATACAATAGCCTTCACCCATGTGAATGCCTGGTGGAGCGAATCCGACAATCGCCTGTGGGGAATCTTCACGCAAGACCAGGTGGAAACCATTCACGCAAAATTTCAGGCCCTCTGCGAGGATTTCGGCCAGTATTTGAACGCCGGACGCTGAATCCCTTTTTAAACGAGGAGAATTCCGCCGGCGCGCACATGCGCGCCATGCAGTCGGATGCAATGAATCAAGCCGGCCTGAACGTCTCCGCGGCGATTTTAGAAAGGAAGGAATCCATGAAAATACTTATGACCATTGGCGCCATCCTGATGGCGTTGATGGGATGCACCTATCGCACAACAGCGGCCTCCTCCGCCGCACCGCCCAACCCC
>Ga0182019_10000436_pt1 | contig 20752 bp, 20 predicted proteins | sample 812E2MmetaG_FD_120483 | JGI IMG/M metagenome (GOLD analysis project Ga0182019, IMG submission 120483) | Permafrost microbial communities from Stordalen Mire, Sweden - 812E2M metaG | ecosystem: Environmental > Terrestrial > Soil > Wetlands > Permafrost | place: Sweden: Stordalen | collected...
CAACACAAGCGCATGGGGCAGCCGATCGTCGTCCTGAAGGAAGGTCGGATCGTCAATATTCCGCCCGACCAGATCAGGGTTCAGGACCCACAAGACCCCTATCGGCCGACGGATTCGCAGACGTAGCCGATCATTCCTTTGCAAGCGCCCTTCCGGCATTCGGCTCCCACTTCATGCCTCTTAATTCTGCGTTCTTGCTTTTTTCCCCGCCCTGCTCCCACTTTTTAATTTTTCCTTCTTACTTTTTACTTTACTATGGTCCCATATGACGATGGAGCCTACTTGATACCTTTTGCTGCGCCCCGCAAGCGGGCGATGGAGCGGGGGCGACATCCCAAGCCGACATCTCGAACCCACACAGGGCCAGAGGCTTGGGACATCCCTGATTCCGATTCATCCACGGCCGGCGGCCGTGCTCTTCTCGGATGAGGGATGCAGAAAGCGCAACGGTGAGGTTTCGGATGGTTTTTCGATGGTGAGGGAGTGCGAAAACTCGGGACTGGCTCAAGCGACGCGAAGCGGAGACGTGCCTGTCCCAGTGGTTTTCGCAAAGACTGGTCCCGCTTTCGCCGAAACAGTCCAGCGGACCGGCAGTCAGGCCGTCTGGCTGCTCGGGCACTACTCCCTCATATCCTTTTTCAGCCGCAAGGAGCATTATTTTTGAATCCAGATCTTCGGATCTCCCGGCTTGTGTCCTAAGTCCCCGGATGCCCATATTTTACTTTTTAATTTTTCCTTTTTACTTTTCTTTAAGTGGGTGTAAAATACCTTGATGTGCATGACACCGGCGCCAGCGCGGCGTGTACTGACAAGCTCCTGTTCCTCTTTGAGATAGCGGGTGAAGTGAAGATTTCCGGGTCAGGTATTCCAAGAACACGCCGCGCTTTTGGAATTCCCTGAGCCCGTGCACGCTACCATACTTTACATCTGGTAAGAAATAATGTATACTACGCTCGCATGATAAAGAGACCCTTTTGGCTGCGGCGGATCGAGGATGCCTGGCAAGAAGCGCCTATCGCGTGGCTTTGCGGGGTGCGCCGGTGCGGCAAAACAACGCTGGCCGGGAGCCTTGGCGCAGAGCGCACGCTCTTCATCAACTGCGATGTGCCCAGCGTCGAGGACATGGTGCGTGATCCGCAAGTGTTCTTCCGCGGGTGCTCCAAGCCGATTGTGGTATTCGACGAGATCCACCAATTGCGCGACCCAGCCCGGGTTCTGAAAATCGGCGCGGATGGCTTTCCGCATTTGAAGATACTCGCCACCGGGTCTTCCACACTGGCGGCAAGCAGGAAGTTTCGCGACACGCTGACCGGGCGGAAACGGCTGGTGCATTTGACGCCGGTGTTGTGGGACGAACTCCCCGCGTTCGACATGAAATTGCCGCGGCGTTTGTTCCATGGCGGACTGCCGTCGGCACTGTTGGAGCAATCGAAGAAACCCGCTTTTTACCGGGAATGGATGGACTCATTCTTTGCCCATGACATCCAGCGGTTGTTCGGCTTCAGGGACGTGAACCGGTTCAACGGGCTCTTCGAATATGTCCTGCGCCAAAGCGGCGGACAATTGGAAGTGACCAAAACTGCCAAGGCGCTTGGCATCACGCGTCCGACCGTCGAAAGTCATTTGCGCGCGTTGGAGATCACCCATGCGGCCACGCTAGTGCGCCCATTCCATGGGGGCGGCCGAAATGAAGTGGTGAAACTACCCAAGGTATATGCCTTCGACACCGGCTTTGTGGGTTTCGCGCGCGGATGGGATCCCCTGCGCCCGAATGACTACGGTATTTTGTGGGAACACCTGGTCCTTGAGTATTTACAGGCGCATTTTCCCGACACACCCCCATGCTATTGGCGGGACAAGGCCGGCCGCGAGATTGATTTCGTCATGGCCCATCGGCGCGATCATGTGGATGTCATGGAATGCAAATGGAACCCTGACGCATTCGAGGCTTCGGCATTACAGATCTTTCGGAGCTATTATCCGAAAGGACGCAACTACCTTGTGACGCCCTCCGGGGAACCCGCTTACATGAAGAATTACGGAAATCTGGAAGTACGCGTTTGCACGCCACCGGGGATTCATCCCAGGTAGTTTCCGAGTCAGGTCTTATATCTTGACATTAATAAAAGTAAAAAGTAAAAATTATAAATTAAAAAGTGAGAGCTGGGTGGGGAAAGGAAAAAGTAAAAAGGAAATATTATGAAGGATAATTTCAAAAGGGTGAAGGATGAAAGGACGGATGAGTTGGAAGTGCAGCATGTGGCGCAGGTACTCTGACCTGCGGAATTATTTGAGTTTGCCGACTGGAGAGTCGGCACCACACAATAAAACCGCAGCTCGTAGCCCGCAGCTCGTAGCCATGAGATAGATGACAAGAACAGGACCGCCTGAAGGCGGAACAATAAAACCGTAGACCGCAGCTTGTAGCCGGGAGCGAGGGGCATCGCCTAAAAGGCGGAACTCCGAGCCTTCACACAGCCCGGGGCGGCTGTGCCACACTCGGAACTCGGAGGGGGGAGAGAGCAGGGATTCGGCTCGTCATTTCAAGAGACACATAATGTCCTTTCTCCCGGTATATCCTTTCATTGCGCCTGATTTTCCAATATTTCTCTGGAAGGAGTCAATCATGGATTTGAAGAAGGAAGCGAAAGAGGTGATCCAGACGCTGCACAAGAAACTATTCGCTATTTGCAGAGACGCTCAAGACTATTGGGAGAGCGGGGGGCCAGGTAGCCATGGGAAGATGGATTGTTCCTGCGGTTGCAAGTGGTACCTTGAACTGGCAGGAATCGTTGGCCAGGATTGGGGTGTATGTTTTTGCCCCAAGTCGCCGAGGGCCGGACTTCTGACGTTTGAACACATGGGCTGCGATGAATTTAAACGGAAGATCCCATGGCCTGAACCTGCTTCCCATGGAAAAGACAAAAGGAAAAAGGGATAGAAGGAATGAGGTCCACAGGATGAATGAGATCCTGGCCCATTGGGCGCAGGGGCTCCATTTGGGAAGGCTGAAAAGCCGGGGTCTCCTGGGCCTTGTTCCTATTTTTCAACCCAGCAGCGGTGAACCGGACTATCTTGCCTTTGAAGAGGCGGTAGAGCGGCAGACCCTGACTGTTACAGAGATCATGGATGGAGGCGGTGTTCCGAGGTTCAAGGTGGTCAACCTGGGTGAGCAGCCCGTTCTGATGTTGGCTGGTGAGATGTTGAGCGTGGGAAAGGAAAAGCGCGCAGTCAAAGGCACAATCCTCGTCCCGGAAAGATCCCAATGCGCTGTTCCTGTTACCCGCATCATGTGCGGACGGTGGCATGCAACCACCCTGGAGTTCATGGATACGGGCGCTGATAAGGCCTTGAAGATTGCAAAAAGGATGGGGCAGGCGGCGGTTGGTTACTTTGGGGAGGGAAAACTTGAGGACATGGATCCGGAGCGGGTGTGGGACGGTGGCGGCTACGGTTTGGCGTATGCCGGGGGTGACAGAAGCAGAAATGCCGACATGCTTCACGTTTACCTGGAGAAATTGGATGAGCTGTTCAAACTCAAGGAAGGCTTTTCCTGCGCGAAAGGGCAGAAGGGCCTGATCGCCCTTATCCACGGTGAAGTGGCGGGGATCGAGTACCTTTCCAGTCCAAAATTGTTTCGCTCGCTATTTCCAACGCTTGCGCACTATTATGCCCTGCAGGCCTTGTCTGAGAGGGGCGGCAAGGGACAGGTTGCTTCCGTGGCCAAGGCACGGGTTTTCCTGGAGTGTCTGGGATTTTGCAATGTCAGCCGTTGTCGTGGTGTTGGATGCGGCGAAAGCATGCGGTTTGAAGCCGACGGTGTGGCGGGCTCGGGCCTGGCGGACGAAGGGCGAATCATCCATATTGCGGGGACGCGCATCCACCAACAAAATGAAAAAGTAAAAATTAAAAAAGAAAAAATGAGGAATGGATCAGGGAAGGAATGAAGGATGAAGAAACGTCATGGGCTGAGCAAGTCCCGTTTTGTAGCGGGATGCCAATGTCACAAGCAACTGTGGTGGCGCGTTCATGAACCGGAGGCCCCGGAACTGGTGCCGGATGCATCGCTTCAGGCTGTTTTCACCCGCGGGCATGCGGTTGGGGCCATGGCAAGGGGCTTCGTGCCCGGCGGCGTGCTCATTGACGCCCCGCACGATCAATATGATCAAAGGCTTGAGTCCACCGCAAAGGCCCTCAAATCAGGGGTGCCGGCCATCTATGAGGCATCCTTTGTTGCCGACGGTGTGTTCGTGGCCGTGGATATCCTGGAAAAGGCCAGGGGCGGCTGGAATCTGATCGAAGTCAAATCCACCACACAGTACAAACCCGAGTATTTGCCGGACGTTGCGGTGCAGTTCTATGTCCTTAAGAAGGCGGGACTGAAGATCAATAGTGCCGGGCTGATGCACCTGAACCGTGAATGCCGATATCCCGACCTGAGCAACCTTTTTGTTCGGGCGGACCTTTCGGAGCAGGCCGGGGAATTGCTGCCGTCAGTCAAAACCGAAATTGCCGCACAGCTTCGCCTCCTTCAAGGCCCTATCCCCGAAGTTGTTCCCGGCCGCTTCTGCACGGATCCCCGCGAATGCCCCTTTATCGGCCGCTGCTGGCCCCATCTCCCCGATCATCATATTTCCACCCTTTATAGGATTGGACAGAAGGCGGCTGAATTGGAGGAGCTGGGGTTCACAACCATCCTGGACCTGCCGGCCGTTTTTCCGCTATCCGCAATCGCCGCGAGACAGAGGCTGTCCGTTGTTGAAAAAAGGGTTGTTGTGGAGCCTGGGTTGAAGGAAGCTCTTGCACGCTGGGAACCCCCGATTGCCTTCCTGGATTTCGAAACCATTCAACCGGCGATTCCGGTCTGGAATGGGTGCCGGCCCTACGATCAGATCCCGGTGCAATTCAGTTGTCATGTTCTGAATGGAAGTGGAAAGGTGGAGCATTTTGAGTGGATGGCGGACGGGCCGGGCGACCCGCGAAAGGAACTGGTGGACAGGGTCAGCGACGCGGTTCAAAATGCGAAAGTGATTCTCGCCTACAACGCGCCGTTCGAGCGGCGCTGCTTAGACGATATCAAGGCATGTCTTCCCCGCTTTGGGCGGAAGGTTGATGACATCACCGCACGCATTGATGACCTGTTGCCTGTTGTGCGCGACCATGTGTACCATCCGGAATTCAAAGGGAGCTTCGGCCTTAAAAGCGTTTTCCCCGCGCTGGTGCCGGGCAAGGGCTACGATGGATTGGAAATTGCAGACGGGCAGGCGGCAAGCAACCAGCTTGAAGCTCTTCTCCTGAAGGGCGCGTCCTTGCCACCGGAGAAGAAAGCCAACATTCACGAAGCTCTCTTGCGTTACTGCGAAATGGACACCATGGCCATGGTGAAGCTGCTGGAGCGGCTGAAGAAGCTGGAAAATGCCAAGTAAATAGTATAAATTTAGGTGGGAATCTAAGCTGTCTTTTTTCTACCGGGGTGGGAAGAAGCGGATTTTAGAAGTCCATTAATGGATAAATCTTCATCAATCATGGGCCAATGGATGCCGTATCCTGATGGAGAAACCTGAAAGACGCGCCGCTCTTCTGCTGTTGCGCGCAGAAGTGCGCCGGATGCTTTTTCAAGAGCAATCTTATACTCGTGGCCCTCAACCGTCAAAAGAATCCAATCCCCGTCAAACTCGACTTTTTCTACGTGATACAACTTCTTCATCGCTTTTTCCCCTTTTGATGTCGTTTCCACTCGCTTTCAATGAATTCGAAATACTCGAAAATGATCTTTTTCACTTCGCGCTTATCTCTGACGCCCATGCCATAACTGAATGCCTCCCTGGCCTCAAAGGCCGAAACGTCCAGCCAGTACTTGCATTCTTTCTCAGCTTTCTTCGCGTGGATATGGATGGGCTCGTTCCGCTCGTTCGAGTAGAAAAAGAAACGCCATCCCATAATAAACAAAATAGTTGGCATCTTTAGTTTCCCATATTATCCTACCACAAAATCTCACTCTTCACGACGCAAAATCCTTTTTCAAAGAAGAGATATGACTTCCATTAATTGACGGACATATATTGTCCTTGGGGATGCCTTACACTGGATGATGAAGACAGCGAAAGGAGGCCACGGATGATTCCGTATTTCTTAAGCAAAGAATTGAAGCAGTCATTAGAGCGGGTTTACACGCTGACGAATAACCGCAACATCGGGATGATTTCCGCCTGCAGAAGGGAGCATGGCGGCGCCGATGCGCAAGAAAACCGCAATCGAACTGCAGAGCTCAAGTCCCGCCTTCTGCAGCCCGGGAGGGGCTTTGTGCAAATCAAGGGTACGTATATCGAGAATGCCGGTACGCCCGGAGAAGTGAGGGTGGGTGAGCACTCCTTTCTCTTGATCGGCGAAGACGGATACGACGGAGAATCCCTCCTCAACTTTCTCCAGACCTACGGCGGGCCGCCATCCCGCGGAGGCTTTGACCAGGATTCCATATTCTTCAAGCCATGGAATAGCGAGGAAGGCCTGTTGTACGGGTTCAAGGATGATGTGTGGCCCTATAAGGGCAGGTGGGCGGCAATGGGGCCATGGCATCCCAATCGCTCTCCGGTGTTTTCCACGCTGATGTCCCATGGGAGCTCTTTCAAATTCAGTCCGGGCGCGGAAGCCGAGGAGGAAGATGAGTTGAAGAAGGAAAATCCTGGTGATCTTCTACCATCCTTCGAACCCACCGAAGCCGACCGGGAGACGACTGCCCTCCGATGCCGGCATTGCGGGCGTTCTCTGCTGGACCAGCAAAAGTGGGAACACCATCTGTGCTGTGAGGCGCTGAAGGAGGACCAGACCCCGTGCCGTGCCATTCTTAGAGGGTTTGAAGAGAGGAAGCTGAGGCGATGCTGGGAGCACATGCCCCAGCTTCTCAAGGGTGGTGCAGATCCTTCCAACCAGGAGCATATGAAATATGTTCGCGAGGGAGAAGTGGATCTCTTCACGCGGGAGCGCATCACAGATGAGGATATCTTCAGGCAGGCCAAGGTCCAATGGGAGGATTTCGGTTTCTACAATCAAATTTCCTTTTTCAGCCGCAAGGAGTGTTTGATCTGACACAGGGACCGTGCGCGTTTTGGGGACTGCTTTGCTTGCCAAGCAATGGCAGGGGAGGGATGGTATACTTTAAATCCGATTTGAAGATTTTGCATGCATCGAAAACGGGAGGAGGTTTGCCATGAACCGTGAAATTTTCGAGGATCTTTTCGTCCTGGAACTGGCGAACAATCATCTGGGCAAACTGGAACGCGGTCTCAGGATCATCGGCGATTTTGCCAAGATCGTGCGGTTCAACAACGTGCGCGCCGCCATCAAGCTCCAGATCCGGGACGTGGACCATTTCATCCATAAGGATTTTCGCGCCCGGACGGACATCCGCTACATCAAGAAGACGCTGGACACCCAGCTTCCGCCCGAGGCCTTCTTCGAAATGGTGCAGGCCATCCGCAAGGGGGGCTGTCTTCCCATGGCCACCCCCTTCGATGAAAAGTCGGTGGAGCTGTGCGTGGACCTCGGCATTCAGATCCTGAAGGTCGCCTCCTCCGACCTCAACGACTGGTTCCTGATCGAAAAGATCGCCTCCACCAAAAAGCCCGTCATCATCTCCACCGGCGGCTCGTCCCTGAAGGACCTGGACGACCTGGTGACCTTCTTCGAAAACCGGCACATCCCCCTGGCCCTCAACCACTGCGTTTCCCTCTACCCCACGGAGGACCACGAGCTGGAGCTCAACCAGATTGATTTCCTGAAACGGCGCTACCCCAACCACATCATCGGCTTCTCCACCCACGAATGCCGTGACTGGACCGCCTCCATGCTGATCGCCTACGGAAAAGGGGCCCGCACCTTCGAGCGGCACGTGGACATCGAGATGGACGGGGTCAAGGTCTCCCCCTATTGTTCCCTGCCCGGGCAGGTGGATCTCTGGTTCAAGGCCTACAACAAGGCCAAGGAGATGTGCGGGGCGAGCGGCGAAAGCAAGCGGATGCCGCCGGAGCGGGAGATCCGTTACCTGGACGCTCTGGTGCGCGGCGTTTACGCCAAACGGGACCTCCCCGAGGGGCACGTCCTGATCCACGAGAAGCTGGGGGACGACGTCTATCTCGCCGTTCCCCTTCAAAAGGGGCAGATCTCCTGCAGGGAGCTGATGTCGGGGGAGGTGCTGATCAAACCGTGCGGGAAGGACCAACCCATCCTGATTGATATGATTGACAGCCCCTACGGGAACAATGAGGAACTCAAAAACACCATCTTCAACCGGGGCATCTGATCCTCCTGCAGCCGGGATGTCCGGCGTGAACCGCTTCCGGGATTTGAGTACGAACCTTCTTAAGCGGCGGTTCATTCGGTTCCTTCTGGTCGGAGCGCTGAATACCGTTTTCGGCTATTCGGTTTACGCCCTTTTGATTTTCATGCATGTGCATTACGCCCTGGCCGCCCTGGGAGGGCAGATCTTGGGCGTCCTCTTCAATTTCAAAACCATCGGCCTGCTCGTGTTCGACCGCCGCGGCAACCGCCGGTTCCTCCGTTTCGTCTCCGTCTATATCCTGACCTACCTCCTGACGGCGCTGCTGCTGAAGCTTTTCCATGCCTTCAACGTCAACCTCTATCTGGCGGGGGCGCTGCTTCTCCTTCCCATGGCCGTCCTGTCGTATTTCCTGAACCGGAAATTTGTGTTCGCGGATGATTCCCGGACCTGAAAGGGCACCGGCAGGCGCGCGGTTCCGATTCCTTGACAATTATTCTGGAGGACGATAAGATTCCGCCATGACAACCATTCAGCGGAGGCACGCTTTTCGGACTTGCGGCGGGGGAGTCGGACGGTGAAGGAGGGGAAGCCTATCTCCCGAAGCGCCGTCCTGCGGCGGGACATCCTGAAAAAAGTCGAGGCATTCCATAAGGAGGAATCCCGGCCCCGGCCCTTCATCCCCGGCACCTCCCCCGTTCCCTACGGCGGGCGCGTCTATGACGCCGAGGAGATGGTCCGCCTGGTGGACGCGTCCCTCGATTTCTGGCTCACCGCGGGCCCCTGCGCGGAGGAGTTCGAGGGCAAGCTCTCCCAATTCTTGGGATTGAAGCATTGCCTCCTGGTCAACTCCGGTTCCTCCGCCAATCTCCTGGCCATGACCGCCCTGACGTCGCCCAAACTCGGGCCGCGGAGACTCATGCCCGGGGACGAGGTCATCACCCAGGCCTGCGGATTCCCCACCACGCTCAACCCGATTCTTCAAAACAACCTGGTTCCCGTTTTTGTGGATATAGACCCCGGCACCTACAACGTGGACCCCTCCCGGGTGGAAAAGGCCGTCCGCAAAAAGACGAAGGCCATCTTTCTGGCGCACACCCTGGGCAACCCCGCGCCCATGGGGCCCATCATGGACATCGCGCGCCGCCACGGCCTGTGGGTGATCGAGGACAACTGTGACGCCTTGGGCGCCCTCTACCGCGGGCGTCCCACCGGAACCTTCGGGGACCTCTGCACATGCTCCTTTTATCCCGCCCATCACATCACGCTGGGGGAAGGTGGCGCCGTACTCACGCGCGATGGGCTGCTGAAGAAAATCGTCATGTCCCTCCGCGACTGGGGGAGGGACTGCTGGTGCGTGCCGGGCGAGGACAACACCTGCCGCCGGCGCTTCAGCTGGCAGTTTGGGACGCTTCCGAAGGGATTCGACCACAAGTACGTCTATTCGCACATCGGCTACAACCTGAAGGCCACGGACTTGCAGGCAGCCATCGGGAACGCCCAGATGAAAAAACTGCCGCGCTTCATCCGGGCGCGGCAGCGGAATTTCGCGGGGCTCCACCGGCGCCTCCGGCGCTTCTCCGAACATCTGGTTCTGCCCCGCGCCACGCCGGAATCCGAGCCAAGCTGGTTCGGTTTTCCCATCAGCGTGAAACCGTCGTCCCCCTTCAACCGGAGGCAGATCGTCGCGCATCTCGAAAAACACCGCATCGCCACACGCATGCTGTTTGCGGGAAACCTACTGCGCCATCCGGCATACGAAGGCATTCCCCATCGGACCGCCGGAAGCCTGAAGCACACGGACGCGGCCACGGAGCGCGTTTTTTGGATCGGCGTCTATCCCGGGTTGACGGGGGAGCATCTCGACTACATGGCGGCCGTGTTCGGCCTCCTGTTCGACGGCGGCGGACGGAAGGGGTGAAATCCTTCGCGGCGCCGGAGCCGCCCCGCATCCTTCTGACGGGCGCCACGGGCTTTCTGGGAAGCCATCTCCTGCGCCGGCTCCTGGCGGACGGATATCCGGTGGCGGTCCTGAAGCGTTCGTTTTCCAATTGTGAAAAAATCCGGGACTGCCTCGATCGGGTCCGGGGATACGACGTGGACCGGGTTCCGCTGGAATCCATCGTTGCCGAAAATCAATTTCAGGTCATCCTCCACTGCGCCACCAATTACGGGCGCCGGGAGGAGGACCCCCTGGCCATCATGGAATCCAATCTCATCCTTCCCCTCAAACTGCTGGAACTGGGCCGCAAAAAGGGCGTTCCGATCTTCATCAACACCGACACCCTTCTGGACAAGCGCGTCAACGCCTATTCCCTTTCGAAGCGCCAGTTCAAGGACTGGCTGGCCCACTACGCCCGGGACATGGTCTGCATCAACGTGGCCCTCGAACATTTTTACGGCCCGCTGGACGACGGCTCCAAATTCGTCTCCTTCATCATCCGAAACATTCTTGCGGGGACGGAGCGCATCGCCCTGACCGAGGGAAGACAGAAGCGCGATTTCATCTTCATCGCGGATGTGGTGGAGGCCTTCCTGATGATCCTGCGCGACGCCCCCGGGAGGACGCCGGGGTTTTATCCCTTCGAGATCGGGACCGGGTCCCTCATCGAGATCCGGGAACTGGTGACCCTCATCAAAACGCTGGCGGGCAACACGATCACCCGGCTGGATTTCGGCGCCCTGCCGTACCGGGAAAATGAAATCATGGAGGCGCGCGTGGATGAGCGGAAGATCCGGGCGCTGGGCTGGAGCCCGCGCGTGGAACTGCGGGAAGGGCTGATGCGCACTCTGGAGGCCGAACGGCCGGGGGGGGAGGCATGAAGTTCCTGGTGACCGGGGGGTGCGGATTCGTGGGAACCCATCTCAGCCGGGCCGTCATGGCCGGTTCCCGGGGCGAATTGATTGTGCTGGACAATCTCTTCAAAGAGGGGAGCCGGAACAACCTGGAGGCCCTTCGGGCCGCGGGGCGTTTCGCTTTTTTCCCCGTGGATGTGCGGAACTCGGAGGCGTTGGACAAGGTCGTGGCCGACGTGCGCCCCGACGTCGTGTTCCATCTGGCGGGCCAGGTGGCCATGACGGCGTCCGTCCGCGAGCCGCAGGCCGATTTTGACATTAACGCCGGAGGGACGCTCCATCTGCTGGAGGCCATGCGCCGTCACCGCCCCGACGGCATGGTGATCTACGCCTCCACCAACAAGGTTTACGGGGACCTGGAGGGGATCCGGTTCGAGGAAACCCCGATGCGCTACATCGCCCCGGATCATCCCGACGGTTTCGCCGAGGACCTGCCCCTCGATTTCCGCACCCCCTATGGATGCTCGAAAGGGAGCGCGGACCAGTATGTCCTGGATTACCACCGCGTCTTCGGTTTGCGCACCGTGGTGTTCCGCCACTCCTCGATGTACGGCCCGCATCAGAATTCCACCGTGGACCAGGGATGGGTGGACTGGTTCTGCCGGATGGCCGCCGAAACAAAAACGGGGCGCCTGAAGGAGCCGTTCACCATCTCCGGCAACGGCAAGCAGGTGCGCGATCTGCTTCACGCCGACGATGTGGTTTCCATCTACTTCGCCGCCATTGGTGCCATGGACGCCGCGGCCGGCCAGGCCTTCAACATCGGCGGGGGGATGGACAACAGCCTCTCCCTGTTGGAATTGTTTTCATTCCTGGAGCGCGAGATGGACGTGCGCCTGAGTTACACGCGGCTGCCCTTCCGCACCAGCGACCAGAAGGTGTTCGTGGCCGACCTGGGAAAGGCCCGGCGGCTGATGGACTGGGCTCCCCGCGTGAACACGGCCGAGGGCCTGCGGCGGCAGCTCGAATGGATGCGCGCTTGACTCCGGAAGATCTCGACCTCAGCATCCTGATCCCCGCCTACATGGAGGAACAGAACCTGCGCCTGCTGCTGCCGGCGTTGCGCGAGGTGCTCGACGGGATCACCGCCCGAGGGGAAATCGTGGTTGTGGACACCCTGAAAACCATGGACGGCACCGGGGAGGTCTGCAACGCACATGGGGCGCGCTACCTCCACCGCCGCGGCGGCGACCATTACGGGGACGCCGTGCGCACGGCCATCGCGGAAGCGCGCGGAGAATGCTGCATCTTCATGGACGCCGACGGCTCCCATTCCCCGGCCTTCGTGCGGGATCTGTTCGCCCGGCGGGAAGAGGCCGACGTGGTGGTGGCGTCGCGGTACGTGGCGGGAGGGGCCACCGACAATCCCCGGATGCTGATCTGGATGAGCCGCCTGGTCAACTGGACCTACGCGTGGATCCTGCACCTTCCGTGCAGGGACATTTCCAACAGCTTCAAACTCTACCGCACGGCCATGTTGAAGGGGCTGACGCTGGACTGCAACAGCTTCGACATCATAGAGGAGATGCTGTTCAAGCTCAGTCGCCGCCGGCCCCCCTTGAGGATCGTTGAGATCCCCTTTACCTTCAAGGAACGGATGTTCGGGCGCACCAAGCGCAGCCTGTTCCTCTTCGCGCTTGCCTATGCCGCCACCCTGATCCGCCTGCGCTGGAAGGGGCGCCATGGATAAAGGGGGGAAGGTCCGTCTCATCGGCGGCATCCTCCTGGGCGGGATGGGCCTTTCGCTTCTTTATCACTTCCTGCTGGTCGCCGTGTTCCACCTTCACGGATACCCCTACAGCACCTTCCTGTTGTGGCCCGAGGACCGCTTCAACGATTTCTTCGTCATTTTCAATGCGGCGGCCACGGCGCACCCGTACCTTTTCGAAGGCAATGTCTATTTCCCCTTCACCTATCTGCTCATGGCCGGGCTCACCCTCCTGCCGCCGCCGGCGGCCTTTTGCGGATTGATCGGCCTGTTCACGGCGGGGATCCTCGTTCAGGTCCGGGCCGCCCTGGTGTCGCTCGCGCGTCCGGAAGGCTGGTTCTGGACGGCCGTCATTTTGCTGTCCTATCCCTATCTTTTCGTCGTGGACCGCGGCAATGTGGAGATCTTCGTGTTCCTGGCGCTCGCCCTTTTCCTGGGGGCGTACGCACGGGAACACCATTACATGGGCGGTCTTTGGCTGGCCATGGCCACGGCCATGAAGGGATACCCGGGCGTTTTCTATTTATTATTTCTCAAGAAACGGAAGTGGGGAGCGCTGGCCGCGAGCCTGGCGCTGGTGGTGGTCCTGAACCTGGCGGGAGCGGTGCTGGCGACCGGAGGTTTGGGGGAAACGGCGACGGGGCTGGCGCGCCGCCTGAAGGATTTTGATCAGGGCTATATCGGACAGGTGCGCGGGATTCAGCACGGGGCGAGCCTGTTCGGGGTGCTGGAGCTCGGCCTTCGCCCCCTCGTCTCCCGAAGTGATCCCGGCGCGGCGGCGCCATGGATCCGGTTATTCAGGGCCGGCTATCCCGCCCTGGCCCTGTGCCTGTTCGGCCTGGTGGCATGGTTCATCCTGCGGCGGAACGCGCCGCTTTGGAAACAGGTCCTGATCCTCGTGGTCTGCATGATCCTGCTTCCCCAGGTTTCCTTCGATTACAAGCTGGTGCACCTCTATTTTCCCCTCCTTCTTTTCCTGCGCTGCGATCTCCGATCGCCGCGGGACGCTTTTCATGCCGCGCTCTTCGGCCTCCTGCTCATCCCCAAGGATTATGGCCTGCTGATGGAGGATGTCAGCAGCGCGGTGGTGCTCAATCCGCTGCTGCTCCTGCTTCTGGTGGGATCGGCCATGGGCGAGGGGCGCGCGCCGGGCGTTTCGGCGGATGGGATGATGATTCCCGGAGAGGGCGCATGAGTTCCACGCCCGTGGCCGCGGGGGAAATCGGCGGGGGATTGGTTACGACGGAGGATCGGCAGCGGGAATTCATCGCGGGCGCGGTGAGCCTGGGAATGGCCGGCACGGTTTTCATCGCGGCGGCCGTCGTTATCGCCCTGACCGTCCATCCCGAAACGGAGTCGCTGCGCCGGGAGGCCATGGCGCTGACGATGGTGACGGATTTCGCCCCCGAACCGGTGGAGCGGCTCCTCTATCTGCTGGCCATGATCTTCTTCCCGCCGGCCCTGCTGGCGGGATATTGGAGCATGACCTGCCTCCTGAAACGGGAGGACGCGGCCGCCGTCGGGCGGCTTTACAGGAAAACGGTCCTCGTCGCCTCGGGTGCGGGGGCGCTGTTCGTGCTTTCGTCCTTGGGCCTGCTGATGCCGTCCCGCACGAATTTTCATTCCTATTTCGATCTGAGCATTCTCGTCCGCCATCCCTGGCTTTACACGCTGTTCCTGTGGCCGGCCTCCCTGTTTATTTTCATAAAGTACCACACGGCGGTTTCATTGCGCGTGATTTCATTCTGCTTTCTGTTCGCGGCGCTCCTGGCCATTCCCTGCATGGACCTCTTCGGTCTTCACGGGGTGGATGACTCCGTGCCGTTCTCCTATCATATGAATCCGGCGTTTTATCCCCTCGCACAGCTTGCGGGCGCTCCGGCGGGAGCAGCGGAGGGCGGCAATCTCTACGGCCATTATTCCTATTTTCTTCTGCCGCTGTTCAGGATTCTCGGCGCCGACACCCTGGCCTTCTCAGCCCTCATGACCCTTCTCATCGTGGCGGGGTTCATTCTCCTTTTCATGGCGGTGCGGCCGCTGGTGCGCGCGCCGGCCATGCTATATCTGGGGGGGACGGCCGTGGTGTATTACGGGTACCTGTACGGGAAGATCGTCACGGGAGACATGTATTTTCAATATCATCCCGTGCGGTTCCTGTTTCCGGCGCTGATCCTGTTTACGGCCTCCCGCTATTTTCTTCGCCCGCGCCCCGCGCTTTATTACTGCATTTTTTCTCTGGGCCTCCTGGGAATTTTATGGAACACCGAAACGGGCCTCTGCGCGCTGGGCGCCTGGGGGGTGGCGCTCCTTTTCCATGAGGCCTGGGAGCGGCCCTGGCGTCGGATGGCTGGCAGGATTCTGATGCACCTCCTTACGGCCTTCACTTTTCTCGCCGTGGGGGGAGGCCTCTTCATCTACGGCGCGTATCTCCGGGGTGGGCGGTTATCCGGCCTGATGCTCATCCTTGAAAAACTGAAATTATTTTATCGCTACGATTACATGATGCTGAAGATGCCGCTGCTCCACCCGTGGGCGATCATCGCGTTGGTCTATCTGGCCGCCTTCCTGTACGCCGCGCGGTGCCTCGTCGGGCGGACGGACCGCTATCGGGCGACGATGGTCCTTCTTCTGGGCACTCTGGGCACCGCCCTGTTCTCCTACTACGTGGGAAGAAGCCATGACTGGTCCCTGTGGGGGCCCGTGTATCCCGCGCTTCTCCTGATCCTGGTGGGGGCCGATTCCGCCCTCGGGGACCGGACGGATGCGCCGCGCCGCCTGTCGCACCAGGCGGTACTGCTGGGCGCCGCCTCCTGTTTCCTCTTTTCCGCCCCATTCAGCCTCCTCCTCAATGTTCCGGAGATCAGCCCCCTCGCGCATCAGCGCCTCGGTTCGCTTTTCAAGACGACCTCGGAAACGGCGCGCACGGTGTCCTTTATCCGCGGGTCCGTCAAACCCGGCGAGGCGGTCCTGATCCTGTCGGGAAACCAAAGCGTGTATTACGCGGAGTCCGGAACCTATGCATGTTTGCTCGACGCGTGCCTGACGGAGATTTTTTACAGGAAGGAATACGAGGACCTGGAGCGCTTCATCCGCACTAATTCCCGTTACAAGGTCTTTTACGATCTGCGTCTTTATACGTCTCCCTCCTACTCCAGGTTCCGTCCCCTGATGGATCTTCTGAAACAGTATTACCGGATCGCGGACACGAGTCCCGATCAAAACATGGTTTTGCTGGCGCGGAAGCCGGGCGCCCCGACGGCGCCGTCCCACGGCCCGTCTTGATAATTCTCCCCGGGAAAGGTACAATCCGTCCATGGAAAAGGTCAGGAAAACCGTCACCGTTTTCACGGGCGTTTTTAACGAGGTGGAAACCGTTCGGGAAGTTTATGAAAAGATCCGGGATGTTTTCGAGGCCTGCAAGGACCGCTATGATTATGAGCACCTCTTCCTGGACAACTGCTCCACCGACGGCACCCTGGCCATCCTGCGGGAACTGGCCGCCCGCGACCGCCGGGTGAAGGTGCTGTCCTATTCCAAGAACTTCGGCCCCGTCAAAACGGAGATGATGGGCTACCGCCACGCCACGGGGGACGCCGTCATCAGCTACGAGGCCAATCTCAAGGACCCGCCGGAATTGATCCCCGTCTTCCTCCAAAAGTGGGAGGAAGGCTTTGATGTGGTTTACGGGGTCCGGAAGAAAACCGGCGACACCTTCGTCATGGGCCTGATGCGCAAGCTCTATTACCGGATCGTGGCGGGCGTCTCGTCCGAGGACCTTCCGGCCGACGCGGGTTCCTTCCGCCTCGTGGACCGCAAGGTGGTCAACGAGCTTGTGGAACTGGACGATTACAAGCCCTACGTGCGCGGCCTCATCACCTCCATCGGATTCAAGCAGACCGGCATCCCCTACGAGCGGCGTCCGCGCCCGCGGGGAAGGTCCAAAAGCCGGATGGGCTATCTGGTGGATTTCGCCATCAACAGCATGATCAGCTACAGCATCCTCCCCATGCGCATCTGCACGTTCCTGGGCCTCGGCATCGCCGCCATCAGCTTCCTGATGTGCCTGGTTTACATCATCCTGAAGTTTTCGGTTTGGAGGGCCCAGATCCCCGCCGTGGCCGGCCTCATCGTGCTGTTCCTTCTGTTTTCGGGCATCCAGCTCGTCTTCCTGGGCATCATCGGGGAATACGTTGGCGCCATCCACTCCCAGGTCCGCCGCAAGCCCTATGTGGTGATCCGGGAAAAGATCAATATGGATTGATTCTGAAATTCCGTAGCGCGGCGCGCAGCAAGGAGGTTTACAGTTGACTGAAAGGCCAGAACTGGTTCCCATCGAGCGAATAAGGCAGGCAATAATGCAGATGCGGGAGCAGAAGGTGATCCTTGATGCCGACCTTGCGGCTTTATACGGCGTGGAAACAAAAGTGCTTTTGCAAGCCGTAAAGCGCAACAAAGATCGTTTTCCCCCTGACTTCATGTTCCAACTCACCAAACTGGAGTTTAAGATCTTGAGGTCACAATTTGTGACCTCAAGTCAATGGGGCGGACGTCGTTACCCTCCCTATGCCTTCACCGAGCAGGGGGTGGCCATGCTCTCCGGAGTGTTAAACAGCCCCCGCGCCATCCAGGCCAACATCGCCATTGTGCGGACCTTTGTGCAACTGCGGCGGATGCTGGCCACCCATGCTGATCTGGCCCGAAAGCTCGCGGAATTAGAAAAGAAGTATGACCGCCAATTCCAGATCGTTTTTGACGCCATCAGGGAACTCATGAAACCTCCGGTTACGCCTCGAAAGGAGATCGGTTTCAATGTCAAGGAGGCGGCCTCGGCCTATTCCATTCGAAGGCGGAAAGCTTCTCTTGTCTGACTTTTTTCATAATTCCTGTCTATTCGCTCGTCCTTTCCCTGCCCCTGTCCCCTATGCCCCATGCTGTATGCCCCTCTTGAAAGTGGAGATCTGACACCGATGGGAAGCATTTTCCCTTGCTTTTCGTCCTGCCGAAGCATAAAATAATCGGATGCACAAATAGCTGGTGCAATAGATGCGCCAGGGACAGGTCATGAACGGGGATCTGCAATATGTGCAAACAATAAAGATTCCACCGAGGATCCACAACTTTGTGCGGTTGCTGGATTTGGCGGGTTTGGCTTCGGAAGCCGGTCCGGAAATTGTGGGAACGCTCGCGAAAATGAATGCGTTTCAAATGGAGGGGCGATACCCGGAACTGGCGATAACGCCGCCGGGGAGGGAAGACGCCGTTTTGTATATGAAGGGTGCGCAGGAGGTCAGGGCATGACTGCTCAAGCGGTACTAAGCGATATACAGCGCTATCTCAGAACTTTGGATGATCAGGGCCTTCCTGTGTCTTTTGCGGTGATGTTCGGTTCGCAGGCCGCGGGCACGGCGGATGAATGGAGCGATATTGATCTTGTGGCTATATCGCCAAGGTACGATGAGCCATACACCCGTGAAGCGATTGATCAATTGTGGATCATCGCCGCGCGCGTGGCAAACCGTATTGAGCCCATTCCCTGCTGGGAGCGACAGTGGGTTGAAGACGACACCAGCGTCATTCTCGAAGTCGGCCGCCGCGAGGGCGAAATCATCCGCCCAGTCTGAAGCCTGACTCGATTGCTGGCATGGATGATGGGGCGATATTTGGGATCATGGAATTCGACGCCATAGAAACCGAAGCGAGGCCCCTGGTGTGGCTTTAGAAACCGGAAATTGGCACCGACTCTCCAGTTGTGGTGCAGACACTCATGTCTGCGAAATCCAATTCCGCAGGTCAGAGGACCTGCGCCACACGCGGAACTTTGAACTTTAACGATTCCCCAGCAGGGGAGTTCCTTCATATGCCTTGATCTGTTCAAGGCATAAGGCCCGTAAATCATCCTTATTTCCATAAGCCAGATACCACTCCAGCGTTTTTTCCACCGCCTGCCGCACCGGCCAGCGGGGGGCCCAGCCCAGGCGCTTCCGGGCCTTGGAGGAATCGAGCTTCAGGACTTCGGTTTCATGGGGGTGGCTGCCTGTTTCGATCCGGAAGGCGGCCGCGCCTCCCCACAGGCTGCACGCCAGAGTCGCCATCCATTGCACGGATTTGGCATCGCGGTTCCGCGGACCGAAGTTCCAGGCCTCGGCAAACGCGGCTCCCGAAGAATGGAGTTTTTCAGCCAGCGCCAGATATCCCGAAAGCGGTTCCAGCACATGCTGCCAGGCGCGCACGTCGCGCGGGTGGCGGATGCGGATCTCGCGCCGGCCCAGGAGGGCGCGCATGGCGTCGGGAAGAAGGCGGTCGCGGGCCCAGTCACCGCCGCCGATGACGTTCCCGGCGCGGGCCGACGCCACGGCCGTGCGGTGCGTCTTCCCGTATTCCGCAGGGTTGAAAAACGAGTTTCGATAGGCCGACGTCACCAGTTCCGCACAAGCCTTGCTGCTGGAATAAGGATCGTAGCCGCCGAGAGGTTCATTTTCACGATACCCGCGCTTTGAGCGCCGGTCTTCGTAGCACTTATCCGTGGTGACGACGACGGTGGCGCGGACGGAGGGGGCGTGGCGCACGGCTTCCAGAAAATGTGCCGTGCCCAGCACGTTCACCGAAAAGGTCTCCAAGGGGTGTTTATAGGATTCACGCACCAGAGGCTGGGCGGCCATGTGGATCACCACGTCGGGCAGCGCGGCGCACAGGCACTTCTTCAGGCGTTCCGCGTCGCGCACGTCGCCGTGGATGGAATGTATCCGTTTTGCGACGCCGGTCAGCTCGAAGAGGCTGGGCCGTGTGGGCGGATCCAGGGCGTAGCCGGTGATGTCGGCCCCGAGGCGGTGAAGCCAAAGGCACAGCCAGCTTCCCTTGAACCCGGTGTGTCCGGTGATGAAGACCCTGCGGCCCTTCCAGAACGCGGCGCGCGGCATGGCGTCAATCCCAGACCTTCCAAGGGGCCTTGCCGGAGTTCCACAGCGCCTCCAGCTCCACCTTGTCGCGCAGGGTGTCCATGGGCTTCCAGAACCCCATGTGCTTGTGGGCCGCCACCTTGCCCTCCTGGGCGAGGTTTGCCAGAGGCTCCCGTTCCCACATCATCCGGTCGCTTCCCTGGAGGTAATCGAACACCTCCGGCTCGCAGACGAAAAATCCGCCATTGATCCAGTTGGTCTCCCCCACGGGTTTTTCCTTGAACTGCGCCACATGCCCCTTCCGGTCGAAGCCGATCACGCCGAAGCGGCCGGGGGACTGCACTGCGGTGATGGTGACCGCGCGCCCCTTGCGCTCGTGGGTCCGGAGCACGTCGCGCAGGTTGACGTCGGAGACACCGTCGCCATAGGTGAGCATGAAGCGTCGCCGCCCCACGTAGGATTGCACGCGCTTGATGCGGCCCGCCGTGCCGGCGTCCATCCCGGTGTCCACCAGCGTCACCTTCCAGGGCTCCGCCTTGGATGCGTACTTCTTTACCGTCCGGGTGCGCAGATCAATGGTGATGTCGGAGGCGTGGAGATCGTAGTGGTGGAAATACTCCTTGATGACGAACCCCTTGTAGCCGAGGCAGACGATGAAGTCGTTGAATCCGTATTTGGAATAGATTTTCATGATGTGCCAGAGGAGGGGCTTGCCCCCCACTTCCACCATGGGTTTGGGTCTGATGTCCGTTTCCTCGCTGAGGCGGGTTCCCGCCCCTCCGGCCAGGATGACGACTTTCATGGGCGTCCTTCCTTTCGCGCGGGCTTCCGGCGCCCGCGGGGGTCGGGACTATTATCCCACAACCGGGATAACCACGGCCACGGGCCGTGGATGAACTGGTTGATGGGATGTCCCAAGCCTCTGGTCCTGTGTGGGTTCGAGATGTCGGCTTGGGATGTCTCAAGCCTTGGGCCCAATGCGGGTCGAGATGGCGGCTTGGGATTTCGCCCCCGCTC
>Ga0182019_10000437_pt1 | contig 20707 bp, 17 predicted proteins | sample 812E2MmetaG_FD_120483 | JGI IMG/M metagenome (GOLD analysis project Ga0182019, IMG submission 120483) | Permafrost microbial communities from Stordalen Mire, Sweden - 812E2M metaG | ecosystem: Environmental > Terrestrial > Soil > Wetlands > Permafrost | place: Sweden: Stordalen | collected...
CGACGAGCCTCCAGGCACCGTCGACGACGGACCAGATGGGGCTCGAGGCGTAGCTCGAGAGGTGGGTGGCTTGGGTGTTGAGGAAGTTGTAGACCGCCCTCGCCCCCGACAGCGTCAAGTCGGGGAGATCGCCCGCCCCCCCCGGCTTTGGCGCGGGCTGTGCGAGCGAGGTGCGGTCCCAGGCAAGGGGCAGGGGCGTGATCTGGGAGAGCTCGTTGTAGGTGTACCAGATCGGGTTGTAGGCGGCGTTCAGGCTGAGGCGCACGGTCGTGGCGTTGAGGGCCGTGGCCGTCTTGACGTTGTCGGGAAAGCCGCCCGGGACATATGAGGCCCAGTCGTCGGGATTCGCCTGCAAGAGCTTGATCCAGAAGATGACGTCACGGGCGCTCACCGGCTCGCCGTTGGACCAGAGGTAGTGCTTGAGCGTGATCGTCACGACCCGGTTGCCGTCGCTGTACACAGGAGCGTTCCCGATCGACAACGAGTAATCGATCGAGGTGCTCGCCTTGTCGCCGAACCAGTACAGCGGCTCGTAGAGAAGCGTCTGGAGATCGGCTGTGTTCTCGACGGTGAAGTACTCGCCGGAGACGAGCGGGAAGATGTAGTCCGGAGGCGTCTCCGGTTGCTCCGCGAAATAGGCAGTGCCCCCATCCACCATCGCCCCTTTGGCCGTGGTGCTGGCGGGCGTACTGGTCCCGGGTCCTGTCGTAGAGGAGCTGCACGCCCCCAGCCCGATCGAAGCAAATGCGACCAAGGCGAGCACCACCCGGACACGCGTCACCGCCGGTGCTCCTCGTCGTCGGAGCTGCCCGCGCTCCGGCCCCCACCCGGCGCGCGGGCTGATTGCGGCGCCGGCCGTGCACCTCCGGCGCCACGAATCACGAGATCGAATGATTCCAACGGGCGCGTACCGGTGAAGTACTCCTTCTCGGCCCGCAACCATTCCCCGTCCCAGTCCTCGGGCGCGACGTCGCGGCGAAGGCGGCGCAGCCGCTCGGGCTCCGGCGTGTCCACGTAGATCGCCTTGTCGACGAGATCACCCAGTTCGGGCGCTGCCGAATAGACGCCCTCGAGCAGGACGAGACTGCTCGGCTCGACGCGCGTCACCTTGCTGGACACAGCTCCCGAGTCCCAGTCGAAGGCGTGGAACACCGCCTCCTGCCCCGCACGCAGTGGCTCGAGCGCCTCGAGTCGCAACCGGATCACCTCGTAGTAGCTCGCGAGGCTTCGCCCGGTCTCCCCCGCCGGCGTGGCGGGCGCACGCCACGGTTCGGGACGGTTGGAGCCAACGGCCCTTTGACCACAGGGTACGAAGAAGTCGTCAGTGTGGACCAGGCTTGCCCCGGTCCTTGAGCAGAGTCCCTCCGCAATCGTCGACTTCCCCGAGGCGCCGTGCCCGTCGATCGCGATGACGGTCACTCCCCCGCTCGCGTCACGCCAGCGCGTCAGCGCGGCGACAGTAACGACGAGCTCGTCGGCCACGCCGCCGCGTCCCTCCCTCTCATGGACCGAGTGGTCGCGACGGCCAGAGGCTCCAGGCACGGTGCTAGTTTGCTTCGCCTGTGACAAGGAGGTTGACGCCGACATATTCCTGTTATACCGATCGCAATACTCGGGAATCAAAGTGGACCACTCGTGCTCCTCGGCGCATTTCCCCGACATCGGCTGGAAAGCCGTCCGCAGCGGCACGCGGCTGCCCTGAAGCTCCCTGCGATCTATTCTTGGCCCACCGCGACCAGACGACTGGGGACTGAGCAATGACACCATTGAATCATTCGAGGAGGGCCTCCCTTGTTGCTCGCCGGACGACGGTCCTCATCACCATCGTCGTGATCACGAGCGCCCTCGGACTGACCGGCTGCTCGATCATCAAGGCCACGCACAACCTGTTGCACGGCACCGCGGCCATCAAGTCGTTGACCGGCAAGGTGAACACCGGTGACATGACGCACTACGAAGTGACCTATGTGACGACGGGCAGCCCCGCGACAACGATCGAGTACGCCGACGCGCCCCCGCACGACTTCGCGTTCGACACGACGGTGGCGGGCCAGGGAGTCAGGTTCATTCAGAGCTCCGCAGGTGCGTTCGCCTGCACGAAGTCGTCGTCGTCCGGTTCAGGCTCGGGCACAGGATGGTCGTGCCTGAAGCTCAAGGGGTCACAGGCCGACACGTACCGTGCCACCTACGCCCTCTACACCGGCGCGTACTGGATCGATTTCCTCAAGGTCTATTCGACGGTCGCAGGACTGGTGGGCGTCTCGATCAACTCGACCAGCATGACCGTCCACGGCTTCAACCTCCAATGTGTCGTCGTCACCAGCAAGAAGAGCACTGGCACAAGCAAGTGGTGCGTGACGTCGCAAGGGATTCTCGGTTACGTGAGCGTGTCGAGCGGCTCGGCCTTCGAGATAAAGAGCTACTCGCCCTCCCCGCCGCCCTCGCTGTTCCAGTTGCCTGCTGGAGCCACGGTCACAACACTTCCCTCGGGCACCTCGTAGGCCGTGACAGAACCGCCGTGTGCGGGATAGCCGGTTTCACCGGCCGCGACCCGCAGCTGCTCGAGGCGATGCTGGCCTCGATCGAGCACCGCGGGCCTGACTCGTGGGGCGCCGAGGTGGGCGAGGAGTTCACAGTCGGGATGCGGCGGCTCTCCATCGTCGACATCGAGGGCGGAGAACAGCCGATCCGCTCCGAACGGACCGGCGCCTGCATCGTGTTCAACGGGGAGCTCTACAACAACGCCGAGCTGCGCGGGGAGCTGGTTCGCGCTGGGCATCGTTTCATGTCGGACCACTCGGACACCGAGACCGTGCTGCGCGCCTATGAGGAGTGGGGTGCCTCGTGCGTCACCCACCTGATAGGGATGTTCGCCTTCGCGATCGTCGACCCGCGCTCGAGCGAGATGTACCTCGCCCGCGACCGGCTGGGGATCAAGCCGCTCTACTACCACGCCACGCCGGGGCGGTTGTGCTTCGCCTCCGAGCTGAAGGCACTCTTCCAGGATCCACGCATCCCGCGCGCCCCGGACATGGGTGTTCTGTACCAGTTCCTCCTCCACCGCGTGCACGACGCCGGAGAGGAGACCTTCTTCCAGGGCGTGAAGCGACTGCTGCCCGGCCACTTCATGACGGTTGCGGCTGACGGGCGGACCGTTGTCAAGAAGTACTGGGCACCCGAGGTCAACCCCGATTTCTCGTCGTCGCGGTCTGACGCCGAATACGCCGGGGCCTTCGGAGAGCTCTTCGAGCGCGTGATCCGCCGGCACATGATCGCGGACGTCCCCGTCGGTGTGTCGCTGTCTGGAGGCCTCGACTCGAGCGGCGTCGCGTCGGTAATGGCCTCTCTCATGGGCTCTGGCGCGGACACACATACGCAAGGCTCCTTACACACCTTCTCGGCCCTGTACCCGGGTCAGAGCATCGACGAGAGCAAGTACGTGCACTCGGTCGAAAGGCACGTCCACAGCGTGCCGCACTACGCCTACCCGACAGTGGACGAGTTCTGGGACGAGATCGCAGAGTGGGTGTGGTACCAGGAGGAGCCGACGATCTCCTCGGCCCCGTACGCGTACTACTCCGTCTACCGGATCGCCAAGGGCCAGGTGAAGGTGATCCTCTCGGGCAATGGCGGAGACGAGCTGCTCGCCGGATACGTCCCGTACTTCCGCACCTACCTGAGCTCGGCCACCGATCAGCGCCACTTCCTGGCGGCGATACGGGAGGTGGTGCTCGGACGGGACCTGTACGCCAAGTTCGCTCGCGAGCTGCTCGAGAGGCACCGACCCGGAGGGCCGCGCCAGTTCTCGATGCCCGACTTCCTCACCGCCGCGCCGGCCGACCTCGCCGAGTTCGACTACCACCCGAGCCGCAACCTCAACGTGCGGCTGGCCGACGACGTGCTCCGCTACTCGACGCCCAATCTCCTGCGCTACGAGGACAAGAACTCCATGGCCTTCTCGATCGAGTCCCGGGTCCCCTTCCTTGACCACGAGCTGGTCGAGTTCATCTTCCAGCTCCCGATCGACCAGAAGATCAAGATGGGGTGGAACCGCTACGTGTACCGTCAAGCCATGAAAGGGAAGATGCCCGAGGCCAACCGGACCCGGCGGTCCAAGATCGGCTTCACGAACCCCGAGACGGCGTGGACGCACGAGCGGGCCCCTTTGATCAAGGACGTCTTCTCCTCGGCCACGTTGTCGTCACGGGGGATCTTCGACTCCGGCCGTCTCCTCCAGGAGTTCGACGCCTGGCTCGGGGGCAAGCCGGGCGACGGGCTCGCTTTCTGGAGGGTGCTCGTGACCGAGCTGTGGCTGCGCCGTTACGTCGACTCGCCGGTGACCGTGCGATGACCCCGATCGGCGGGCATTGATGGCGGCGCCCAACGGCAACCCACCGCCGGTCGAGCTCGGCGGGTGCACCTGGGAGCGCATCATGGTGCACACCCACCTGATCCACATCAAAGAACCCCTCGAGCCCCTCCTCGACGCCCACGTCCGGCCGCTGCTCTCCGAAGGCGACTTCGTGGCGATGTCGGAAAAGGTCGTGGCGATCTCCGAGGGCAGAGTCGTCCACCAGTCGGTGGTCCGGCCCGGGCTGCTCGCCAAGCTCATCGTCAAGGGCACGAAGAAGTACGAGCATGACGTCGCGTACTCCGACCCTCGCAAGATGCAGGTCGCGATCATGCAGACGGGCTCCGCCCGGGCGGCCTTCGCCATGGTCGTCGGCGGCGTGACGAAGCTGTTCGGGCGCCACGGCGACTTCTATCGCATCGCCGGCCACCGCATCGCCGAGATCGACGGCTTCAACCCGGACACCGTGGCGCCGTTCAACGAGTTCGCAATGCTCGGGCCGGCCGACCCGGACAAGGCCTGCGCTTGTTACGCGCGCTTCCTCGGCCACCCGGTGGTGATCATCGACGGGAACAACATCAACGTGGAGGTGCTCGGGATGAGTGCCGACATGCCGGTCGACAAGGCGGCTGCCCGGCTCATCCTGCTCGACAACCCGATGGGTCAAGGCGAGGAGCTGACTCCCTTCGTAGTCGTCCACCGGGCCGCAACCAGTGGCGACCAACAGGCGGGGACGATCGGCGAGCGACGCTGAGTTGCGCATGGCAACACCGGGTCACCGCGACGCCGGGTCACGGCATGGCCTCCGGGGTCGGACCACCCATGGGCACGGCGTTGACCATGATCGAGTCGATCTCGGCCAGGTCGGCCGCGGTCAGCTGCAGGTCGAGGGCACCAACCGATTCGCGTAGGTGCTCAGGCCGGCGTGATCCCACGATGGCAACGTTCACAGCAGGATTCGCCAAGGTCCAGGCGACCGCGAGCTGACCGACGGTCGCCCCGCGCAAGCTTGCAACAAACCGCAGCTCGTCGACTACGGCGAGATTGCGGCGGAAGGGCTCGCCGGTGAACGCGCTGTTGCCCGAGCGCCAGTCGTCGGCCGGGAAGGCGGTGTCGTCGCTCAGGACGCCACCGAGAAGACCATGCGCGAGTGGCCCGTACACGAGCACGCCGATTCCCTCGGCCGCTGTGTATCCGAGCACGTCGCCCTCGATGTCCCGCCGGAACAGGTGGTACGCGGACTGCAGGGTCTCGACTGGGACAACGGCGGAGAACTCTTGCATCTCGGCTACCGAGAAGTTGGACACGCCGACATGGTGGATCAGGCCCTCGTCGACCAGTGCGGCGAGTGCTTCGGCGCTTTGAGTGATCGGGGTGGCCGGATCGGGCCAGTGAAGCTGGAACAGGTCGATGTAGTCGACCCCGAGGGCCTGCAGGCTGGCATCCACGCCACGGCGCAACCAGTCGGGGCTCGCGTCACGTCCCAACCGGTCACCGTCCATCCGCAGCCCGCCCTTTGTCGCCAGCACGAGCTCGCCCCGGACCGACCTCAGCTCGTCTGCCAGAGCGCGACCGAGCACTCGTTCAGCTCGACCGAAGCCGTAGCCCTGTGCGGTGTCGAAGAACGTGACGCCGAGCTGACGTGCAGCGCGGATGGCCTCGATGGCGGCATCCTCGTCTACCGGCCCCCAGTCTCCGCCGAACTGCCAGGTGCCATAGGCGATCGCCGTCACCTCGAGCATGCTGCGCCCCAGAATCACTTTTCGCATCGGCGTCGCCCTTCGCTGAGGTTGTCTGGCCAATTGTGCCGTGACGGCGCGCACGCCGTCCAAGATCAGCCTGCGCGGGTCGCGGAGTGGGTACCCATCCGATCCTGGGCGTCACAAGCCCCGATGCCGACAAGCCGCCTGGGCGCGCTGAGCTTTCGTCATGACCGTGGCCTTGGACGATCAGCCCGTCCTCGAAGCCTTTCAGCCGTTCAGTCCTCGTGCAAGCAGCCGGGCATGACCGAAGTCCGGATACCTTTGAGACTCCCATGGCCCCGTCCGCCGATTCGAGCACGGACGATCCGGGAACGGTCCCGAGAGGGATTGGTGCTCTCGAGAGCTGCGTCCTCGAGGCGATCGACGATGCGGAGGCGCTTCAACTGCTTCGCGAGCTGATCGCGTGCCCGAGCGAGAACCCGCCGGGGAATGAAGGAGCGTGCGCCCGGTTCCTCGCGTCGTTCCTCGAGCGGAGAGGGGTCACGTGCCGCCTCGTCGAGGTGGCTCCAGGCAGGCCGAATCTCTACGCGACGGTGGGTACTTCCGGCCCGACGCTTGTTCTCTGCGGTCACCTCGACACCGTGCCTGCCGGCGGCGGCTGGACGGTCGACCCCTTCTCGGGAACGGTGACGGGCGGACACGTCTACGGTCGCGGTGCCTGTGACATGAAGGCCGGCGTTGCCGCGATGGCCGCCGCCATGGCCGCCGTGAAGCGGTCCGGCATCCTTCTTCGGGGAAGCCTCGCTCTTCACGCCGTCATCGACGAGGAGGTGGGCTCAGCCGGCGCCAGGAAGGCAGCGGCCGAACAGCCCGGCGACTGGGTCATTGTCACCGAGCCCTCGGGCGGCCGCGTGCTCGTGACCGGCAACGGGCAGCTCAATTTCGAGATCGTCTTTCATGGCAAGGCCGTGCACAGCTCGCACCCTGAGGACGGCCGGAACGCGATTCACGACGCAGCTGGGTTCATCTGCCTCGTGGAGGAACAGGCTCGCTGTCTCGCGACCGCTCCCTGCCCGGGAATCGGCCCGGCGACATACTCAGTTGGGCTCGTCAAAGGCGGCCGTGGCGGTTCCACGGTCGCCGATCGTTGCGAGCTCACGCTCGATCGACGGGTGCTCCCCTCTGAGGGCCTGGACGCCGCTGAGGCCGAAGTGCGACGTCTGCTGAGCCGCCTGGAGACCGAACGCCCGGGGCTTGGATGGGAGCTGACCCGGACCGTTGCTTTCCCACCGCTCAGAGGGACGAACACCGGACGCCTCGAACAGGTCCTGAACGACGCGCTGGTTGACCTCGGACGAACTGTCGCCGAACCGTCCCATGGAATGCGGTTCGCAACCGATGCCGCGTGGTACGAGGCCGCCGGTGGTTCGGCAGTCGTATTCGGCCCGGGCGACGTGGCGATCGCACACCAGAGCGATGAGCACGTCGCGATCGAGGAACTCAACACCTCGACCCGGGTGCTCGCACTCTGTTGCGTACGTCTGTTGACCCTGTAACAGGCGGCCAGTCGGCCCCGACGACGTCCTCCTCGAGCCGGCTCGGCATCCGGCTCGGCGTCCTGCGCGCTGGCCGGCTCGGCGTCCGGCGCGGCCGCCGGCGCTCAGACGACAGCGTCCTCCGCCGTCGCCTCCTCGGCCTCGAGCGTGACCGCTACGGCATGGACAACGGCCGCGATCCTGAGCGCCTCGTGGACCTGGTCCTTGCCGACGCCTTGGTCGCGAAGCGTCCGCTCGTGCGCGGCGAGGCAGCCCCCGCAGCCGTTCACCGAGCTCACGGCGAAGCACCAGAACTCGAAGTCCGCCACGTCGACGCCCCCGTGGGTGCCGATCACCTGCATCCTCAGCCGTGCGGGAATGTCCTCGTAACCCGCCGCCCCGGCGTCGGCGAGCAGGTGCTTGCTCCGGTAGTAGACGTTGTTCATCGCCATGACGGCCGCTGCAGCTTTAGCCGCATCGAAGGCCTCGCCCGAGAGGTGCTCCTTGGCCTCGCCGGCAAGCTCGACGAGCGCCCGCCTCCCGCGTGACGCGATCGCCGTCGCCAGCACCGTGCCCCAGAGGCGTTGCTCGGGCAACCTCGACACGGCGATAGCCGAGTCGAGGTTGAGCCGGATGTCCTTGGCGTAAGACGGCAGCGCCTCTTTCAGCGCGGGGACGCCCATCAGGCGACCGTGCTCATGAGCGCTTTCGCGTCGATGGTCGCCGCTCCCTTGTGCCAGTTGCAGGCGCACAGCTCGTCGGTCTGCAAGGCGTCCAGCACACGGAACACCTCCTCGACGTTGCGCCCGACAGACCCGGCCGTCACCATGACGAACTGGATGATCCCAGCAGGGTCGACGATGAAGGTCGCCCGGTCGGCGACGCCGTCACCGTTGAGCACCCCGAGCTCGGCGACGAGCTTGCGGTTGAGGTCCGAGAGCATCGGGAAAGGAAGGTCCTTCAGGTCCTCGTGCTGGTTACGCCAGGCGTAGTGGACGAACTCGTTGTCGACCGAGCCCCCGAGCACCTGCGCGTCACGGTCGGCGAACTCGGGGTTCAGCCGCCCGAACTCGGCGATCTCGGTGGGGCAGACGAACGTGAAGTCCTTGGGCCAGAAGAACATGACCCGCCATTTGCCCTCGTAGGTCGAAGAGTCGATTGTCGTGAAGTAGTCCTCGGGCGCGTTCACCTGGACGGCCCTCAGGTCGCCGGGGACGAGCGCGGTGAGGGAGTACTCCGGGAAGCGGTCACCGATACCAAGCATGGGGTCTCTCCTTGAGGTTGGATCCTGCGCGCGTGCCACTGTGCTCGGCACGATCCGAGCGAGCAAGCTAGCGCTCGTTCCTGAGGTTACCGAGAGTACGGCGCGAACCCTCCTCGTCGGTGTCCGGCCGCGCTACACGCCGATCGCCACGGCGCTCGTCGCGTTGCCAACGTTACGTGCAGCGCCGAAGTTGTGGACCTTCCCGTCCGATGAAACCAGCCAGTAGCCCTTCCCATCCGGCGTGGCCGCGATCCCTACGACCGGTGCGCTCAGTTTCCTTCCCGCGGCCGGCCCGTAAGAGGGGGCGTCGCCGAAGCGGTACACGCTTCCGTTTGCAGAGGCAAGCCAGTAGCCCTTCCTGTTGGGCGTCACCGCGATCCCTACGACCGGTGCGCTCAGTTTCCTTCCCTGAAGCGACCCGTAAGAGCGGGCGTCGCCGAAGGCCGTCACAGCACCGTCGCTGGAAACCAGCCAGTAGCCCTTGCCGTCGAGCGACGACGCTATGCCGACGACGTCAGCGCCCTTGGGCACTTTGCCTGCGTAGGACTTTGCGCGGCCGAAGGCGCGCACGTCACCGCTCTTGATGACAATCCAGTAGCCCTTGCCGTCGGGCAGCGACGCGATGCCGCTGACGTTTCTCGTCGATGCCTGACCGAAGAAGCCCGCATCGCCGAACGGCGTCACCGCACCCGTGGTCGTGACGACCCAGTAGCCGAGCCCGTCAGGGATCGTCGCGACGCCGGCGGCCTCGGCTCCTTCGCCGGCGATGCCCCCATGCGACAGGACGTCGCCAAAGCCGAGGACCGCACCGTCGGGGGTCTCAACGAGGTAGCCATTGTCACCGAGCACAGGCGTGACCTCATTCGACACGCCCGGAAGACCGGCACCCTTCTTGGAGATCGCCCTTACGGTGAAGGTCCAGGGAGCGCCGGCCTGCAAGTCGGCCAAGATCAAGTTCCTCGCGGTGGACTTGACCGCTTCGCCCACGCTCGGCAGCCCTCGCGATGAGGCGGACACGGTGTAGCCCGTGACCGGGCTGCCGCCGTTGCTTGCTGGTGCCACCCACTTCACCGTTGCGGTGCCGGGCTTCGTCGTCGCCATCACCTCGCGCGGCGCGCTCGGCGCGCTCGGGGTGTAGGCGTAGAGGATGGAATTGCTGACTCGCCCTGAGCGGTCAAGGATGCTCTCGACCGTCGCGACTCTCACCGGCACCTTCGTGCCTACCTGCCCCGGTGGGGCGAGGACGACTATCTGGTTGGTGGTGCCGCACGTCAGCAGCGCCTGCGAGTTCGAGGCCTCAAAGGTCTCGACCTTGCCGAAGGCCACCGCCACAACGCAACCGAGGTTCGCCCCGTCTATGACCACCTCGTTTCCGCCCTGAGCGGGCCCGGTGGCCGGCGCCAGCTTGTCGATGCCGGGGTTGCCGGGTGGATAGACGAGCAGCTCGTCGGTCCCCGGGTTGTGGCTACAACTCGTGACCGAGCAGACCTCGACATCGGTGACCGCCGGGTTCTGCGCGACCGACTCGGTGGTGATGCGCTTGTCACTCTTGACTGCGAAGTTGTACTGGGTGCCGAACGAGAACCCGGTCAGGTTGTCGACGAATCCGATGGGCCCGACGACCTGGAGCAGCCCGGCACCGCCGATGTCAATCGGCGCCCCGCACCCCGATCTGGGCGACGGGCTGGCGCAGGCGACCGAGTCGGGAACCCCGCTGTAGCCGGTCTGCGGGTTCTCGACTTCCGACACGTTCGGCACACCGGCGTAAACGATGTGGCTTTCGTTGGAGGCGCCGGCGATCGACGCGAACCCGACCGGGAGCGCGAACGGCCCCACTGTCGGCGGCTTGTCGGCCATGGGGAGACTCGGCGCGATCAGCTCCATGGATGTCCCGGTCACCGCGACCGGGTAGAAGACGGAGGTCTCGTTGATGGGCAAGCCCCAAGTGGCGTATTCGAGGGTCAGGTCGTTCATGCCCGTGCCCTCGACTGTGATCAGGTTGGCCGGCAGACCGCCGAACTCGCTCGCGAGCAAGCCCGCGTTGCACTTGGCACTCGGCGGTGAGACGCAGTGCTTCAGGTCGGCGACCGTGCCGGTCGATACCGACGTGACCGTCGGCCGCGGGACGTAGTCGAACTCCGTCGGCTGCGGCGCCTCCTCGTACCCCGCCGGAACAGTGGGCGCACCCATGCTGTCGAAGTTGAGTGCGCCCTCGTACGGCGGCAGGATCGTGCTCGTCGTGCTCGAGCCGTTGGCGTTGGTGACCACGACCTGCACCTGGCAGATGTCGTTGCTGGCGTTCTCACCTGTGTACACGCCTTTGTACACGCCAGTTGTCGGCAGCGCCGCGCACGATGTCTGCTTCGAGTAACGAGGCGGGGTGAGCGTGATCTCGTACGGCGTCTTGATGGTGAAGCGCGCCGGCGGCATCGTCACCCCACCGAAGCTGACCTTCGTCGCGCCGGTGAACCCCGAGCCGTAGATCGTGACCGGCGCCGGCGCCGATTCCAACCCGCCGTAGGGGCCAACGCTCGTCACGCTCGGGATCTGCGACGGTGTCGAGTTCTCGTCCACATACCTGAACTCCGACGCCGCGCTCGGGACGCTCGACTCCCCTTTCTTCAACGTCACGACTACCGTGGCCGGCCCGGCCCCGTCCTCGGGGCTCGGAGAGCCGGGCGGCGTGGTCATGGCAGCCGAGGGGAACCTTGCGGTGAGCTCGGTGTTGCTCGTGACGCTGACATCTGTGGCGTGGGCCGTGCCTACCTGGACACTCGCGACATTCGGGCTGCCGGTCGTGCCAAACCCAGTTCCCGAGACCGTTACCTGGTAACCCCCCGCGGTCGACCCCGACGACGGGCTGAGCCCGGTCAAGGTGACTGGAGCGTGATGCCCGGAGTAGTCACACATGTAAAACGCGAGAGCATTTCCCCCGATCGGAGTTGTGAGCTGCGGTGACCCAAGGCCGGACGCCATGTCGAAGCCGGCGCGCGCCGGAAAGACGAGGCCGTTGTCGAGGCCGAAGTCGTCGTTGTTGCCCGAGACGATGTCGTTGAAGGACCTGGCGTAGGCGGTCGGGTTGGCCGCGATGCCGTAGAGGATCGGGCTGGCAAAGCCCACGTCCGGTACCCCGTGGATCTTGTCGCTCGAACAGGTCTGCGACGCATTTACGAGGGCGAGCAGTCCCGCCCAGATCGGGGCCGCCGAGGAAGTGCCCCCGATAGTGATCCACCCGCCCAGCTTCCCGTAGCTGAACGCCCGGTCGTAGATGGTCACGGCGCCAGTGAACTCATCGGCCTCCGCGGAAACGTCGGGCGTCTCGCGACAGGGGGTCCCCGAGGGGAGACCGAGCGTTCCGTCACAGAAGGTCGGCGTCGCAAAGGGTGCGGACTCGCTGGCCGTGCTCGTCTCGAATGCCTCGGCGTTGTGGACGTCGACCGAGTTCTTCGGGGTGTTCGCGACCAGACGCTGCCAGCTCGGCATCGCCCAGGACTCGGAGATGCCGCCGCCGGTGGCGCCGAATGCCGCTCCGTCGTCCCAGACGTGTTCCAAGGGTGGCTGGGTGGCGTCGTCGATCGTGGTGCCACCGACGGAGAGGACATAGGGCTGGCTGGCGGGATCAAGGACCGAGAGCAGGTTCTGGCCTGCGGGCGGAGCGATTGAACGGGCCTCGTTGCACTCGTCGTTGCCGGTGTCTCCCGCCGATGAGAGGATCGTCTGACCTTGGGCAGCCGCCTGCTCGAAGAGGAGGTTCTCGGTCTCCTGAGCGCCGGGCTCGGCCAGCTGCGCGAACTGCTCGCAGACAGCCCAGCTCGAGGTGACGATCTGGTCGGTGTCGTTGTTCACGATTTGCGAGTACTCGTCGATCCCCCCGTAAGTGGTGTTCGGGGCTTCGTAGACGTCGATGTTCGCCTGGGGTGCGATCGCCGAGACGTCCTCGATGTCGAGGGTGGACTCGCCGCTGCCAGCACCCGTAGGGACGCCGCCGTCGATCGGGATGACCGACAGCAGGCTGCCGGCAAGCTTGCCGTTCTTACCGGACATCCGTGCTGCCTCGGCCGCGCCGAAATAGCAGGCGTCGAACGTCTCGAGGTCGGTGGCCAGGAAGGGCTCCAGCTCGTAGACAGCGACGTGCTGACGTTTGCCGAAATCCCCCGGACGATAAAGGCCGAAGGCGCCGTAGGCGTTCGCGATCTGGTCATCGGTGAGGCCACCGAAGGCCTCCGCGTCCGCTTGGGCCAAGGCGCACGGGGTCGGCGAGCCTGCCGTGTGCGGGAACGTCGTTGCCTTGGCCGTTCGAAAGCCGCGCCGCCCCGTGATCGGGACGGGCCGGACAAAATTGGACTGGGCGTGGACCAGGTCGTCCAGGCCGACCACTGAGGCTACTGAGCTGGCGATCGTCGATGGCACGCGCACCGCAGACGTGGTCGCCTGGCCGATCGTGCCGTCGGGCAGCCGGTAGCGCTCGATCTTGGTTCCAAAGGCGGTCTCGACCGTGGCGGCAGAGCCGGAGAAGCTCACGAGAAGGCCGTCGCGCGACACATTGGTGACGCGGAGGCCCTCCGCTGTCAGCTGCGCCTTGACGGCCGCGACCGTCGCCTGAGTCGGGCCGAACCGCTGGGCAAACTCCCCGGGCACCAGGTACTGATGGAAGAGGGGCGAGCTCTTGTCCGTCATCGCGGCAATGAAGCTCGTGAGCGCGGCCGTGTCAGAAGGCCGGAGCACGACGATGCCGGCCTCCGTCGAGCTCGCCACCACCGAACCCAGCGCACCATCGCCGAGGGGGATCCGAGGCGCGGCCGTGATCGCCACCATCGAGGTGGCCCGCGAACTGGCGCCTGCCAACGCAAACGGCAGCACCGCCAGGAAGGGAGCGCACGTGAGCAGCGCAGCGCCCGCGGCGACGAGCCGCCCGGACCCGCTTCGACGCGGGCCCCGCACCGTTCCCGGTCCGCTTGGGCTGTCTCGGTCTTGCCTGAAAGCGCTTCCCCTCGACACGGCGACCCCTCTCATGGGCGTGCCCAGGCGCGTTGATACGCCTGGTGATCGACCCTTGGAAGCGTTTTCTAGCGCTGTTGGCAGGGCCGGTCAACCATCAGAGTCCTCATGAATGTGACAGTCGTGTTGTCCATGCGTCGTGACGCAATGGTCCCAACGACCGGTCGCGAGCGCTGACGGGCGCTCTCAGCTGAAGCACAGGACGCGAACGTGCCGCAGTCTGTCGGCCACCAGGCTCCAGGTCGACCCGCTGTCACCGGACCGGAAGACTCGACCGTCGCGCGTACCGAGGGCGACCTGGCCGGCAGATGCCGCGACGGATCCGGTGTCGAGGTTGAACGGGAAGGACTCCGGAAGTCCGCCGGAGCACAGCTCGAAGGAATCCCCGAGGCGGCATCTGTACAGGCGGCTATCGGTCGTCTCAGGGCCGGTCGAGGCGGTGACAAAGGCGGTGTCGCCGTCGAGTGCGACCGCTCTCGAGTAGGCGGCGTGCAGGCCGTCGGTCGTCCACTGCCATGTATCACCGCCGTCCTTGCTCCACCCGAAACCGATCGCCGCCGCGACGGCGACACAGCCGCCGTCCCCGGCGACGACTTCGTGGACGTCTGCCTCGGGTGGGATGACGTCTTGCCAGGACGCGCCGCGGTCGCCCGATCGCCACACGCCCCCGACATGGACATTGGCGAACCAGACGTCGGCGCTCGTGGCGGTGATCGACCGTAGGTCCGGCGTGGATGCGGAAGGGTTCTTCCATGCATCCCTGCCTGCGACTGCGTCGAACGAGGGAAGCTCGCCGACGAGGCCGTCACGCGACACGGTGAGCAGATGGGCCCCTTCGAGCCCGACCAGTAGGCCGCCCCCGGACACGGCCGCCAGGCTCTGAGCAGTCGCGCTCGGCAGGCGCACAAGCGGCGAGACGTCGAACTCCCCGAGCGCGACGATGCGCTCTCCGTCGAGAAGGCTCCACACCGGTCGCGAGCTGGACGGCAACAAGCTCCCGACGCCCCCGGCGAACGAGCCGACCGCCAAGGCCGTGACGGACACGTCATCCGCGTAAAAGTACGACCGGTCAAGGTCCTCCAGGTGAGCTGTGGTCCCCACGAGCAGCATGTCAGCCTCCTCCACCTCGTGCGACTCTGGCAGTCACCGATGTACCAGGTTCTTGTACCACGCGCACCGCGAACGCCGCGAGTGCCGCGCCGGCCAAGGTTCGCAAGGTTCCGACGCCGTGATCGGTACGCGGCGGCAGCGGCTGTCGGCAGTCGCCTCAAGTATCGTCCGAAGCAGGCGATCGAGAACCGTGAACCCTCAACCCAAGCCCGCCTTCCGGCGCGCTCAGGCCAGGAAATCCAAAAGGCGGATGAGATGTTAGATCTGGACCACCAACAGGGTCGGACCTCGTGGACGAGAGCTTCCTGGGTCGGGGTGGTCGCCTTGGTTTGTGCGCTGCTCGCTGTGACGTTGCTCGGAACTGGCGTTGCCCAAGCGCTCGTGGAACGTCTACTGCCCACCGGCAGCCAGACAGTGGTGCTCAAAGTGCAATTCCGCAGTGGCGGCAAGTCTTCGTTCTCGGGAACCTTTGCGGGCAGGCCGCTGCAGGGGAAGTTCGAGAGGACCGATCCGGCAATCGCGAAGAAGCTTTGCCCAACTAACGATTCGGTCGAGAACAGAGGGACGAACTTCACTTACGGCGGCAAGTACAACGGCAGGTCCTACTCCTTCAGCGGATGTGTGAAGGTCTCGGCAGTCCTCTCGAAGTTCTCATACCGGATGACCGGGAAGATCGGTTCGGTCCCGATGAGCGGTAACACCGTGGGTCTCTCGCTCAAGGGAACGACGCTCACGCTGCCGTTCAAGGGAAAAGTCGGCAATCAGGTTGTCACTGGCACCGCGACGCTCAGAGACTCCGCGAACGGACCGAACGCTGCTGCGAGCCTTGTCGCCCATTTGAAGATCGGTACTTAGAACCTGCTGCCCACACTCACGGCTTGGCGGCTCGAGCTGTCCGGGCCGCGGGAAGTGAGACCTGGCGGGTCCCATTCCGGTCCGTGGGCAGAGCGCTTACGCGGATCAGGTTCGCGCTGCCTGGTGCGAACGCGAACGCGCCCGCCGAGACCAGCGTGACTCCCATCAGCGACAAGACGCGCCGAGGTATCTTGCAGCTGACCGCCAGCAGTGCTCGGGGCGGCACGGTCACTACCGGTTCAGAGCTCGCGACTACGCGGTGGACCACTCGCTCTAGCCGGCCGGAAGCGCCCGATCTCCTGGGGGAAGCCGGGCTGGCCGATCACGGCCAGCCCGGCTGGGTGTCATCATCGCCGTGTTGCTTCTGCCGGCCCAGTGGCGGTCGTCATTGTGGAGCGGTCGTTGAAACACCGCCTCCCGCGTCCGGAACCGCGATGAAGTTGAGGGGGAGTCGAGGGGTCGATCCAAGTGGTCGGGTCGGGCGCGCCCCGCCGGTACTCTCCGTCGGACCGACGAGACCCTTGCCAGAGCTTGGAGAGGAGCACAGATGAGCAGCGTGCGAGTGCTGGTTGGCACACGAAAGGGCGCCTTCGTCCTGACATCGGACGGCAAGCGCCAGGCTTGGGACATAAGTGCCCCCTATTTCCCAGGCTGGGAGATCTACCACGTCAAGGGTTCCCCCGCCGACCCGAACCGGCTCTATGCGTCGCAGTCCAATGGCTGGTTCGGGCAACTGATCCAACGCTCCGACGACGGTGGAGCAACATGGGAGCCGGTAGGCAACCAGTTCCGGTACGAGGGCGTGCCCGGCACACACCAGTGGTACGACGGCACGCCGCACCCGTGGGAATTCGCACGGGTCTGGCACCTCGAGCCATCGTTGAGCGATCCCGACACGGTGTTCGCCGGGGTTGAGGACGCGGCCCTGTTCCGCTCGACCGATGGCGGCCAGAACTGGCACGAGCTCCCCGGACTCCGCGCCCACGGCACGGGATCTTCGTGGCAGCCGGGAGCCGGTGGGATGTGCCTGCACACGATCATCCTCGATCCGAGTGACGCTGAGCGCCTTTTCGTAGCCATATCGGCTGCCGGCGTCTTCCGCACCGACAACGCCGGCGAGACGTGGCGCCCAGTGAACCGGGGTCTTCGTTCCGAGGGCATCCCAGACCCGGACGCGGAGGTCGGCCACTGCGTTCACCGCCTCGCCATGCACCCATCGCGTCCAGACGTGCTGTATATGCAGAAGCACTGGGATGTGATGCGCAGCGAAGATGCCGGCGAGTCCTGGGAAGAGGTCAGCGGAGACCTGCCGACCGACTTCGGTTTCGCCATCGACGTCCATGCCCACGAGCCGGAGACCATCTACGTCGTCCCCATCACGAGCGACTCGGAGCACTTCCCGCCCGACGGGAGGCTGCGCGTCTTCCGCAGCCGGGCCGGCGGCAATGAGTGGGAACCGCTCACCAAGGGTCTCCCACAGAGCCACTGCTACGTGAATGTGCTCCGCGACGCTATGGCCGTGGACTCCCTTGACGCGTGCGGCGTGTACTTCGGCACCACCGGGGGTCAGGTCTACGCGTCGGCCGACGCCGGTGACAGCTGGGCGCCCATCGTCCGGGATCTGCCGGCCGTGCTGTCGGTCGAAGTCCAGACCTTGCCATGATCCGGGTGGTGCTGCCTGCACATCTGCGGACGCTCGCACAACTCGAGGGCGAAGTGGAGCTCGAGGTCGTCGGTTCGCTGACCCAGCGGTCGTTGATCGACGCGCTCGAGGCACGCTATGCGGTGCTTCAAGGGACCATCCGCGACCCGGTTACCCAGAAGAGGCGGGCGTTCGTGCGCTTCTTCGCTTGCGGGGACGACCTGACACACGAGCCCCCGGACGCGCCTCTCCCCGAAGCCGTCGTGACCGGCGCCGAGCCGTTCTTCGTCATTGGTGCGATGGCGGGCGGCTGACGGGTAGATCCCCGGTTGGCAAGCACGACCGGATTCGCGAAGGCCCTCGCCTGCAGATCTGTGCCGTCCTCACCTGATCTGACAGGCGATCGGGACGCCGACGACCGTCTTGCCGGCTCGGACGACAACCATCCATCCTCCGAAGGGACAGCTCTCGCCCCGTTGACTTGGGACGTGAAGCCTGACACCCGGTAGGTGCCGGGCGGCACGGCGACGCGCCATCGGCCGTCCACAGCGCGCGTCGAATAGACCGTGGCAGGCCCGCACGGGCTCTCGGCGCTGCTGAACGGCCGGAGGACAAGGTCGATCCGACCTGACAGATCGATGTACCCGGGGTAACAGTGCGGGGGTAGCTTATCCCTGATCCACCGAAAGGCATTGGCCGATCATCTGTCCGGCGCTGAACCCGCTGGGATGGGTCGAGGCAGTCGTCGAGGGGTCGAATGGCTCATCGGGGACCACAGCGGGCACGCGGTGAATCAGGGCCCGTCAAGGTGCCGGTGAGGACCCTCGTTCTCTGACGCCGGGCAAGGGTGCGGGACGTCGTCCACTGCTCACGGGTCAGGCCTTGATCGGGGTGCCCTGAAGGCGGATCGCCCGGAGGTTTGCGAGACAGCGGGAGAACTGTTCCTCCCACGGCCATTCCGTCGGCAGGTGAAGCTGTCGGCGTCCGCCCGAGCTCGTCATTCGCCCGGGCAGCGACAACAATCTGGTGCGCAGCGTCTTGGTCGTCATGGGTGCCGACTGCTCACCGAGGCCGATGCGCCGCACCCAGCGGCCGAGGTTGTGGGCGACGGCGTTCAGCACGAGCCAGGCGGCATTGGCCGCGAAGCGCCCAGACGGCAGGTGGTTGAGGCCGACGCCGTACTTGAGGTCACGGATCACGTCCTCGACGACGGCGTGGCGGCGGTGGTCGGCCTCGAGATAGAGGGGCTCGCCTTCCCGGTCGGTGATGAAGGCGTGGTAGTCGTAAGTTGCGAAAAGTGCGAGCTGGCTGCCCGGGGTGGGCTTCACCCGCCGAACGATGAGGCGTAGGTCATGGCGCTGGCCGAAGGGCCGGTACGACGTCTCGGCGACATCGGCCCCTCCGTCGATCCAGTACGGGATCGACGTCCAGTGCTCCTCGGGGATCTCCGTGATCACCGTGTGCAGCGCTTTGGACATCTTGGCGGTGATCGAGCAGGGCACCTTGGCCTTGCGGCAGGCATCGGTCACGTTGTGGTTGTAGAAGCCGGAGTCGGCCCGCAGCACGATCGGGCCGTCGGCTCCTGCCCGGCGCACCCGGTTGAAGACCCTGACGAGGAAGCTCGCCGCACCACGGGCGGTGTGAGCGTTGCCGCCGCGAAGGCGCACGCCGAGCACCTCCTCGGTCCCGGCAAGGCTGGCAACGAGTGGGTGGTAGCCGCGCACACTTGTGTAGCCGAAGCGGGCACCCTGCTTTGAGAGCCCGTAGGTCTCACATATCGTCGAATCCATGTCGATCGTGAGCGGGCCGTCCCCCGGTCCTGCCCCAGCTTCCCATGCACGTCGCAGCACCTCGTCGAAGACCTTGTCGAGCTGGGAGACGTGGCCGAAGGTGAAGCTGCGTAGGAACGTCCCGAGCGTCGACGGCGCCCGCACGCCATGACCGAGCACCTCTGCGGTCGAGGCGGTGCGCATCTGATCGGCGTCGTCGATGCAGTCGCCGCCGACGAGGAGCGATTGCACGAGTGTCATCGCTTTCAGCCCCACGTTGGCGTGGCCGGGTGCGTTCCCGAGGTCGACGTACTCGTCGAACAGCTCGCGTAACCCGAGATGCTCGGCGAGGGTTGCCGGCTGGAGCAGCCCGGCGTTTGCCACCGCGTGGTCGTCATCGAAGGTCACCGAGATCCGGTCCAAGCTGTGCGAAGATGAGCACATCGAAAAGGTGCCTTCCGCTCGGGGGCGTGGGTTGGTCTGTCAACCACCATTCTCCCTTGTCGGAAGGCACTTTTCGCGGATGCTCAGGCGAGGATAAGTCTCGAAGGCCTTATTTTTCGGTGGATCCAGGCTTAGAGACCTCGGACCACCAGACCTCGCCGGTCTCGGTGTTCACGCAGATGGCCGAGCGCTCGGCGTTCCACCGCTTGCGCAGCCCGTAGAGGGAGGGACGCTTCGACTCAACGCCGGTGGCCTCGTAGGCGTCGATGCCGGCCTTGATCTGCTCCAAGGTCCAGTTGTAAGCCTTTCGCCGCGCGCCGAAGAACCGGGCGATCATTGCGAGCTCACGTCGCTCGGCTCGAGGGCAAAGCTGAACCCCTGGACGATCCAGCCGTCAGGTGGTCTGAATCTACGCGGCATCGTCGTCCTCGCTGGCTGCGGCAAGAGCCTTTGCCGCCCTATGGGCGGCCGCCCTGCGGCCGTAGAGGCGGGCGCAGAACGAGGTGAGCACCTCGGTCATGTCCCGAACGAGGTCGTCTCGACCTCGGCGTCGTCGATCACGACAAGGCGCCGCCCGCTCGCCTCCAAAGACGCGGCGACGTACTCGGAGCCGAACCTGGCGAAGCGATCACGGTGCTCGACCAGGATCGTCGTCACCTTCGGGTCCGAGACAAGCCCAAGAAACTTTCGACGCTTGCGGTTCAGCCCGGAACCGACCTCGGTGACCACGCGGTCGATCGAAAAGCCGTTCGCGACAGCCCAGCTGCACACGCGAGCCACTTGGCGGTCGAGGTCGTCGCGCTGGTCGGCCGAGGACACCCGTGCGTAGACGGCGGTGAGGCGGCTGCTCACCCGCCCGACCTCGAGGTCACCGACCAAGATGAGCTTGCCCATTTTGCGCGCCGGGACCGGGAGCGTGCCGGTCCGGAACCACCGATAGGCGGTCTGCGGATGGATGTCCTGTTGCCTCGCCCACTCACCAAGGTTCACGAACGATGATTCTTTCGTAGGGGTGTATCAACTGGTTGCAACCCCC
>Ga0182019_10000438_pt1 | contig 20688 bp, 17 predicted proteins | sample 812E2MmetaG_FD_120483 | JGI IMG/M metagenome (GOLD analysis project Ga0182019, IMG submission 120483) | Permafrost microbial communities from Stordalen Mire, Sweden - 812E2M metaG | ecosystem: Environmental > Terrestrial > Soil > Wetlands > Permafrost | place: Sweden: Stordalen | collected...
CATAGGTCGGGGTGCCGTAGAGCCGCGCCACGGCGGCCAGCTCGACCGATTCGCAGTGCAGGGAGTTTCCGACGTAGTGAAAGCGGTGCATGGCGGAGCCTGGTAAAAGTGCGCTGAAAAACGGGTCTGCATGACAGTTTTTACTTGAGAAAACGACACTAAAGTCGATGAAGGTTTCCCCATGTTGCGTGCAGTGCGCCATTGGTTCTATCGCCCGGCGATCCGGATGTGGTCGGTGGACAATTCACGCATCCACACCACGCAAACGAAGAACGCGCAGTTCATCAGCTACCTGGTGGAGAGCGGATTCCGGCAGGTGAACGGCGACCGCTATGAGTCCAGCCTGCGCCGTCGGCGCCTGGTCAAGAGCCTGCTGTTCTGGATATTGGTGGCCGGCGGCGCCTGGGTGCTGATCGAGAGCGCCCGGGCGATTTCGATGTTCTGAGCCGATCCTGGCGACGGCGCGCGGTCGGTCCTCTGCGGGCGGACGACTGCGGCTTACCCCTCGAATGGAATCAAGGGTAGAGCCACGCCCTCAAGCGGCTTACGCCAGCCGCACCCGGAATTGCGCCGGCCGACGGCTGCCGTCGTTGAGTGCCATTCCGAAAAGCGCGGAGACCGCCAGCGCCATGAACCAAACCCCGGCATCGAGCCGGCCGGCGTCAAGCCACATGAAGGTGATGGTCAGTGTGAGGATCGAAAGGATAGAGAGGAGAGTTTTCATGGGAGTGATCGAGGTTGCCTCAAGAACCCCGCCGCCGTTGAAAAGTTGCAGAGATGTTCCGGGCGCCGCCCGGACGATAAGAAACAAAAGGCCGCGCCAGTGATGGCGCGGCCCGTGGGTTGGAGATGATCGGTGGTGCGGCCGGATAAATGACCGACGCGGGTGGTTCAAGCAGCGAGATCCATCGGACGGGATTGCGGGGGGGTGGAACACCGAGCCGTGCCCGGAAACCGCGTGATCCGCGCCGAGCGAACCCGGTAGGGCGGCCGCCGCACATCATTGAGCGCGAAGGCGAAGAGCGCGGCGACCGCGAGGGCCGAGAACAGCAGGCCGGCATCCAGCCGGTAGGCATCGAGTGAGGCTGCGCCAATGATCAGGGCAAGGGTGGTGAACAGGGAGAGGATTGTCTTCATGGTGATTGAGTGCTTTCCCCTAAAACACAACCTGCCGCGAAAAGTTACAGCGGCAGGTTTTATTAAACTGATTTGCAGGAGATCGGTCGGACTTTAAAAGCGGATTCGGATCAAGAATTCCTGCCCAAAATAGAAAGCTTGTGTGCTCAGCAATCTTGAGCCTCGGCACAGCGGCGCGTTAAGGATAACGCGCCCCACCGACTCCCGGAAAAACATGCTCGGTGATCCAGCGATGCCGCCCGACAGCGCCGGGAAACGAACCGGCCTCGCCTTCGAAAGCGCGGCCGGTTCGAAACCAGAATCGCGGCGCCTCAACCGGCAGCACTCGCGTTGGTCGAGGTGGGGGTGAACGCCGTGCGCAGCACCGCCTTGAGGTAGTCGCGGTTCATGCGCGCGATGAACTCGTGGCTGATGAGCTTCGGACACACGGCGGAGCATTCGTAATAATTCGTGCAGTTGCCAAAGCCCTCGGCGTCCATCTGCTTCACCATGGCCAGCACGCGCTGCTCGCGCTCCGGCTGGCCCTGTGGCAGCAGTCCGAACTGCGAGACCTTGGCGCCGACGAACAGCATCGCGCTGCCGTTCTTGCAGGCGGCCACGCAGGCGCCGCAGCCGATGCACGCGGCCGCATCCATCGCGAGTTCCGCGGCTTCCTTCGGCACCGGGATGGCGTTGGCGTCGCACCCGCTGCCGGTGCGGACGCTGATGAAGCCGCCGGCCTGCATGATGCGGTCGAAGGCCTTGCGGTTGACGACCAGGTCCTTGATGACCGGAAACGGCTTCGCGCGAAACGGCTCGACCGTGATGACGTCACCATCGTGAAAACTGCGCAGATAGGTCTGGCAGGTGGCAACGCCCCGATGCGGGCCGTGGGGCTTGCCATTGATGACCAGCGAACAGGTGCCGCAGATGCCCTCGCGACAATCATGGTCGAAGGCGATGGGCTCCTCGCCCTTCACGGTGAGCTCGTCGTTCACCACGTCCAACATCTCGAGAAACGACATGTTGGGATTGACGTCGGGCGTCTCGTATTCATTGAACCCGCCGGGGGTGTTCGCGTCCTTCTGGCGCCAGACTTTGAGTTTGACCTTCATGATTGAGAGGGAGTCGAGGATCGAGAGACGAGGGGCGAGCGTCAGGATGCGCGCTGCCGGGTAAATGGGGTCTTGGTGTGAGTTACGACGAGCGAGTGGTTTAGCGCGACGATGCGGCCAGCCAGGACACTCGCCTGTTCAAGCACAGGATCGAGTTCCGCCTCGTCGATGTAATTCTCGTCGAAGGCAAGGTAGAAGTGCGAAGCCGTCTCCATCAATGATCCGTAGGCCTGTTCCAGAAACCGGGCAAAGTCAGGATCGGAATTCCGGCCCGAGCCCTCGGCAATATTCGCGACCACGGAAGAGCTGGCCCGGCGCACCTGCGACGTCAGTCCGTACATCTCTTCATGAGGAAACTTCCGGGTCAGTCGGCAGGCATCGCGATAAAGTGCGCGCGCATCTTGCCACACCCCAAGTTTCTCAAAGCGAAATCGCTGTTTCATGGCTCTCGGCGCTCGTCGTTCGACCCTCGGCGACGGACCTATTTATAGTTCCGCTTGGCCATGTGGACGGTCTCGTAGACCAGCGGCTCCTTGTTGAGCAGCGGCGCGCGGCCTTCGCCTTGATATTCCCAGGCGGCGGCATGGGCGAACTGCTCGTCGTTGCGCAGGCACTCGCCCTCGGCGTCGACGTGCTCCTCGCGGAAGTGGCAGCCGCACGATTCGTCCCGTTCCAGTGCGTCGAGGCAGAGCAGCTCGGCGAGCTCAAGGAAATCGGCCACGCGGCCGGCCCGTTCGAGCGACTGGTTGAGGGTGCCGCCGTCGCCCGGCACGTTGACGTTCTGCCAGTATTCCTCGCGCAGCGCGGGGATCTCCGCCAGCGCCTTCCTGAGTCCGACGGCATTGCGCGCCATGCCGCAGCCGTTCCAGAGGATCTTGCCGAGTCGCTTGTGAAAATGACTGACCGGCTGCTTGCCCTTGACGCCGAGGAGGCGCGTGACGATGCCGCGCACATTGTTCTCGGCCTGTTGGAACTCGAAGGCGTCGGTCTTCGGGCGCGCAGCGGGCTTCTGCGTGGCCAGGTAGTCGCCGATGGTGTTAGGCAGGACGAAATAGCCGTCCGCCAGGCCCTGCATTAGGGCGGAGGCGCCGAGGCGGTTGGCGCCATGGTCGGAGAAATTGGCCTCGCCGAGCACGTAGAGCCCGGGGACGTTGGACATCAGGTTGTAGTCCACCCAGAGGCCGCCCATGGCGTAGTGGACCGCGGGGAAGATGCGCATCGGCACCTGGTAGGCGTTCTCGTTGGTGATCTCGTGATAGATGTCGAAGAGATTGCCGTAGCGTTCGCGCACGGTGCCCTCGCCCAGGCGCTTGATCACATCGGAGAAGTCCAGGTAGACGCCGAGGCCCGACTCGCCCACCCCGCGGCCCTCGTCGCACACCTTTTTCGCGGCGCGCGAGGAAATGTCGCGCGGGGCAAGGTTGCCAAACGCCGGGTACATGCGCTCCAGATAATAGTCGCGCGCCTCCTCCGGAATCTCGTTCGGGTTCCTTCGGCTGTCTTCCTTTTTCTTCGGCACCCAGATGCGGCCGTCGTTGCGGAGCGACTCCGACATGAGCGTCAGCTTCGACTGGTAGTCGCCGGTCACGGGGATGCAGGTCGGATGGATCTGCGTGAAGCACGGGTTGGCGAAGCAGGCGCCGCGCTTGTAGGCCCGCCAGATGGCGGTCGCGTTGGAGTTGCGCGCGTAGGTCGAGAGATCGAAAACGTTGCCGTATCCGCCGGTGGCCAGGACGACCGCGTCGGCGGCGTGGCGGGAGATTTCGCCCGTGAGGAGGTCGCGGACGATGATGCCCTTGGCGTGGCCGTCGACCACGACGAGGTCGAGCATCTCGGAATGCGTAAACATCTGCACGCCGCCGAGGCCGATCATGCGCGAAAGCGCCGAATAGGCGCCGAGGAGGAGCTGCTGGCCGGTCTGGCCGCGGGCATAGAAGGTGCGCGACACCTGGGCGCCGCCGAAGGAGCGGTTGGCGAGGAGGCCGCCGTATTCGCGCGCGAAGGGCACGCCCTGGGCGACGCACTGGTCGATGATGTTGACGGAGACCTCGGCGAGGCGGTGCACATTGGCCTCGCGCGAGCGGAAATCGCCGCCCTTGATCGTGTCGTAGAAAAGCCGGTACACGCTGTCGCCGTCGTTCTGGTAGTTCTTGGCGGCGTTGATCCCGCCCTGGGCGGCGATGGAATGGGCGCGGCGCGGGCTGTCGTGAAAAACGAAGCACTTCACGCGGTAGCCGAGCTCGGCGAGGGTGGCGGCGGCCGAAGAGCCGGCGAGGCCAGCGCCCACGACGATGATCTCGTATTTCCGCTTGTTCGCCGGATTGACGAGCCTGCTCTCCGCCTTGTGCTTGGTCCACTTCTGCTCGAGCGGGCCCGCGGGGATCTTGGATTCGAGTTTGGCCATGGCGGGAAAGGGTTAGCGCTGGACGACGGTGGCGGCCGGGGCGGCGGCCTCAAGCTTGGCGGCGGCGTAGGTGCCGGGCGCCGGTTTCACAATCCCGGTCATGATGGCGCCGGGAATCGCCAGATTGCCGAGGAGGTAGAGCAGGCAATACAGGGCGACAATCTTCTTGAGCAGGCGCGCCCATGGGCCGCTTTTCCAGCCCAGGGTCTGGAACAGGCTCTCGGCACCGTGCAACAGGTGGAAGCTCAGCAGGCCGACCGCAACGATGTAGAACAGCGAGACCACGGGATTGGCAAAACCGAGGAAGATCATGCTGTAGACGTCGTGCACGACCTGGCCCTGGGCCACGATCGGGAAGCCCAGGAGATGGAAATCCGATGTCATGATGTAGTCGGGAAGCCGTGTCTTGAAGCTGCCCGACTGCGCCCAGCCGAGCGTGAACTGCGCCAGGTGGTAGGCCACGAACGCCAGCACCACGCCTCCGGTCCAGCGCATCGTGCGCGAGGACAGCGTCGCCCGGATGGTGTGGTTGAAATCGTATTTCTCCGGCCGGGCCCGGTAATTCTCGAGCGTGAGCTGGACGGCGATCCCGATGTGCACGACCACGCAGGCCAGCAGTCCCAGCCGCACCGCCCAGAGCGTGGGCCCCAGGCTCTGGAGAAAGTGGGCATACCCGTTGATCTTGTCGGGCGGTCCAAAAACCTGGAGATTGCCGACAAGGTGGCCGGTGACAAAGCCAACGAGCACCACCCCGGTGACGGCCATCACGAACTTCTTGCCGATCGAGGCGCGGAAAAGGCTGCAGACAGGATTCATCGCAATGAATTGGTGAACAAGAATCAGACGTTATGCGCCGGTTGCAGGCAGGCGTAAACTGGCGGTGGGTAGACCAAAGAGAGGCCGGAAAGTAAAGGTTCTGCGTTCGGACACGAAACAGTGGGGCTGCTTATTAGACATCGTTCAAGATAGAAGAATCCCCGCTTATCCATCGCGGATCCGCCGTCCGGCGGCGCGGCAATGCAAAACAGCGGTTCTCAGACCGACGACCAGAAACATTCCTGGTGTCTTGTCATCGCGAAGCCGGCGACGCCGGCTGTGGCGATCCAGCTGGATTGCTTCGTCGCTTCGCTCCTCGCAACGACAGTCCAAGAGAAGGTGGCCAGCCTTTGGGGCGACCGCACCTGTCCGGGAAGTTCTCCCCCGAGCCGCTCACTTTGCCAACGGCTTGAGCAACGAAAACTTCCCGCTCGACCCGGGCTGCAGAAACTTGCGGCGGAATGCGTTCACGCGCACCCCCTCGCCCAGCACCTGCGCCAGGGCGTCCCCGGTTTCCCTCGGCGCGTTGTGATCGCCAACGTAGTGGAAGTCCCACCGCGCTTCGCCCGTCTGGATGAGGCAGTAGTGCCAGCAGGCCAGCCCCACCGGCAGGGCCGCGTCGACTTCGGCGGCCGACACCACTCCGCCGTCAGGCCGGAGATAAAGGTCGCGCTCGCGGCCGAGGATGCGGAAGCCGGTCGGAAATCGCCGGACGATGTCGCCCGTGCTGTAACGCAGCAGCGGCATCGCCCGCCGGTTGCGAGTCGTCACCTGCGTCTGGAACACGTCGGCCCGCCCCCGCCAAGGCACGAGCTCAACAAACGCATTCGCATCGATCACGCGTGAATTGTCCTGAAAGGCGTCGCCGACAAAAATATAGCCGGCCTCCGTGGATCCGTAGAGGTCGACCTGCGCCGCCGGGAACACCTCGGCGATGCGGCGGCTGTGCTGCAGGCTGGCCTTGCCGTAGGTGAGGATGACGATCTGCAGGCTCGGGAGGCTCACCCGGCGCTTGGCGGCAGCGCGGGCGAGCAGCGAAAGGTAGACCGGCTCGCCCTCGATGATCTCGGGTTTCACGGCCTGCAGTTCGAGCAGAATGCGGTCCCATTCGCTCTCGGGAAACACGAACGGATCGCTGGTCAGGTTGAGGTAGACGGTGCCCTCAAAATAGCGGTGGGGAAACGGCTGGTCCTCGTAGGGACAGAGATTGCTCGAGCAGGCCACCGGCGCGAGCACGGCCTTGCGCACGGGGCGCCCCGCATACGGCGCCAGCCGGGGGTGCGCCAGGTAGGCGCGACGGGTCTGCTCGGCCCACCAGCCGTCCTCCATGATCACGGTCATCGGCTCGGCGGTGGAACCCGAGGTGTGCTCGTATTCGTACTCCCGGTTTTGCAGACCGCGCTCGATCACGCGGTAGTCAGCAAAAAACGCCGTGTGTCCGCGCTGCAATATCTCCTGCTTGGTCAGCACCGGGATCCCATCGTAGCACGCCCACTGCAACGGCTCGGCGTGCAGCGGGAACCGTTCCGGATAAAGCGGGCTGCGCTCGTAGATTGCGCGGATTTCCGCCTCGAGCGACTCCGGCAGGCGGGAATCGTGCGCAGAGCCGAGCGTTTCCGGATGATTGGCAAAAACAGGAGCGGTCATGACTTGGCAAATACGCCCCCGTCTCCCGGCCAAAGCCGGCGGCGGGCAGCATGATTCGACTCCGTCGCACAAAAGCCCGTGGCGACATTTAGTCAAACCAGCGTTCCAGAGCCAAAGTGGCGCCATCAGACCACGATGCTCCGCCAACCCACCAAGCCGTTCTGCTGAACCAAGTAATGGATCGTTGGTGACCGATGCAGGAGCCTGCTCGCCGACGATTTCGATTCGGCTTTCGCGACCTCGCCGCTGCCTCGTCCTTCTGAACTCGAGCGACCGGATTAGCTTTGGGAAAAATGGATGCCAACGCAACGATCGCCTGCAAGCTGGCTCCTACATGATTCACCGAGCCGTCTGAAATCCTGGAAATGCAATCACCGACCCGTCTTGGCGGCCGGAGCGCCCCCACCCTTCAGCCGTTCCCACTCCGGCGCAAACAGCAGCAGCGCATCGAGGACGAGCGCGTGGGTGATCCGACCGGCGCGCGCCCAGGCGTACACCTCGTCAACCGGCGCCGCGAGCACCTCGATCTCCTCATCCTGGTCCCACTCCAGATCATTCGTGCGTTGCACCTGCTCGACCAGCACGAGGTGGCAGACATTGCTCATGATCGCCGGATTCGGGTGCACGCGGCCAAGCAGGCGGGCGTTCCTCCCGGTGCACCCGGTTTCCTCGCGCAATTCGCGCTGCGCCGCCGCCAGCGGGTCCTCGCCGCGCTCCATCACCCCGCCGGGAATCTCCAGGGACAGATCGTCGATCCCGAACCGGAATTGCCGCACCAACAACAACCGGTGCTCGGGAGTGAGGGCGACGACATTTACCCAATCGGGCGCAGTCATGATCACGAATTCCCGCTCCTGCCCGCGGCCGGGATGCCGGTAGCGCGCATTCAGCACGTCGAACAACCGGCAGTTGGCATGCAGAGTCTCGCCGGTTTTTTCCCAGCGTGCCGGCACGGCGGAGGCAGGCAGGTCGCTCATGGGTACATAAGAAAGCCTCCGCGACGCAGGGTCGAGGAGGCTTTCAGGAAAAACAATGCGGTCCCGATTACTTGGTCTTGATCTTCTGGCCGATCCGCAGGCGTTTCCAATCGATGCCCGGATTGGCGGCTTCCAGATCGGCGAGCGACGCACCGGTCGCCTTGGCAATCTTCGTGCCCGTGTCGCCCGGCTTGACCACGTATTCACCCGGACCGGCCACGGCGGCCGCTTCGCCACCTTTGGTGGCCCTCGGGGCGGCGGCGCGCGCTTTCGCAGCCGCCTCAAGGTTGGTGATTGACTCCTTCATCTTGCCGATCTCCGGCCCGATGGAATCAAATGCGGACTGGGTGGAGCGGGTCAGGGACACAATGTCCTTGCTGGCCTTGTCGGCCGACGCGGCGGCATTGCGGCTGTCGGTTTCGATGCTAGCCAGTTTGTCCGGCAGATCCTCCGGGACTCTCTTTCCGAGGGAGCTGACCTTGACGAGGGCGGTGACCCCGATGATCAAGGCGACAACACCGACCAAAACACCGGCCACCGGGAGGTAGCTGCTGTTGCTTTCGCGCGAAATTGTATCCATGTGTTAGTAGGGTGGAACGGATTATGTAGGGGTAAAGGGGGGGCAGATCAAGCAGATTGCTGAGGGGACAGGATCCGCCCGAAACACTCCAAATTGCTGCCGAGGATAGCGTTGACAGCCGTCGGGAAGCGCCGTCCCCTACCCGTCCGGCCTCGGGGCGTAGCTTAGCCTGGTAGAGCGTCTGGTTTGGGACCAGAAGGTCGCAGGTTCAAATCCTGTCGCCCCGACCAGTTTTCGCCGCTGGCGAAAACTGCTCCTCCGAAGGCCCGGCGAAGGAGGACCTCACCCACAGGAACCGCAAATCGAGATAGCGGTTGCGCTCGTCATCAATCAAGCTGGAGAAAACCCCGCCCCATGGATTATCCCGCATTCGTCTCCTTCACGCTCACCAACGCCTGCAATCTGCGCTGCCAGATGTGCGGACAATGGAGTCCCGAAGGCTATGTCCGGACCGGACACGGCCACCCCGGCAGTCCGCTGAAACTGGAGGAGTGGATGCGACTGGCTGACGACGCGGCGGCTCACGGGATCTCGTCGATTCTTCTGCGCGGGGGCGAACCGTTTCTGTTTCCCGGGATCGTCCGGCTTCTCGAACACCTGCACAGTCTCGGGATGTTCGTTTCCATCGATTCGAACGGAACCCGGCTCGCCGACTTTGCCGGCGACCTCGTGCGCCTGGGCAGGATCCACGTCACCATGTCGGTCGACGGCCCCGAGACGGTCCACGACGCGGTGCGCGGCCTGCCGGGATGCTTCGCGCAGATCAAACGTGGGCTGGCCCAACTGGCGCAGCTTGATTCCGGCCGCCCTCACCGGGTGAGCCGGGCGATCTGTTTCACGATCAGTCCGTGGTCGGTTGCGGGACTGGGTGAAATGCCGGCCGTGGCGCGGCGGCTCGGCGTGGACACCATCTGCATCGTGCCGTACTGTTACGTTTCCGCTGCCGCGGGAGGGGAATGGAGCCGGCAAATCCAGGAACTGGTCGCCTGCGATGCCGTTTCCTGGAAGGGCTTCCACCATGAGCGCTCCGGGGTGGACGCCGCGGTGTTTTCCGCGCAGCACGCGCGCTTTGAGGAAACCCTGGATGGGCTGACCAATTATCCGTACCTGCCGCTGACGGCCGCGGAATACCGCGACTGGTTCGCTGACCCGGCGATCCCGGTCGGACCTCCGGGATGTTCCAATGTCGACCGCCTGATCGATATTCAACCGACCGGTGAGGCCAATTTCTGCGTGGACCTGCCGGATGGGGCCCTGGGAAACGTGCGGGACGGCTCGATCGCTGAAATCTGGAATGGTGAGCGGGCCCGCCGCTTCCGCGAACGCCGGCGCCAGGGACCGCTCGGCGCATGCAGTCGATGCGTCGCCCGGCACATGGCGGACGTCCGCAACTGAGCGCGTTCATGCAGCACCCGCTGGACCACGAAGCAATCCCGCTGGATCGCCACGGTCCGCGCGGAGCGCCTCGCGATGACAGACGGTTTGAAGACAAGCCTCACCGCCTGTTTGTGACTTGGCGGCCGGGCGCGCTTTCTGCAAATCTGGGGCCGTGAAGAAATGGTTGTTCTTGGGATTGATCGCCGCCGCGGCCTGGTGGCTGTGGCTGTCCCCCGAGCCGCCGGCCGAATGGGCCGGGCGGCCGGTGTCGGAACCGCCGCGGCAAACTGTCAGTGAGCTACCCAAGCCGTGGACGCGGGACGGGGTCAAGTTTGAGCCGCTCGCCCGCTTTGCGGTGCGCGGCGTCGTCCTTTCGCGGGAGCGCTACCATTTCGACCCCGAAGCCGGGCTCGCCCCGGTCGATCTGGCGCTGGGTTGGGGACGCATGAGCGAGGCGGCGGTCATCAATGCGCTGAAGATTTCGCAGGATCATCGCTGGTATGAATACGTCTGGCGGAAGGCCCCGCCGATCCCTGAGGAGGAGATCGCGCGGTCGTCGGCCAATATGCACCTCATCCCCGCCGACCCGACCGTGTGCGCGGCGGTGTTCGCCGTGCGCCGCCACGAACTGGTCCAGTTTGAAGGCTATCTGGTCCAGGTGACCCGCCCCGGCTGGCATTGGCGCAGCTCGCTTTCACGCGAGGATTCCGGCGGGCATTCCTGCGAAGTCGTGTGGGTCGAGCATTTGGAGCGGCGCAATCCGTGAGCCTGGGGCGCTTCATCCGCCCCCGGAGTTCGATCCACACATCCCGCCGATTTCTCTCGCCCAGCCGAGCCCGGCGGAGGCGATCGGGGCAACGTTTCGCGAGCGGCCAATCCCGGTTTGTCATTCAAGAGATGACAAACGCCGCGGCGGCTGGCGGAGAGAACGCCTTCGGTGGTTCGTCCATGTCAACTATTAGTTGACAAGCGGCTGGTGGGCCCGGGACCCAAAGATGCTTCCGGCTGGGATTGCCTTGGGCGAAAAGTGCGCCAACGCTTCTGCCTATGGGCATCGCGGCGAAGAAAACTCCCCTCCTGCTCGAAGAAAAGGGCTTCCGGTCGTGTGCGCTTTCCGAGCTCAAGCAGTCCTTCCCCGAAGGTTTTCCGGCGATCTTCGGCCTGTGCACCGTCGCCGACGGCAAGGAATCCGTTATCTTCATCGGCTGCTGCAATGATCTGTTTCCGAGCGTTGCGGAGGTCATCCGCCGCCCGGCGGTCGCCGTTTGCAAACCCACCCACGTCACGGCCAAATATAAACCAGCCCTGACGACCGAGCAGTGGGCCGCCCGCGCCACGGAAACCGTGCAGTATCGAGCCAAATACAAGCCGGTTGTATGGGACCGGGACTGATCGCAGAAGAAACGGCGCGTTAGGGATGACATGCTCCACCTCGACTGCATCGTCGCGGCTTGGGATCAGCGCTTTTCGTTCGCCGCTGGCAGCTGGCTCAGCATCCGCTCCAGGTTTTTCCGCGCCTCAACATAGTCCGGCCTGATCCGCAGCGCCGCGGCAAACTGGGTAATGGCCTCTGGCACCCGCCCGGCATGGTAGAGCGCGGCCCCGAGGCTATTGCGGGCCTCCGCGTAGTCCGGATTGATCTGCACCGCCGCCTCGAACTGGGCGATCGCCTCGGGCAGCCGTTCCACTTGCAGCAGGGCATTGCCGAGATTGTTGCGCGCTTCCACGTAGTCCGGCTTGATCCGCACCGCCGCCTCATATTCCGCGATCGCTTCCTTTACCCGGTCCGTTCCGAACCGGGCATTGCCGAGATTGTAGTGCGCCTCCGCGTCGTCCGGATCGAGCCGCAGCGCGGTCTCGTACTCGGAGATCGCGTCCGGAATCCGCCCGGCCTGGAGCCAGGCGTTGCCGAGGTTGTAGTGCATCCTCGCGTCGTCCGGCTTCAGTCTGAGCGCCTCATGATAGTGCGCGATCGCCTCCGGGATCCGGCCCGCGTCGAGCAGGGCGTTGCCAAGGTTGTTGTGGGCGCTGGCGTAGTCCGGATCAAGCCGCAGCGCCCTCTCGCATTCCTTGATGGCCTCGGGAATCCGGCCCGCCTGGCGCAGGGCGTTGCCGAGGCTGCTGTGCCCTTCGACGTAAGCCGGCTTGATCCGCAAGGAGGTCTCGCACTGCGCGATCGCCTCTGCGAACCGGCCGGCACCGCCCAGCTGGTTGCCCAGGCGGCAGCGCTGGACCGCGCAATGGTCGAGGCCGTTCAGCAGGTTGAACCCGATTGAAAAAGCCAGCAGTAGGCCCCAGAGCGCGCGGGCGGCCAGACGCCAGCGCGGCCGGCCGGCCAGCACCCGCTCCAGGCCGAGGATGCCGACCACCGCGAGAAAGACCAGCGTGGCCAGAAACTCCACTTCATAGCGGCTGCAATTGCCGTAGAACAGCAGCAGGACCGCCGCCGTCGTGCCGAACAGGATGGCGACCGAGGCGATGAAACCGCGCAGGACGGAACGCGCCCCGGCCGCGCGACCCCGCCAGGCGAGCGGCGCCGCCAGCGCCAACCACAGCACGGGAATGTTGGTGAGCACGCCGAAGGGATCTTCCACTGGTGCATGACCCGGCGGCAGCGCCGGCGTGGCAATATCCCCGACGAAGGGGAACGACCGGCTCCACCGCACCGGCTCCAGAAAATAGACGCAAAAGTTGAACCAAAGATAATCCAGGCTGAAATGCCGGGCGGTGTCCTGCCGGTCGCCGGCCAGCTGGTAGCGCTGGCCGAATTCGAACGGACTGTCGAAGCGCAGCTGATTGTAGAGCATGAGCCCGAGCCCGCAGAGCACCAGGGGCAGAAGCGCGGCCGCCAGCATTCCCCAGGGCAGCCGCCGCCGGCCGGGGGCCGCCGGCTGCCTCCATGCCAGTCCCACCGGCACCAGAAGAATCGCCGTGCCGAGCAGCAGAAATGGTCGCGCCCCCACCGCCAGCCCCAGCGCCAGGCTCGCCGCGGCCAGCCACCAGCCCCGCCTCGCCGGATCATGCAGGGCCCGCCAGAGCGCCGCCAGTGCGAGCATGGACATCGCACAGCCGCAACTGACGGCGACCTCCCAGAATTCCGCCCGCTGCAGGAGGATCGGCACGCCCGCCGCCAGACCCAGCGCGAGCACTCCGGCCGCCACGACTCCAAGACTGACCTCCGGAAAATAGCGCCGCCACATGGCCCGCAACACGCCCGCGCCCGCCAAGAAACCCACCATGCTGAAGACCGCCACCGCATGGTGGTGAAACATATAATGACCGGTCAGCGCCACCCATGGCCAGAAGAGCAGCAAGGCCGGGCTGACCCCGAAGTAGAGGTAGAGCTTGCCCCGGTAGTAGCTCATGTCGTGCAGGCCTGAGCCCAGCCGGTATCGGGCGTTGGCCACCGGATCGTAGGGATCGGGCAACTGCCCGAGTTCCGCCGGAGCCTCTTTGTTCAAGCTCAGGTGGCCGTGCTGAAATCCCGCGACCAGCAAATTGTAGTGGTTGTCCGCCGCAAACCATCCGGTCAATTCCGTTGTGCTCACCGTCGCCATCCACGCGAACAGCCCGGCCACGAGCGCGCATTCCACCCAGAAAATGACGGTGGGCGCGAAGACGGACAGGATTTGAAGCAGGCGCTTGATCATCGAAACCGGACAGATACAGCCGGACTCATGCAATAGAGCCATCATCTTCCCCGTAGAAACTCAATTCGTTCGGTGAAAAATATTGGAGCGTGCCTGCAAGCTTGTGCCCGGCACCGCCGCTCAGTAGAAGCTCCGCGTTACCCAACGTTCCTCGCGGTCGTCCCCACATGATCCCGTTCATTGTCATCTGCGTTCTGGCGCTCGTCCTCTGGCTGTTACTCTGGAGCATCGTCTCCTTCGGCAAGATCGGAGACCTCCAGATTACCATCCGCGGCCTGGAGTCTGATCTCAATAACCAGATTATCGCCCTCGACAAACTGGGTCGTGAAATCAGCGGCCTGCGGGCCGACCTCCCGCCTCGGGCGGAACCAACCCCGCCGTCCTCCGTTGCGCCGGCAGTGCCTGCGTCGGCGGCAGCGGCGGTGCCCCTGCCGCCGATCGTGCAGCCAGTTGCGCCACTTGAACCGGCCGGAGTTCCGGTGGTGGCCGCGTCCGCGGCAACCCCGCCGCCGATGGTGACGATTCCGGACGAGCTCACGCTGCCGCCGTTCATTCTTTCAGGCGAGCCGCCAGCGCCGGCCCGGCCCGTTGCAGCGCCGCCGTTTGCCGCGATCAACTGGGAGCAGTTCATGGGCGTGAAGCTTTTCGCGTGGATCGGCGGCCTTGCGCTCTTCCTCGGCGTGGCCTTCTTCGTCAAACTCTCGTTCGAGAACAACTGGATCACGCCGGCGACGCGGGTGACGCTCGGCTTCCTCACCGGCGCCGCGCTGCTGGCCGGCGGCATCGCGATTTCGCGCCGCGCCTACCGGGTGACGGCGCAGACGCTCTGCGCCACCGGCGTTGTCATCCTTTATGCGGTGACGTACGCCTGCCGCTCGGTCTACCATTTCGACTTCTTTGACCCGCTGCCGACCTTTCTGCTAATGATGCTGATTACAGCGACCGCCGGCGTCGCGGCGGTGGCCTTGGAGGCGCAAGTAGTGGCGCTGCTTGGCATGCTCGGCGGTTTTCTCACGCCGGTGCTGCTGTCAACCGGGGTGGACAATCCGCCTGGCCTTTTCGGCTACATCGCCCTGCTGGACGCCGGCCTGCTCGCCGTGGCTCTGTATCGCCGGTGGCACTACCTCGGCCTACTCGCCGCCCTGGGCACGGCGGCGATGGAGTTCGCCTGGGTGGCGGACTTCTTTACCGCGGCGAAGATCTGCACCGCGCTCAATGTCTTCCTGGGATTCGACGGGCTGTTTCTGCTTGCGTTCGCGCTGGTCCAGCGGAGGGGAACCGCGTCCCGCTGGCTCGCGGGAGCCGCGGCCGGCCTGGCGTTTGTTTCGCTCGGCTTCGCCTTTTATCTGCTCGACGTCCCGAGGGTGGCGCAGGAGCCGTGGCTGCTTTTCGCCTTCATCCTCGGCGCCGACCTGTGCCTGCTGGCGCTCGCCCTGCTCGACGCGCAGCTAGCGAAACTGCACGTCGCCGCGGGCGCGCTCGCCTTTCTCCTGCTCACGGCCTGGATGGGCGCGCATATCAGCAACGCTTTGCTGCCGTGGGCGCTCGGGGCCTGTTTCGGGTTCGCCCTGCTGCATACGGTTTTTCCCCTGGTGCTGCGCTGCGTGAAGCCCGGAGCGGCGCCCGCGTGGTGGGCGCACCTGTTCCCGCCGGTGACCCTGGTGCTGGTGCTGCTGACCATCGCCCGCCTGCCCGATATCTCCTTCCTGGTCTGGCCGCTGGTGCTGGCGGTCGACCTGCTGGCCATCGGCGCCGCCTTGCTCACGGGAACTCTGATCGCGGTCGCCGCCACGCTCGTGCTCACGCTTTTCGCCACCGGCCTGTGGATGATGGGCCTACCGGTGGATCTTGCGGACGTTCCCACCCTGCTGTTTCTGGTCGGCGGCTTCGGCGGGCTCTTTTTCGCCGCCGGCGTCTACGGGCTGCGGAAACTGGCGGTGCTGCCCGCCGCAGATGCCGAGACCCCGGCCTGGCTCCGGGACCCGGCCGGCGCCGGATACCTTCCGGCCCTTTCGGCCGTGCTTCCCTTCCTCCTGCTCATCATGATTGTGCTGCGGATGCCGCTGGCCGGCCCTTCGGCGGTTTTTGGACTGGCCTTCCTGCTGACCGCGCTGGTTCTCGGCCTGGCTTGGATGCTGGAAGCTGGGCTGTTGCCCCTCGTGGCGCTGGGCTGCACCGCTTTGCTCGAATATGTCTGGTTCGAACGCGGATTCACACCAGCGGGCGCGATGGTGACGCTGTACTGGAACGTCGGATTCTACGCCGTGTTTGCATTGTTTCCATTCGCCTTCCGGCGCCGTTTCTCCACCCGGCTGCTTCCCTGGATCGCCGCCGCACTGGCGGCGCTCGTGCATTTCCTGCTGATCTACGAGCTCGTACGCCGCGCCTGGCCCAATGGCTACATGGGCCTTATTCCCGCGGTTTTCGCCCTGCCGGCGCTCGCTGGACTGGTGGGAGTGTTGCGCGTCCTGCCGGCCGAGGCGCCGCGGCGCCTCGGCGTGGTCGCCTGGTTCGGTGGCGTGGCGCTGCTTTTTATCACGCTGATTTTCCCGATCCAGTTTGAGCTGCAGTGGATCACGCTCGGCTGGGCGCTCGAGGGCGCGGCGTTGCTCTGGCTCTACCACCGCGTGCCGCACGAGGGCCTGCGCCTGGCCGGCCTCGGCCTGTTGATCGCGGCCTTCGCCCGTCTCGCATTCAACCCGGCGGTGCTTGACTACCACCCGCGCGCCGCCACGCCGATTCTCAATTGGTACTTGTACGCCTACGGCCTCACCGCCGTCTGTCTCCTCGCCGGCGCCCGGCTGCTTGCGCCGCCGCGCCACCGGGTGCTGGAAGGGAATGCGCCCGTCATCCTAAACTCCCTGGCCGGTGTGCTGGCGTTCCTGCTGCTCAATCTCGAGATCGCCGATTACTACAATCCGGCCGGCCGCGTGCTCACCTTCGAATTCTCCGGCAGTTTTGCGCGCGACATGACCTACAGCATCGGCTGGGCTTTCTTTGCCTTTGGGCTCCTCGTGCTCGGCATCGCCCGGCGCATCCGCGCCACGCGCTATGCCGCGATCGCCCTGCTGAGCCTGACGCTGCTGAAGCTCTTCCTCCACGACCTCGCCTCCCTCGATCAGCTTTACCGCATCGGCGCGTTGATCACCGTTGCCGTCGTGGCGATTCTCGCCTCGTTTCTTTACCAGCGCTTTCTTCCGCCCGAAACGAAGAACTGACACGCGTCTCCGCCGGCCCGTCGGCAGGCTCGCCGCGCGGCACTCGAAGCTTGCTCCGGTCAGTTGCCAGGAAGCTTCAGGGAAACCGGCGGTGTGGCCCCAGTCGGCGGCTGGGGAGCCGCAGAAGCTGCCACAGGCACCGGGACGCGGGATCGCAGGAGAAATGCCCGCTTCGCCCAGGAAAAGCCGCTGTCGGCTTGCATCCCGGCCGGGTCGAGCTGCAGGACGAGGTCCGTGAACTTCACGACTTCCCCAAAGTTCCCATCGTCAAACGCCAGCGACGCCAGATGGTAGGCGGCTTCGCAGCGCAGGGCCTTGAGCTGGGTGGTATCTTCCGCGAGTTGCCGCAACATGGCGGTCGCCTCGGGGGCCTTGCCGGAGCGGATCTGGCTCATGGTCTTCCCAAACAGCGCCCGCGTGGCAAACGAGGTTCCCGGCAGCGCCGCGGCTGCTTTGTCGTAATTGGCGACCGCCTCAGTGTAGTTGCCAACGGTGTAGGCGTCATCCGCCATCTTCATAAAAGCGGCGCCAGCGAGAGGATGCCCGCTGTTCTCCTGGGCGAAGGCGCGCAGCCTCGCCGGGGTGACGGCCGCCGCGTAGGCAGCTTCGATCTCGGCCTCATGCTGGGCGGCCAGTGCCTTGTAGCCATACCAACCGATGATCAGGATCACGACGATTGCACAACCGAAGTAGACGGCATTCCGGTTCTCCTTCTTTTCCCAAATCTCCCGGATCTGCTCCTCAAAAGGAGGCTGGACGTCATTTTTCTCGTCCGGTTTGCCAGGGTGTTTGGGGCTCACGGAGGGCTGGTTGGGCGGCGTGGTGCTCATGGAAACCGCGCAATATGGGCCGCGGTCCAAGTCCCCACAAGGCAAAATCCGGAGGAACCGCGCAGCCCGGTCGGCTCAGTCGTCGTCCCGGTCCGCGGTCTTGGTGACGGCCCACGCAGGGTACGCCGCGCGGCTGCCCTGCATCGCGTGCCAGAGGATCCGGTTCAGCACCGCCTCCGGCGCCCGGTCCACCTCCCGGAAGTTGATCCGGGCGGAGACCTCCGCGTCCCGGCGCAGCACCGGGTCGCTGATCGCCTCCGGCGCAGGGTTGAGCTGGTCCAGCGGCACCCGGTTCGGCACCGCGGCAAAGGGCGTCAGGTCGGGCTGGTCCGTGAAGCAGTCGAACATCGGCGTCGCGCTGGCGTCGAACTGGTTCATTGGAGGGAGGCCGAGAATCTGCTCGATTGTGCGGAGAAGGCTGGTCGTGTTGTACTGCGTGCCGACCACCGCGCCCCGCCTGGTGTACGGGCTGATGCAGTACGCGGTGGTGCGGTAGCCGCTGACGTGATCCCAGCCATCCTGCGGATCGTCCTCGATGCCGAAGATCACCGTCTCCGGCCAGAAACGGCTGCGGGTGATTGCCTCGACCATGCGGCCGAACGCCAGATCGTTGTCGGCGACCTGTGCGGCCGGCGTGGGGGCGTCCTGGTTGGTGCCGCTGGTATGATCGTTCGGCAGGCAGACGAGGATGAGGCTCGGCCACTCGCCCTTTGCCTTGAATTCCGCCAGTTCGCGGATGAAGAAGTCCGCCCGGAACTGGTCGGGCACGGTCAACGACCAGCCGACATACCCCGCGGGATAGTGCGGCCGCAGCGAGTCAATCACCGGGTGACTTTCGAAGAACACTTCCGCGGTGCCGTCCTGCCAGGCGCGGAAACAATCGCGGAACCGCGGCGTGCCCTTGCGCACCGGATCGCGCCAGCGCACGGCGGGCTCACCGAATTCGCCGTAGTCGCGCAGCGTCCGGCCGTGGGCCAGCGCGTTGTCCCACAGGAAGCCGGCGGGGGAATAGGCCAGCGCGTCCTTTCCGTCCTCGCCCATGCCGTCGGGATAGCCGCGCGGCCAGCCGGCGAAGGAGCGCTCCAGGTAATCGGTGGCGAACGCGGAGGTGCTCCACTGGTGGCCGTCGGCGCTCAGGATGCCGGCGCAATAGGTGTTGTCGAGCAGCACGAACTCGCGCGCGAGCTTGTGCTGGTTCGGCGTGATGTCTGCGCCGAAGACGCAGAGCGCGGCGGCACCGTTGCCGCGCGGTTCGTCGCCGAGCACCTGGTCATAGGTCCGGTTTTCCTTGATGAAATAGACGACGTGCCGGAAACGGCTCGGCTCGCCGATGCGTTCGGGCACCGGCCGCGGGGGCTGGCCGGGCCGCGGGGGCAGCGCGCTGGCCGTGATCGCGGCGCGGCGGAGGTTGCGCGCGACCGTCTCGGACAATCCGGGCAGCTCGCGCTGCTTCGGGAGGGCGATGAGCGAGACGGAGCCGCTGTACTGGTGGGTGTTGAACCCGATGCGCCCCGCCTCCCCCCGCCACGGCTCCGTGGCGAGACCCTTCAGGTTGGCCACGGCCAGTCCGCCGCGCCTGCGGTCAAACGCGAGCGCGCTGGGGAACCAGCCCACCGGCAGCAGTCCCTCGAGGCGGGAGTCCGCCTTGGCTGGTGCGAAATGGACGACGGCGATGGCGTTCTGGGTGCCGTTGGCCACGTAGAGGGTCCGGCCCCGGCGGTCAAAGGCGAGCGCGTTGGGCGAGGCGCCAAACAGGTCGGCGGGATTCGCCTTCGCCCAGATCGTCTCAACCACCCGGTTGGTGCGCGCGTCGATCACGCTCAGGTTGTCGGCGCCGGCATTTGCGCAGACGACGTAGCGACCGTCCGGCGACACGGCCAGCGCGCAGGCGTGCAAACCCGTGACGATCTCCAACGGTGGCCGCAAAGTTCCCGTGGTCGCCACCAGGTCAAGGACCGTCACCGATCCTTCGCTCGCAATGTTGCGGACCGGATCGACGCGCACTTCGGTGCCCCGGCCCGCGGGGCCGGTGACATCGTCCGGACCCGGGCGGCGGCCGCCCCAGTTCGAAACATACGCCTTGTTTCCAACGAGCACCACATCGTATGGCGCCACTCCGGTGGCGAAGGTGCGGAGGATCGCGCCGGTGGCCGCGTTCAGTTCAAGCAGCGTGTTCGACAGGTTGCCGCAGACAAAAAGCTTCGCACCGTCGGCGCTCAGGGCGAGGCCGGCCGGAATTTCCTCCCGCCGGCGCGGAGCGTCGGCGGGAGGAAGCGGAATCGAATGGGACGGCGCTACCGTGGCATCGTCCCCGACTGCGAAGACCTTGATCGAGCCATTGACGTTGCTGAGGAAGATGCGCCTTCCGTCAGGCGAGAAGATGAGGCCGGTGTAGCTGAGCTGGGCATCTGCGTCGGGCTTGAGGATGTTGGCCGAAGCCACCGCCGGCGCCGGTTCGGCCGCTGCGTCTCTCGGCAACTTCACCCGCTGGCGGATGCCGCCGGTGGCGGGGTCGATCACCACGAGTTCGCTTGTCTTGCCGGACACGATCAACAGGCGGCCGTCGGGCGAGAGCGCGAGCGCTTGGGGACGCAGTCCGGGCAGTTCCACCTGCCGGCCCAGTGGCGTGATGATCTGATTGACCGGCAGGACGGTGCGGTTTGGACCGCCGCAGCCGACGGGCTCGGTCGTGGCTTCGGGGCCGGTGGGCACTGCAGCTGTCCCCGCAGCCGCAAGAGCAATCAACCCCAGCAGCAGTCCAAGCTTCATGCGACCCATACCGCAGTGTTCCAGAACCCGGTTCCGGCGCAAACCGGAATCGTCGCCTCATCCGCCGCTAGAGCGGTTTCACGAAAACTGTAGCCGTAGACTGCTACCAAATGGAGGGCGAGGCTCCCGCCGAGCCGCGGTGGACACGGAGGTCCGCCCTCCATCCAAGCGCGGCTATGAGTCTATTTA
>Ga0182019_10000439_pt1 | contig 20673 bp, 21 predicted proteins | sample 812E2MmetaG_FD_120483 | JGI IMG/M metagenome (GOLD analysis project Ga0182019, IMG submission 120483) | Permafrost microbial communities from Stordalen Mire, Sweden - 812E2M metaG | ecosystem: Environmental > Terrestrial > Soil > Wetlands > Permafrost | place: Sweden: Stordalen | collected...
ATGATCGATTACAACGAAAGGCGTCCGCATGATTCCCTTAGAAACATGACGCCACTCGAAGTGATGGAACGATATACCGGAAACTCTACTTTAGAACTGTCTACTTAATGGGGAAGCTTACGCGGTTACATCTTGAATAGTTCCTAAGTACGTCGATTTATTTTGCATCGTCTAATTTGAATTGCTCTTTGCCAATAAGTGTTTGCAGAAAATTCCCGAGCTTTGCAAAATTCCCCAGTTGCAATTGATAGTTAATGTTTGTTTCTTCTTTTGCCTCTGCATTTTCCGCCTTTTTTGTTTCAACAATTTGCATGATTGCATCCGCTAAATTATCGTCAGGTAATGTGTCAGGTTTCGATACTTTCCATTTCCCTTGTTGACCGCCGATAACTGCTTCATCAAAAGTCCATGCACTTAAATTGAATCTATCTTTTGCATATGAGAATGCTTTTTCATAACGAGTAACTATTTTTTTGTCATTGTCTTCGTATGTGTATGTTTCATGAAGAAGAGCAATAACCATTGCAGTGGGGTTTGCTTTTAATGCATTTACAATTGTATCATTCAAGTGAATGTCACTGAAAGAATATCCGCATGTAATTAAAAGGCTGATGGTTGTCTGAGAAAATAATTTAATCGGTCAATCAAAGCTAAGTATGGCATTTTTCTACTTTGGTCATACTTCAAGTGCGAAGGATCGATGATACAGGAATCGCCTTCTTTGATCTCTGTAGAACGGTAAATTTCTTGCTTTGAATTAAGACACCAATTTATTGAACCATGGACTTTCCAAAGTCGAGTCCAATGTTTCGGAATCAAAGAATCTTCAATTGCTCTTAAATCAAAAAAGGGTTGCCTTGAGCCAACGAAACCATCAAAGTAAGCAACACCAGTTTCTTCAAATGCTTGTTCTGTTAGTAAATCATAATTAGTAGTAAAACATTCAATAGGTGAATCACCTCTATCAATTAGATGTATCCATTGTGCTAATTGATGATAAGGTGTTTCACGATTAGGTAATGCAACATTTGTTTTCTCTACTATTTTCTTACAGATTTCTTTTTCTAATTCAGTCAAATCTTTTTCAGTCAGCCCTCTTACATCCTTTGCGCCAGCTGAAACTTGTTTTAGCCCTCTGACAAAACTTAAAATATCTTCAATATTCGGATTTTTGTTGCCAGTTTTGATTAGCTCATCAAGTAATAAATCGTAGTTATTTTTCTTTTTGTCTTTCGCCTTAAGTTCATCACTTACAAATTTCGTAAGACCAGCAATGTCTGGTATGAGAGGCCATTTTTCACCGGGCATTTTTACTGCCAATGGGCAACCTGCTGAAAGAAAAAAACCAAGAGGTTTTTTGTTTTGTGAGAGTGTTTGTCTTAAATATTTTAACTGTCTAACAGGGTCGTGAAAATTACTCATTAGAAATTTCCTTATTCAAAAAGTAATTTGTTTCAGGATATGAAAAATACTTTTTCAGCCGCCGGTTAATATTTTATAATTATTTTATGATGCTTGGTACGTGATGCGTGATACGAGGCGAATAATACAACGTCTTAAAAATAATGCAAGAAAAAAACGTCAAAGTATTAAGGGTTAAGAGTAAATGAGTATCCCTCTAAAGAGGGGGGGCAAGGAACAGTGGATGGTGAATAGTGGATGGGGAATGGGGAAAAGACAGGGATCAGAGTTCTAAGTTCAATGTTCAAAGTTTAAAACCAGGGCATGGTGGATAGTGGATGGTTGATAGGGAAAGAAGAAACTGGGTTCCCTGGTCAAGCCGGGGAATGACGATATAAAATCCCCCTTTACAAGGGGAGGGATCAATTGTGCTTAGCCGGTAAGCATCAGGAAATTGGTTGCGGGGATGACGGCGCAATTACCGGGGAATACTTCAGCCTTCAGACAACGGCGAACAATCTGAAAGTAGGGCACAGATAATTGTTTGCCGAAATAAAGCCCTGCCTTGCTGATATCGCTGTCGGATTCCTTGGCTTCAAATAAAGCAACCGGCTTACCGTTCTTCACCAGCACAAAATCAACCTCTTGTTTTTCCTTGTTCCGTATATGCATGATTTCAAATGACCCGAGCCCGATTTCCGTTAGTCTTACGGCCATTTTGATGAGGCTTACCGCCAGAAGGTTCTCAAAGCGGCAACCTGCCTCGGGCACATTAGACCAGTCATAGAAGTAAAGCTTATTTTCCTTCTTGATCGACCGGGTAATATTTTTGTACCAGGGGCGCAGTGTAAAAATCAGATAGATTGCTTTGAGGATATCCAGCCAGCGGGAAATGGTCGCGTGATGAGAACCGGTATCTTCCGCAATGGAATTGACGCTCAATAAGGAGCCGACCTTTGACGGCAGAATCTCAATGAGCTGCCCGATACCTTTGATATCCGATATTCTGGATAAGTCGCGAATGTCTTCTTTCGTGAGCAGTGATTTATATTCAGTGTTCCATCGGTTATAGAAGCGCGTCGAGTTTTTTATAAAGGGTTCAGGAAAGCCGCCAAAAGCAAGCAGTGTGTCCAGTTTTTCTTCCGTGTTTGCCGGTTTTATCTTTCTGAGGTAATCCGTCAAGCCGTTGATCGAACGCAGGGGATCGTCGGTCATAAGAATATGTGAGAAGTCATTCACGGCTTCCGGCAGTCCCAGCGGCAGCATCTGATAGGAAAAATAGCGTCCGATCAGTGAATCACCCGATTTGCGATACCAGCCCAGACGGGCGCTGCCCGTTACAAGCAGGGTTATTTTTTCTTTATTGGTATCGTAAATGCCTTTAAGAATGTTACGCCAATTCTTCTGTTTGTGAATTTCATCAAAAACCAGAGGCAGTGGTTTTTTATCAAATCGGTCGTCTATGATGTTTTTGAAAAAGAGCGGATTTCTTTTGTATTCTCTGGCCACCGCCGGATCGTCCCAGTTGAAATACAGATCGCCGGCGTCCTGCCCGGCAAGCCAGTTGCGGGCTAATGTCGTTTTGCCGACCTGACGCGGTCCCGTGAGGAATATCATTTTCCCCGCGTTCATCTCCGGATCAAATATATATTTTTCTACCAGGCGTTCCATACGACTAATTTACAGTTATATGTAAAATAGTCAAGACTATTTTACACGACCATGTAAAATAGTCGGAACGCTACTGGAGGGGGAAAAGACAGGGATCAGAGTTCTAAGTTCTAAGTTCAAAGTTAAAAGATTAGGGGATTAGGCTGAAGGGTGAAAAGAGAAGATTTAAGTAATTTCCCACGGCACTACGTGCCTGGGATAGTTCGCCTTACGCTTCAAGCTTCACCCCGCCTCGTCGGGATTCGCTTTCAGCTTGGCTCACTAAAGTGTTAAGTAGTTAAGAAAAAAAGTAGTAACTATCACGGGCAGTACACAGCAGGATGTCGAACCCGGTTTAAACAATCCTGATTCCCGTTTCTAAAATCTCTTTGACGAAGTAATCGCTGTCGTTGAAGTCTTCCGGACGATACGGCATCGGCGATATATCACTATTGACCTGCAACGTAATTTTACGGATTTTGTTTCTATCTTCAAATCTGTTTCCGATAAAATCTTTCGAAACAATCGCCAGATCAATATCGCTCCACTCGTCGTGCTTTCCACTGGCGTAGGAACCGAATAAAAATGCCTGCTGGACATGAATGCCGATACGTTCCAGTTGTTCAAGATAGGATTTGACGGTTTTTTCTATTTTTCGATCTGCTTTTTGAGCCACGAGCGCATCTCCTTTATCCGTCTTAAATAATCCATTGCGAATTGTTTGTCGCATTTGCGGGCAAATTGATTCTTCTCGTCGGGGTATCTGCCTTCCATGTTGAAATCCGAAACCTCGCTTAGAAAAACCAATTGTTCATCACTGAGAGTCAGGCTTGTTGATTTGGCAAGTTTTACCAGATCGTGAATTCTAGGCGCAATTTTTTGATGTTCTCTGACATAAATCGCTTTAAAAAGTTTTTCCAAAACAAGATGCCCGATAAATAAGCACCAGGTGTAATGCCCATTTTCCAGCATGCTTTCTGCTACCGGCAGATCATTGTCTGATTGTGTAAGCCAGTATTCGACGTGCGCTTCCATGTCATCCTTTAACAATAATTATTGTGTCTTTTTAATAACATGGCCGGGTTATTTGTCAAGGTAAATGTTAAACAGATACAAGGCGGATCGGAGTTCTAAGTTGTATGCTCAAGGTTAAAAAAAAGATAGTTTTAAGCAATTTCCCACGGCACTACGTGCCTGGGATACCACGGATATCTTCGATATCCTCCGCTAGCGCGGGATAATTCAACTTGCGTCTCAATCTTCGTGTCGCTCGATTTCGACGAGTTTCATTAGTTCCCAATCCCGATGAGGCGGGATTCGCTTTCAGCTTGGCTCACTAAAGTGTTAAGATTTAAGGATCAAAGAAAAAAAGAAATACTGGATACCGGCCTACGCCGGTATGACGGCGGAATCTGGATTTATACCCTACAGGTCACCGTGGCCCTCAAGGGAGGCAAGATATGGGAACGTTGTGGGTATTATCAACTTCAGCTAAGCAATATGAACCTGTAATCTTTTTCCCAGTGCGTGAGCAACACGTTCTAAAGTAGACAGCTTTATATCTTCGGCATGATTTTCAATTCTGGAAATTGCAGTCTTTTTTGTTTTAAGACGATGGGCCAGTTCTTCCTGTGTTAGTCCTGATGATTCTCTGGCCTGACGCAAAATAACACCTATCTTAAACTGCTCATAGCCTTCATCAAAATTCTCAGCGAATTTCTTGTCTTTCTTTTTTCTATTTTCTACATATTTTTTTAAATCACTCATATTGTTCCTCTCCTGCTTAAAAAATCTTTTTTGTAACTTTCTGCTCTCTCGATTTCTTGTTTTGGCGTTTTCTGTCTCTTCTTTATCAGACCATGAGTTAATATTACCACTGAATGTGTGCCGAAGAAGCAGAATATTCTATATATATTGGACGCATATTTAATTCTGCATTCCCAGATACCGTTTGTGCCAGTCAGTTTCTTAAAGTACGTGGCGGGCAATATTTCCATATCCTCCAACAGTTTAAGCGTCCACAATATTTTCTGGGCAACTTTGCCTGATAATGAATCAAGAAATTCTTGAACAGGGCATTCCCCATTCGCAGTTTTATAGAAAATTACCGTTCTGCTCATGTTTGCATGTTAACCTGCAAGTTAACTTTTGTCAAGGTGATTTGTGGTTGCGAACAAGGGATGGTCAGCCTTATATTCATTTCCTCTGCCCTGAATAACCCGAAGTGCACAAGAGGGCGGGAGAAAATACTGGATTCCTCGGTCAAGCCGGGGAATGACAAAGTATTTATAATTCTTTTCTCCATAAAAACATCTTGACAGAAGTGTTTTTCGGCGATAGGATGCCAGTTAACGTAAGGTGGCATAGTTATAAAAAACTGCCGTAATATTAAAAGATTACAGCCGTTGGCCAATTTACGTAAATGGCATTTAATAGCCTGATTTTACAATGAATCAAACGCCTTGGGGGGGATGTAATAATGTCAGATTTTGTCAATAAAACGATCGGCCAGCTGGTCAAGGATACGGCAACGCGCTATCCGGAAAATATGGCGCTTGTTTCCCGGGAGTTCGGTATCCGGCAGACTTACCGCGAATTTTACAAAAAATGCCGGGATGTCGCCAAAGGACTTATCGCGATCGGCGTGAAGCGCGGTGAAAATGTCGCCGTCTGGACGACCAATGTTCCCGAATGGGTTTATCTGCAGTGTTCTCTGGGAATGACGGGAGGCATCCTGGTTTCTGTGAACACGAATTACCAGACCCATGAACTGGAATACATTCTGAAGCAGTCCGATTCCACGTCTTTGTTTCTCATCGATACTTACCGCGACACCAGTTTTTACGATACGGTCCGCAAGATCGTCCCCGAGCTGGATTCCTGCAAAGCGGGATCGCTGGTTTCGGAAAAACTGCCGCTTTTAAAAAACGTGATCTATATCGGCAAAAAAGAAAACACGCCCGGCATGTTCAATTTTTCCGATCTGATCAAGATGGGAGAAAAGATAACCGATCAGGCACTGGATGACCGGATGAATTCTCTTTCCGATGATGATGTCATCAATATGCAGTACACATCTGGCACCACAGGTTTTCCGAAAGGCGTCATGCTGACCCACCACAATATTGTCAACAACGCGCGGATGGTCGGCGATGTCATGGGCATGACGGAGAAAGACAGTCTGCTCATTCAGGTGCCGTTTTTTCATTGCTTCGGCTGTGTGATGAGCACGCTTAATAGCGTTTACCACGGCTCGACTATGGTCATTCTGGAATCTTTTGACGCACTCAAAGCGCTGCAGTTTATCGCCGCGGAGAAATGCACCGCCGTCAACGGCGTGCCGACCATGTTTGTGACGATGCTGAATCATCCTGATTTTGAAAAGTACGATATGAGTTCTCTGCGCACGGGTATTATGGCCGGAGCGCCCTGCCCCGAAGAATCGATGAATCAGGTGCGCACAAAAATGCATTGTCCCGAAATCGTCATTGCTTTCGGGCAGACGGAATCTTCTCCCGTCATGACGATGACGCGGCGCGATGATCCGGTGAAACTGCGCGTGGCATCGGTCGGCCGGCTTCTGCCCGATATCGAAGGCAAGATCATTGATCCGGAAACGGGCCTGGACACGCCCGTCAATGTGCAGGGCGAGATTGTTACAAGAAGCGCCTGCGTGATGAAGGGCTATTATAAAATGCCGGAGGCAACGGCAGAGACCATCGACAAGGAAGGCTGGCTCCACACGGGGGATTTGGGAACGCTTGATGAACAAGGCTATTTCAAAGTGACCGGGCGAATCAAGGATATGATTATCCGCGGCGGTGAAAATATTTATCCCCGCGAGCTGGAGGAATTCCTCTATAAAAATCCCAAAGTGATGAATGTTCAGGTCATCGGCATTCCCGATAAAAAATACGGCGAGCAGGTGCTGGCGGCCATTCAGCTTAAAGCGGGGCAAACGGCTTCGGCTGAAGAGTTTATCGAGTTTTGCAAAGGCAAAATCGCGCGGCACAAAGTTCCGAAGTATTGGGAGTTTGTCGACGAATATCCGATGACAGCCAGCGGCAAGATTCAGAAATTTAAGATGAAGGAAATTTTTGAGAAGAAATATAAGGCGTAATTGTGCCCTCGCCCTCGAGGGCCATGGTGCCCCTTAGGGTAGAGAAAGTGAAAGATCTCCAAGCTGTCATTCCGGCGAAAGCCGGAATCCAGAAAAAAGATATTAGAACCACTGGACGCCGGATCAGGTCCGGCATGACAAGACTTAAAAAAATAATGGATTCCCGCCTTCGCGGGAATGACAAAGAAAAAGAGGTTTAAAAAATGAGCAACATCATCGATCGCGATACCATCGGCGATATGGCCCGCAGGGCGGCCACAAAATACGGCGATAAAACCGCCATCATCTTCCGTGACACAAAGATTTCATTTTATGATCTCGAACGGGAGGCAAGACGTTTTGCCAATCTCATGACCAGCTACGGAATCAAAAAAGGCGACAAGGTGGCCGTCTATGCTTACAACTCGCCCTATTATCCGATCAGCCTGCTGGGTCTCGCCAAAATCGGCGCCATTCAGGTCCCCATCAACTACATGCTCAACGCCGAAGAAATAGCTTACATCATCAATCATTCGGGCTCGCGGATATTTATCGTGGAAGATTCGCTCTACCCGATTATCGCCAAGGACAAGGACAAATTTTCTTCCATAGAGAAATGGGGATTCATCCCGCTGGAAAATTCCACCCTTCCCGACGGCTTCTTCAATCTGATTACGAAAATGGCGACCATGCCTTACGATGAACCGCAGGTGGAAGTCGAAGCGGAAGATATCGTGCAGATTCCCTACACGAGCGGAACAGAATCAAAACCCAAAGGCGCCATGCTTTCGCACCGGGCGCTCATGTCGCAGTATCACAGCTGTATTTTCGACGGTCAGTACGAAACCGACGATGTCAGCCTCCATGCCCTGCCCCTGTTCCACTGCGCCCAGCTCCATTGTTTCCTCATGCCTTACCTGTACATCGGCGCCACCAATGTCATCATGCACAAGGCGGATGCCGCGGAGATGATCAAACTTATTGAAAAATATCAGATCACGCATATGTTCGCCCCGCCCACGGTCTGGATCGGAATTCTGAATCATCCGGAATTCAAAAAATACAGTCACGCCAGTCTGAAGAAGGCGGCCTACGGCGCGAGCATCATGCCGGTGGAAATCATCAAGCAGTTATCCGTCAGCTTTCACGGCCTGAAGCTTTGGAACTATTACGGCCAGACGGAGATGGGACCGGTGGCCACCATCCTCAAGCCGGAAGATCAATTATTGAAGCCGGGCTCCGCGGGTAAACCCGTTTTGAATGTGGAAACACGGCTCATGGACGATGACGGGAAATTCGTACCCATGGGAGAGGTTGGAGAAATCGTCCATCGCTCCGGCCATGTGATGACCGGCTATCTCAATGACCCGGAGAAAACCGCCGAGGCTTTCGAGTTCGGCTGGTTCCACAGCGGCGATCTGGGATGTTTCGACAGCGATGGTTATCTTTCCGTGGTGGATCGCAAGAAAGACATGATCAAGACCGGCGGCGAAAACGTGGCTTCCCGCGAAGTCGAAGAAGTGCTGTATCAGTATCCGGATATCGAAGAGGTGGCGGTGATCGGCCTGCCCGATCCCAAGTGGATAGAGATTGTGGCGGTTGTGGCCGTGGCGAAGAAGGGCATCTCGCTCAATGAAAAGGAAATTATCGCCTACTGCAAGGAACATCTGGCAGGCTTTAAATGCCCCAAGAAAATTTTCATCGCCGACAAACTGCCCAAAAATCCATCAGGGAAAATTTTGAAGCGGGAGTTGAAGAACATATATAAAGTATAATTTTTGAAAAAATATTTAAACCGGTAATTATTTTATACTGGTCGTAATTAACCATATGCTGTCATTCCCGCGAAGGCGGGAATCCAGTATTTTTGTCATGCCGGACTTGATCCGGCATCCAGTAGTTTTAATATTTTTTTCCTGGATTCCCGCCTGCGCGGGAATGACAAAAAAATAATTATGATAAAGTCTCTTCATCAGCATGACGGATAGAGGAATTTGACAAAGGTCTTATAACCGTAAAAGGAATTGCAATTTATGGAAGAAACAAAAGAACAATTAACCTCCATTGGTGAAATAGCAAAAAAACTGGATATGAGCCAGCGCACCATACGCTATTACGAGGAGATTGGTCTGCTTAATTCCATCAAACGCGTTGAGGCCGGCCGCAGAGTCTATACGGACATGGATCTGCGACGCCTAAAATTAATCAAGCGATTAAAGATCATGGGAATGCCCTTGTCGGAAATGCAGGAACTGGAAGCCATGTGGACGATTGAAAAGTCCACCGATAAAGTGCTCAAACGTCTTTCGGAACTTTTGGGAAATCACTTAAAAAGGCTGGATGATCGTATTACCGATCTTGATATTTTGAGAAATGAGATCGTGGAATTTCAAAAACGAATTAAATCAAAAATCGGGGAATGATTTTATTGCGATTTTATATTATATAACGCCAATCCCTGAAGCAATAATTTGAAGGAGCTATTTTAAAAATGGAAAAATTTTTCTATCCGCGCAGCATGGTAGTCATCGGTGCTTCCGTAAAGAAAATAAATCTGGGACACATTATCGTGCTGAACAACCGCCAGAACGGATATGAGGGAAACATTTACGGCGTGAGCCGGGAAGAAGGAGATATTGCCGGCGCTCATGTTTATGACAGCGTTGATAAACTTCCGGAAGTGCCGGATGTCGCCATTATCATTTCTCCGGCACAGACTGTGCCGGGCTTTATGGAAGACTGCGGGAAAAAGGGCATTAAACGGATTGTCATCGAATCCGGCGGTTTCAGCGAATACTCGGAAGGCCAATCCGTCCTGGAGAAAAAATTACTGGATATCGCCGACCATTACGGCATTCGCTTCATCGGCCCCAACTGTATCGGCATGGTGAATTTCGATATCAAAATGATGATGCCGTTCGGTTTCTTTTCGGAAACACCGGCCGGCGGACGTGTGGCCATGATCGTCCAGAGCGGCGGGGTCGGCGGCTGCTACCTTAGAGCATTCGGCGACAATGCCATTATTCCCGGAAAATTCGCCGCTATCGGCAACAAATTGCAGATAGACGAAGTGGATGTTCTCGATTACCTGATCAAAGATGAAAAGACGGATGTTATTACGATGTATATGGAAGGCTTCAAGCGCGGGAGAGCCTTTTTCGATCTGGCGCTCCGCTCGGACAAACCGATCATTGTCCAGAAATCCAACCGCAGCAATATGACCGCCAAGATCGCGCAGTCCCATACGACGGCCCTTTCCGCCGATGATGATGTTGTGGACGGATGTTTCCGGCAAGCCGCGGTCATCCGCGCGGAAGACGATATCGACTTTATCAACGCGACGAAGATTATCCGGCTTCCGCTGATGAAAAGCAGACGCGTCGCCATCCTTTCCCGTTCCGGCGGGCACGCCGTCCTGACCGTTGATGCCTGCGCGAAATTCGGATTCTCTTTAGTTGATTTTCCCCTGGATTTTATTGAAACGGTGAAAAGCATCTATCACACGCGAGTCATTGCTCATCAGAACCCGCTCGATCTGGGAGAAATTTTCGACTACACCATCTTTACCCGGATTCTCGAAGAAGCGCTGAAGCTCCCGGATGTCGACGGCGTTCTGTTCAATCATCTTTACATCGCCAGTTACGAAGGCGAAATGTCGCGCGAGTTCCTGAGCAACGTCAGCAAACTGGTGGAAAAATATCAGAAACCGGTTGCCGTGACCGTGAACACCGACGCATCGGAATTGCTGAATATCTCACGCAATCAGGGATATCCGCTCTTCACAACGCCCCTGATGGCTGCCAAGGCCCTCGATGCATCGGCCACATATTATGAAGAAAAAATGGCAAGAAATACGAGGGCGGGAAATGGTTTCGCTTCCGTCGACGCGGCCGCCATCAACGAAATCAGAAACCTCTGCAAAACCGAAAAGCGGATTCCGCTGACGGACGAAGCTCTGAAAATTGCCGAAGCCGCCGGCATTGAATGCGTGGCCGGTGTCACCGTCAAATCAGCGGAAGAAGCAGACAAAGTCAAACTCGATTTTCCCGTTGCCGTGAAGCTTCTTTCCCGGGACGCGTCCCATAAGTCCGACGTGGGCGGTGTGCGGCTGAAGATTCAGAATCATAAGGAACTGGCCAAGGCCATCTCCTGCATGAACGAGTCTTTTAAAAAAATCAAGCCCCAGCCGGCCATTGACGGTTTTCTGATTCAAAAAATGGCGGAAGACGGCGTGGAATGTTTCGTCGGCGGACGCCAGGATCCGGTCTTCGGACCGATTGTCATTGCGGGCCTGGGCGGTGTTTTTCTCGAAATTTTCAAGGACACGTCCATCCGTCTCGCTCCGGTGACGAAAAGCGAAACCATGGACATGCTCAAGAAACTTAAAGCCTATCCGGTACTGCAGGGGGCAAGAGGAAAGACGGCGGCGGATATTGACGCTTTTTGCGATGTCATCTGCCGCGTAGCTCAGCTTCTGACCGTGACGCCGGATATCGCTGAAATCGACTTGAATCCGGTTATCGTTCACGAAAAGGGCAAAGGTGTTTCCATCGTCGACAGCCGGGTGTTTTTCAAGTGATGTAAGCGGCGGCGGCTTCCTTGAGCCAACTGACCCACGCGTCGATGCCCTCCCCGGTTTTACAGGAGACAGGCAGAATCCTGATATTTTTGTTCAGCGCCAGAACACGCTTTTTCAGGGCGTCCATGTCAAAATCGCTCAGAGACAGATAATCTATTTTATTCACCAGAAGCACATCGCAGATGGAAAACATCAGCGGATACTTGAGCGGCTTGTCGTCGCCTTCGGGAACACTGAGAATCATCACATTTTTGTGGGCGCCGGTATCGAATTCCGCCGGGCAGACCAGATTTCCCACGTTTTCAATAATGATCAGATCCAGTTTATCAACGTCCAGGGCATTGACGCCCTGCGTCACCATGGAAGCGTCGAGATGACAAAACCCGCCGGTTCTGAGTTGTATGGCGGAAATACCTTTGGCCGCGACTTTTTCAGCATCAACGGTAGAATCGATATCCGCTTCGATAACGCCCAGCCGCAGATTATTTTTCAGGCCTTCCAGCGTCCTGAGAATCAGGCTGGTTTTCCCGGACCCGGGCGAGGACATGAGATTTAACAACATGGTTTTGGAATTGCGGAGTTTTTCCCTGACACCCGAGGCGACTTTATTATTGTCGGCAAGAATTTCTTCTTTCACTTCGATCAGCCTGACTTCTTCCACTACTGTACCTCCATATCTTTAATATAGTACTCTCTTCCGGAAAGCAGCTCTCCGCCGGATTCTCCGCAATTGGGACAGACAACTTCCTTCATATCTCCCACGTTCACTTCATAAGATTTTGAACAGGCGCCGCACTTCATGATCACCGGCGTCCTTTCTATTTTCAGCTTTGCGCCCTCGGCAATGGTCCCCTTGCTCAGATAATCGAAATAGCGCTGAATCCATTCATCCGCGAGATCACTCAGTTTCCCGACTTCCAGTTTAACAGACACCACTTTACTGACGTTGTTCGCGGCGGCATGTTTCAGCACTACTTTCAGGATGCTCTCTGTAACGGGAAGTTCATGCATAATCGTTTGCGCCTTATTTATTATTTATCTTTAGCGATGTTTTAAAAATAGTTTCATCATATAGAATTTCTAAATCAATGTATAACATGGAAACGATGAATTTTACAAACCAAGATTTGTATTGTTCAACTTCTTCACGCTCATAGACACCATGGGAGCGCTATTTCAAAGGTCATCCCTATCTGGTCTTTTTTTCTTTTTGCACCAGCGCTTTCGCTTCTTCCACGGCCTTTTCCACGGCGCTGATGACGTCGGGCTTGATGTCAAAATAGAAGCCGCTCTCCTGGCAAAGCTTTTTGACCTTTTTGATTTCGGCCATCAGGGTTGACGGAACGCTGACTCTCAACAACGTATTCCGCGATTTTTCCTTCTGTTCTTTTCGTATTATAGCCATAACGCCTCCTTAGACGTGCAATTTGTATGATCACCCTAGCATAGGGACAACAATGTTGTCAATATAAAAGACATTATTTAAGTTTTTTATTATTGCTATTATTTTTGCTTTTTTTCTTGACAATTATTATTGCTGTGTGTATATTACATTCGCAGGGCAAAAATATCCTGTTTGTATCGCACTCAGGATCGACGATGCCGGCGGACTGATGATCTTTTAAAGGAGGATTTATGAAAGACAAAGAATCTATTGTGAAGTTGGTTTTCGGATGCATAGACGAAGTGGTCACCACTACTGAAAATATTCACAAAAGCATCGTTGAAAAGACAGCGGATGCCGAGAAAAGCGGTTTTCAGGAAGGCGGGAAACGGAAACATGTTTATGATAATATTAAGCTGGTAAAAGGCAAGGTCGAGGAAATAGTATCCGGTTTTATAAAATAGCGCGCCTGCCTGCCCGGCTTAGAGCAGAAATACTTTGAGCCGGAAACGCGGGCGCCAAAATGCGCGAGGATATCCCGAACAGTACCAGATAAATTTTAACTCCAACAATAAAAGGGGACTATTATGACAAGCAGAAGAGCAACAATCGGTTTCGGTTATCATTTGGCGGCATATCTGGCGGTAAACGCGGTATTGATCTGGATAAATCTTGATGCATCGCCGCAATATTTCTGGGCCAAGTGGCCTCTGGCCGGCTGGACGGTCGCCATATTGTTTCACGGTTACAGTGTTTTTGCGTCTTCAGTAAAAACCAATAAAGGATTCTATTATCATCTGGTTGCATACCTGATTATTAACGCCTTGTTGATTTTTATTAATTTCGATTTATACCCTCAATATCTCTGGTTCAAATTTCCATTAATAGCGTGGACGGTCATGATTATTTTTCATGCATGGAGAGTTTTTTCGAAAAAATTAATTACTCGTAATTAGAGTCGGGCTGATCAAAGTTTTCGTTTGATAAAGTTAAGTATTATTTATCGATCAGGGGTATGAACACCAAAGCCTGCTTTGGGATTCATACCTCTGATTTTATCAGCGGATAAAAAACAACCCCAGAGCAATCAGAACCGGCGTACTGATATTGAGAATCACGTTTTTAACCATGAACGGGATGAGACCGGGAATGTTATCGGAATTACGTACGACACCGCGCATCACGGGCACGGCCAGAATAAATGTCAAAAGCCCGGCGAGCGCCCCTACAGGCAGTACTTTCAAAAGACATCCGGCAATGATCACGACATACGTCAAAACCAGAAACACATTATAGACTATGGCGCTGGCGTGGCGTCCGATTCGTATGGGCAGGTGGTCCCGGCCAAATTGCCTGTCCGGTTCAACATCCGGGAATTGGTTAAGAAGCAACAAATTGTTGACCAGAAAAAAAGGCACCAGCGAAGCCACCGCCGCGATCATGGAATAATGGCCGGTTAATATGAAATCCGTGCCCATCACCATCAAGGGCCCGAAGCCCAGCCCGGGAGAAATCAGACATAAAAGAGGACTGCGCGTAATCAGCGGCGTATAGGCATAGATGATGATAATCCCGGGAACACCGACAAGCAGCAACCACGGCCCGCGTTCTGTCAGGAAATAAATTCCGATGCAAGCCGTAAGAACAAGACTGACCAGACCGGAAATCAACGCCAGATGAGCCTTTTGGGGGTTTTCCGGCAGACTCTTGGTTCCGCCCGAAAACGGCGTTGCCTCGGTGATGAGATCAAGTCCGCTCTTAAAATCATGGTATTCGTTGAGCGCGTTCACGCTGATATGCGCCATGAGTGCGCCTGTTAATATCAGAACAATATATAACGGATCAAGAAACGCACCGGACCGGAAGGCTGTCGCAATTCCCAAAAGCACACAGGCCGGGGTTAAAATCAAAAAATTCGGTCGCATGGGACCGATCAAAGCATTACTCATCGAACATCTCCTCAAAATACTAAAAAGGAATTGATCCTTTTCCGGTGAAGATATAGGGAAGTTCCACGGGCATGTCAATTGTTTTAAATTAATTACTGACAATTAACATTTCGACAGCTCGATACTGCTGGCACAAGGCTTTATCCCTCATCTTCCGAATGCTTTATCCGCCTCGAAAAATGACAATCAAGTCTGTTTAGTTTATCTGCAATGGGAGCTGATATCCTTTTTCCAGAAATAATTTCAGGCAGGCATCGGCGACAGCCGGATCATAAAGAACTCCCTTATTTTTCCTGATCTCATCAAGGGCAGCATCAATACCCAGGCCCGCGCGATAGGGACGGTGGGAAGCCATGGCCTCCACCACGTCGGCCACACCCATAATGCGAGCTTCGATAAGAATTTCATCCCCCTTCAGCTTTTGGGGATAGCCGGTGCCATTGAACCGTTCGTGATGCTGGTAAACAATTTGCGCCAGCGGCCAGGGAGATTCCACATCCTTCAACATTTCGTATCCATTCTGAGAGTGTTCTTTAATCAGAGAGAATTCAAGATTGGTCAGCTTGGTCGGTTTGGACAATATTTCCGCGGGTATGGATAATTTTCCGATGTCATGGATGGAACCGGCCATGCGGATTCCATCAATTTTTTCCTGATCCAATCCCATCTCCGTAGCAATGGCGCGGGCCAGATCCGCAACCCGGAGCTGATGACCGGCTGTATAGGGATCTCTGGCCTCCAAAGCGGATACCAAAACCTTAATGGTGGTGCTAACCGCATTTCTAAGACTGTCAAGGGTTTGCTGAAGTTTCACCTCCGCCTGCTTGCGCTCCGAGATGTTCATTAAAATCCCGTCAAAGACCAGTCGATCCTTCTGGCGTGTCGGTGTGGCCAGACCATGAAACCAGATCATCTCGCCGGACATGATGGCGATTTGACCTTCAAAATTCCAGATAGTGCCTGTTTTCACCGCCTTCTGAATAGAGGCCAGGAATTCGTCCCTGTCTTTTTCATGGATGTGAGAAAGTAATGCGCTGAAGATGTCTTTTTTTTTGTCTGTTTTTAAACCAAAGTAATCATTTATTTGTTCACTGACATAGCTTATTTCGTATTCGCCATTGTCCTTTGCGTAGAACTGATAGATAATAATCCCCGGCAAATTTTTGGTGATGCCGCGCAAACGTTCCTCGCTCTCCCGTAACTTTTCGAGCATAGCCTCCCGCTGGGATTCCACCTGTTTACGTTCGGTGATGTCACGGATGGACTCGATAGCGCCAATGATATTTCCGGAAGCGTCACGCAATCTGGAGGCAATGCCCCACATAAACGCGCCTTTTTCGCCGTAGATCAGAGGCACATAAGATTCAGCATACAGATTGTCGCCCTGTCTGAAAATATTTTCGTAATGCCTGTTTTCAAAAACATCATCCGGCAGCAAGGCAAGGTCTAAAAGCATAGGTCTGCGTTCACCATAAAATGGAATGGCGTATTCATAATTTCCTTTGCCGATCATGTCCGCTTTTTGAATTTTTGCCATCCGCTCCATGGACATATTCCAGTTGGTAATTTTTCCATCAAGATCAATTACAAATGTTGCATCCGGCAGAAAATCAATGATTTCGTCAAGACGTCTATATGAGTTCCGCAGCGACTCCTCCGCCAATTTGCGTTCGGTGATATCCTGCACTGTCCCGACAATGGAAACGAGATTGCCATTGTCATCATATTTGCCCTGGTAGCTCGAGAAGTAGTATCCGATACTTTTGTCCGGACGAAGAAACCGTTGCTCGTAACTGCCGTTCTCATGGTTTTCCGTCGCCTTCCGGATCAATTCCTTGTCACGTTCATGGTCGCCGGGCCATGGAGATAAATCTTGGATTGAATCGATTTGGGGAGTGAATGAATCCGGATCAAGTTGAAATATTTTGAATACTTCCTTCGACCATTCGACTTTACCTGTTTTCACGTCCCATATCCAATGGCCCAAATGAGCCATTTCCTGGGCTTCTCTCAGGTTGCTTTCGCTTACCCGTAATTTTTCAAGGAGAGCCTCCCGTTGTGACTCCGCCTGCTTGCGCTCGGTGATGTCCCGACTCACAGTAACAAGACCAAAAGGAGTTCCGTCTTCGTTCCGCAGAACATCTCCATTTATTTCAAGGGGAATTTTCCTTCCGTCTTTTACCAGCAGGTGATACTCTCTGGGACCCAGACTTCTTTCCAGCATGAGCGATATATCTTGTATCAATCTATTATGTTCTTCAGAAGGAATGAACGTGAGCATGTTATGGTCTTCTATTTCTCCCCGGCTGTAACCGCTGATCTGAAGGGCATAATCATTGATGAATAATATTTTTCCTTCAAGATCAGTGTGGACAATAATATCAGGGATGGTATCTACCAGTCTTGTGTATAATTCTTCGCTCTTTCGTAACCTTTCCTCCACCTGCTTGCGTTCGGTGATATCACGCATATTAATGACAAAACCAGCAATCGCCGGATTATCCAATAAATTTTTCCCCAGCCCATCAAAATGACCGACCGAGCCATCTTTATGCACTATGCGATATTCACCGGCAACCACGGAATCTATTATCAGAATAGCGTTGCCGAAATCATCGACAGCACGTTCAACGTCATCCGGATAAATAAACTCGAAGGCACTTCGACCGATTATTTCCTCAGGCTTGTATCCGATAAAACGTTCTACAGAACGACTGCCATATTTTATGTCTCCGTTTTTATCCATAATAATAATGATGTCTGAAGAATTCTCTGTAATCTCCTTAAAATATTTTTCGCTCTCCCGCAGTTCCTGTTCCGTCCGTTTGCGCTCGGTAATGTCATGATCAATTCCTTTAAATCCCGTTGGTTTTCCCTGTGAATCTTTTTTCAGTGATACGGATCCTTCAATATATTTTTTAGATCCGTCTTTTCTTGTTATCTGCCAAGAAATTTCTTTGAGGGGTTTTCCTGAAGTATAAACTTTGTTATAGGCTTGAAAAAGTTTTCTTGCGTTATCATGATCCGTATACTGCCGGTAATTCATGCCCATCAATTCCTCTTTGGAATAACCAAAGTCACGGCACACAGCATCATTGAAAAAAGTAAAATTGCCGGCAAGATCAACTTCAAAATAGGCATCCTGCATGTTTTCCAGAATGGTCCGATATTTTTCTTCACTTTGACGCAACTCTTCAAGCGCGGCCTCCTTTTGGGATTCCGCCTGCTTTTGCTTGTTTCTAACTTCCGCCTCTTCCAATTCTCTGTCTATGGCCGCGCAGAGGCGGGACAAGTTAGACTTCATGAAATAATCACGGGCGCCTAAACGCATGCACTCTATGGCTGTTTCTTCACCGATAGTTCCGGATATAATGATGGTCGGAATGTCTGTATTTGTTTCTTTTAAAAGAGCAAGGGCCGCAGGAGCATCGAATTTCGGCATTTTATAATCGCAAAGGATGATGTCCCATTGTTTTTCCTGAAGGGCTTTTTTCATGGAAGCGGCGGTCTGCACACGCTCATATACCGGAGTATATCCACCCCTTTTCAAATCACGTATTATCAGCAATACATCATCTTCCGAATCATCAACCATTAATACGCGGAGTGATTTATCAGTCATTGGATTGTCCCCATTGCGAGGGAATGATTTGTTGTTGGATTAAATGTTAACCAATTAATGCCATGACCAGCTTTATAATTACGGCCATACGAATACATTAATATTATTTGGGAACTTTTTATTTCTCAGGAAAATTATACAGATAAGAATCCTGTATGTCAAAGGAAATAATGACCGCAGGATGTGCGATGTATTCATGACATTGCCTATTCAAAGATCTGTCCGATCGCCTATAGTCAGAGTAAAATGATTACACAAGACGAAATAAAAGGACTTTTAGATCTTAGACAAATACTTGCTTAAATAGCTTTTTGATTTGCCCGCCGCTTCCGGTAATATTCCTGCGCTTTGGCCAGTGCGCGGATGGCCTGTTCCGGAGATGAATAGGCCATGATCCCCATCGAGTCAAGGTGCCTGACGATATTGCCGTCACCCTCCATATCAAAACCGACAAGGTCGATGACCGGCAAGATCGGTTTATTGAAATGCTTGATCTGTTGTACGACGAGGTCCAGAAGTTCCATCTCCGCAGCAATCATTTCCTGTGCAGGCGGCTCCATGACATCGCGCGGCAGCACGGAAGACTCCAGCCACATTCCGGCGCGGGCGGTCATATAGCCCATTCCCAGAAGAAGAATGGCATCCATGTCCGTATGCTCCAAAAGCGCCGCGACGGAATCCGTGATCATCGAAACTTTGCCCGGCGCGACCAGATCAACAGGGTTGCGTCTGCTCCAGAATTGTGGAAGAAATGCGTCGAGCATTTCGACCACACGTTCATTAAGCGGTGGAATTTCCAGGCCGGCCGCCTCGCACAAATCGGCGGATATGACACCCCATCCACCTCCCTGCGTGACGATGCCGATCCGCTTCCCCGTAACCTCCGGCTGGGAGAGCAACAATCCGGCGATCTCCACCATCTCATCGATGGTATCCACCCGGATTGCATTGGCCTGACGACACATGGCCCGAAACACCGCGAAACTTCCGGCCAGCGCTCCTGTGTGCGACATGGCCGCGTCCGCGCCGATGGCGCCGGTGCCTCCCTTGAGAAGAATGACCGGCTTGACTGCCGATATTCGCCGGATCGTTTCAATGAACCTTCGACCCTGGCGCACGCCCTCCACGTATAGGCAGATGACCCTGGTCATGTCGTCGGTTTCCAGATATTCCAGATAATCTTCTATCATCAGATCCGCCTCATTGCCGGAGCTGATCAGACGGCTGATGCCGATATCACGACGAAGAAATCTATAGGAGATGGATGTTCCCAGATTGCCGCTCTGCGTGACAACGGCAACCGACCCCTGTTTGAATTTCGAGGCGGTCATCACCGCCTGCAGGGGCGATGGATAGGCGCTGAATACACCCATGGTGTTCGGTCCCACGATACGGATTCCACCGGCTCGCGCGATGGCAAGAACTTCCATCTCCAGTGTCTTCCCTTCCGCGCCCGTCTCGCCGAACCCCGCTGTGATAATTACAGCGGCATGGATGTCCGCGTCAATGCATTCACGAAGCGTATCAGGAACTCTTTCTTTTGGAACAACGATGATGGCCAGGTCAATGGGCCGCGGGGCTTCAGCGAGGCTTTTATACATGGGCCTGCCAAACCATGTCCCTCCCTGAGGGTTTATCGGATATATGCTTCCCTTGTAGCCGGCTTTAATAATATGATGAAGAATGTTGAATCCCCATTTGGCGGGATTGGTTGACGCCCCGATAAATGCTATCGCCCGCGGTTCAAACAGGGATTTGTAGAATGATTGATGATTCATGTCCGATCCTTATAATTCGTAAAAAACTTTCTTTTCCGGAAAGGGAGTATAGGGAAAACGCCTTTGTCTGTCAATGAAGAACAGGCCACCGAATTGCCTCAAATAAAATGTTACCGAAGGAGTAGATAAAAAAGGAACGATGACTCATAAATCGATGTTACCGAGGAGAGATTCGGAAACGGAGGTATAAGCATGAGTCCAAAGTCCAAAC
>Ga0182019_10000440_pt1 | contig 20649 bp, 24 predicted proteins | sample 812E2MmetaG_FD_120483 | JGI IMG/M metagenome (GOLD analysis project Ga0182019, IMG submission 120483) | Permafrost microbial communities from Stordalen Mire, Sweden - 812E2M metaG | ecosystem: Environmental > Terrestrial > Soil > Wetlands > Permafrost | place: Sweden: Stordalen | collected...
GGTCGCGGTGTTATCACGGCCATCAATTTCCTTGAAGAAGAAGGTGCTTATGATGATGAACTTGACTTCGTTTTTTATGATGTACTTGGGGATGTTGTGTGTGGTGGCTTTGCCATGCCGATCCGTGAAAATAAGGCGCAAGAAATTTATATCGTCTGTTCGGGCGAAATGATGGCTATGTACGCCGCTAATAACATCGCCAAAGGCATCGTCAAATATGCCAACTCAGGCAGTGTGCGTTTAGCCGGTTTAATCTGCAACTCGCGTGAAACAGCGCGTGAAGATGAATTGATCTCGGCTCTGGCGGCAAAAATCGGCACCACGATGATTCACTTTGTACCGCGTGACAATGTTGTACAGCGCGCTGAAATTCGTCGTATGACCGTTATCGAATACGAACCAGAACATAAACAAGCGCAAGAGTACCGTGATTTAGCGATAAAAATTCGTGATAACAAGAATTTTGTCATTCCCACGCCTATCACGATGGATGAACTGGAAGAATTAATGATGGAATTCGGCATCATCGATGATGTAGACGAATCTATCGTTGGTGTATCAGCTGCCGCAGAAGCGGGCGCATAAATAAAGAAAAAGTCTTAGAGGCGCAAAACTTGCGTCTCTAAGGATTCTTGTCCTTAAACCTGTCTGTTGGGGGATTACCCACGGCATAAGTAGGAGACACTCATGGCTGCTCTAACAAGAGAAGAGACCGAAGCGCTGATTCAAGAAGTGCTGGAAGTCTATCCAGAACAAGCAAGGAAAGATCGCGCTAAACATTTAGCGGTTAACGATCAATCCATAGAAAAATCCAATAAATGTATTACCTCAAACCGTAAATCCCAGCCCGGTGTGATGACCATCCGTGGATGCGCTTACGCCGGTTCCAAGGGCGTGGTTTGGGGTCCGATTAAAGATATGATTCATATCTCGCATGGCCCGGTCGGTTGCGGACAGTATTCCCGCGCTGGTCGCCGCAACTATTATGTCGGCACCACAGGCGTCAATACCTTCGGCACCATGAATTTTACGTCCGATTTTCAGGAAAAAGACATCGTTTTCGGCGGCGATAAAAAGCTCGCCAAAATCATGAATGAAATCGAAGAATTGTTTCCGCTGAATAAAGGTATCAGCATCCAATCGGAATGCCCGATCGGTTTGATAGGCGACGATATTGAAGCGGTCGCCAAAAAAGCCAACAAAGAAATCGGCAAGCCTGTTGTGCCGGTGCGTTGCGAAGGTTTTCGCGGTGTTTCCCAGTCTTTAGGTCACCATATTGCTAATGATGCGATCCGTGACTGGGTATTGGAAAACCGTGACGGTGATGATAGCTTTCCGGTCACGCCTTATGATGTCGCTGTTATCGGCGATTACAACATCGGCGGCGATGCCTGGGCATCACGTACGTTGCTGGAAGAAATGGGTTTGCGCGTGGTCGCACAATGGTCTGGCGACGGCACGATTGCGGAAATGGAAAAAACCCCTAAGGTGAAGCTGAATTTGATCCATTGCTATCGTTCAATGAACTACATTGCGCGGCACATGGAAGAAAAATACAAAATCCCCTGGATTGAATACAACTTTTTTGGCCCTACCAAGATTGCCGAATCGTTACGCAAGATTGCCGCGTTGTTCGATGAAACAATTCAAGCAGGCGCTGAAAGAGTTATTCTTAAATACCAGTCCGAATACGATGCGGTTATCGCCAAGTACAAACCACGTCTGCAAGGTAAACGCGTGATGTTATATGTCGGCGGCTTGCGTCCCCGTCATGTGATCGGCGCTTATGAAGATCTAGGCATGGAAGTGGTCGGTACCGGTTATGAATTCGGTCATAACGACGACTATGATCGCACTATCAAGGAAATGGGCAATGCAACGTTGATTTATGACGACGTGACCGGTTATGAATTCGAAGAGTTCGTAAAAAGAGTACAACCCGATTTGATCGGTTCCGGCATCAAGGAAAAGTATATTTTCCAAAAAATGGGCATCCCGTTCCGGCAAATGCACTCCTGGGATTATTCCGGCCCTTATCACGGTTATGACGGCTTTGCCATCTTCGCCCGCGATATGGACATGACATTGAATAACCCTTGCTGGAAACAAGTGAAAGTGCCTTGGAAAACAGAAGAAAGTCCAAAGGTAGCCGTTGCAGTAGGCGCTTAATTTGTAGGGTGGGCAATGCAGTTCTGCCCACCATTAATTATTATTGCGCAATTTTAGGGTGGGCAAAAAAGCCTGCCCACCCTACGATGCAATTTTTTTCCTTCAACCGTCGTCCACAGATTAGTGGCGCGTAGGAGATTATCATGAGTCAAGAAATAGATAACATTCAACCCAGCTACCCGTTATTCCGTAACGATGAATACAAGGACAGTCTGGCTAATAAACGTGAAGCTTATGAAGAGCGTCATCCCCAGGAAAAAATTGATGAAGTCTTTCAGTGGACAACCACAAAAGAATATCAGGAACTCAATTTTAACCGCGAAGCGTTAACGGTAAACCCGGCCAAAGCCTGCCAACCCTTAGGCGCTGTATTGTGTGCGCTGGGCTTTGAAAAAACCATGCCTTACGTACATGGTTCGCAAGGTTGTGTCGCTTACTTCCGTACTTATTTTAATCGTCATTTCAAAGAGCCGGTTGCTTGCGTATCCGATTCCATGACCGAAGATGCGGCCGTTTTCGGCGGACAAAAGAACATGATGGCCGGTTTGGAAAACGCCAAAGCCCTCTATAAACCTGAAATTATCGCCGTTTCTACCACCTGTATGGCGGAAGTTATCGGTGACGACTTAAATGCCTTCATCAATAACGCTAAAAAAGCCGGACATATCGAACAGGAATTTCCAACGCCTTATGCGCATACGCCCAGCTTTGTCGGCAGCCATACTACCGGCTGGGACAATATGTTCGAAGGCATGATCCGTTATTTCACACTGAACCACATGGATGACAAAAAAGTCGGCTCTAACGGCAAGATCAACCTGGTTCCCGGCTTTGAAACATATCTGGGCAATTACCGCGTCATGCACCGCATGATGAAGGAAATGGGCGTCGATTACACCTTAATGAGCGATCCTTCCGAAGTTCTGGATACCCCGGCAGACGGCACGTTCCGTCTCTATGCAGGCGGCACTACCCAGGATGAAATTAAAGACGCGCCTAATGCCATTGATACTTTGCTGCTGCAACCTTGGCAGCTGGAAAAAACCAAAAAGTATGTCCAAACGATATGGCATCAACCCGCTACCGCCATCAACATTCCAATGGGCCTGCAATGGACCGATGAATTTTTGATGAAAATCTCCGAATTGACCGGCAAACCGATTTCCGCTTCGTTGGAACTGGAGCGCGGTCGTCTGGTGGACATGATGACGGATTCGCACACCTGGATGCACGGTAAAAAGTTCTCCTTATATGGCGATGCCGATTTTGTCATGGGTATGACCAAATTCCTGCTGGAAATGGGCGCTGAACCCACCGATGTGTTGTGCAACCATGCCAACAAACGTTGGACTAAGGCGATGGAGAAAATGTTGAAAGACTCGCCTTATGGACAAAAAACGGTAGTCCATACCGGCAAAGATCTATGGCATTTCCGTTCATTGGTATTTACCAATAAACCGGACTTCATGATCGGCAATTCTTATGGTAAATTCATTCAACGTGACACTTTCTATAAAGGCGAAGAGTTTGAAGTTCCATTGATACGCATTGGTTTCCCAATCTTTGATAGACACCATTTGCACAGAATGACTACACTGGGTTATGAAGGCGCTATTTATATGCTGACAACTTTGGTTAACGCCGTACTGGAGCAATTGGATAAAGAAACCAAAGGCATGGGTACGACCGACTATAACTACGATTTGATTCGTTAACAAAATCCCCCTAGCCCCCTTTTACAAAGGGGGAATAGTCTGTATTCCTTTGTAAAGAGACACAGATCAGTTCCCCCCTTTAAAAAAGGGGGGGTAGGGGGGATTTATCCATGCGTGTAAACGGAGAACTCCATGCCTAGTGTCATGTTGAAAAAGAATGCGGAAGGCAAGTTAGTCTTCTACGTGCCCAAGAAAGATTTGGAAGAAGTGGCGGAATCCGTTGAATTCGATAGCCCCGAACGCTGGGGTGGCGAGGTTTTACTCAGCGACGGTTCAAAGTATTATTTTGAACCGCAGGATGGGCAGCCCGATTTCCCCGTTACCTTACGCGCAAAACGTTTAGATTCAGGAGAATAATCATGGCCTTATATATTGTTGAAGCGGATTGCATTTCATGCGGCGACTGCCTGCCTGTGTGTCCGACCGATTCCATCACCGAAGGTGCTATCGTTTTTAAAATCGACAAAAAAACCTGCACCGAATGCGAGGGAGATTTTGACATACCCCAGTGTGTCAAAGTATGTCCTATTGATAACTGCATCTTGCCGTTAGTGGCATAAACCCATGAACAGCCAGGGTACGATCTCAAGAGAACTGGCTTTACGTATCGGGCTGGCCGCCCGCGCTTTGCCCGATACGGATGCCAAACGCCTGTTTAAGGTATTGACCGACTGCGTGGGTTTACCGCTAACGGAAGAAAAAATCAGCGGCATCAACCTGCATGCGCTTAAAACCGCTCAATCCGGGGAATTTTCCAACATTGAGGAGGGGCTACTGAAAAAGGCTATGCACCTGCTTAAACATGATGCGGAAACCTTGGTAACACTGAAACCGACCATCATGCCTTATGTCGATGGCGACATGCCGGGCTCAGTGCGCATAGCCTGCGCCAGCAATGATGCCGTCAACGTCGACGGGCATTTCGGTTCCTGTAGTCAATTCATGATTTATCAGGTGTCGGCCGATGACGCACGCTTAATCGACAGCCGTAACACGGATAGTCCCGAAGGTTTGGATTCGGATGATAAAAACCGCTACAGAGCAGAGTTGATTCATGATTGCAAAGTCATTTATATGGCCTCAGTGGGCGGCCCGGCGGCGGCAAAAATCGTCAAACTGGGCATACACCCGATGAAACTGTCGAGCGTGGAATCCATAGCCGATATTATCGCCCAGCTACAAACCGTCATTGCCGGCACGCCGCCTCCCTGGCTGGCTAAAGCCATGGGCATAGACGCCGCCGACCGGTTCAGATTTGAAAGAGAGGCGACAGGATGATCAGCATAGAACAAGTTCACGCCATCGCGTCAAAAATCGAAAGCGCAGGCATCAATGAAGCCACGGTTTCCGAACTAAGGCAGGAGTATCACCCTGTCCATTTTACTTATTGTATGGATGATGATCTGCCCAATAATAAGCCTGTTTTTGAGCATAACGATTTTAATCTGTATTTGATTGACGGCCGGGAGCACTGTCTGTGCCTGACTAACGATTATGACACCGCAACGGGTATTGTCGTTGCAGAAGTCATCGCTGACTGACCGGAATTGCTGATGCCTGGTCGAGTAAGCCCTGTCAGCGTTCCTGTTGCGGATTGCAGTCTGTGTCCTTTTCGCGGTAAAACGCTGTTAATGGGGCGCTGCATGCCCGGCGATACCTGCGTATTTGTTGAAAGCGGTCGACAGATAGACCGTTTTTTTCGTGTTAACCCAGCTTACGCCGAGCAATATTTGCACGACAGCTTTTGGGAAAGACGCGCGATTGCCGTCCGTTACGCGCCGCAAAAATCGTTGACCGGGCTGATATATGATGAAGATGAGGTGGTTAGGCGCGCCGTCGCCTATCGTCTGCCGCAATCTCAGCTCAATCTGCTGATGGCCGATTCCGACCGGGAAGTGCGCATGACCGTCGCCGACCGCATCGCGCTTGAAGACCTGGAAAAACTGGCTAACGACCCGGACTACATCGTCAGGTTAACCGTTGCCCGGCGACTGCCGACAGGGCGCTTGTTCCGGCTGATACGCGATACCGATTTGCAGGTCAGGAAAGTGGTGGCCGAACGCTTGCCCGAAGTCAGCCTGGGGCTAATGGCGCATGACGATGCGCCGGAAGTCAGGCGTATACTCGCCGAGCGCATGAGTGCTGAAGATGCCGTAATGCTGTTAAACGACCGCGACTGGGTGGTGCGCTATACCGCTGCCCAGCGCGTTGCACCGGAGGCATTGATCTGTCTGCTTGACGATCCCGAACCGGATGTCAGGGCGGCGGTGCAGGAGCGATTAACTAACTATGCCCACGGGGCAGATGGGAACGAGAAATAGGAACCCTACTATGGCAGATCAACCTTTTCAACTGGATGGACAACAGCTGGCAAAGCTCTGTAAGCAAACCTTGCCCGGTCAGGATGACGACATTTTACTCGCCAAACTGCAAGCGCTTAACCCGGACTATCCTATACGTTTAGCCAGAATAGGCGACGAATGGTACCGGTTGGGCGGCATCGTGGATATGGAAGGCAACCGGATTGCCGGTGATTTGATTGAATGGACAGAAAGAACCTATATCGAATGCGGCAAAAATCTGCAAACCCTGATTGATCATGCACGGGAACAAAAGCTGATTGCCACGCGGCAAACTGGAAATACCCTGCATTTTGTTGTGCAGACCGGCAGTAAAGCAGAGCAATTCACACAGATCGATATTGATAAAACCCATGAAATGTCGGATCGCTTACTGGTCAGCGCACATAATCCGCCGGAAGATTTAGAAGAATTTATTGATCCACTGGAGCCGGAATATATAGAAACATTCTGTATTGGAACCTCACGTTATTCTTATCGACGTAAAACTGACGTGGCGATTTTCATGGATGAAATCAATAAATATCATATCCAAGAACATCCGGTACAACGCTTTATGGATGACTGGAACCGAAGTAGCGCTTTGCAAAAAGCGGTGCTTTCCGATGACTGGATTGTTCGGCCTTTTCGGCATACCGGACGCTTTGGAGAGCAGCAAATTAACGTTGAAATCGTCAATACCCAGCGAAAAAACGTGCCGCAATTGGACGATATTAGCGGCAAAAAAGGCGTGTCATTGCATAACCTGTTAACCCGTTTTGACCGTCAGGCCGGTTATCCATTTGCCTGGTTCTTTTATATGGTAAAAGGCAAACTGGTTACCCCGCAAAGTGGCGTCGCGGTTTTTAAAGATATAAGCGGAGATTTTTCTTATTTACCGGAACGTGATGTCGCAGTATTAAAAGATTGGATCAACACGCCTTATAGCGTGTAGCAGTAACTTAAGGATTTTCATCAACCGCTTTGTTCATGCAAAGCACAACTTAAACACTTAGGAGTAAACACTATGTCAATTGCACAAATAAAAGCTTTCTCTGAACACTCAAAAACAGATCCTGAATTGAAAGAAAAACTGTTAGCGGTACAAAAAATCAGGGAACTCATCGCGTTGGGCAAAGAATATAACTTTGAACTGGATGAGGTAGAACTTTATCCACCCAACGAACCGCAATTTGTCGAAGAACAACTTTCTGAAAGAATGGCTAAGGCATTGCTGAGAGTTTAGGGGGTAGGGCGGGCAACGCTTTTCTGCCCACCCCATTGATGCGTTTAGTTGAACCACTGCCCACAGTTAGCAGTGAAAACTCCCTCTCCAGCGGGAGAGGGTTGGGGTGAAGGGAGCGCAACACAGATCCCCCTCATCCCAACCCCTTCGACGGTAGGCTTTTCCCTCAAGGGAGCGTAGCGAGGGTTCAGGGGCTTAATGGCAATGACCCTTTGAATAGAGTTTTACCTGCTGTCTTAAAAATCAATCTCGATACCGACCGGACAATGATCCGATCCGGTAATATCTGGCAGAACAAAAGCCTGCTTTACCTCGCCGATCAGCGCTTTGCTGGTCAACACATAATCGATCCGCCACCCGACGTTTCTTGCTCTTGCGCCTGCGCGGAAACTCCACCAGCTGTAAGCGACGGTGTCAGGATGGAAATGCCGGTAGGTATCGACCAGTCCGGCGTCAAGAAAACGGCTGAAACCGTCGATTTCGACCTGGGTGTAGCCGGACGATTTATTGTAATTCGGCTTCGGACGGGCAATATCGATTTCCCGGTGCGCGACATTGAAATCGCCGCAGGCGATCAGCGGCTTAAGGCTTTGCAGTTGCTGCAAATAGGCCAGAAACTCCAGATCCCAGCTTTGCCGGTAATCAAGCCTCGCCAATTCTTCACCCGAATTGGGCACATAAACGTTGAGCAGAAAAAAATGTTCAAACTCAGCGACCATCACGCGGCCTTCCCGGTCGTGTTCCACAATGCCAATATCATTGATAATTTGCAGCGGCGCTTGCCGGGACAACAGCGTGACGCCGGAATAGCCCTTGCGCTCGGCGCAGTTGGAATAAATATGGTAGCCTTCGATACCCTCCAAAGCCTTGTCGATCTGATCGGCCTGGGCCTTGGTTTCCTGCAACAAAATACAGTCGGCATCAAGCCGCGCGAGCGTTTCGGCAAAACCTTTGCCTTGTATCGAGCGTATACCGTTGACATTCCAGGAAATAATTTTCATGCGATGATTCCGTTTGTTGCGTTTGAGGTTGCGTCTTCGAGTGAAAATGCGCGTGGGTGCTATTGTAACCTTCTGCATTTTGGCTAACCAATGATTTTCGGTTTGATCTTTAAGACGGCAAAGTTATTTGGTATGACTTTTTAGGGTGCTCCTATTAACCAAATCCTTGTTTCTGCGTACAGATGTGAATACAATAAAAGTATGAAAATTTAATTTGATCCTGAAAAAGCCGCTACAAACCCATTGAATCACGAAGGCGTGACGTTTGATGAAGCACAGGCAGTTCTGCTAGACCCTTACGCACTGACACGAGAAAAGGGTGAGGCAGACAATGAACATCGATTTATAACGCTGGGCATAGGTGCAAAAGGTCGTATTCTGATTGTAGTCTGGACGTTGCGCGAAGAGTCCAGGCGTCTGATTTCTGCCTGGAAGGCCAACCAACCCCAAAGGAGACGTTATGAGCAACAATTCTGATCCCCTGTTTGACCGTTATGCCGAGATGGATTTTAGCGCTGCCCAGCCTGTTTCTGAAATACCGGCATTGGCGCAACTGCAAGCCGAGCACGGCGGCAAGTCGCGGATAACGATGCGCGTGGATAATGACACACTGGCGATTTTTAAAGTATGCGCTGAAATGAGCGGCGGCAGTTACCAAACGTTGATGAACGAGGTATTGCGGCAGTTCGCGCAGGGATTGACGCTGGCCGATGTCGTGCGGGAGACTATTCGTAAGGAATTGCATTAGGTTTGAACGATTGCAATTATTGGGCAGCTCACTTTAAGTATTTTTTCAATTAGCCTTAGAGCAGTAAGGAGGTTTTGCGCTAGCAAACCGCCATGCTCAACATATGACCGTAGCCAAACAAGCATATCCAAAGTATAAAAAATTCGATTGGAAAATTCCGAGCAAAGGTCAGTTTGGTGTGCTCCGTTGATGGCGGATTGCTAGCTCGAATCCGCCCTACAATTAATCCGCCGTACGGCCGTCCAAACTTGTTTGCGCCCAACCGCGCTTTATATATCACGCAGCTGAACACCTTTGGCATCTGGTCATGTGCGCCGGTCTGCCAGTCAATTACACGAACCGTCCGCAGCAAGACTGTGGCAGCAAATTTTGGACGTGTTGTTCGACGTTGAGTTCATGCAAGTCGTGCCAGAGCAGCAGTCGCTGTTGCTGTTGCAGGTCGTGCCCCACGGCTCGCAAGCCTGCGCGACGCATGCCGTGTGGTTTGAGTTGGCCGTCTCTCCGGCGGGGCAGGCCGAGCAACTGGTGTGACTTGAGTTGGCTATCTCTCCGGCAGGACAGGCGCTGCAACTTGTATGGCTTGAATTGGCTATTTGCCCAGCAGGACAAACCGAGCAACTGGTGTGACTTGAATTGGCTATTTGCCCAGCAGGACAAACCGAGCAACTGGTGTGACTTGAATTGGCTATCTGCCCAGCAGGACAAACCGAGCAACTGGTGTGATTGGGATTGGCAACCTCCCCGGCGGGACAGACAGTGCAGGCTGACTGATTTGAGTTGGCAACCTCTCCAGCCGGGCAGGCGCTACAGCTTGTGTGGCTTGAATTGGCCACCTCTCCGGCGGGACAGGCTGAGCAACTGGTGTGGTTGGCGTTGGCAATCTCTCCAGCTGTGCAGGCCACACAGGCTGTGTGGTTGGCGTTAACCACCTCTCCGGCAGGACAGGCCGCACAACTGCTGTGGTCGCCGATGGGCACTTCTCCAGCAGGACAAGCGCTACAGCTGTTACTGCCTCTGGTGCAACCATTGGCGACCGTGCCATTGGGGCAGGCAAGACACTGCTCCTGCCCGCTCGGAAGGTCATTCAAATAGAACCCTGGGTTGCAATTTTGCGCCCGTGGATCACCACATCCACCCGCCCAGGCGTTAGCCCAAAGGACGACAAAGAGAAGCACCGCTTTGACAATAGTTTTCATGATAGCTCCACATAAAGATAAACGCTTTATCTGGCGCCGACTGAAGTGAAATCCAAGCCATGCGAGTTGATGGGGAATCACTTTTGAGGAATCGCGCCAACAGGGGGTTGCGAGAAATCGTCATTAGTTTAAAAGTGTAGGGTAATATATTGCACCCGTCAACCAAAATCGGGGGCGGTTGGGATTAACCCCCACTACTGTTGCCGCAAAGGCTGATTACCCTGCACAACGCGGTAAAATGCGGCAATTCGGCAATGTCGTAGGGTGCAGTGAGGAACGAACCTACACAATGCTCAACATACGGGATATTTCCATTGGAAACTTATTCAGCATGGGCATGAAAAAAGCAAGTAGTATCGATGAATTGGAACGGAATCGAAGGTATAGGGTTCATTTTTAGATTTTATTTCAATGCGTTACATCGAGGCTACTCGCTGAAGGCGATTCAGTGTATTAGCGGGTTTCATTTTGTAGGCGTGTAATTCTTTCCATTGTCTTTCTCGAATTCCAAAACAAAGGCACTAACCTGATCCAACAGTTGGGAATCTCCGAATGCTTTTGCGGCAAGGCCGAAGATGAGTACACGGCGAATGAAATTTGTTTTTTTGTGTTTCTTCTAATGAAGACAGTTAGATAAAGTGGTCGCATGATTGACTCTTCCCCCCATTCCCTATACCTTTCACATTACTTTGAACACTATTCGTCAGGTAGCCTTCCATGTCCAACTTGCTTACTCCCCCATTCGACGACGTTTTTCATCATTTTATCTCCACTCCGCTGGACACACTGCTGGCGGAACACCAGACCGTCAATCCCGAAGCCAAAATTCTGGCGCTGTTTCACCGTTGCGTGGCAGAGGTTCCCGCTTACCTTCGGTTTCTGGAAGCGCGGGGCGTAAACGTGGCGGAGATTACTTCTTTCAGGCATTTCGGGAATTACCGTTGATGGGCAAGGCCGATTACATGCAGGCTTATCCGCTGCCGGAGCGCTGTCTGGGCGGCAGTCTCAGAGGATCCGATTGGGTGGTGGTATCGTCCGGCTCCACGGGTCAGCCGATGTTTTGGCCGCGCTCGGTCGCGCATGAGCTGGATGTGGCGGTGCGTTTCGAGCAGGTGTTTTGTGACAGTTTCCGCGCCGATGAACGGGTGGTTTGCTTCGCTTTACGGCACGGCCGACGGCGGCGTGCTCGGCAACGAAACGCCGCTGAGTTTTTGAAAGGGCAGGGGGGCGCTGCCATTACGTTAAGCAGTTCGCTGAATTCGTGAGGGCTAACTGCTTTTTAATCAGGAGTCCAGCTGTAGGACGTGCCGCGCGCGCCACTCACCTAATGCCTATGAGCAAATCAAGGCGCGCGCGGCACTACGAAACTACGTTATAGTCTGGACAGCAGTTCCGCTTTCTTGTCACTGTACTCGGCATCCGTCAATATGCCTTTAGCTTTCAAATCGGCCAATTTCTCGATAGCGCCGAAAATATCAGCCTCCTGATTTGAACCTTGGGTATTAACAACGTCCGGCTGAAAGGTGGGCGCGGGCTGGGATTGAACCGGTGTTTGCACGGGTACATTGTCGATGGAAATGATGGGCAGGGTTTTAACATCGACCACCCCGTATTGACTGGTGAACGTAATTGAGCCGCCTACCGACTGTTGCTGGGAAAAGCCACCTATCTGATGATCTTGCGTGTCGTATAGCGTTACATGACCATTGGCTTCGATAGCCAGCCGTCGAATGGTGGCAAAGTAGGCATAGCGCACATTATTTTGCGCACCCGTGCTGTTAGGAAATTGCAGGCCAGCGGGCCACCAGTTACCGGAACTACCGGCAGGCGGAGGCACAAACAAACTGACGGCTCCCGTCTGCCCGGAACTGTTTTGTTGCTGTCCCCCCGTATTAGAGCAGGCGCCTCCGAAGTTGTTTTGTTGCTGGCCACCTTGGCTCTGTGACTGAAAGCTGCCGCTTTGAATGAGCCCCGGTTGATTGGCGATCAGGTTGGCCAGTTCCTGGCACAGCCCACCCACGCTGTTTTTTAAGCCGTTATTGAACATATCGCCCAACATGATCATGCCGCCCTTCATCCATTGGCCGGAGCCGCCAAATTCACGATGATTAAACTGCGCCATGGAACCGTTGCCGTTGATGACCGATTGCAGCATGCTGAATACGGCATCGGGACTAAAATTATAGCGTTGTGCTATGTTGTTGATTATTTGTTGGCCTTCCGGCGTAAGCTGTTGCATTGGGTAAAGTCCGAGTGGTTAAGAGGGGAATCACGAAGGATAAATCAGGGGGCATCAGGGTTTACAGATTGCCGCCTGATTTGGATTGCGACCAGTGTAAATGAACCCGTCACACAAAGCACTCAAATTCTGAACCAGCGCAACCCAGGCATTTTCGCAGCGCCGTAAAACCGTGCGCAATTCATTGAAAAAAATCATAGATGAAGACGCGATTGTCGCCTTGAATATAGACCCGACATTAAGGGCCGAAGCGCTGTCGCTGGATGATTTTGCCAGATTGAGTAATCTGTTAGAAGAATACCCTGAAGCCTGCGACAAACTGTCACGCGACAATTCGCCACATTCCATTGTTTAGATTTAATGGATAAACTATAGGCAACTCTTGAGATGCAAACTTCCTACTCGGAAATCAGAGTTTTATATCCTTCCCTTAATGCGGCCCAACCCGCCGCATTTTTTTTGCATGCTGATTTATATGCGGTTTATTCGGGTATAAAGATATTGCCGGATGATTTCACAACTCTCGTCCCAGCGGGGATGACGGATATAGGCAGCCAGGGCGTTCCGGCCCATTGTCAGTAACAATGGGCGGTCATGATGCAGTTTTTGCAAAAGCTCGGCCAACGCCTGCGGGTCTTCAGGGGGAACAAGATAACCATTGTCGCCGTGACTGATAATTTCTTTGGCGGCTCCTTCGGTCGTGCCGATGACCGGCAGGCCGAATTGCTGGGCTTCCACATAGACGATGCCGTAGCTTTCATAAGATGATGGCAGCGCCATCAGATGATGTTGCAGGTACAGATCGGCAAGGGATGCGCCTTGCACCGGGCCTTTAAGAATGACCCGTTCTTGCAGTTGCGCAGCCCGAATCGACTTTTGCACCTGCTGTACATAGTCGGGTTCCATGTCCAACCGCCCGGCTACGGTCACCTGAAAATTCTCGGCGGGGAGTAGGCGCAGGGCTTGGATGAGTACATGCAGACCCTTGCGACGGATGACATTGCCCACGACCAGGATTTTTAAGGGGCCGGGGATCAGCGCTCGCTGTTTGATGGTGTCAATGTCTATGTCTGCCCCGGAGAAATTGTCGCCCGCCGGTACGGCAAGGCAATGGGGCGGCGACGGGTCGTGCAGTAATTCTCGGATCTGCGCCAGCGTGGTTAGGCTGTTAGCGATTATTCCCGAAACAGACTTCAAATAACGGCGCTCGATGGCGCGGTAAAACCAGGCACTGTAACCAGGATGATGATCAAAACTGGCGAGCAGATGCACCAGCGTCACCACCGGTATATTCAGCTGCCGGTTTATCAGTACCACCGAAGGATGCACCATGGCATCCTGAATCAGCAGGTCTACATTGGCGGCGGTAATTTGCTCCAGACAGCGCGTGCTGAAATTATCGCCCAGATGACGCCAGTAACTGCGTAGCGGCAGGCTGATGATCTCCACCTGTACGCCGTGGCTGCGCAGATAGGCCGCCAGTTTACGGTTGTACAAATAGCCGCCGCTCACGGCTTCCATGTCGCCATAAATCAACAGGCCGATACGCATAGATTTTAGCTTAGAATTCCAGTCTGAACGCCGCCCAGCAACTGGCGTTTTCCCACAGTTTTACACGTAACAAACCCGATCCGGGCGGTTGAATGGCGGCGTGTAATTGTTCGCAAATGATGCGACTGAAGTGTTCGATGCTGGGATTAAGACCGGAAAATTCAGGCTTGTCGTTCAGCATGGCATCGCGAAAGTAAACCACAATGCCATCCAGAGCGGCTTCAATGGCGACTATGTCCACCAGATAACCATGCCGATCCAGCTGTTGGCCCTCAATGCTCACTTCCGCCACATAATGATGGGCGTGAGGCTGGTTTTCGTTGCCCCAGTCGCCGCCAATCAGGTAATGGTTGGCGATAAAATCACGGGTTACGGCTACGGTATACATATTCGACTTTCCTAAGTGCTAATAAACAAAAATGGCTTGTAAGACTTGCTCTGGCGTCTTATCCAATAGATCATAAATGACGTCGGCCTGATCCAGGGAAAGCCTGTGGCTAATCAGCTCCTGAGGCCGCACCCTCCGGATCATGTCCCAGGCTGTCTGGAAGCGACGCGCTTTATCCCAACGACCGGTTAATTCAGGCGCGATAGTGCTGACCTGGCTGCTGATGAATTTAATCCGATTCCGGTGCGCCGCCCCGCCCAGGTGTAGGCTGGCAGATTTTCCGCCATACCAGCTGCCGATGACGATACGCCCGGAATAGCTGCATAAATCAATCGCCAGATTCAAAGCCTCCGGCACGCCGCTAACTTCGTAGATCAGATCAGCGCCCGCACCGGGTGTTGCCGATAGTTGTACCGGCAATTGTAAGCTTTGTTTCAGAGCCGCGACTTGTATTTCCGATGCGGGATCGTAAACTTGCTGCACACCCAAGCGCAGTGCGCGGGCGCGACGTCCGGCTATGCCATCCAGGGCATGCAGTTGCGCCAGCGGAAACTGCGCCAGCAAGCTAGTCAATAGCAGGCCAACGATTCCTAACCCTAAGACCGCCACTTGTTCGCCTAGCGCCGGATTGCCGTCCAGCACCAGACTCACTGCCGTTTCCATATTGGCCAGAAACACCGCCGCCTCCGGCTCTATATCGTCTGGCAAGGCGATGACCTGTTCCGGTGTGGCGATGAAATGACTAGCGTGCGGCTGAAACGCAAACACCAGTCGGTCTTGCCAAAGGCCATCGACGGCTGCGCCTATCTGCTCAATGCGACCCACGCAGGCGTAGCCGTATTGCAGCGGATAAGTCTGAGGGTGTTGCAGAGACGCCAGTGTGGCGTCCAGGGTTATGTCGGCGGGCAGTTGTCCCCGGTAAACCAGCATTTCAGTACCGGCACTGATGGCGGAACAGTGCGTTTTGACGCGTATTTGTCCCGGTTGCAATGGTGGCAGTTGTTGTTCGCGGATTTCTACCTGTTGCGGGCCGGTGAACCAGAGCTGATGGGCTTTCATGCTTCGACGTACTCCTGATAGTTTAAATCACCCCACATGATCAAATCATCTCCCAGCATCTGTGCATGCAACGGGCGGATTTGCGGTAATTGGGCTTTACTGGTGATTCCCAGATGGCCAACGCCCTTGTAGCCGCCGACCAGGGTAGGGGCTACCGTCAACACTAGCGCATCAGCCAATTGCGCTTGCAAAAAAGCGGTGATCACATGGCTGCCACCTTCAACCATCAGCATTTTGATGCCTTTTTTCCACAGTAAAGCCAGTGCATCCGGCAAGTTGACTCTTCCTTCGGCATCGCTTGCCAGGGTCATAATTTCAACCTGATCGCCATACTCACTATCATCTTTTAAGCGGGTCAAAATCCAGCAGTTTTTATCCGCATGTCGGCAAAGACGCGCGGTAGTCGGCATGCGAAGGCGGCTATCCAGCACGATGGGTTGGGGGTTAGCACCGGGCCAGTCCCGAACGGTGAGTTGCGGATCATCCGTTAACACCGTGCCGATGCCCACCAGAATGCCGTCATGCAGGCTGCGTAGCTGATGGGTTAACCGGTTCGCTTCAGCGCCGCTCAAGGCCAGCGATTCCCCCGTGCGCGTAGTGATGCTGCCGTCCCAGCTCTGGGCATAGCTTAGCGTCACGAACGGTCGTTTTACAGGCATTAAGGCGCTCTTGTGGGCAGTCAGCCAGTGTTCAATCTGCTGATTGACCGTCATGAAGCGCTCTGAGCTTTACTGCGTAACGCTGGCGTAAGCTGCAACAGGTGATCCATGCGTAGCGCTTTGGTGGACAAATAACCTGCGTTGTCGGAATTGACGGCAATTTCCAGCGGTACGCGTACATGAACCCGGATGCCTTCTGCCTCTAGTGCATTAATTTTTAACGGATTATTGGTCATGAGTCGCACCGATTTGACGCCTAGATCCTCCAGAATACGCGCCGCCAAGTAATAACTCCGCTCGTCCACGCTATGACCCAACAGCAGGTTGGCATCAACGGTATCATAGCCTTGATCTTGCAGGTTATAGGCCCGCAATTTTTGCAATAAACCGATACCGCGACCCTCCTGGCGCAGATAGACCAACACACCTTCACCTTCGTCGGCGATCAATTTCAGGGAACGGTTTAGTTGCTCGCCGCAGTCACAACGCCTGGAACTTAACACATCGCCGGTAAAACATTCGGAATGTATGCGCACCAACACATCGTCCTCCTCGGACACTGTTCCTCTATAAAAAGCCAGATGTTCCTTTTTATCCTGGGTATTGGTGTAGTAACAGAGTTGAAAGTCGCCATATTTCGTAGGAATACGGGCGCAGGTCATTCGTGTAACGGTGGGTTTGGGCATACGGGATAATCTAGGTTATAGGGCAAGATAAGAATGATAAAAAAGAGGAGTCGTCAATTATACTTTGAGTCCTTCATGGTCAAGTCAATAAAACACCATAACTGCTTTTGGTTGATAAAGCCGTGATTAGGAATCATGGTTTTATTGGTTTGAATCACCCAGTAAGGATCATAAGTCGCCGAATTTTTTAAATGCCGTAATGTCATCTGGGCGGCATCCTTGAATACGGACGGCAATTCATCTCCGGTATCCCATCCTTCGCCCGTCGGGCGTTCGCCGTTATCGAATTGTATTTTTTTCCGTCTGACCACCACGCTGTTTAACCATCCCGGACGCCATGCACACGCGTTATCAGGGCTGACAGGCGCATGAGCCTCCAGGCGGTGCGTGATGAATGGGTTGAAATGTCCGACCGCCGTCGTGTCAAGATCCCATTCCGAAAATGACAGAGAGTCGTCCGCTTCTTGCCTAGAATCAGACGTAATGGTTCGATGTTGTTCGAACAGGGCTGTTAGCGTCCTTACCCAGGAGAACGCCGTTTTTGTGGTCGAGTCCGATTCCGATGTGGCAATAATTAACAAAGGCTTTTGCTTTTCGCTGAAGGGATATTCGCGGTTATATCGTTGCGCGGCCTCTCTGATAGCAGCAAAACGCATGGCTTCAAAGGCCGGGTTGACCAAAACCACCAAATCGCCAAATCCGGTGCGCAGATTCGCGTTTTCCGGCTGGGCCAAACGCGTAAGCAGCACCTGATGCAGCGAGTTAAAAATCACGGATGCACCCAGGCTGTGGCCTACCGTTAACAATTTGTTTTTTCCTTCAGCCTTAACCACGGTTTCCACCCGCAACAAAAAATCAAGCAGGGAGTTTCGCCCCACTTCCTCGCTCACCAGCTTTCTGTCCCAGAAGGTCAACGCCCTAAGCCAGGGCACAGTAACCGTTTCGCCGCGCCAGCCTACATAGATCCCGATGACGTTATAGCCGGGATTACGCTGTTTGGTATCTTTAAGGGTTTCCTTAAAGCGTCTGACATTAAAGTCGTTATCGTCGGCGTTATGATGCCAGCCGTGGACATAAATAGTGACATATTGGGGTTGTTGCTGTTTTTTTAACAACGTGATTAATGATTCAACTTGTCCGTTGTCATAAAATTGCCCCTGGTCATCAATCTCAACAAAGCCCAGCGTGTAGTCATCTTCATTATTGCTAACCAGATTGGCGGCGCTACAAGCGCTTATTTTATTTAGCTCGCAGGGCGTGTTGGCGACAGTCGTCCGAAAATAATCTTTAGGCGTGCAGGCGGAAAGGAATACTAACAAGAAAATCCTAATGGATAATTTAGTCATGAGGGCGTTCAGGCTACTTGCCCAATAAATTCTACAACTATGTGGGTCTATGAATAAACCGAAACAGACCCATTCCACAGCACATAGCAAGCGTGAACAACACCGCCTCCATGCGTCCATAGCCAAAGGCGGCGATTGCCGCTCCCGGACAATAACCCGACAGCCCCCAGCCTATGCCAAACAAGGCGGCGCCTATCAGCAATCGGGCGTCAATGCGTGCCGCACCCGGCAGATGAAAGCGAGGCTCCAGTATCGGCGCAGGTCGACGAAGTATCAGCCTACACGCCAATCCGAATATTATCAGGGCGCCCGCCATAACCAGCGCCAAACTGGGATCCCACTGTCCCGCAATATCAAGGAACGCAAGCACCTTCACAGGATTAACCATTTGCGCTATGACCAATCCTAAGCCAAACAGGATGCCACACAAACAGGCAGATAAATTCTTAAGCATCGCTTTAACCCTTAACGCCTATCCAGTGACGCACGATGTAAACGGTCATACCTGCGACGATCATGAAAATCACGGTAGCTAAAGCGGATCGCGGTGACAGGCGTGCCAATCCACAGATGCCATGACCGCTGGTACATCCGCCGCCCAGGCTGGTGCCGTAACCCACCAACAGACCTGCAAGCACCAGTACAGGCAATGACGTTTCTATGCGAAACAAAACGGCGTTACCATTGATCAATCTTAAAACTAGCGGGCCTAATACTAATCCAGCCAGAAAAAACATGCGCCAGCCGACATCGCCGCGTTGCTCGGGAAACAGTGCTTTACCGACAATACCTGAAATCCCGGCAATGCGACCGTTTAAAAACAGCAGCAATGCGGCGGACAATCCGATCAGCGCACCGCCAATCAAGGCTGAATAAGGTGTAAAGTTCTCCATTGAAGTCCTGTCATTAGATGAAAATATTTATTATAAATCACCGGGGCGGCAGACGTTAAAGCCGCCTGGATCAACCCAACTGCAACGAGAGCGGGTACATTTCCGGATTAATGGTTAGGAACGTGCATGAAATAACTTCGACATCTTGCTCCCTCTCCTTCCGGGAGAGGGTTGGGGTGAGGGAATTTAATACCTATGTTATTTCGTGCTCGTTCCTTAACTCGGAACTCAATGGGTTTGGGTCGCTGACGGTCATAACGGCATCATGTTGTTTCTCCAAAGCATTTATGCAATTCGGATAACAGCTTAGCGTTTCTGCTCATCAAAAGAAAATGCTATTATTAGCATTTTATATCTAATAAACGGATAAATAAGGTATCTATGACCAAGCCCCTCCAAGAGCATCTTGGTTTTTAGTGGTACTTACAATTACACAGTTTTAACAAAAACCATGTTATTTATTTCGTCATATAAATGTATCGAAATAAAATGTTGTTCAGAGCCAGCCGAGGCGTTTGCAAGCGCCATATATGAGGTACATGCCAAGACCGCAAACAAAGATGCCAAAGATAAGGCGGAGCTGCGGCCCCGACATTTGGTTTGCGAAGTAGGCACCAATCCATGCGCCAAGAAACATAGTGGCAGCAAGAATAATGGCGGCCCGTATATCGACGTTTCCGTGCCGATAATATTCAAAAGCAGCGGCAAGACCTATTGGTGGAAGCAGTACCGCAATACTGGTTCCCGTTGCCATGTGCTGAGAGAAACCAGCCCAATAAATAAGTGCTGGTACAATGACAATACCGCCACCTATTCCAAAAAATCCCGCCGATATACCGCCCAAAATACCAATAATTATTAACATAAGCCATGGTGGCATTGGGTGCTCCTTATTAAATTAAGCTACCTGTAAAACCCTATATAAGGTTCGCCGTGACACATTGAGCGATTTTGCTACTGTGTTGTTGTGTTCGCCTTATTCTATTAGCTTTTTGGCGTGGGTGGCTTGTTGTGTGGTTAGCTTTGATTTTCTCCCCATCTTCACGCCACGGGCAACAGCCGCCGCCCTTCCCGCTTTTGTCCATTTCTGGATAAGAGAGCGCTCAAGTTCCGCGAGTATCCCGACCATTTGCACATAGCGCGGCCTCTCGGGGTTGTGGTGTCTATGGCTTCGGTCACGGACTGGAAGGCCACTCCCCGTGATTTCAGATCATCCAAGAAGTTTACCAAATAGCCACAGCACGCCTTATTTTGACACTGATTTATGGCACAGACAAGCTATTGATTTATAAGGGCCTAGTTGTGTGCCAAAAATCTTTATTTATGGCACAAAGCAGTTAACAGGCAAATGTGTGTCGTTAATCGGACTGGGTATTATCTCTTATCCAATTGGCAAACTCTTTTTCGGAAAGAC
>Ga0182019_10000442_pt1 | contig 20614 bp, 16 predicted proteins | sample 812E2MmetaG_FD_120483 | JGI IMG/M metagenome (GOLD analysis project Ga0182019, IMG submission 120483) | Permafrost microbial communities from Stordalen Mire, Sweden - 812E2M metaG | ecosystem: Environmental > Terrestrial > Soil > Wetlands > Permafrost | place: Sweden: Stordalen | collected...
GGGGTGTTTGGCTGGACCGCCGTCACGGTCGATCACGAGGGCGTGATCTGCACCGTGTTCAGCAACGGCAACCATCCAGTCGCCGGGTTACGGCCGCGATCCGCGTCGGCCACCAAGCACGCCGCCCGCTGGGTCAACTACATCGCCGTTACTGATATTGCCTCGGCCCTTGCGCTGGTGACGAAGGCAGGCGGCGTGGTGCGCGCGCCGGTTCGCGACTTCCCTCAGATCGGCTCGGAAGCGATCATCACGGACAGTCAGGGAGCCCCCGTCGGTCTTTTGCAGTCGAGTTCAGGGGACTCTGCCGACGTTGAGCCGGTGACCGGCACCTGGAATTGGTTTCACCTCCGCGTGAAGAACCCGCAGACCGCTGCCGATTTTTATCGGCAAGTCTTCAACTATGATGTGACGCCCGACGCCCGCACGGGAAATAAGACCGAATTGCTGTTTTCGAGCGGCGCATTCAACCGCGGTGGCGTATCCGTCCTCTCGGACGACAAGGATGCCAAACCCGGCTGGGTGGGCGTCATCCGCGTCGCGAATCTGGATGAGACCCTCGCGCGGGTGCCAGGGCTCGGCGGGGAAGTCGTAGTGGCTCCGCACGACGCTGCATTTGGCAGCCGCTTCGCCCTCATTGCTGATCCCACCGGCGGCACCGTCGGCATCGTGGAATACGTGAACAACGCCAATCCAGCCAATCGTCCATGAAAACCATCAAAAAGATTCTCCTCGGTACTCTTGTGTTGGTCGGCCTGCAATTTGGGCTGATCGGTTGCCTCGTCGGGGAAGGTGGCCGCGGCCGTGGCGGCGGCGGAGTGTGGTTCAACGACGGTCCCTGGATGGACGGTGGTCGCGGCGGGCATGGGGAGATCCATCCGCCAGGGTTCCGGCATTAGCTCGCGCGAGCGCAGGTCTTCCTGCGCGCTCTCTTGGTCGCGCAGGGAGAATCGTCGGTGATCGACGCGGCAGAGTCCCTGTGTGGAGCGGCTGAGCGGTCGCTTCCGTGCTCCGAGCGCGGCCGGCCTCCCTTTCCGAAGACAGCCTCAAATCCCGGCCATAGCACATTCCGGGCGGGTATCACCCCATGGCGCCGACCCGAAAAGTGGCTTATATTCAGTATCTGAGGACAATCTCGGCCGATCCCAACCATTTACCATACCTGCCCTTTCGCAACCAAGCACCATGAAACCGCCATCTCTTTACCAAAGACTCGCCACGTGGGTCCGCGCCTACCGCCCGATGCGCTGGATCGAAACCATTGCCACTGATTATTCCGCCTGGAATCCTTGGGAATGATTCCACCCGCGCTGCGCCGGTCGACCTTTGCCCTTCACTCACCTAAGGCGTTCCCGTCGGACCGCCGTATGAAGACGGTTCTCGATGGCTTGCAGACGCTGCCGGTAGGGTAGGGTTGTACCCCATAGCCCCGGCTGATGGTCGGTTTATGCTCCGCCCTCACCGGCTGGCGCCATTCGCCAGTCAAATGCAATTCCTGCCCCACCGTTCCATCTAGAACCCGGCCAGCGTGCCGTTCTTTCAACCATGAGAGACGACTACTTCAAAACAGCACTCGAGATCGTCGACGATCCGTACGTCTTGGTGAACATGATTTGGGAACGCATGCAAATGCTCCGGCGCGGGCATCGCCCGCTGGTGGAATCCACTGAAATGCTCCCGCTTGAGGACGTTGCCCTGCGCGAAATAATCGAGGGTCGGATCACCTCCGTTCTGGGGAATGTGGTTATTCCGGAAAACCTTGCCAAGCAGGAGCACGCAGGTGGCATCCGTGGCAACCCGTCAACCTCGCCTTTTGTCGACGCGCCCTGTAACGCCGGGGCTCCGACGTGATGCGGTACGGATGGCTGCCGGAGCTCCGATGATCTTGGGCGACCGTTTGCCGTTTTCTCCTTGGTTGCGGTAGAAGCTACCTAATGACAACTCTTGGCTGAAAAGCCGCCTGACGCTCCAGGGCGTGTCTTCAAAATGCCGTGTCATCGCGAGGTTCGCTGGGCGGGCCGCGGCCGGCGAGGCAGGATGCACTCGTCGCGATCCAGTTGGATTGTTTCGTCGCCTCGCCCGGCGCGGCTCCTCGCAATGAAATGTTGAAGACACGCCTTAATCCCGGGCCAGTGCCTCGATGGGGTCGAGATGCGCCGCCTTTCTGGCCGGAAGATAGCCAAAGATGATGCCGGTCAGAAACGCGCAGGCGAAGGCGATGACGATCGGCGCAAGCGTGAAGATCACGCGCCAGCCGGCCAGCGCGGAGGTCGCCAGACCTCCGCCAACGCCGACCGCGACCCCCACCAGGCCGCCGATAAAGCAGACCATCACCGCTTCGGTAAGGAACTGAAACAACACGTCGAAGCCGCGCGCGCCAATCGCCATGCGGATGCCGATTTCGCGCGTCCGTTCGGTCACCGAGACCAGCATGATATTCATCACGCCGATGCCGCCGACCACGAGCGAGATCACGGCAATCGCCGCCAGCAGATAGGTGAGCGTGTTCTGTGTTTCGTTGGCCGTGGCGATCGTATCAGCCATGTTCCGGATGTTGAAGTCCTCCTTGCGGTGGCGGTGCATCAGCAACGTGTGGAGTCCGGCTTGAACCACGCCCATGTCCGCGTCCGGCTTCACCCTCACGACGAAATCATTGAAAAAGCGTTGTCCAAAGACGCGCGCTCCGGCCGTGGTGTACGGCAACCAGACAGTGTTGTCCATATCGTCTCCCCGGGGGGTCAAGCCCTTGCTGCTCAATACGCCAATGACCAGAAAAGGCGCGCTGCCAATGAGCACATACTGGCCTAGCGGAGTCGTATCAGCCGGGAACAAGTTCTTCGCTGCGGTCTGGCCAAGCACGACGACCTGGGCATACCGCTTCACATGTTCCGCCGAGAAGAACACCCCGGATTGTGGGGGCCAATCGTGCACCGCCGGGAAGTTTTCGCCAGTTCCAACCACCGCGACCATCAAGTCCTCGTCGCCAAAGCGCAGCAGCGAAGACAACGTTGTTTCCGGAACCGCCATGGCGACACCAGGCACACTTTGAATGGAGGGCAGATCTTCTGGCAGGAAACTGGTCACGATGTTGGCTGAGGCGCGAATGGCGGGCGGTCCGCGCATAATCGTCAGCAGGTCGGTGCCCATGGCCTGGATGCGCTCGAGGACGTCCTGCTTTGCGCCATTGCCGATCGCCATCAGCGCGACCACCGAGGCGACGCCGATGATGATGCCGAGCATGGTCAACGCGGTCCGCAGCCGGTTATGCACCAGCGAACGCAGCGCCATTTTCAGAGACTCACCGAGGACTGCCACGCCTTGCTTGGCCTCCTTGTCCGTTTCGCCGGCCGGCGCCTGGGCCACCGTGTCGGCCTTCTGCTGCTGCTCGTCGGAGGTGATGCGGCCATCGGCAATGCGAACAAGGCGGTGTGCGTAAGCGGCGATGTCGGTGTCGTGGGTCACCACAATGATCGTGTGCCCCTGAGCGTGCAGCTTCACCAGAATGGCCATGACCTCCTTGCCGCCCTGGCTGTCCAGCGCTCCCGTCGGTTCATCGGCTAGGATCACCGGCCCGCCGTTCATGAGTGCGCGGGCAATGCTGACGCGCTGCTGCTGACCGCCGGAAAGCTGGCCGGGAAAATGCTCCAGCCGGTCGCCCAGCCCGAGTTCCCGCAACAGGTCACTGGCGTGCGCCCCCCGCTGCGCTTGCGCGATGCCGCGGTAAACGGCGGGGACCTCCGCGTTTTCGACCGCGCTCAGATCGGACATCAAATTGTAGCGCTGGAAGATGAAGCCGAAGGTGTCGCGCCTCAGCGCGGCCAGCGCATCGCTGCTGAGGCTGGCCACGTCGATGCCGCGGATGTGATAGGTGCCGCTCGACGGCTTGTCGAGGCAGCCAATGATGTTCATGAGCGTCGACTTGCCCGATCCGGATGCACCCATCACGGCGACAAATTCGCCGCTCTGAATCGTCAGGCTTATCTCTTTGAGCACGGTCAGCGGCTCGCCGCCCGATGGGTAAGTACGGCAAACCGCCCTCAATTCGAGCAGTGGCGACGCCATTACGGACCCTTCCGGGCGCTCAGCGCGCTTTTGGTGGTACTGCCCTGGGCCGTGTTCTCCCCGATGACGACCAGTTCCTTTTCCTTGAGACCCTCCGTGACCTCCGCCGAGATTTCGCTCTTGATGCCGATTTTGATCGCGCGCCGCTCGATGGTGTTGTCGGCTTTCAGCACCCGCACCTTGGTTTCCGCGCCTTCGCCGGCATTGCCAATCGCGGCGACCGGGATCAGCAAAACGCCCTTCGCCTGTGCCAGCACGATGAAGACCTGCGCCGTCATCTGGATCTTCAGTTCACCCTCCGGATTCGGAATATCGAACAGGACGTCATAGAACACCACGTTGTTGATGAGTTCCGGGGTGGGGAGGATCTGCCGGACCTTGCCGTCCCAGCGCTTGGAATCGCCCAGGATGGTGAAATAGACGTCCTGGTCGGGCTTGACGCGGACAATGTCCGCCTCCGAGACCTGCGCCCAGATCGTCACGGTGCTGATATCGGCAATCCGCAGGATATTCGGCGCCTGCTGATTGGCGTTAAGGGTCTGGCCTTCCAGAAGGCTGATGGAAACGACTTCGCCGGCCATCGGCGCCGTGATCTTGGTATAGCCCAGATTGGCCGTCGCGGTGTCGATCGCCGCCGTGGCCTGCTTCATTTGGGCCGAGAGCGAAGCGGCGTCCGCGAAGGCGACATCGTAAGCGGCCCGGGTGATGTCGCGATCGCTGGCGGAGATCAACTGGCGCGCGAAGAGGTCGTCGTTGCGGTCCTGCTGCAGTCGGGTGAGCACCAGTTGCGCTTGTTTCAGCGACCGCTGGGCGGTCATGCTTTCCAGCGTGGCGTTGGCGGCCGTGAGCGCGGTGTCCGCCAGAACCGGATCAATCTCCGCGAGCAACTGGCTGTCTTTCACCGGATCGCCTCTGTTCACCTTCATCGACTTGAGCTTTCCGGAGGTCTGGGCGCCGACATCGACATACCGGATCGGCTGCACGATGCCCGCCGCCACAACCGTGCTTTCCAAGTCGCCGCGTTCGACGGCGGCGGTGGTATAGCTAATCTTGGCCTTGCCAAACACCCAGTGATACCCCAATGCGCCCGCACCAACGACGAGAAGTGCGCCAACCAGCCAAACGCTGCGTCGCTGCAGGAGGGCGCGGAGTTTCAAATGACGACCCTGCGGCGGCATTGGACATGCTGTCGTGGCGGTCGCTTCGGATTTGGCTCCCGAGCTGGTGTTTGTCGCTTCGATGTTCGTGACTACCTTTGCTTTGTTTTCTGTTTCCTGATGTCTCGCAGTCGGCGGTCGATCGCAAGGATTCTTACCGCTTCTTCATGCCATCTTCCCTTCGACCGTTCTTGTTTGCCAAACCAGCTTTTGGCTGGAGAGCTTACACTTGGAACCTGCTGGTGGGCGATGGGGTGTTACCCGCCCCGCCAACCCGGAGGTCCCGGATATCGCCCTTGAGCGCCTTCTTCCGGTCAGCAGATCGCCGCTCGATGGGCCGAATGCAGTTTTACCTAGTCAGTTGCTTCCGGATCGACGCGAGTTCGCTGCGCCGGGCGCGAGTCAGTGTGGGGTAGCCCATTTTGAGCCTTTGCAGCGCATCGATGACGATTCGCGAGATGATTAGCCGCGCGTTACACTTGTCATCGGCCGGCACCACGTGCCAGGGCGCGGTTTTCGTGCTGGTGGCGCCTAGACATTCTTCGTAAGCCCTCACATATTGCTTCCAAAATTTCCGCTCATCGACGTCGGCCGGGCTGATTTTCCAATTCTTGTCCGGCTCATCGATGCGCTCCAGGAAGCGCCTTCGCTGTTCCTCCTTCGACAGGTGCAGGAAGAATTTGATGACGATGGTGCCGTTGCGGCGGAGGTGTTTCTCCAAATCCACGATGGAACGGCATCGTCCCTTCCAGAATGTCCTGTCGCCGACCAGCTTGCCCGGAACTCCCTCATTGCGCAGGATTTCGGGATGAACGCGGACAATCAGCACTTCCTCGTAATAGGAGCGGTTGAAGACACCGATCCGTCCGCGCGCTGGCAGACGGCACGTCGTGCGCCAGAGAAAATCATGACCTAGTTCTTCTGCGCTCGGTTGCTTGAAACTGTGGACCTCGCAGCCCTGCGGGTTGATGCCGGTCAGGACGTGGCTGATCGCGCCGTCCTTTCCGGCGGCGTCCATTGCCTGAAAAATCAGGAGCACCGCATAGCCGTTGAACGCATAGAGGAGGCGCTGCAGAGCGCTCAGATCCCCGACGTCCGTGGCGAGAAGCTTTTTGTAGTGCTTCTCCGACTTGTAGAGCGGTCCGATGCGCGTTGCCCATTGCTTCAGCCTGATCGTTTTCCCGCCCGGAAAGCGGAAGTTTTTCGGGTCGATTTTCATGGTGAATATGCCGGGAAGCGACGCTCAAGGCTGCGCGAGCGATTCAGAGACGCATCCTGATCCCCGCCTAAACACGCGCAAACGATCAGGTCCAAGATGTTCGGGTGTTTCACGATGATTAACGGGTAGCCCGCATTCGGCGTATGGCAGCAATCCTGACGCGTTCAGGCCCGACCCGGTTCCGGTGCTCGGGGGGGCCCTCGTTCGCTCTGGCGATCAAGGCGACGCCACGACTTCCCAATCCTTGTCGGGATCGAATTCGGTCATTGCCGCGACCAAGTCGATGCTTTCGGCGCCCAGATTGCGCTCGTATACCTTGCCCCACTGGTTGACGACAAAGGTCATCACCCCGGATTCGCCCCAATGCTCGGGGTAGGCGACCAGCGCGAAACCGGCGATCATATTGCCGTTGATGACATAATTGTAGGCTCCGCCGGGGGCCGAGGCGCCCTGCGCTGTCAGGATCTTGAAACGGTAGCCGTGAAAGGGCTGCGGTTGTCCTTCCGCCGTCTTGCCGCCATAGCCCTCGGCGTGCACTTCGGCGATGAACGGGCCGAAGGGACTGGGGTCCTCGTCCGGCGATGCCGGCCAGTAAAGGCCGTCCTTCTGGCCCGGCGAGCTCCGGAGCTTCTGTGCGAATCTGAGCACGCCATCGCCGGCGCGATCTTCGCTGGCATATTCGCGCTGGGCCGCGAGGTAGGTCCGGCAGACGCCAATGGCGGTCAGCTCATCTTCGCCGATGCGCCGATTGAGGATTTCCTCTTTGCCCGCCGCCAGGTCGAAGAACCAGGTTCCGTTCTTCTTCACGAGTGGAATGGGAAACGGCCAGTTCTGATCCCCAAGATTGAGGACGAACCGGTCATCGGCCTTCTGGGCTAGTTGGGAATACTGCTCGACCAACTTGGCAAACGCAGCGAACTCGATGGCATCCTGTTTCGCATCCCCCGACAGGAGTTCCTTCACGCCGGGCCCGAAAATCGCCTCGATGGCCGCGTGATCACCAGCTTTGGTTGCCGCCACGAGCGCCTTCAAGGCGTCCTCCGGCGAATTGAATTGCTGCGACGACCCGGTCGGGTTGGCCGGCTCTGCCCTGAGCGGTGAAACGGCTGCACCGGCGATCAGGACAAGGGTTGCGGCCAGCACGCAGGTGGAGCGCAAGAAATGCGAGAAAGTCGTCATGGTACGAGTGGGTTCGAGGGGGAGATCAATGCCGTTCCCGGTTGCCAGCCGGTGCCTGACTGGGCGCGCGCGATGGAGCCGCGGCGTGCGCAGGAGCCGCGGCGCGGGTCGAAGACGGAGTCCGGACGGGAGCTGACCGGCTCACTTGTCCACGGGTGCTGAATTCTCGCGTCTGGGTTCCCCGATTATATCCGCCGAAGGATGGTGACGGGCTGAGCGGCCGCGGCACCGCGACGGCCCGGCCGCGGAAATCGGGACTGGAGGGCGATCGGGAAACCGCGGGGTGGGGTGCCACGCCCGGCTGGCGAACCGGCGCGCGGTAGCCGGCAACGAAACCGGGGCTCGGCAGGCGGCCTTGCGGCCGGTAGAAATTGCGGACCACCTCGCGGGAACGGCGCGGATCGGGTCGCCACGCGCGCCAGGCATTCACGCCAGATCCCGGATTTCGCCATCCGCGGCTGTAGCCCCAACCCGGACTCCACGGCCCGATCCAGATGCCAAAATCGTCCCAATCGCACTGGTAGCCAAGCCAGGCACCGACCGGATACCCCAATCCGAACGTAAGAAACGGACCGGCATAGCCGACCGGCGTTTCATATACGATGGCGGGATCGTACGCCGGCACGTAAATTACATTCGATTGGGCCGGCACGATCCGAATATCATCTCCCTGGAAGACAACATGCTGCTGCGGCGTGTCGACGAGCGTCCCGGCTGCCCGCGCCTGCACCCGGAGCTGCTGAATCGACTTCATGACGTCGGCCGGCTGCTGCGCAAACGCGGCGCCCAAGGCCTGCGTCCAGTCGAGATTGCCATTCATCCATTTGACCACATCCGGATAACGGGCCAGCGCTTTCACGCTTGGATCCCACGGTTGGGCGTCGATTCCGCCCGGGGCGCCGTTGGCCGCCAGATAACTTGCGGCGAGCGCGAGATCGGAGGGCACCGTCGAGGCGGGCAGAATCACGGCGACCAAGGGATCGGGATAGAGCGCGATCGGCCCGAGCATCTGATCCAGTTGTTCCGGCGAGTAAGTCGCGCCCGGAGTCTGCGCTCGGACGGAAAACGCAAAGCACAGCGTAAGCATCAACAGTGAAAAGGCTTTCATGGATGGTTGGCGGGATTGGTGTTGTCCACCGGCACCAGTAATCTGCCGGGAAGATAGCCCGTAACCCGAAACGAACGTATGGGGTGTTACCCGCCCGACCTACGCCGGGTTGCCGGCGTTGGCCGCGCGCCATTTCCAATCCCGGATCTCCGGCAGGTCCTCGCCGAATTTGTCGATGTACTGCTTGTGCTCGATCAACTTATCCTTGAGCTGCTGCTTGAGGTAGACGCCCTTGTCGCCGGTCTGCGGCAGGCGGTCGATGGTGTCCATCACAAGGTGGAAGCGGTCCAGCTCGTTCAACACCGTCATGTCAAAGGGCGTCGTGATCGTGCCCTCTTCCTTGTAGCCGCGGACGTGAAAGTTGTCGTGGTTGGTCCGGCGATACGTCAGCCGGTGGATCAGCCACGGGTAGGCGTGGAACGCGAAAATGACCGGCTTGTCCCTGGTGAAAAGCGCATCGAAATCCATGTCGCTCAACCCGTGCGGATGCTCGGTTTGCGGTTCCAGCTTCATGAGGTCGACAACGTTCACCACCCGGAGTCTCAGTTCGGGCAGATGCTCACGCAGAATGGAGACGGCGGCCAACGTCTCGAGCGTGGGCACGTCGCCACAGCAGGCCATGACCGCGTCGGGCGCGACACCCTGGTCGTTGCTCGCCCACTGCCAGATGCCGATGCCCTCCGTGCAGTGCTTGACGGCGGCGTCCATGGTCAGCCACTGCGGTGCCGGGTGTTTGCCGGCGATCACAACGTTGACATAGTGGCGGCTGCGCAGGCAGTGGTCCATGACCGACAGCAGGCAGTTGGCGTCCGGTGGAAGGTAAACGCGCACGATCTCGGCCTTCTTGTTCACAACGTGGTCGATGAAGCCCGGGTCCTGGTGCGTGAAGCCATTGTGGTCCTGGCGCCAGACGTGCGAAGCGAGCAGGTAGTTCAACGAGGCAATCTTCCGCCGCCATGGCAGGTGCGACGTGACCTTCAGCCACTTGGCGTGCTGGTTGAACATCGAATCGACGATGTGGATGAAAGCCTCGTAGCAGTTGAAGAGTCCATGGCGGCCGGTGAGCAGATAGCCCTCAAGCCAGCCCTCGCATTGGTGCTCGCTGAGCATTTCCATGACGCGCCCGGCGGGCGCGAGAAACTCGTCGTTTGGCTCGGTCGCGGCGTCCCACTGGCGTTTCGTCACTTCAAAGAGGGCCTCCAGACCATTGGAAAGCGTCTCGTCAGGGCCAAAGATGCGGAAATTCTGCTGCTCGCCGTTCAGCTTCACCACGTCGCGCAGGAAACGCCCGAGCACGTGCGTGTCGCCGATGCCGCGCACCCCAGGCGAGGGGACGTCGGCCGCGTAGTCACGGAAATCGGGCATCCGCAGGTCGCGGAGCAAAATGCCGCCGTTGGCGTGGGGATTCGCGCCCATGCGTCGGCCGCCCTTGGGCGCAAGCGCGGCCAGTTCCGGCTTCAGCCGGCCTTGCTCATCGAAAAGCTCCTCCGGCCGGTAGCTCCTCAGCCAGTCTTCCAGCAGCTTGAGGTGTTCCGGATGGGCGGCCGGGTCGGACAGCGGCACCTGGTGCGCACGGAAGGTGCCTTCAACCTGCAGCCCGTCGACCCACTTCGGCCCGGTCCAGCCCTTGGGCGAATTGAGGACGATCATCGGCCAGCGCGGACGCGTGAGGCTACCATTGACCCGGGCCGCGTGCTGGATTCGTTTAATCTCCTCCACCGCCGTGTCGAGCGCCGCGGCCATGGCCTCATGCATCGGCCCCGACTCGTCGTGATACTCGACGAAGCAGGGGGTCCAGCCGTAGCCGCGGAGCAACTGCTCCAGTTCTTCACGGGTGATGCGGGCCAGAACGGTTGGGTTGGAGATCTTGAAACCGTTGAGGTGCAGGATCGGCAGCACCGCGCCGTCGGTGGCCGGATCAAGAAACTTGTTGGAATGCCAGGCCGTGGCCAGCGGGCCGGTTTCCGCCTCGCCATCGCCGACGACGCAGGCGACGACGAGCTCGGGATTGTCGAACACCGCCCCGAACGAATGGCTGAGCGAATAGCCCAGCTCGCCGCCTTCGTGAATCGAGCCGGGGCACTCCGGCGATGCGTGGCTGGGGATTCCGCCGGGAAACGAGAACTGAAGGAAGAGCTTCCGCAGTCCGGCCTCGTCCTGGCTGATGTCGGGATAGATCTCGCTGTAAGTGCCCTCTAGATAGGTGTTGCCGACGACGGCCGGACCGCCGTGCCCGGGGCCGGAGACGTAGATCATGTCGAGGTCATACTTCTTGATCACCCGGTTCAGGTGCACGTAGATGAAATTCTGCCCGGGGGTCGTGCCCCAGTGTCCCAGCAACATGTGCTTCACGTCGGCAAGCGTCAGCGGCCGTTTCAGCAGCGGATTATCGTAAAGATAAATCTGGCCGACCGAGAGATAGTTCGCGGCGCGCCAATACGCGTCCATCCTTTGAAGCAATTCCGGCGTGAGTGGGTGGGGATCTGTGTTCATGTTACTCCACTGAAATTAAACCCGCCGTCGTGCTGCCATGTTGAGGACCAGTGTTCCGTGGCTTTATCGTTGGCACGGCGGCGGGGTTGCGGCTGGCCGCCCAGCATGGTTGGTGCGGGCGGAATGGTTATTTTGCGAATCCCGGTCGTTCTTTGGATAGCGCTATTGAATGGGGGGAGCCTGCGCCCCACTGGCCGAGACGATACGCGGACATTCCCCTCAACGAAATACGGTGTTACCCTACCGCTGATTGAGCTCGGCAACCGGAGCGCTCATTCCCGCAGCTTCCGACGCTGCTGCTCAATCGATTAGGACGTCCCCGGAATAGTGTTTGCCGATTTCAAGCGGCCGCGGCGGTCCCCAGCACGCGGCATACCGAGCGCGCAATCATCAGTTCTTCGTCGGTGCGGATGACCCGCACGGCGACCCGTCCGGTGTCCGCTGAAATGAGCGGCGCGTTTTCCGCGTTGCGCGCCTCGTCCAGTTCGACCCCGAGAAAGCCGAGCCCGTCGCAGATGCGTGCGCGGATCGACGGACAGTTTTCCCCGATGCCCGCGGAAAGAACCAACGTGTCCAGTCCGCCGAGGGCGGCGGCGAATGCGCCGATCCACTTCTTCGCCTGGTAACAAAACAGCGCCACTGCTTCCGCGGCCCGGACATCATCGGCCTCCCGCGCGAGCAGGTCCCGCATATCGGAGCTGGTTTCCGAAACTCCCAGGAGACCCGACTCGTGGTTGACCATCTCGTAGAATTGCTTGGAAGTGATTTGTTCGGTTCGCGCCAGATACGGCGCCAGGCCAGGGTCCAGATCGCCCGAACGGGTGCTCATGACCAATCCCGCGGTTGGCGTGAAGCCCATGCTCGTGTCGATGCTCTTTCCGGCGCGCACGGCGGCCAGGCTCGCGCCGTTTCCAAGGTGCGCGAGGATCACGCGGCCAGTCGTTGCAGCTGGATCGCCGAGGTGGGCGAGCTCTTCCATCAGATAAGCAAAGGACAGACCGTGAAAACCGTATCGTTCGACTCCTTTCGCATCGAAGCGCCGCGGAAGGGGAAGCAGCTTGGCCACGCGCGGCATTCCCTGATGAAACGCCGTGTCAAAACAGGCCAGCTGGGGCAGCTTCGGAAAACGCTTGCGGAACGCCTCGATCAGTTCGATCTCGCGGGGGAGATGATCCGGGTCATACGGCCTGATGCGCTGGAGCTCATCCAATAACTCCTGGGTGACGATCTCGGGCTGGATGTGCTTCATCCCATGGACGACGCGGTGCCCCAGCGCGCCAACGGACGCGAATCCGTCCTGTTTTGCGAGCCAGTCAATCAGGACATTTGCTGCCGACCGGTGATCGGACGCCGCGATGCTGTGGCGTTCTTGTTGCTTTCCGGTCGAGTCGCTGAACGTGAGACTCGTGCCGCTTAGGCCGATGCGATCGACCTTCCCATAAAGCGTTCGCTGCAAGGGATCGCCAACCTGGTAGAGCGCGAACTTGATGCTCGAGGAGCCGCCGTTGATCGTCAGGATGGATTGCATAATCTCAGATCTCAGCACCGGTTTCAGATCGGCTCAGCTTATCGTGTCAACGGATGCGGCGAGCGCGTTCGGCGGGGCTGGGCTTGAATTCCTTGAGCTGACAGTTCAACAAATCGCCAAGATGCTCGATGCTCAAGTCAGCCGGCGGTTGGGATGCCAGCGTTCTTGAATCCTTCGCATAGTGTCCCTGGCGGACGAACACGGTCGTCACGCGCCGGCCCCAAGTTCTTTTGATCGCGGCAAGGATGCGGAGCTTGTCGTCCACCATTACATAGCGATCCGCCGGATATCGGGCTTCCACGTCGACCAGCTCGCGCTCCTTGTGCACGTAGATCAACACGTGCCCATCGAACGCCTCAGAAAGCCCGGAGCGGTCCACTTTGCGCGGCTGGAAAACGACGTCGCCGTCCGAAAGCAGAACGGCTGGTCCCCATTGTCTGACTCGCTCAATGACGTCGAGGGCGTGGGGAAAGAGACGGTTGGCGAATGGATAGTTGATGAGGAAACGCGAGACCGCGAGCAGACCGAGGTCGTGTGGATACTCGTTTCGGTAACGCTGCAGGGCGCCCAAGTAATCGGCGTAGCCAAGGCGGCTGCGCAACCGCTCGAAAATGGTCCAGTAACACCGGGCCCGCTCGGGGCCGACCTCGCGCTGGAGATATTTGCCTAGGTCGGCGATGACCCGGTCATTGTCGAGCAGCGTGTTGTCCACGTCTAGCAGGAACACAACCTTGGTTCGCCGAAGGTTCTTTGAAGGCTTCTGTTTCATTTCTGCCAGAGGAGCCAGCCTGCCTCGAGTGGCACGGCGAGGCCATCGTAATGCGGCATGATTCGCGCCGTGTAATCCATCGCCGGACGAGCCGAAGAGACGTTGGCCCGGTAGGTGTAGCCGCCCGCTTCACCCGGCAGTTGTCCAACGCGCGTCATCTCCTGTCGTACCGCGTCACCGCCCTTCGCGCCGTCGGCATAAAGCTCCACCCTGACCGTGTCCGGGTTGGCGCCTTCCAGGAAGACCTGCGCATCGATGACGTACTGCTCCCCGTGGGTTTCCACGGTCAGGGCGCCAAACCGGATCGCGGGCCATTTCAGCGCCAGGTCATTCCTCCAAGCTACCAGCTTGCGGGCGGCGGCGCCGTTGTCGGCGGCGCGCACGCGATAAGCACTGGCGGCGGGAAGATAGTGCTGCCCGGTGTATTCGCGCACCGTGCGGCTGGCGGAGAACCTGGGCGTCAACCGCGTCATGCTTTCCCGGATTCGCGCCACCCAGGCGGTGGGTATTCCCGTCTCGTTGCGGGTGTAGAATTCCGGTATGACCTCCTGTTCGAGCCGCTCGTAGAGGGCCTCGGCCTCGGCGGCGTCCCAGGCGGGATCATCGCCGTGTTCTTCGCCGTCACCCAAGGCCCAGCCGACCTCCGGCGCATAGGCTTCGGCCCACCAGCCGTCCAGCTCGGAGAGGTTAAGGCCGCCGTTGACGAGCACCTTCATGCCGCTCGTTCCGCTGGCTTCCCACGGCCGCCGGGGCGTGTCGATCCAGACGTCGACCCCTTGCACCAGGTGTTCAGCCAGAAGCATGTCGTAGTCGGCCAGAAAGATCACTGGCGGGCTCGCATCGCTGCGGCGGATGAAGCGCGTCCACTCCTGGATCAGCGCTTGGCCGGCTTGGTCGGCCGGATGCGCCTTGCCCGCGAGGATGAGCTGGGCCGGGCGCTGGGGATTCTTGAGGATGCGGATCAGCCGCTCAGGGTCGTGCAACAGGAGGTTGGGCCTTTTGTAGGTCGCAAAGCGGCGCGCAAAACCAAGGGTCAATACGCCAGGGTCCAGCCGCGCCTGGGTCCGGGCGATCGCCTCCGGTGCCGCTCCCGCGACGGCCATCTGCCGGCCGACCCTCTCGCGGGCATATTCCACCAGGGATTTCCGGTTTGTGGCACGCAGCGCCCACAGTTTCTCGTCAGAGACCCGGCGAAGATCCGCTTCCAGGGTGGTCGACGTACCCAGCCACCGTCCCTTGCCACAAGCCTCCGTCCAAAGACTGTCCGCAGCCGCCGAGTCCCAAGTCGGCATGTGCACGCCGTTGGTCACGTGGCCGACTGGCACTTCACCCTCCGGCCATCGGGGAAAGAGCGGCGCGAAGAGGCGCCGGCTCACCCGGCCATGCAGCTGGCTCACACCGTTGACCGCCCCACTCCCGCGTATCGCCAGGTAGGCCATGTTGAAAGGCTCGTTTGCGTCATCGGGGTTCTGGCGTCCCAGCGCCAGCAACTCGCGCAGCGAAAGGCCGAGCTTCTCCTGGGCATAGCGGCCGAGATACTGCTCCATCAATGCCGGAGAGAAAACGTCAAATCCCGCGGCGACGGCGGTATGGGTGGTAAAGAGATTGCCGGCGCGCGTGGCTGTCAGGGCGACCGCGAACGGCTGCCCGGCCTTTTGCATGAAGCTTCGCCCGCGCTCCAGCAGGGCGAAAGCCGCATGCCCTTCGTTAAGATGGCAAACGTCCGGCTTGATCCCGAGCGCGTCGAGCAATCGCCAGCCGCCGATCCCGAGCACCAGTTCCTGCTTCAGGCGCAATTCCGGGCCGCCGCCATACAGCTCGCTGGTGATGCCGCGGTGCACGGGAAAGTTGGCGGCGTCATTGGTGTCGAGCAGGTAGAGCATGGAGCGGCCAACCTGGACCTGCCAGGCGCGCAGCCAGACGGAGTAACCGGGCAGCACGATCTCCAGCCGCAGCCACTCGCCGTTCGGCTGGCGCACCGGGGTAACCGGCATTTGTCCGGGATCGTTGTACGGATAGAGCGCCTGTTGCGCTCCGTTCCCGTCGATCACCTGGCGAAAATAGCCATGCTGGTAGAGCAGGCCGACGCCGATCACCGGCACTCCGAGATTGCTGGCGGCCTTGAGCTGATCGCCCGCCACGTTGCCGAGTCCCCCCGAGTAAATCGGAAGGGCCTCACTCAGCATGAATTCCATGCAGAAATAGGCGACGCAGCTGAGCGGGGACTTGGGATGTTTCTGCTGAAACCAACGGGGCGTGGTCGCCGACTGCCGCTTGGCCCGCACGAGATCGTCGAGCAACCGGCAAAAGTCCGGATCGGCCAGGGCCTGTGCCAATCTTTCGCGCGAGACGGTCTGGAGCACCACGCTGGGGTGATAGGTCTGCGCCCACAGCGCCGGATCGAGCCGCCGCCACAGCTCGTCGCCGCTATGATTCCACGACCATCGCAGGTCCATGGCCAGTTCGGTCAGGGCTTCAAGGCCTTGCGGCGGGTTGGGTGACGACGGACCGTCGGGTGTGGTTGGGTTCATTTCTTCAAGCTCACCGAAAAGAAAGCTCAGTCAGAACGCCGAGCCCCCGCGTTCCGCCTGCTCCGAATACGTCCCTTGAACCGCGCGACGATTGCACCTGGCCCGATGGCGAAGAGCTGCCTGCGCAGCCGCCGCGTTGGCCGGCGAGCCCTTCCAGATTCTCATCGCGGTGTCCTGCAGCGCGCGTCCGAAGGAGAAACTCAGCTTCCACGGAACGCCACCCACCCGGCAAATGGCATTCAACCGCTCTGTCGCCACCACGTCACTCTGCCCACCGGATAGGAAAACGATACCCGGTACGGCGGCGGGCACCGCCCGACGCATGCAACGGATCGTGGCCTCGGCCACAGCTTCCGGGCCGGCCTGCTCCGGGCAGTCTTTGCCCGGCAATACCATGCTCGTCTTGAGCAACATTGCCTCCAGTACGACGCGATGATCGCAGAGCGTCGCAAAAACGACTTTCAGGGTGGCGTTCGTGATCTCCTCGCTGCGTGCGATGGTGTGGTTGCCGTCCATCAATACCTCCGGCTCAACAATCGGCACCAGTCCGGCTTCCTGGCTCAACGCCGCGAAAAGCGCGAGCGTCAGGGCGTTGGCTTCGATGCAGGCCGTTGTCGGCAGGCCTTCGCCGATTGCGATTACCGACCGCCATTTGGTGAATCGCGCGCCGAGTTCCCGATACGCAACTAGTCTTTCACGCAGCCCATCGAGCCCTTGCGTGATCTTTTCGCCCGCGAAGCCTGGCAACGCTATCGTTCCCTTGTCCACCTTGATGCCTGGTAGGATGCCCTGCCCGGCGAGCAACCCCGGCATGGATACGCCTTCGCCAGTTTTTTGGCGAATCGTCTCGTCAAACAGGATTGTGCCACTGATAAATTCGCCCAAGCCGGGAGTCGTGAACAACAATTCGCGGTAGGCCCGGCGGTTTTCCTCAGTGGACGGGATTTGGAGAGCCGCAAATCTTTTTCCGATGGTCGGAAGGCTTTCATCGGCGGCCAGAATGCCTTTGCCGGACGCCAACAGTGCGGCGACGGTTGATTCCATTGCGAACGGCGCCTCCACCGGGCTGTCGGGCACCGGCGTTGCGGCTGGACGGAAGGGCGGGGCAGGTGCGGGCGGTTTCATGATGGTGGGAGTCGTTTCCGAGTGACGATTCATGTCGCAAGCCGGGGGTACAATCGGGCCCCAATGAACACCAGAATCGTCGTGGTGAGGAGGATGACCGTGTAGTCCAGACTCGGCCCGAAGGTGCTCGTGCTGCCGGCCAGCATGAAGGTGCGCAGGGCATCCACGACGTAGGTCAGTGGGTTGAGGTGCGAAATGGTCTTCAGCCACCCGGGCATGATGTCGGTGGGGTAAATCGCGTTGCTCGCAAAGAACAGCGGCATGGTAAGCACCTGCCCAACGCCCATGAAACGCTCGCGCGTCTTCACAATGCACGCGATGATGAGCGAAAACGTCGAGAATAGCGTTGCGGCAAGGACCACGATAACCAGCACGTTGAAAAGCGCGAGCGGGCTCCAATTCAGCTTCACCCCGAGCAGCAGCGAGAGGCTGTAAACGATGGCGGTCTGCGAGAGCGCGCGGATACCAGCGGAGAAGCCCTTCCCGAGGACCAGCGCCGCGCGCGGAGCCGGGCTGGCAAGGAACTTCTGCACAATGCCGAGGTCACGCTCCCAGATGACGTTGATGCCGTAAAAAATGGCCACGAAGAGAACGCTTTGGGCCAAGATGCCGGGAGCGATGAAGTCCAGGTAGGGAATGTTGCCCGTATGCATCGCCCCGCTGCGGGAGAACACTTCCCCGAAGATCAGCAGCCAGAGCGCGGGCTGGAGAGCGCGAGTGATGAGCTCCGTGAAATCGTGACGCAACTTGCGCAACTCAAACTCCGTGATGACAAATGTCTTCTCGACGAACCCGGTCAAAGGATGGATGAAGGCGGCGGTCATAGGGTTAAGGCTAGCCAAGGCGCTGGGCCGTAGCGCGTTCGGCGGATACAGTGCGAAAGTTGCCGCCGGAATCCAGGGCGCTGCCGGCGTAGTGGACGAAGACGTCATTCAGCGTGTGGCCGCTGCCCAGCGAGGCTTCGAGTTCCTTGCAGGTGCCAAGCGCCGCCACCTTGCCCAGATGCATGATCGCCATGCGATCGCAGTGGCTCTCCGCTTCCTCCAGGTAATGGGTGGTGAAGAACAGGGTCGTGCCGTAGTTGGCCCGCAGATCGACGAGATGCTTCCAGACCGCATCGCGCGCAATCGGGTCCAGCCCGACGGTCGGCTCATCGAGGAAAAGCACCCGCGGTCGATGCAGCGTGGACTGCGCGATCTCCAGGCGGCGGACCATGCCGCCGGAGTACTCACCGACCAAACGGCCGCTGTCGGCGGTCAGGCCCATGAACTCCAGAGCCTCCCGGATGCGTGCCTGGCGCTCACTTCGCGGCAGGTCGTAGAGCTTGGCGAAGATGAGCAGATTCTCGTAACCGGTGAGCGAACCATCCACGGAAACGGCCTGCGGCACATAGCCGATGGCTTGGCGCACGCTGACGGCCTGGGTGGTAATCGAGAAACCGCCTACGCGGGCCTCGCCCGAAGAAGGCGGCAACAGCGTGGCGAGCATCTTGATCGTGGTCGTCTTGCCCGCCCCGTTGGAACCGAGCAAGCCGAAGACTTCGCCAGCGTTCACCGAGAGGGTCAGGGCATCGACCGCCGTGATTGCGCCGAAGCGGCGGGTCAGGGCTTTGATTTCCAGAACGGTGTCACTCATGAGAGAGTCCGGGTTCAGGCCAGCTTCACCACCATCTTGCCGAGGTTTCTTCCTTCGAAAAGGCCGATGAACGCGCCCACGGCCTGGTCGCATCCTTCCACCATCGTTTCGTGGTTCTTCAGCAGGCCGGCTCGGAGATAGCCGCCCACTTCTTTTTCGAATTCGCCCTGCCGATCCAGCCAGTCGCGAACGATCAGTCCCTTCATCGTCAGCCGTTTGGTGATGATGTTGAAGAGATTGGAGGGTCCGGGCCGTGGCTGTTCCTGGTTATAACCGGAGATTCCTCCGCAGGCGATGATCCGACCATGCACGCGCAAGGCCGATAGCGCTGCTTCGAGTGTGTCGCCTCCGACATTATCGAAATAGACATCGATGCCGTCCGGCGCCTCCAACTGCAGTTGCTCAAGGACCGGGCCGGCCTTGTAGTCGAAAGCGATATCAAACCCGCATTGTGTCCTCAGGAACATGACCTTCGCCATTGAGCCGGCCGAACCGATGACCCGGCATCCGCGCAATTTCGCCAGTTGCCCGGCGACATTTCCGACCGCACCGGCGGCGCCGGAAATGAAAACGACATCGCCGGCCTTGACCTCCACCAGGTTCAACCCAACCCAGGCAGTCATGCCCGTCATCCCGAGGGCGCCGAGATGAACCGAGAGGGGCCGAATCTCGCGGCTGACCGCATGCAGCTCTTCTGAGGAGGCAACAAAGCATTCCCGCCAGCCGAAGTTGGAAATGACGGCGTCGCCCGGTTTAAACTCCCGGGCGCGCGACTCGATGACTTCGCCGACTGCGCCGCCGTCGAGCGGCTGGCCCAACGCGAAAGGTGGAACATACGATTTCCCGTCGTTCATGCGACCGCGCATATAGGGGTCCACTGACATAAAAAGGTTTCGAACCAACACCTCCTGGTCTCGCAGCGGCTTCAGTTCGGTCCGCGCCACAGTGAAGTTGGCTGCGGTTGGAATGCCCTTGGGACGGGAGGCCAGCCGGATCTCACGGCTCAGTAGTTTCGTCATGATCGTGTCCTCCTTAACCTGTTGGTCGGAGTTCGTTTCCTTACCTTACGAATGATGCGCCAAAGTCTCCGGCGCGGTGCGGTTCAGGATATCGCGGGCTCGAATCGCTTCTTCCTCCGCGCCGTGGGCGATTAGGATGAACTTCCCGGTCCTGAGCGCCGTCTCATAAAGCAAGATGCTGTCCTTGGGAATGCCCAGGCTGTACAAGGCTGCCCCGATCGCGCTCAGGCCGCCCACCACAAGCGCGCCTTCCAACGCCCCGACAATCCAGCTGACCAAGGGCCCCGCGACCAGCAGCGGCCCGAGTCCGGGGATCCAGAAAAACGCGGAACCGAACAAGAGTCCCCACAGCCCGCCCCAGAAGGCGCCGGTTTTCCCCCACACTTTCATCCGGTCGCCGACATTATAATAGCCGACCACATGCTCGTCGGTGTGATAGTCGCGTCCGACGATCGAGAGTTTCTGCATATCGAAACCGGATTGCTGGAGTTCCTTGATCGCCGCTTCAGTGACTGTGTGGGAGGTGTAAACGGCGACAATGGAGTTGTTTTTTTTCATGCCGTCGCTCCTGGAGTTGGGTTCATGGTGACTGCAGAAACTCCGTGGGACGCACCCCCTCCCGTCGGCGAGCGGCGCGGTATTGGGTTCGGATCATTTCTTTGACTTTTATCGGGCTTGAGATTCGGACCAGGTTCAATTGCGGGGTGGTGTCATCGTCGGTCAGCACCGTGATGGTGCCGAAACCTAGCACACGCTGCAAAACCCCTTGATCCACGACCACGTCTTTTACCC
>Ga0182019_10000443_pt1 | contig 20600 bp, 17 predicted proteins | sample 812E2MmetaG_FD_120483 | JGI IMG/M metagenome (GOLD analysis project Ga0182019, IMG submission 120483) | Permafrost microbial communities from Stordalen Mire, Sweden - 812E2M metaG | ecosystem: Environmental > Terrestrial > Soil > Wetlands > Permafrost | place: Sweden: Stordalen | collected...
AAGAATCCTTCAAAAAAAATGTAAATGCCCAAAGCGCCCGCGTCCACAACTCCGGCCTCATTTAAACGGGGCAGTTGTTCGTAAGTTTCATGGACGGCCTTTTCCAGAGCGCCGATGATATTTTCTACGGTTTCTTTGTCCGGATTTATTGCCTGAGGCAGAATATCAACAAGAGCGTCGAAGACGCTCAGCATAGTTCCCGGACGGGGATTACTTACCGCCCGCCACGCTTTTTTAGCGCCTTCTTTGGCAAGGTCTGAGAGTTGAGAAATATTTTCCGCGATGCAAAAAGCGGAAAAAAACTGCGAGGCGATATTGCCGGAATTACCGCGTGCCGACAACAATAATTGATGAATAATTATTTCGTTAGATTGGCCGATACTGCGCAGAGGAGCAAGACTCACCGAAAGGTTTCTTCCCGTGTCGCCGTCGGCAATGGGAAATACATTGATGGAATCGAGAAGATCAGCCCGGGCAACAAGACGCTCCAGGCCGGCAATAAATGATTTTTGTAAAACTTCTTCCATTTAGAAACCAAAGGCGTTGCGTATTTCTTCCGGAACACTGAAGATAGTTTCCATTTCCGGAACCTTCACCGTCACCTGCTCCGTGCGGCCGCGCGCGCAGACCTTGCCGTCGTCCGCTTTGCGGATTTCAAAATCAACAACCAGTTTAACGTGCGCGTCCACAAGTGTTGCCTTGCAGATGATTTCATCACGGTGACGCAGGGGTAGGATATGCTTGGTCGAAGTTTTGATCATGGGAAAGATCAACTGCTGCTTTTCGTAAAACGAGTAAAGATCGATGCCGCTGTTTTCGAAAAGCGCGGCTCGCGCGATTTCAAAATAGTTCAGGTAATTGGCGTGCCAGACTATCTGCATGGGATCGAGATCGAAGAACGGCACGCGTATTTTTACTTCAAAGCTTCTTTGTTTTTCATTCATGGTTATATGTTAAAAAAATCAGAGTATCTTATGGCTGTGCAAATGTTTTCAATGTCTTTATCCATGGCCCTGTCTTCTATTACCGGAGCGCTGACCGACCGGATTTTTTCCAGAAGATCGGCCAGAAGCGGCCTTGCGCCGGTATTGTCTCTGATGTCGCAGGCCTGCGCCGCCGCCAGAAGATGAATGGCCACAACGCGTTCCGTCAGGGTGCAGATTCTTTCCGCGTCGCGCGCCGCGATGGTTCCCATGCTGACCTTGTCCTGATTATGTGATTCGGTGGAACGCGAAAAAGAAGCCGCCGGCATGGTTGCTTTCAGCGCTTCCGCCGTCAACGCGGAAGAGGAAATGGACATGGCCTTGAATCCGTGACGCAATCCCTTTTCCTTGCTGGATTTTCTTACCAGATCGCCGGGGAGCCCTCTGTTTAAACTCGGGCTGACCAGAAGCATGATCTGGCGGTCGCACATGTCCGCGACGGAAGCCAGCGCGGCTTTTAATCCGTCCATGGCGAAAGCGATATGTCCGCCGTAAAAATTGCCGCCCATCAGCACTTCGCCGGTCGCGGGATCGAAAATCGGATTGTCGTTAGAACTGTTGGCTTCAATCTCCACCCACTTTTTTATCCATTCCAGACCGTCGTATAAAACACCGACCACCTGCGGAGAACAACGCAGTGAATAAGGATCCTGCAAAGTGTCGAGTGAATCATCTTCCAGTTGACGCGCCGATAATTTTGTTTTCAGCAGACGAATAATCTGAGCGGCGACAAATTCCTGACCGGGGAAAGGCTTCGCCTCAGCGATTACCGGATGATAATGCTGGGCGTTTCCCTTGAGGGCGTGAATGGAAAGCGCCGTAGCGGAAATCGCGGCGTATAAAATTCGCCACGCCCTTTCAACATCCAGTGCGGCGATACCCGTCATCGTGGTTGTGCCGTTAACCATCGCCAGAGGCTCTTTCGGTAGATAATGATAAGGCTTTATTCCCACTTTCTTCATGGCTTTTGCCGCGGGCATTACCTTGTCCCGATAAATAACTTCGCGCTCTCCGGCCAGGCAGGCCGCTATATAGGACATCGGCGTCAAATCGCCGGACGCGCCGACCGAACCCTCGCAGGGAACTATCGGCGTTATGCCGTGATTTAAAAAATCGGCAAGCTGCCGAAGAAGCGCAATGGACACGCCGGAGTAACCGCGCGCCAGACAAATAATGCGGCACAGCATGGCGGCTCGGGTTTCTTCAATGCCGATCGGTTCCCCCGTGCCGCAACCGTGAAAGGTAAGAATGTTGGCTCCGTTTTTCAGCGCGACATCCAGGGGCATGCGTTTACCGCACGATTTGCCGTAACCGGTTGTCACGCCGTAAACAGGGATTCCCCGGCGCATGGAATCCATGAGCATTTTTTGTGTTTTCTCCATCGTCTTAACGAAGCCGGTGGATTTGCTTATCTGCACCGGAACGCCGTAGCGCGCAACGGCGATAATATCATTGAAACTGACATGGCTGCCGTCAATAATCACAGCGGCTTTATTATTTTTTTTCATCGCTAAAATCCCTTTCCTGCCTTACCGGCTGGCGCACACGCGGTTTGTAAGTGCCGTCCGCCTTTTCTTTATCCATAACTTTTTTCAGCATTTTGAACATTTTATAGTTTTGCGGCTCTTCCTCGTAAAATTTGTCCCAAGCGTAATAATAAAGCGACTGCAATTCTTCGGGTTTCAGTAATTTAGGCTGAAAAACAACTTTTCCGCAAGTATAATCATTCCAGTCGTAGGAGAAAATCCTTTTTTCGTTTTGCAAATCGTCAAAAGTGCGGGTGTGCGGAAAAGGCGTGAGCACGGTGAATTCCGCCATATCCAGATCGATCTCCAGCAGAAAATCAACCAGCTTCTTGATATAATCTTCCGTATGATAATCCAGCCCCAGCAGAATGCTTCCTTCCACGGCGATGCCGTAATCATGATAGCGTTTGATGCGGTCGCGGATAAAATCCGAAGAATCAAAAATCGCCTGATAAACAAACCAGGCGCCCGCCTGCGCGGCCAGATCCAGCACCTTGTCGTCATCTTCAATGGGATGACAGCAAAACTTTTTCTTTAAAGGAATCATTTCCCGGAATAAATCGATTTCCCACTGTTTGTCCTGCGCCAGCGAATTATCCACAATGAAAAGTTTGTTATTGTTGATGCTGGCCATTTCTTCGACAACTTTATCAAAGGGACGGGGGCGGAAACTTCGGCCTCCCAGAAATCTTACGGCGCACGGATAGCAGCTAAACCGGCAGCCTCGTGACGCGTGCACCAGATCGACCATCTGCACACCGCGATAATTGTATGCTTCGCGGTTTAAAATGCTGCGCCTTGCCGTTCCGACGCTTTCAATGGCCGGGAAATTCTGCATATAGTCATAAACTTTTTGCAGCTTGCCGTTTTTAAAATCAGCAAAAACCTGTTCCATCCGGCCCTCGGCTTCACCCAGAAAAACGCAGTCGGCATGTTCCTGTGTTTCTTCGGCGTGGAGCATTGTGGCAATTCCGCCGAAAATCACTTTGATTCCTTTTTTACGAAATTTATCGGCTATTTCCCAACCGCGCTTTATCTGCGCGGTCAGCATTACGGAAATGCCGACAAAATCCGCATCCTGATCGAAATCAATTTCCCGGATGTTTTCGTCAATAAATTCAATATCAACATAATCGGGTACCGTGGCGGCAAAAACCACCGGCCCGTGCGGCGGCAGGATAAACCGTGTCTGCCTGTCGAGCTTTTCCCATTTCGGATAAATCAATTTAAATTTCATACGTCTTCTTTCTATCAATTAATTCGTTAATTTTGCATAATTATATTGTTTACAATATTTTATGCTTTCCGCCAATAAAAAATTACGCATCATCCCTATTGCCTATTTTAAATCATTTGATCCAGCGTTTGTCAGGTAAAAGTATATTTTAGATTAATCTACAAATAGTCAACCGTAATGAAAATGCTGGATTCCCAACAGCGTTCATTGTTGTTCTTTTGCGCTAATCGTGATATCAATATCAAATTCCAAGAGATAATTACTGATCATTTAATCCGTGGTCTGGCTTCTCTATTTGCCACGAAACAGTAAATGGCGGAAATAATGTAAGGCATTGCCTTAAACGCGAGCGCATCATACTTCCACCCGATCGCGACTCTAAGGGCAAAATAAAGTCATGAGGAACTTACGGTCAAGTGTTATCTAACTCCTTCCGATACATCTTTTTATTTTTCTCCATGGAAAGCGCCAGAGTATGGGCCCTGATGCCACCGCTGTAACCCCCGGAGCCGGTTTTTACCCGGATATTTTTTTGAGCAGAAAATAAGGAACGCACCCATGCACCATTCAAAACTTGCACTCATTAAAAGCATTGGTAGTCAGTGGGTCTCCGTCATTTACGGGGCAGCAGTGATGTTCTTTCTTCTTATCTTCCTTGCCCGGAAACTCGGCCCTTCCTCTCTGGCGATCTTCCTTTACATCCAGACAATCGCTTCTCTGTTTGCTATTCTCCAGGATGGCGGTTTTCAGGCCCTCCTCTTTCGGGAGAAAGTCGCCCCCTCCGAGAAAACGGGCATTACCATAGACGCCATCGTCTCCGGGTATTTCGGTTATATTTCCATGACCACCCTCCTCGGGTTGGCCGCCGTCCTCTTGTTTCCGGTGGCCTTCAAAACGGGCTTTCTTTTAGCCTTTTGCTACTTCGCCTTCCGGTGTCTCACCAATCTGGTTTCCTTTCTTTTGAAAGGGCAGGGTTCTTTTAAAAGAGAAGCTCTCTGGCGAATCCAGCTTAACACCATCGTTGCCCTTCCTGTTCTTCTCCTGATCGGGTTCACCACTCCAACGCCGGAAAAGGTCTTTCTGGGGTTCATCATCGGCCAACTTCTTATCCTCGCCACGAAAAATGGACGTAAAATTTTCTCCGGGTCGAAAATAACCTTGCCACCATGGCGGCTCTGGAAGACATGTCTCTCCTTCGTCGTCATTTACGGCGCATCAATGATCTATTTCAGAAGTAGCATCGTCCTGCTCAAACACCTTCAGCCTGATCTTGCCCTCGTGGGATACTACGGAGCCGCCTTACAGCTCCTGGAAGGGGTAATTTTTTTAGCCGCCCCCGTCGCTCATATGGCTTTTCGATACATGCGTCTGAGTTGGCTGAACAGGAAAACCTTTAACGAGCGATTCGGTAGGATTCTTACCGGTGCCGCCGCCGCCGCTTTTCTTCTCACCACGACGGGCATCCTTTTTGCCCCGAAATTTATACTCCTGGCCTATGGGAAAGCCTATGGTCCCGCAGCGGATATCCTTCCTCTTCTACTTTTTTCTCTAATGTTTATCCTGCCTAATTTAATACTTACCCAAGGCATAATCGCCCTCAACGGAGAAAGGTATTACGCCGTCGCGGCGTCTCTATGCGCTGTTTTCAATGTGGGAATGAACTTTTTCCTTATTCCGCAGTATCTCGCCACAGGGGCGGCCATTTCCACTGTGGCAACGGAGGCTCTTCTGACCCTACTTTTAGGAGGCTGGTTCATCCTCTGGCGCCGAACCCGAATGACAGCACAGGGCGTTTGTGGTAAAAGCGAAAAAGATTTAGACTTTTAACGATTATGATCTCCCTCTCATTACTTTTTGCATTTCACGATTCCTGTAATAAATAGTAGTGAAAATGTAAATAATAATGATAAATATATAAATGAGTTGAAAAAGTTAAAGGGGAAAAATTGGTCATTATTTCCTTCCGTTTATGGTACAAATTTTTTAAGAAGAAGTGATTTAATGAAACGTTTGCTGGATATCATTGGCGCATTATTTTGTCTGCTTATTTTATGTCCGTTCCTTTTGCTAATTGCAATCGGTATAAAAATAGATTCCAACGGTCCCATCATTTATAAGCAACGACGAATTACCTGCAACGATCAGGAATTCATTATGTATAAATTTAGAACTATGGCCGTCGGTACGCCTGAATTGGCAACGGAAGATATGGGTGACGGCCGGTTATATATAACAAGAATTGGGTATTATCTTAGAAAGTTGAGTTTGGATGAGGTACCGCAACTGGTCAACATTCTGCTGGGGCAGATGTCGTTCGTGGGCCCGCGCCCCGCCATCCATCTTGAATATGAATTACGCCGTTTGAGAAATGCCGCCGGTATGCAGCAAGTGAAACCGGGGTTGACAGGATGGGCTCAGATCAACGGAAGAGACGACATCCCCTTGCTGAAAAAGTTTGAACTTGATAAATACTATATGGAAAATCAATCTTTATGGCTTGATCTGAAGATTATGTGTCGGACCATTAAGTATGTCGTCGCTGGTTCCGGTAATAAGTTGGCATGAAAATACAGAAGGGAATGGTTAAAACAACGGTGAAAAATCAAACGTCTGCCGAAAAGATTGAACGGTTGGATAACTTCATTCTTTCCGGATTATTTATTTTCGCCATTTTTTCTTGTATTGCCAGAATCGGCGCGCTGGCCGCCCTGGTTATCACAACGATTCTAATCGTGATCAGACATCGCCAATCACCTTACCGGCAAAGCATTCCTGGGGGGGTGATTGGCATGTACATTATTTTTATCTGTTCCTTGATTCCTTCCTTGGCATTTTCACAAAATTTACAAAAAGATGTACGACCGTTTTTGAATATTGTTTTTGATATTTTACCGCTTTTGCTTGTCTGGTTCGGTATAAGAGGGCAAAAACAAATTATCCCTTTGATTGCCGCCCTTGCCTTTTCGCTGGCTTTATCCAGTCTGGCTATAATATATTATGGTTTAGCCAACGGATTAAATCCGAACCTGCGCTTTATCAGCTTCGGATATTTCTGTATGATCACGGCAGGTTTTCTTGGGGTTCTGCTGCCGCTATTAGGAGTGTTTATCCTGGAGCAACGAGAATTGAACCGCTGGCTGAAAGCTGGTTTGATAGCGGCCACTTTTATAGGAATCGGCGCATTGGCAATTAATATGAATCGCGGAGTCTGGATCTCAATGATTGCCGTAACATTTGTCTATATGATGGTTAAATTAAGGCAGATATCGCGTTGGGCTATTGCCGCGTTGTTTCTCTTGGCGATCATCGGCTTGGGCGTCACGATGATTCCCCAGTTCAGAGTCAGGGCTGAGTCGATCCGGAATGACAGCGTTGCTCTAGCCCGCAGCTATCAACTGATCTTTCATGATAATCCAACGGCTGAGTTTAAAGAAATGATCAAAAACGCTGAAAAGGACATCCCGGAGCGGATATATATGTGGAACGGCGCATGGTGCATTTTCAGAGAACATCCCTTAAGCGGAGTCGGTCTGGGATCAGTGGAAGATGTATTTAAATCCGGTCGCGGTTATATTTCCCCATTGGCCGCGTTTCCCCCATCGTTTAAGCATGCGCATAATAATTTTCTGCAATTTCTCGCAGCAACCGGTATTCCCGGTTTTTTAGGATTTACCGGATTGTTCGCCTGCGTTTTATGGACAAGTATCCGGCGCTACAGTAGAAATTCTAAGGATTGGTGGAGTTTGATCGGAATCCTGGTAACGATAAGTTTTTTGCTTCAGGGTTTAACGGAATATAATTACGTGCATGCCGTTTTAGCCCGGCTATATTGGTTCGTATTGGGCATAAGTATGGTCGCTTCACAATTGAATTCGGATAATGCTGGTAAAAGGGAGGCTCACTTTGAGTAAGAAAAGAATATTGGTTACAGGAGGTGCTGGTTTTATAGGATCTCATCTTTGTGATCTGTTGATTGCCAAAGGCCATGAAGTAATCTGCGTTGACAATTACTTTACCGGATCGATCGCGAATATCGCCGGTCTTTTAAATCATCCGAATTTTAAACTGGTCCAGCATGACGTGGTTAATCCCCTGCATTTTGAAGTAGAGGAAATCTACAATCTGGCCTGCCCGGCCAGTCCCGCCCTGTGCCAAAGCAAACCGGTATACACGACCAATACATGTGTTTTAGGCGCGCTCAACGTCTTGGAATCTGCCTTGAAATCACAAGCCCGTGTTTTGCAGGCTTCCACTTCGGAGGTCTACGGAGATCCGCTTTGCCATCCGCAGGAAGAATCTTACAACGGCAATGTGAATCCTGTTGGTCCGCGCAGTTGTTATGATGAAGGGAAACGATGCGCGGAAACGATGTTTATTAATTATCATCTCCAGCATCAGGTGCCGATCCGTATTGCGCGAATATTCAATACCTATGGTCCTCGCATGCGGCCCAATGACGGGCGTGTCGTAAGCACTTTCATTGTCCAGGCGCTGAAGGGAAAGGATATTACCATCTTCGGCGATGGCCGGCAGACTCGCTCGTTCTGCTTCGTGGACGACCTGGTTGATGGGCTGATCAGGATGATGGAAAATAAATCCGGATTCATCGGCCCTGTCAATCTGGGTAATCCCCGTGAGGTTAGTATGATCGAACTGGCGGAGAAGATACTTTGTCTTACCGGATCAAAATCCAAGTTAATTTTTATGCCGCTGCCCCATGATGATCCTAAGAGAAGGAAGCCCCTGATCAATATGGCCAAAGAGAAGATAGGATGGAAGCCCCTGATTGCCATGGAAGAAGGTTTAAAAATCTCTATTGATTATTATGAACAAGTTTTACAGCAAGGGGTTTCCGGAACATCAGTTTGATTTTATCGCCAGTGGTCAATAATGATATGAGAAAAATAAAGTTTTCGCTGATTTTGTCTACTTGCGAACGGACTTTGGAGCTGGAGCATTTTTTGACTTGCCTCAACGCACAGACATATCATTTCTTTGAATTGATCGTTGTCGATCAGAATAAAGACGATAGGCTCGTACCCATTTTAAAGTACTATATCAACTCTTTTAGCATCGTCCATCTCCGTTCAGAAAAAGGTGTTTGTAAGGGTAGAAACGTAGGATTGGCTCATGCAGGCGGTGAATTGGTAGGATTTCCCGATGACGATTGCTGGTACCCCTCCGGGCTTCTTCAGCGTGTTGCCGATGAATTCGAGCATATCCCCTTCGATGGATTGTCCATCCGCGCGATTAATCAGGATGGCCACGCTCTCTTTGGCAATCGCGAAGCGGTCCGAAAAGCCGGCTTGATGGATGCTTATAACATTTGGATCAGGATGATGACTTATACGCTTTTTGTCAGACGACAAATCACAACTGTGGTTAAAGGCTTCGACGAACAACTGGGACCTGGCGCACCCACTCTTTATCAGGCTGGAGACGAAACCGAGTATGCCCTGCGCATGCTGGAGGCGGGATTCCAAATTTACTACAATCCGGAAATAACAGTCTATCATCCTGATGCCCGTAACGTGCAGTCGGATGAGGCGATAAGAAAAGCTTATTTTTATGCTTGCGGTGTCGGCAAAGTACTAAGAATGCACCGCTACCCTTTGTGGTACAAAGGCAACGCGCTGTTCCGTTCTCTGGGAGGAACCTTGCTCAGTGCCCTCAGGCTAAACCTCAGCAAATCAAGCTTTCACTGGAATATTTTCAAGGGAAGATGGAGAGGGCTGACTCGGAATGACTGAAGATCAATCCCTGAAATAGTTTTAAGGAGTCTCCATGAAGATAGCCATGATCTACCGCGCTTATCCGCCGCTGGCTGTAGGCGGGATCGAAAATCACATGTTGCAACTGGCTGAAGAATTGATATCCTATCCGGAAATAGAGCGGATAAATATCCTTGTCGCTAATGATTCCCGCTGTTTTAGACGGGAAGAGCATGGGGGAAAACTAATCATTGAGAGATTAACAAACTGGCTCACATTAAGGTCGACACCCTTGGCTCCTTCGTTCCTGAAAAAAATGGTTCTGCTCGACAGTGATCTGATCCATTTTCATTTTCCCTATCCGTTCGGGGAAACGGCGTGGTTATTAGCGGGTAACCAGCGCCCTTACATAGTGACTTACCATTCCGATATTGTCAGGCAAAAAATCCTGGCCCGCTTTTACCGGCCGTTTATGGACAAGTTTTTGCAAGGAGCCGCTAAAATTATCGCCACGTCCGGGCCGCTGGCCGAATCATCGCCAGTGCTCTCCGGATATCCGGAGAAAATTAAGATTGTCCCTCTCGGCATTGCTCCGGAAAAGTTTGCCCTAACTCCTGAAATATCCGCGGCTAAAGCCAGACTTCGCGGTAGCCGGCCAATGGTCCTGTTTGTCGGCCGATTAGTCTATTATAAGGGCATTGATGTTTTAATCAGAGCAATGAAAGATATTGACACCCGGCTGATCATCATCGGACGTGGTCCCTTAGAAGGCGAATTGCGCCGCTTGACAAATGACTTGGGGATAACTGATAAAATCAGTTTTCTAACGGATGTTTCCGATGAACTTCTGCCGGGCTACTTTTATGCCTGCGATTTTCTGGTCCTGCCTTCAGTGGCGACAGCGGAGGCTTTCGGCATCGTGCAGTTGGAGGCTTTTGCCTGCGGGAAACCGGTTATCAGCACAGATCTACCGACTGGAGTGCCCTATGTCAACAAGCATGGTGTTTCGGGGCTGATAGTCCCTCCCGGTGATGTGCCTGCTCTTGCTGCGGCCATGAAGTATTTACTGAATAATGGAGAAGAGCGAGAACAAATGGGTAAAACCGCACGGGCAAGATTTGAGCGGGAATTCACTTCCCGGGTGATGGGTGAGCGTGTTTTGAATATATATAAAGAAGTGATAGGCGCATTATCGACTGAGCATTAAACCGTACTCAATGAAGGAAAATACTATGCTTGATCGAAGTCAAGCTGATTTCTCATTTTTACTCGACAATGCTTGCGCTAGTCAGATGATTCCTCGTTCATCATTTGGTCACCTCGATCAATCTATCTGTCTGTGGAATTACATCCGCATCGCCGACGATATTGCGCGGCAGACCAGGGGTGACCTTCTCGACTGGGGATGTGGTTATGGACAAATGACGTACCTTCTGCAACAACGCGGTTTGCGGGTGACTTCCTTTGACGTTGGCCCTCGTGACGCCCAATTGCCAGACATTCCAATCTGCCGCAACTTAAACGTCGTGCGTTCAACAGACCCCACGAAACTACCATTCGCTTCCGCCTGTTTCAACGCGGTTTTGAGCTGTGGTGTTCTGGAGCACGTGGATGAAGGAAGCCAGGCGGGCAACGAACTAAAGTCTTTACGCGAAATAGCGCGTATTTTACGTCCTAACGGATTACTGCTGATCTATCAGCTGCCGCAGAAAAACGCCTGGCAGGAGTCACTTATCCGTCGCTTTAAGCTGGGCTATGCTCACCCTCGCCGCTACAAAGCAAATGAAATTATTCAGATGCTACGCGACACGGGATATGAAGTGCAGCGAATGCGCCGCGCAAATTTGATTCCGAAAAACTTGACCGGAATGCCGAATATCTTGCGGAGATTCTACAGCCTTTTTAGCCGTCTTTTAATCGCGATTGATGGACGTCTGGCGCAAGTTCCCGGTTTCCGTCAAGTGGCGGGTGCGCTGGAAATCACCGCGCGTAAGATTATCTGATCAACAAGCTTTTTTTATCCAATATCTTCTTGACAGGCAAGATCGCGTTTCTTATAATTTAACAACTAACAAGCACCTTTTTTATCAAAAAGATTATTGATCAGTTTATGAAACGAATAACACTACCGTTAGCTATCTTTTTGTTTTTCACTTCCGCCTACTTGGTCACTTTTCGCGGTCATTACGGCAGCGATCAATTCATGTCCTACCTTACAGCCGAAAGTCTGGTTCTGGATCATAGTATTGCTATTTGTGTTCGAAATTTTAATATCGCCGATATTCAAAGCAATATTGAGCGCGCGCCGACGGGAATTGATGGCCGTCGCTACACGCTGTTTAGCCTGGTACTGCCTCTGGCAATGATCCCCTTGTACCTGATGGGTCATTTAGCTGGCGGTTTACTCCCACCTAACCTGCATGATTACATCACTATGTTTTTTGTGTCGATGACCAATGTCTTTATCACAGCACTGACCTGCACCCTGTTATTTCGCTATCTGGCTCGTCTTGGCTATTCGTCACGCACAGCTTTAATCGTTACCCTCTTATACGGTTTCGGTACGATGGCCTGGAACTATTCTCAATACAGTTTTGCCGAACCCTTGCTGTCTTTATGGTTTCTCTTTTCTTTGTTGATGCTGGAGGCCTGGGAAAGAGCTGATCGCTTTTCGGGACGAGCGGCATGGGGACTTGGTCTGTTATTGGGCCTGTGTTTGCTTACCGAAGTCTATGCGGCCTTGATTATCGTGCCGGCAATTTTGCTGTACATTGTTCTACGCTTATGGCGTAAACGGCCGGATCATCGCGTTATCGCCAGAACGCTTCTCGGACTGGCCGTGCCTCTACTGGCCTTTGTCGGAATACTCTTCTGGTTCTACTGGCTGCGCTTTGGTGGACTGGCCGCACCGCGTTTATCAGGACATTTGTCGTTGGCTTTTATACCGGTATCTCTATACGGATTCACGCTTTCAGCAGGTAAAAGTTTTTTCCTTTTTGTACCGCCCGCTTTGCTGGCGCTCTATGGAGTAAAAAGTTTCTATCGCCGAAAACGCGACTTAACGATCATGCTGGCCGGGATCGCGGTAATATCTGTTTTGTTCATCAGTACCTATGTTGAAGGTTGGCATGGCGATTATGCCTGGGGTCCACGCTATCTCTTTCATCTGATTTTGATGGCGATGCTGCCGTTAGCTGAAGTATTTGAACGCAAGCTCTTTGCCACCACTTGGAAACACAGAGCCATGACATTTTTGATCATGGTAAGTATAATCATTCAGACCGGCGGTATTCTGATTAATACTGGCAATTACATCCGGTTTGTTGAATCCTTGCAACTGGGCGATCGGCACTTCGTTCCTTATTTGTCGGCTGTTCCTGGACATTGGTTTTTGGTGACAACAACCGTTTATCGTGGATTGACCGGAAAGACTCTGACGCTATCGTACCCCACAGGTGATGGTAATCCAAGTTGGCGGCCGGTCGACACGACCGGCTTTGACGGTTTTGATTTGTGGTTTGTGCATTTGCCGCAGTATTGGCATAGTCCTTATGCCGTTTGGATAGCCTTGATCAGCACACTGATATTAGTGATTGCCGCCGGAGTTTTTTTCCGATACATATGGCGCGCAACTGCGCAACCGGATCATTCTACCTGCTGCATAAATTTTGATCATGGGAGGGGAAAATGCATTTAACATTTCGGAAAACCTGCCGTGTTTGCGGTTCCAATGCCCTGGCATCCGTCATAAATCTTGGGGATCAGCATTTGCAGGGTTCATTTGTAAAAACAGGAAAAGAAATGCCTCCCTTAAGAAAAATCCCGCTGTCTCTTGTCCGCTGTGATCCCACTAAAGATGAAAAGGCTTGCGGCCTACTGCAAATGGAACATACAGTGCCGCCTGAAATTTTATACTCTGCCTATTGGTATCGTTCGGGAACAAACAGTACCATGAAAAATCACCTCAAGGATCTTGTTGAGGAAGCCGTTTCGATACTTAATAAATCAAGTGGTTCAGTCCTTGATATTGGGTGCAATGATGGAACATTATTATTTTTCTATCCGGAAGGATTTCGTAAGTGCGGGGTTGATCCATCCGATATTGCCCAAGAGATTGACAAGCAGGCGGTAACAGTAATTCAGGATATATTTCCATCTGATGAGCTTCTAACCAGTTTACAGAAAACAAAGATGGACATCATTACCTCTATTGCCATGTTTTACGATCTGGAGGATCCCGTTGCGTTTGCCAAGGGTATAAAAAACGTTCTTGCACCGGAAGGCATTTGGATTTTTGAGATGTCCTATATGCCACTGATGCTGAAGATGACCTCATACGATACGATTTGCCATGAGCATCTGGAGTTTTACAGTCTGGCCGTGATTGAATATATTTTAAAACAGAGCGGCATGAAAGTTTTCAATGTGCAGATCAATGATATTAATGGCGGGAGTTTGCGCTGCTATGCTACACACAGTACAAACTTTAAATTCAAGAATGAAGACTACCTGCAAAAAATCAGGGCAATACGTCAGGATGAGTTCGATCTAGAATTGGATACCGACAAGCCCTATAAAAATTTTCAGGATAGAATCAATGCTCATCGTGTTGAATTGATTACGTTGCTCAAGAAACTCAAGGGTGAAGGGAAAAAAATTCATATCTATGGTGCATCGACCAAGGGCAACACTATCCTGCAATGGTGCGGGATTGATAATTCAATTATCGATTATGCCGCTGAAAGGAATCCTGAAAAATATGGCGCGCAAACTTTGGGCACCAATATTCCAATTATCAGTGAATCCGAGTCGCGGGCGATGAATCCTGATTATTACCTTGTACTGCCCTGGCACTTTAGGAACGAGTTTATCGAACGGGAAAGACAAATTCTGGAGAGAGGGACAAAACTGATCTTCCCCTTGCCCCAAATAGAGATCGTTTCTCGTGAAAAGGTATTCGGCCAATGAAAGCGTTAATCTTTGGAGCTAATGGTCAGGATGGATACTATCTGTCCCAATGCTGTCACCGGCGGCAGATAGAGGTTGTCGGCATCTCCAGGAGCGGTCCATGGCTTCATGGCGATGTTGCTTGTTCCGAAACAGTAGAAGAACTTATTCGCCTTCATCATCCGGAGTTGATCTTGCATCTCGCGGCCACATCAACGACCAAACATCATGCGCTGTACGAAAACCATGCCGCTGTCGGGACGGGGACCATTAACGTTCTGGAATCTGTTAAGAGATGGTCTCCCCATAGTAAAGTATTTATTACCGGAAGCGGATTACAGTTTGTTAATAACGGTCAACCGATATCCGCGGCAGACCTCTTTGATCATGGAAGTTCTTATGTCGCGGTCAGAAACTATTCGGTGCATCTGGCAAGATATTATCGCAGCCTGGGCATCCGGGCTTATGTCGGATATCTTTTTAATCACGAAAGTTCCTTGCGGCGCCCGGAACATGTCTCTCAAAAGATTATACAAACAGCACAACGAATTGCACAAGGTAGCGAAGAAATCATCGAGTTAGGCGATATTTCCGTCAAGAAAGAATGGACATTTGCGGAGAATATTGCGGAAGGAATTATGACTCTTCTGAAACAGGAACAGGTATGGGAAGCAACAATTGGTTCCGGGTGTGCCTATTCAATCGAAGATTGGCTGAATGAATGTTTTAAGCTAATTAATAAGGAATGGCGTTCATATGTCCAACCGAAGAAAGACTTCTCTGCTGATTTTAAGATTTTGGTCTCCAATCCGGCGACCATTAACTCGTTGGGATGGCATGCTACTACAACAATGGCTGAATTGGCAAAAATTATGATGAATAATAAAATTTAAATTATCTTCTGTATTTAAATATGGAAACAAAAAATAATCCCTTATTGTCATTTGCTATACCAACTTACAATTTCGGAAAATTTATCGCTGAAACCGTACAGACGATTGAAGACGGAGCCCAGATCCTTACGCCATCGCAATTTGAGATTGTGATTTTGGATGGCGGATCGAAAGATAATACTGCTAATATTGTTCTTAGTCTTGCTGAAAGGTACAAAAACATACGCTATAGAAAGCAACCCGAGCGAGGAGGTATAGATCGTGATATCAATACGGTCGCTGAAATGACCACGGGCAAATACATTTGGTTGTTCAGCGCCGATGATTTACTAGAAAAAGGGTGGGACAGGCATATTGTTCCATTGCTGGATAGTGGCGGAGATTTATTTCTTGTTCCCGCGACATTGTGCAATGTCCAGATGTCGCCGCTACGCCCAAATCCGATTTTTCAAGGTTGCACAGGACATGAACCGATTGAATTTGACATTTCTCCCGGGAATGATTCACTTTACAATTATTTGAATCGCGCGGTTTCTTTGGATGCGTTATTAGGTTTTATGGGGGCGGTAGTGGTTAACGCAGAGATTTGGCGTTCGTTGCCCGCTAAGCCGAATTATTTCGGAAGTTGCTGGGCGCATTGCGCACGATTAATGCCGCTCTTCTTTCGCCAGACAAAAATTACATATTTAAACCGGTTCTTGATTAAAAAAAGAGGTGGCAATGATTCTTTCATGGAAAATGGGTTTGTTGCCAGAATTGCAATTTCCGTTGATGGATGGGATATGATTATCAGAGATTTTTTTGCCGAGGCTTCACTACGGCAAGTATTATTTAATTTACTAAGGAAAGATATTCCTGTTTTACTGTTTATTTACGCGAAAATTTCAGCCCGAGATGTGTTTGAAGTCAAACGACTGAACGCAATGGCTCGCTTGCTTTTTATTGAGCGCAGCGCTTCTTTAAACACAAGAATGAGTTACTTATTCTATCGATTAACCCCCGCAAGCACGGTATTGAATTCGATGATAAAGCCTTTACTCCCTATATTGAAACATATACGACATAAAATAAAATCAATGTCTTTATCAAGAAATCTATGTAAATAAATAAGTAGTCATAACAGATCACTTGTTTCAGATTTCATTTCTTGAAAATCAAATAAGAATAAGTGCCGCCGAAAGAAATTCCGGCCAAAACCGTGTTATTAATTTCCAGTTCTTTTTTTTCTCCGGTGACAAATGCAAACGGCAGCAGAGGATTTGTAAGATTCACAACAGGCGGCAGAATAAACCGTGTCTGCCTGTCGAGCTTTTCCCACTTCGGATAAATCAATTTAAATTTCATGCGTCTTCCCATTAACTTTTTTTCGCTTGTGCTGTTTACCCCGTTAGAAAGCCTCCCCGTGCGAGTCCATCTTGTTGGAAAGCCGAAAACCTTCTAACGGGGTTTACAATATTTTATGCTTTCCGCCAATAAAAAATTAGTAGTACCAGAACTTATTTTAATCGTTTCCTCCGAGCATATAACAGGGATAACTGCGACGAATCCACAAATCGTCAAATATGACGAATATGCAAGATGTCAATCCGTAATAAACAAAATTCATGACCGAGAGAGAGTATCAATATTGCACCTTTGTTGCATTCAATATTTAATTGACACGATAGTTCATTTTTCTTATATATCTAACTATTAGAAATAATATATTAATTAAAGGAAGCCCCGTGATTTTGAGCTTGTTCAAGCATCTGAGCCGTCACTTGACTAACTGGGCAAAGAACGGTGAACAAACCCGCGCGGTGTCATTAGCCGAAAAAGATGCTAGGATCGCTGCCGAATGCTTTAACCGATATTTCTCGCTAAGTTCCAGGCCAGTCATTCGCTGGATCAAGGGTGATGGGTTAGATGACGCTGTAACCCGTGCTGCCATAGGCCAGGCAACACGCCTTTTTGGTTCTGAAGTTGATTATTGTCTCTGCACCAATGGTATTGATGCTACACGCGCGCGTATGATTCTGGAATGGGCTGATCAACCGGTAGAGTGGTGGCCAGTTTCTAACCAAGACAATCCTCAACTTGCACAGTTGTTGTTACAGGCAGGTTGTCCTCCTGATTGCTATGGTTATTGGTGGAAGTGGTTTCCGGAAAGAGTACGTCCGAATGCACCCGAGTGGATTCTCGATGGGGACATGGTGATCACGGGCAAACCGGCTTGGTTCGAAAACTGGCTAAGGGGAACCGATCAATTGCGGGTAACGCAGGACGACCGTTGGCCAGCGGAAGAGATGTATGGTAAGTATACTGCCCATGTGGACTTGGAATTAAAGCTCTACTCAGGGCTGATCTCTCTTCCACCCGGCGTCCGTTACATGGAACAGATTTTAGAAGTGCTGGCAATCCAGCCCTTGATGTCTGGACATGACGGCCGCCGCGACATGTGCGAACAAGGTGTAATCGCCGCAATCTTTCAAAAACTTGGCGCCAAGCCAATTCCTCTTTATGAATTTCCCTTTGGCCGCGCTTTTGAAGACCATATAGATTATGGTCTCCAAGGCGACCAAGGCTTGGTCTGGGGCTATCATTTCGGAAATTCTTTTCGCCTTGCCAATCCTCATTTTGAACGCCTGACTGCAGAGCATGTCATCTTTTCCAAGCCCGACACCGGCTTGCTGGATCGCTTTCACTGGATGGGAGGTACTGACCAATGGGGTGTTCCCGGTTGGACAATTTCCGATGGATGTGCCCAAGTGATTTTGGAACGAGCCAAAGCTTTCGCCGGAAGATCAGTTTTGGAAATAGGGACCTCACGAGGCCGTTTGACTGCGATGCTTGCAACCTTAGGGTGTCAGGTCACAACCGTTGATCATCAAAATAGGGGAGCGGCTCAGAACCTGAAAGGACTTTCGGTGCTGGTTATTCAGGATGATGCCGTGAGTTTCCTCTCCCGGACAATGGAGAAATTCGATCTCATCGTTGTCGATTTTCACGGCAATTCGGAGGCCGAATGGCGGCGCTACGCAAAACCACTCCTTAATCGACTCAATCGCACTGGTACCTTGCTCTTGAACAACGCGACTCTTTATGAAATACAGGAATGGCGTGACGAGACCGGCGTGCGTTGGTTTTTAGATCAACTCACACCCTTTTGGAAGGTGGAGCTTTACACTCATACGTTGCCAGGTGTTGCCATCGTTACAAATATCATAAGTAATATCCCTTTTTGTGACTTGAGTAGGGCTCACACGCCCATTCGAGGTGAGATCGATAGGGCAATTGCAGATTGCATGGACAGATCCTCTTTTCTACGTGGCTCGCAAACTCGGGCATTCGAAGAGGAATGGGCCGATTACTGTGGTCAGGCATACGCGGTGTGCTGTAACAGCGGGACAGATGCTCTCACCCTCGCTGCCACGGCTATGAACTTAAAGACTGCGACAATCCCAGCTAATACCCTTCCACTCACTGGTATCGGTCTGCATCGAGGCGATACTCAAGTGCGTGTGGCGGAAATTCGGCAAGATGGTTGGATGGCTGCCCCCGGATCCGATGCCGTCCCTGTTTTGATCTTTGGCCGGATTCCTCGACCAGACGAAGGTTCCGCTCAGTTATACGATGCCGCTCACGCCCATGGCTGGAAGCCGCCAACTGGGTCCGTTGCCGCGTGGAGCTTCTATCCCACCAAGACCTTGGGCGCATTGGGTGACGCGGGAGCAGTCACCACTGACAATGCAACTCTTGCCGAAGAAATGCGCAAACTATGCGGTCGGGACGACCAATTTCACGATCGGCGTCAGATCACATCCCGAATCGATGAAATTCAGGCGGCTGTCTTGCGTGTTAAGTTGAGATACCTGGACAAATGGCTGGCAGAACGACGGGAGATCGGCGCCCACTATGACAAACGTTTGGGCGCTTTGGGGATCACGCTTCGCAGTCATTCCCTGCATCACCTCTATGTTATCCGTATAGCAGGCCGGGACCAACTGGCTCACTTTCTTAAGCATCACGGTATAAACACCAAAGTCCACTGGTCCATTTCCTTGCACCGAGTATCCGGACCATGGGTTAGTGAGGGTGATTATCCCCATGCTGATGAATGGTGTGCCTCTGTTCTAAGTCTGCCTTGCTTCCCCGGTCTGCGTCTGGATGAGATCGACCGGGTTTGCAATGCCATTGAGGACTGGTATGAACATGGAAGGAGACTTGTCTAAAAATCATTTTGATTCAATGAGAATCATCTCATCCTGTAACAGTCCATCTATTTATCATATTGCGGCAATTGATTTTCTCTTCAATCACCTTTTGGGTCTTGTATGGTACGGTTTCCGAATCAAACCCGATTTGTTTTTTATGTCAGTAATTAACTACTTATATAATGTAAGGATTTAAAATGGTAATCCTTACTCCAATACCCAGTCGAAGTATTAACTTGTAGGTGTAACAACTAGAGTATTGCCGATTTTATTTCATAGTAAAAAAGTGGAAGAGCGTTATTTTCCAAAAATCAAATATGCGTAAGTGCCGCCGAATGAAATTCCGGCCAAAACCGCGTTGTTAATTTCCAGTTCTTTTTTCTTTCCGGTGACAAATGTCAGAGGTAGCAGAGGATTTGTAAGATTCACAACAGGCGGCAGAATATTTTTCTCCATGGAAAGTGCCAGAGCGCAGGCTTTGATCCCGCCGCTGGAGAAACTCTCTCCTACGGCGCTTTTAATCGAAGTAATGAACGGTTTTCTCTCCGAAGAGTCAAATATTTCAGCATAAGCTTCAGCTTCAACAGCATCGAGAATCTTATCGCCGTTGGCTGCAGCAAAAATAGCCTGAATATCATTTACCGAACAGTCCGAATTATTCAGCGCACGGCCCCATGTTCGTTTTATGCCTTCTGAGTTTTTCGGCCATGCGGTCGGGTTCGTCGGTGATGAACCCATGCCCGCGCCTTTAATTTCGCAATAGGGCTTGCGGCCTCCGGCTACAGCTGATTCCAGACTTTCCAGACAAATGATTCCGCAGCCTTCTCCGGCGATCATTCCGCTGCGATCTTTGTCGAAAGGATGGCAAGCCTCTTTTTCTTTATTTTGCGGAGAAAGAGCATGAAATTTTGTCAGCGACTTGTAGTAAAATTCGGACAAGATATCCGCGCCGCCGGCAAAAATAAAATCGGCAGTGCCGCGTCTGATTTCCGCTGCGGCATAAGCAATCGCGTTTTCTGCGGAAACGGCAAAATGTGTTACTGTCGTGTTGACGCCGCGAAATCCCAGTTCGATGGATGTGTGACCGGCGGCGGCATTCATAACCGTATT
>Ga0182019_10000446_pt1 | contig 20553 bp, 21 predicted proteins | sample 812E2MmetaG_FD_120483 | JGI IMG/M metagenome (GOLD analysis project Ga0182019, IMG submission 120483) | Permafrost microbial communities from Stordalen Mire, Sweden - 812E2M metaG | ecosystem: Environmental > Terrestrial > Soil > Wetlands > Permafrost | place: Sweden: Stordalen | collected...
ATAATCCATTCCCATGGCGTCCTTCATCGGCACGGGCGACGTGATGGAAGGATTCATAGGATTCCTGTAATAAAGAACCGTGTTCTCCCCCGACGAAGTCGGGGCCGGCGCGGTCCGGGTTTTCACGGGCACGAGCTTCATTCCGCAAATGGGGCAGTCGCCGGGCTTGTCGGAAATAGAGGTGGGATGCATGGGACATTGGTACTGCGCGGGCGCCGCGGAGGTTTTAGCGCAGCTTGCTAAAACGGATATAAGAGCGAGACCAAGGACGGCAATCAACGCGGTGCGTTTGAACATGGGGTCTCCTTATCTGTCCGCGACGAGGGCGTTCAATTCGGCCAGGACGGCGAAGCGTTCGCCTACGCGCCGGGCCAGGTCCACGCGCGCGTCCAGCCACGCCCGGAAGTCGTCAAGAACGGTTGAAAAATCGCCCCGGCCGGCGACGTACGAGGAAAGGGCGGCTTTCATGACATCGCCCGTTTGGGGGATGATGCCGTCGTTCAACCGGGCGATTTGCCGATCCAGACGTTCGAAGTCGGTTTTCAGCCTCGCGGCTTCGGCCCTCGCGTCGGCTTTCGCGGCCTGGATTTCCCATTGAACCCTCTCAACATCGTGCCGGGCCGCGCGGATGGCGGGTTCCTGTTTATCCTTTTTCCAAAAGGGAAGTTCCAGGCTCACCCCCAGCGTCACCACGGGATCCTTCCCACCGCCGCGGACGCCCAGCGCCCCCACCGCGCCGAAATCGGGGCGCAAATCCATCTTCAAGCGATCCAGGCGCCTCCGGGCCGCCAGGGCTTCGGCCTCCTTCACGGCCACATCGGACGAACCGGTTTCGGCCAGGTCCGTCCATGCCGCATCGGGGGTGGGAATCTCCGGCAGGGAATTGAACACACCGACGGGGCGGTCGGGTGGAGCGTCCATGAGCCGGTTCAGATCGGCCGCCGTCTTGTTGCGCCCGCCCGCAAGATCATCCCGGCGGTTCTCCAGATTCATGATTTCCAAACGCACCTTGAGGACGGTCTCCTGCTCCGTTCGGCCCGCGGCATACCGGGACGCGGCGGTGGTGGAGAGCAGATCCAGCACTTCCCGGGAGGCGCCCAGGGATTCGGACTCCTTATCCATGGTGTAAAGCGAGGCGCACAGGGCGCGCACCCGCAAGGTTAATTGCCTTTGCAACCGCCGGATTTCCGCATCCACGGCAGCCGCTTCGGCCTTGGCTGCTTCCCGGGAGGCGTCCCGTTTCCCGGGATAGGGCAGGGTCTGCCGCACGCCCACGCTCACCATGGACATGTCCTCTTTGCCCACCGTCCACCGGTCCCATCCGACGTTCTGGATCACCGCCTCCATCATGGGATCGGGAAGGGCGCCCGCCGGACGGATCCCCTCCCGCAACGCGAAGCCCTTTTCCTTGAGGGCCGCCAAATCGGGCGACCGTTCCAGGGCCAGACGGATGAAGGCCCCCACATCGCCCTCGGTCGCGGCGGACGCAGCCTGTCCCAGGATAGCCGCGGACGGCAGACTGAATGCGGACACCAATAAAAGTACGCAAACACGCATAGAACCTCCTCAGGTTTGAACGAAGCCGAACCTTGACAAACGGAGGCGCGTGTCAGATCAGAAATTGGGAGATGGCGAGATAGATCGGGGGGGAATGGCTTCCCACCGGCTCCAGCAGTGATGCCGCCGGGGGGAATTCATGAGGAAGGACGGGCGAAGGGAGCGCAACGGCGATCCCCGCCGCGGGATGGAGCACCGGGGCGGGCTGAAGAACGGCCTGCTCCCGCGGAGATCCCGGCTTGATCTTGCAGCAATGACAATGATCCGCATCGGCGCAGCAGGTACGAACCTTTTGTTGCGCCCATGGGCACATCGGTCCCGTCGAGCCCCAGGATAGGGCGACGCACAGAAACAACAGGACAGCGGATGAGGCACGGAATTTCATCGTCATGCTAACCGAATTTCATTGTAGCGTATTTCAATGGAAAATGCCAGTTCCCGATGATGGATTCCCGCCCGGTCCGTCACTTTTGACAGTGCGCGCGCGCAAACGGTATAATGCCGTCATGCAGGGACCGCTCATGCCGAAACCGCTGTTCCATATGTTAAGGGAGCTTCATTTCTCAGGCAACAACGGCCTGGTCACCCTGCAAAAAGGCGGATTGCAGCTGAACAGAAAGAAGACCGCCGGAAATTATCACGACCTGTTCGATCTGGCCCCCGGCGCCACCCTGCAGGACATCCGCACGCGGTATGCGGGAGGACTGGACTCACGCCCACCGGAAACTCAAAGAGGTCTTTCAGTCCGATCCGAACAACACGGACCTTCTGCCGGCCCTCTGCCGGACGGAGCTCAAGAACCCGAAGTGGATCCCCCAGACGACGCAACGCTTCGCGGACGACATGAAGAAACATCCCGCTTTTGAGGAGGGATGGATCCTTTTTGCGGAATCCTGCCTCGCGCGGAGTCTGCCCGCGCGGGCCGCAGCCTGTCTGGAAACCGTCCTGCGCCTCAATCCTTCGAATCAACGGGCCCGGGACATGCTGCGTAAAATAGAACAGGAGAAACCACGATGATTCGAATGATTGTTTTAGCCTTGGGCCTGGCGGGAACGCTGTTGGCACAGGACACCGGGTTGTATCTGCGCTACAGCAAATGGAGCAGCGGAACCAGCGGCGAGATCGCCTCGTCGGGGACTGCGGCGGACATCGGCTCGGACCTGGGCGTGAACAAGGACAAGCCGACCGCCTACGGGTTCGTCTACCGCGGAGATAGCCAGCGATTGGGCCTGGAGGTCTTCGATTCCTCCGCTTCGGCGGTGAGGACGCTGACCGCGCCGCTGGATTTCGACGGCCGCCATTTCGACACCGGAAGCACCGTGCGCACGACGCTGAAAATCAAGACCACGGATCTGGAGTACTGGCAGCCCCTGGCGGCGGCGACCCCGACGTTGCGGACGGGGCTGGTGCTGGCCTTGCAGCGGGTGGAAATGCGGGGCGGCGTGGAGGACGCCGTTTTGAAAAACGATGACTTCATCCCCGCCGTCGGACTGGGCGTGACGTTTCTGACGCCGCGGTCCAAAGTGTATTTGGATTTCGCCGTCATGGGCGGGGAATACAACGGTTCCTCCCGCTATGGCGGACGCCTTGAAATGGGGGTGGATGTGGCCTCCAACATCGGCATATATCTGGGATTGAAACAGGAGAAGCTGGACCTCAAGGACAACAAGGCCGCCGTCTTCAGCACCGATACCGGCAGCTTCTACATCGGGGCGTACCTGCACTTTTGAGGTGCGGGAAGGTCGGAATGCGCGACTGCAAAAAGAGGGACTGTACCGAGGGCGATGGAATGGGGGCGGGACTGTCCCCTTTTTGCATCGCAGAGCCGCCGGACGGTCGGACGGCCGGAATGCGGGACTGCGGAAAGGCCGGAAGGCCGGAAAGCCGGAAAGCCGGAAGGATCAAATCTATGGCGGTGCAATGCATGGGAGGGCGGTTTCTGTTTTCGATCGCCCTCCTCCCTTTCATCGTGGTGTTTGAGGACGGACGCCTTCTCAAGGTGCATTCCTTCGATCACGCCGACCAAAAATATATCCTGCGCATGGAGGCCGGAGGCCGGATCGAGGTCCCCGATACGCGCGTGGAGGCCATCGTGGACGAGGCGCCCTCGCGGGAATCCCTCCCACCGGTGACACCGGCGCTGACCGTGTCGCCGTTTAGGGATTACTCGGGCCTGGTGGTCCCGTACGGGCAGGATCTGGCCCGGACGGCCCGGGAATTCGATCTCAATCCGCTTCTCCTGTATTGCATCATGCAGGTGGAATCCGCCGGAAACCCCCGCGCCCTCTCCCCCAGGGGCGCCATGGGATTGATGCAGTTGATGCCGGGCACGGCCATGCGCTTCGGCGTGAAGAACCCCTGGGATCCCCTCCAGAATCTCCGCGGAGCCTGCCGGTATCTGGTTCAACTGAACACCCGGTTCCTCGGGCGGGTGGATCTCATCCTGGCCGCCTACAATTGCGGCGAAGCCCTGATTGAGAAGCGCGGCGGCGTCCCTGATTTCCGCGAAACCCGCGACTACATCCGCAGGATCATCGGGCTCTTCCTCTCCAAGGCGCCCCCGCCCAAGGCCGGGACCTCCCCCCGGGAACACTCCGGACTTGCAGAAAACGTGGACTCATAGTATGCTAATGGGGGAATACCAGGGAGGACGGGGATCATCCAAATTCATTACGGCGCGCCGTCGCGGCCTTTGAAAGGAAACGCAAGCCTTGAAGTCCAAATGGACGTACACACATCATGCCACCGACGCCGACAAACCACACCGCCGGCGGCGGCGGATTGATTTTCAGGCCCGCCGCGTGCGCCGCCGCCTGATCATGCAGTTGCTTTTTCTCGCGGCCTTCATGGTGGCGGGGATGCTGCTTTTTATCTTCCTCATGGCCCGGTTCACAGGCTAATCCGCGCCCCCATCCGGGGTTCGAGCGATGGCCCATCCATGGGCCGGCCGCACGCCTCCGATATCACCGGCGCCCCCTCTCACTTCAAACGTCATGCACCTTCGCCAATAGTCATACGCCAGGCCGCCGGCGGAGTGCACCGCCGCGTCCAGGACGTACGGTCCCGCCACCAGCGGACAGTTCGGCAGAAGGAAGCGGACCGTCCCCGACGGCGGAAGCGGATCGAAATGCACACCGTCAATCCCGGTGTTGGTCCCATAGACCAGGCGGCCGGCGGCGGTGAAGATGCCGATCCCGAAATCCACATCGCTCTCCCCGGAGGGGTTGCGGAAGCAGAGCAGAAATTCGGCATCCTCCCCTGAAACAAGAACGCCGTTCCCCCGCCCCGGGGCCGGGCCCAGCTCCACGCGCTCCAACACCACCCGGCGATCGCCCGTGCGCCGGGGCTCATCCTTGGGTTCGGCTTCCGGAGGGGCCAGACTCGACCGATACCGGTGGATGACATCCTCGGGCATCCCCTCCGTCAGAAGGGCCCCGTGCTCCAGCCAGGCCGCCCGGTGACAGACCTGCGCCACCAGATCCAGATCATGCGACACCAGCAGGAAGGTCGTTCCTTCGTGCTGAAGCTGACGGATCTTCGCCAGGCATTTCCTGGAGAACGCCTCGTCGCCCACGGCGAGGATTTCGTCCACCAGCAGAATGGGGGCCCCCACGTGAATGGCCACGGCGAACCCCAGCCGCGCCTGCATCCCGGAGGAATAGGCCTTGACCGGTTCATCGGCGAATTCCCCCAGATCGGAGAAATCCAGAATGGCGGGAAGCCGCTCCAGGATTGCGCGGCGGCTGAGGCCCAGCAGCATGCCGTTGATGAGCACATTTTCCCGGCCCGTCATTTCCGGATGAAACCCGGCGCCCAATTCGATCAGGGCGGCGACGCGGCCCTCGACCCGCACGGTGCCTCGGTTGGGGGCCAGAATACCCGCCACGAGCTTCAACACGGTGCTCTTACCCGCGCCATTGGGGCCGATAATCCCGAAGGTTTCACCGGCGCGCACCTCCAGGGTTAGATCCTCGAGGGCGGTAAAGACGTCGCCTTCGGCCAGCGTCCGTTTCAACTCCCCCTTGAGCAGGGCCCCCTTCAGGCTCTGCCAGCGATAGGGCGAGCGGCGGAAGGTTTTCGCGACATGGTCCAATCGGATGGCGGCCCGCGTCATAGCCGTTCGGAGAGGTTTTCCCTCGCCGCATCGAACACCGCCAACCCCGCCCAAAGGGATATCACCGCCAGGGCGCCGGCCACGGCAAGGTCGCGCAGCGCGGGGGGGCGGCCGAAAAAGAGCGGATCCTGCCACAGCCGGAACAGGGAGGTCAGCGGGTTGAAGGCCAGGGCCGTCCTCAGCAGGGGATGGGGCAGCATCTCACGCACGTAAATGATGGGCGTGGCGAAGAAGAGCAGGTTGAGGACGTTCATCAACAGATCCTTCAGGTCCCGGAAATAGGCGCTCCCGACCGCCGTCAGGAGGGCTAGGCCGGTGAGGGTGGCCGCCTGCAGGACCAGGGGAACAATAATCCAGAGGGCGGTGATCCCCAGATGGCCCGTGGCGGCCAGGGCGACGATCAGCACCGGAAGTCCCAAAAGCAAATGGATCCCGTGGGCGAGGACCTTGACGGTGGGGAGGATCTCCATCGGAAACAGCACTTTTTTCAGCAGCGCCGCGTTGTCGTGAAGAACCGTGGTGCATTCGTTGAGCGCGCCGGAGAACCAGGCCCACGGAAGCAGACCCACGAACAGAAACATGGCAAACGGGTGGACTCCCTGCATGCGGGGCTGGAAGATGAGCGAAAAGACCACCGTGTAGGTCAGCAACAGAAGCAGGGGGTTGAGCAGCGACCACAGCCATCCCAGCACCGAGCCGCGATAGCGGGTCTTCATCTCCCGCAGCGTCAGCGTGACCAGAAGTTCGCGCTGCCGCCATAGACGAAGCCACGGGGACGTCATCGTTGGATCTCCAACTCCTGCCGTTTTTTTTCGATCTCCTGCAACATCCGGGCGCGATATTGCTCCATGGAATCCAACAGGTTTACCGGCTTACCCGTCACGATCCTGAACACCTGGGGCACCTTCAGGACCTCCCCCGACGCGGAAAAGGCGATGGCGCCGGAGGCGCCCTGCAGATTCGTGATGCCGCGCAGACGATCGGGCAGTTCCTCCGGATGATCGCCGGCCATGCGGAAGGCCTCCGCCAACGCCAGGAGCGCGTCGAATCCGTACGCGGCGAACACCTCCGGGTCGCGGCGATACCGCTCCCGGTACCGTGTCAAAAAGGAGGCGGCCACGGGGTTATCGCGCGCATCGCCGGCCATGGGGGGCCGCAGAAAGTACAGGCCTTCCGCGGTGGGGCCGGCGCGTTGGAGGATGCCCGGACTGTTGAAGGCGGAAGTAGTCACCACGGCCCCGGTGAACCCCGTGGCGCGCACGGCCCGCAGCGTTTGAAGCAGCGTGCCGGAATACGCCGCCAGATAGACCGTGGTGGGATCGCTCTTCATGTTCTTGCCCACCATGTCCCATAGGGATCCCTGATCGGCGGGGAGGATTCGGAGGCTTGTGCTTCCCCCCTCGAGCGATTTCAGCTCGGCGGCAAGGTCCCGCGCGATGGACTGCGAGAAGACGTTGTCCTGCACGAACAGGACCACGCGCCGGGATTCCAGGTTCTCCACGATGAACTTGGCGGCCACCTTGACCTCGGTTTCGTCCGAGGGATAGACGCGGAAAAAATAACGGCTCATGCCCGTCAATTGCGTGGCCGATGCCGAGGGGGACATGAGGACCCGGCGATGACGGTCGGCCGAGGGGATCATGTGAAGGGCCTCCGTGGTGGTGGCGGCCCCGAGGACCGCCTCGGCGCCCCGGTCCAGGGCTTTCTCGGCGGCCTTCACGGCCTCGGCGGGGTCCGAACGGCTGTCGTAATAACGCACCCGCAGGGGGGTATCGGGCATCCGCTCCTCGCGCAGGTAGTCCTCCGCGATGCGCACCCCCTCCGCGAGCGGCCCGCCGTACACGCTCCATTCGCCGGTTTCCGGCAGAATGACGGCCACAGACACCGGCCGCGACGTGCAGGCCAGCAACGCGGGGATGATCCACAGGAGGAGCCGCCATGAAAACAGGGGTCGGACGCGGGCGTTCACTCCATCCATTATAGCAATTTATCGGGTATCCCGCCGCCCCGCGGCCGGCCGTTCCAGCGTCCTCCCGGCCCCTTCCGGCCCCGGAATCACCGCCCTTCCAAAGGGGAAATTAGGTTTTGCCATGCGTCTATTTTATAATGAATGCATGCCGAACGCCGCCGTGATCCATCTGGGCTGCCCCAAGAACCTCACCCTTTCCGAGGAAATCGCGGGGCGGCTGGCCGACAGCGGGTACCGTCTGACGGTTCCCGAAGAGGCCCACCTATGCGTGGTGAACTCCTGCGGATTCATCCGCGAGGCCAAGGAGGAGACCATCCGGCGCGTACTGGAATTGGGGCGTCTGAAAAAGAAAGGGCGGCTTCGCAGGATCATATTCACCGGATGCATGGCCGACGTTTACCGGGAGGAACTGCTCGCCTCCATGCCGGAGATTGACGAGATCGTGGCTGTTGAGCGGATTCCGGAGGTGCTGGGCGGCCGGGGCGACCGCCGGTTGTCCACCCCCGGATACGCCTACCTCAAGATCGCCGAGGGGTGCGACCATGAATGCGCGTTCTGCATCATTCCGCGTCTGACCGGACCGTTCAGAAGCCGTCCGCGGCGCGAGCTTCTGCATGAAGCGCGGCTGCTGGAGGCCCAGGGGGCGCGGGAACTCATTCTGGTGGCCCAGGACAGCACCCGGTACGGCGGGGATTTGAAAAACGGCGGCGGTCTGAAGGACCTTTTGAAGGTCCTGCTTCGCGCCACGGCCTTCCCCTGGATCCGCGTGATGTACCTTTATCCCGAAACGTTCCCCTGGGATGTGGTGGAGTTGATGCGGGAGCAGCCGAGAATCCTGCCCTACTTCGATCTGCCCTTCCAGCACGCCTCCGGACGATTGCTCAAGCGTATGCGTCGCGGGGGCGGAAGCGCCCATTTTCTGGAATTAATCCGCCGCATCCGCCGCCGTCTTCCCCGGGCGGTGTTTCGTTCCAGTTTCATCACGGGCTTTCCGGGAGAAACCGGGGCGGATGTGGACATCCTGAAACGGTTCCTGCGCGATGCCCGTCTGGATCACGCGGGGTTCTTCCGCTACAGTGATGAGCCGGAAAGCCTATCCCACGGCATGGAGGGGAGCGTTCCCCGTGTCGAGGCCGCGCGGCGTCTGCATCATCTGGCCGCCGTGCAGAAGGACATTTCGCGCCGCGCGCACCAGAAATGCCTCGGCCGCTTCGAGACCGTTCTGGTGGAGGAAACACTGAAAGGCCGTTTGAAAGGGCGGCCGGCGGGCATGGCGCCCGAGGTGGACGGCCACATGACCGTCACGGGCGCCCCGGAGGGATTGCGGCCGGGAGACCTCATCCGGGTCCGCATCACCCGGACCTACCCTTACACCCTGGTGGGAAGATGGCATGAAACTTTGTAGAGGCTGGATACACGGGGACCCGCCGCGCGGCGGGGCGGTCACCATCGGCAATTTCGACGGCATCCATCGCGGGCACGCCGAAATCCTGCGCAGGGTGGCCGCCGAGGCCAGGCGGGAGGGCATCCCCGCTCTGCTGCTGACCTTCGACCCCCATCCCGTCAAGATTCTCCATCCCGAGGCCGCCCCGGCCCTCATCGCCACCCGCGACCAGCGCGCGGAATGGATCGCCCCGTTCGGTTTGGATGCGGTGTGGGAAATCCCCTTCACGCCGGAACTGGCCGGTTGGGAGCCGGAGACCTTCATTCATGAGGTTCTCGCGACCCGGCTGGCCGTCCGGCACCTCACGCTGGGGGCCGGATTCAGGTTCGGCCACCGCAAAAGGGGCGACATCGCCCTGCTGGAACGGGAAGGCCGCCGGTGGGGCTATCACGTGGAGGTGGTGCCCCCCTTCCAGTACAACGGCGAGCCGATCTCCTCGTCGCGCATCCGCTCGGCCGTGCGCGCCGGGGACATGGAGGCCGCCGCCGCGATGCTCGGACGCCCCTTTGAGCTTTCGGGGGTGGTGGTGCACGGCGCGCGGCGCGGCGCCCGTTTGGGCTTTCCCACCGTCAACCTCCACCCCGACAATGAACTTTCCCCCGCCGACGGCATCTACGCCGCCCAGGTCCGCCTGACCGAAGGTGGCTGGTGTCCCGCCGCCGCCAGCATCGGCTTCAATCCCACCTTCGGCGGCGGTACGCGGACCCTCGAGGCCTTCATCCTGGATTTCGACGGGGACGCCTACGGGGCGCGGTTGCGCCTGCGTCTTTGCCGCAAACTCCGGGACCAGGCGGCCTTCCCCTCGCCGGAGGCTCTCCGCGCCGCCATCGCGGCGGATGTGGAGGCCGTGCGCGCCTTCTTCGCCGACACCTTTCCGGGGGAATCCGACGCCGCCCCTTGACTTTGTGAAAGATTTCTCTTAATCTATTGGAGTGCGAAGTGAATGAATTTTCCCGGGGCCGGCTGCTTCGCGCATCCACCGGCACCCGATCAGGGGGGGATTCCCATGTCGAAACGTGCCTTGACCACAGACCGAAAAATGGCGGAAACCCTGGAACGGATCTCCCGCGTCTTCCACGTCCTGCTCTGGGACACCGCGAAACAGATCGCCCTGTCGCCGCTGCAGATCCAGATCCTCCTGTATGTCCGCGACAATCCCGAGAGCAAGGGCGGGGTGGGGCGTCTCGCGGCCGAATTCGGTCTCACCCAGGCCACCATCAGTGACGCGGTCAATACGCTCATCGCCAAGGGAGTTCTGGAACGGCGCGCGGGGGCGGAGGATCGCCGTCTGAAACTGCTCAAGCTGACGGCGCGGGGACGCCGCAAGACCGAGCGCGCCGCCGAGTGGATGGAGCGCGCCGTGCGCCTGCTCCGCGTTTTTTCCGAAGGTGAAAAGGAGGAAACCCTGGCCTTCATGCTGCGGCTGGTCCGGCGCTTCCATGAGGACGGCCTGCCCACGAAGATGCATGTGTGCCCGGGATGCGCCAATTTCCACCTGGGGGAAAACCGCGGCAGGGACACCCAATACACCTGCGACCACTCCCGCAAAACCTTCAGGTTGACCCAGGCTAAATTCAATTGCCCCACCTGGCGCCCCCACACCGGTCACGCCCGCGATTTGGACAACTGACCCCGGCCGCGATGGATCCGGGGGGGTCCGGCCGGCCGCGGCGATTCCACGGGGATGCGCTATAATAAATTCATGAAAAGACCACGAACCAATCTGTTCCGACTCCTCCTTCTTCCGGCGGCCCTGCTGGCCCTCACCGCCTGCAACCACTCCAACGGCGATTCCATTGTGGGAAACTGGATGGTGACGTTTTCAGGCGCGTACACCGGCACCGCCGTCATGTCCATCAACTCCGACGGGGCCTTCGATTTCAACATCAATCTCACCCCGTCCGGGCGCGCCGCGACCTCCTACCGCGTTCAAGGCGTGGTCGGCACCTTCAGCGGGACCATCGTGGGGAAGATCTTCCTGAACCAGACGACGGAGGCGGGGCAGTTTTCCGGGATCATGCGCTCCTCCTCGGCCTGCGACGGCAGTTGGTCCATCGGCAGCGGCCCGGGATTCCCGCAGGGCCCCTGGACGGGGCAGAAGTGATCGGGCTTCCCTCCGACCGGCGCCCGCGGCGGGGAAGGCGGACCGTCTCCGCGTGAAACGGATCCGGATCCTCTTCTGCGGCGGCACCATTGTGATGAAGGAGGACGCCCGGGGGGCCCTGGCCGTCCCCACGCGGAAGGAGGCCGTGTCCATCCTGCGAAGCATCGAGCCGCGCCTCGGACGCATCGCGGATTACGACATCCGCGCCGTGGCGAACCTGGATTCCACCAACATGAACCCGCGCCATTGGGACCGGCTCCTGGAGGCCATCGCGCGGGACTACCCGCGGTATGACGGGTTCGTGCTCACCCACGGCACCGACACCATGGCCTACACGGCGGCCGCGCTCTCCATCGGCATCGAGCATCTGGGCAAGCCCGTGGTGCTGACGGGCAGCCAGATCCCCGGGCCGCGGATCGAGAGCGACGCGCGTTCCAACCTCGTCAACGCCTTCCGCCTGGCCGCCGACGACTGTTCCGGCGTGTTCGTGGTCTTCGATGAGCGCATCCTCCGGGGGGTGCGGGCCACCAAGGCCTCGGAGTCGCGCCTGGACGCCTTCACCAGCGTCAACAGCGACGACGCCGGGGAAATCCGCCTGAATCTTCGCCTGCGCCCCGAACTGCCGCACCGGCGCTCCGGCCCCATCTCCATCCGCCCCGGCTTCGATCCCCACATCTTCATCCACACGCTCACGCCCGGATGCGATCCCGACGACATGGTCTTTCTGTTGGACGACCGCAAGATCCACGGCATCATCCTCCAGGGCTACGGGACCGGGAACCTGCCCTTCAGCTTCGAACGGTTCTTCCGGAAGGCCCGCGAGCGGAAGGTGCCGGTGGTGGTCACGTCGCAGTGCCTGGAGGGACGGACGCTGATGCACTCCTACGAGGTGGGCCGCCGGGCGCTGGACCTGGGCGTCATCGAGGGCTTCGACCAGAGCCTGGAGGTGCTGGCGGTGAAACTGATGTGGGCGCTGGCGCATCATCCCTACGGGCGCATCCGGGGGGTCATCCAGAGGAATTTCTGCGGGGAACTGGACCGCCGCTACGCGGCGCGTCCGGAATCCGGAGCCTGAACCCGCGCCAATGCGCGCACCGTCCCCGGAATAAAGGACTTCCACCGGCCTTTAAGCTATAATAATCGGCTTTTTCATCCAAAGGAGTCTTCCATGTTGCGCATGTGCTTGCTATCGGTTCTCCTTTCATGTCTCGCCCTTCCCACCACCGCGGCGACCCCGCTGCCGCTGGGACTCGCCTCGCACGGAACCAGTCCAAACGCCGTCGGCGCGATGACGCTTCCCGCGCTGGATGTCGGACGGCTGATGGCCGAAGACGCCGTCGCCGGCCCCTCCGTGCCCCATCGCATCGGCTCGTCCCGCGAAGTGAATCTGGATCTCAGCACCGCTTCCCGGCACACCGCGCTCGCCGGCGGGGAACGCCTCTGGATTCTGGGAGTGCGCACCCCGGGGGCACTGTGGCAGAGTTTTGTTTTTTCGCTCTTCGAGCTTCCGACAGGTGTATCCCTCTATGTTTATTCTCCGGGAGGAGAGGAAGTCCTGGGGCCCTACACGTCCACCGACAATCGAAGCTTCCATACCCTGGCCACCCCCGTCCTTGCGGGGGACGAGGCCGTGATCGAAATGGATTTCGCGCCCGGCGCAGCGGACGCCAGCCCCCTCCGTTTGAGGACGGTCGTGGGCGGCTACCGACACTTCGCGAAAACCGAAAAGAGGGCCGGAAGCTGCGAGGTGGACATCAACTGCCCCGATGGAGCCGACTGGCAGAACGACAAACGCGGCGTGGCGCTGATCTATTTCGACGGCTGGGAGTGCTCGGGCACCCTGGTGAACAACGTGCGCAGGGATTGCAGGAATTATTTCCTGACCGCCCACCATTGCATTGACCGGGCCTCCTACGCCCAGGATACGGTGTTCTATTGGAATTACGAACTCACCGGCTGCGCCTCCGGTGACATCGCGGATCAAACGCAAACCGGCGCCACCCTTCGCGCCACCTACCAAGCATCCGATTTCTCGCTCATGGAGCTGGCCGCTCCGCCTGAAGCCGACGCCCACGTCTATTACGCCGGCTGGTCGGTTTCCACGGATCCGGCCCAGGGCGCCGTGGGCATCCACCACCCCGACGGCGACGTCAAGAAGATCAGCATCGAATACAACACCCTCATGTCGGATGGCGCGGATTTCTGGCGCGTCCCGAGCTGGGACGTGGGAGCCACGGAGCCCGGATCGTCCGGCAGCGGATTGTGGAACCCGGCTCATCAGATCGTCGGCCAGCTCTACGGGGGCGACAGCGCGTGCGGTGAACCCGAAAACCAGATGTGGGACGACTACGGAAAACTGTGCGTTTCCTGGTCCGGAGGGGGTTCCACGGCGACGCGTCTTAAGGACTGGCTGGATCCCGACGGCACGGGGGCCGCGACCTTCGACGGACAGGATGCCGCCTTCTGCAACGCGTCCCCCCACGTCCGGCCCGTGGAGCTCCCCTGATTCCTCCCTCTTCACGGCAGTCCCTGTCCGGCAGTTTGGCCGTCCGGCAGTCTGGCCGTCCCGCAGCGAAAGCGGGGACAGGCCATCCGCTCTCCTGCGCGTCGGACCCGAAGAGGGTACAAGATGGCCGCGCAGGATTTCGCCCCCGCTCAACCCTCCCTCCACCCCATTCCGAGCCAGTCCCCGTTTTCGCAGACCGGCGGTCCGGCTGTCCGGCCGACCGGCGGCACTTGACAGAAGCGCCGGCCTGGTTTAATCTTTCCATATGAGCAAATGTCCGTACGGTCCGGGGACGCGATGACCCGGAACGGAAAATCCAAAAGCGCCCCGACGGGAGGACCCGCCCCCATGCCCCACATGATTGACACCAAGAACATGGCCCTGTTCTGTGATTTTGAGAACATCGCCCTCGGCGTCCGCGACGCCAATTACGCGCAGTTCGACATCGGCAAGGTTCTGGAACGCCTTCTGACGAAGGGCAACATCGTGGTGAAGAAGGCCTACAGCGACTGGAGCCGCTACAAGGAATTCAAGGCGGCCATGCATGAAGCCGCCTTCGAGCTGATCGAAATCCCGCACGTGCGGCAATCGGGCAAAAACAGCGCCGACATCCGCATGGTTGTGGACGCCCTGGACCTCTGCTACACCAAGGAGCACGTGGACTCCTTCGTCATCATCAGCGGCGACTCCGATTTTTCCCCCCTGGTGAGCAAGTTGCGCGAGAACAACAAAACCGTCATCGGCGTGGGGGTGAAAAACTCCTCCTCCGACCTCCTGATCGCCAACTGCGACGAGTTCATCTACTACGACGACCTGGCGCGCAAGCAGAAACGCACGCGCACCCGCCCCAAGGCGGCGGCCCCCGCCAAACCCGCCACCGACGAAAACGGCGAGAAAGTCCAACACCCCCATTCAACCCCGACGGAGAAGAAGCAGGAGGCCTTCGACCTGGTGGTGGAGACCTACGAAGCCCTTTTGGAGGAACGCGGCGAGGGCGAGCTCATCTGGGCCAGCATGGTCAAACAGACTTTGAAGCGCCGCAAGCCGGGCTTCGCCGAATCATACTACGGCTTCAAATCCTTCGGACAAATGCTGGAGGAGACCGCCGCCGCGGGCCTGCTGGAAATTCAGAAAGACGAAAAATCCGGTTCCTACATTCTCAAGGGCGTGGTTCATCCGCGCTGAAGGATCTGCGATCCTTCAACGCAGTTCGGAGTTAGGAGTTCGGAGTTCGGAGACAGGCAAAGGAATATAGGGGTAGGGGCACAGCATGCTGTGCCCTTCATGTTTTATGGCAAATTTAGGGGTGGGCGGGTGGTTCGACCTTGTTCAAAGTTCAAGGTTCAAAGTTGAAAGGCCGGAAAGCCGGAAGGACAATCCGTTCGCAAAATTGTGAAAACAAATAGCCAATTATCTTCCGATTATTGCCTGACCATCACCTTTTGATTTTTCTGCACTCATTGTTCCCCATATAAAACCATCAACTGAGTCTAATATTCCTCTCCATAACACTGTACTTTCTGTTGGCAATGGGCATCCTGGATTCATAAAGATTTTTGCGTCCTTTAAATGAATAAAACCAATCTGGCTCGCTTCTCCTTTCTCTCGTATTTCCTTCATCTCCTTGCTTATTACAAAGAAACCCCCTTCCCCTTCTTCGCTCAATCTGCCTGCTTCTTTTCTCACCTTTTCCAACAATTCTCCTGCAAGCCGAAAATATTCAAAAACGCTAATCAAGTTGCCCGAAATCAGAACCCCCTTTACATTAAGCGTTATGCCCGCAGTCTCCCCAGTTACCTCGGCTGCTCGGATTAAGTCCTGGAGAAACCAATCGACGTTTAACAAGCTAACTTTCTCCTTTTCTTCACTCATTATCAAACTCCTTAATTTAGATTAAAATGCCGCACCGTCTGAATATGTCAATAGACAAGAAGGCCTATCATTCATAAATTTGAATATGTCATTCATTTCAATATCTTTAATGGCCAAAGCCCCTCTCTGATGAGTCGCTTTTCAATAACCTGCTGCGAAACACCGAAAATCCTTGCGATCCGGTCAGCAATATGTTCCTTCATGGCATCCCCAAATTTGTCCCATTGGCGAAAACCAGATCTTTCCGCCTTCACTATCCATTTATTGAATTCAGTTGTCAGCATCTCCAAAGGCACCAAAAGCCTTCCGGCAAATTCATGGGCATGAAATTCAAACCATTTATGCTGCTCTTCGGGTACCCTGTGCATGAATTCAACCCATTCTTCCACATCTTCAAAATGAAAATCACGGACCAGACCCGAATGCAAAATGTAGTGGCCGAATTCATGAGCAAGGGAGAATCTGATTCGATTCTGCATCCGATCATCCATGTATTCCCGTTCGTCTACAATAATTGTATTGAGGTCCCCCCTGAGCAGCATCCACATCACAGTCCATCTTGAGGGATTGAATCGGTTCCACTTTAATGTCATAGGCCCAAAGAAACTTTTCAACATCCACTGGCAACAACCTTGCGGGCCAGTGTTTTTATCGGATCGCATCCGCTTTTTGTTGGATGGCTTCCAATTTCAGAAATGGCGCGCGGAATTTCCTGGGGTCAGGCTTCATTTGTCTCCCTTCCGTATCTTTTCGGCGATCTTTCGCAGTTCATCCTTGGTCGGCTTTTGTTCCCGAAGATTCCGGAAGAAAGTGGGAAGGACTTTGACCAATTCTGGATCTTCCATGATGTCTGCAGGCATCATCCCTTTGTCCATGGCGGCGAGATCAAATAGTGTATACCAGTCATCAGAGCCTTCCTGCAGGCCCAAGGCAATGGCGTACCTTTCCAAGATCTCCCGACTTTTTGGGGGCGGCATCAATCCGCGCTCCATTCGGCTGATGTTGGCGGCATCAGCGACCGCCTTTTTGCAAAACTCACGCAGTGTCAAATGGCTTCGCTGTCTCAATTCCTCAAAAAACGCGCCGAAGCTCTTTCTCTTTGTCGGTTTCATGGCGGGTCTCCTTCTTGTTGCGTTGTACAATATATACAACAATTATTTTGTTTTGTCAATTCCAGAAGCAAACCGGGGCTAGGCCTAATGCCCTCGCACCCCGCTTGCCAATCCCCGATAGCCAGTTCGGACATTTGACAGGCGTGGCCGCCTGTCCCACGCGGAATAAGGACAGGAGTTTACACAGCCGGGGGCGGCTACAAATGCTTGCGTAGCAAAGCTCTACTCCCGCATTTTGCAGTCCGGCAGCGCGGCGGTCCGGCTTCTACGGATTGCGGATCGCGAGGTGAAGGGGGCAGGCGGCAGCGATCCGGCGGCGGACAGATTGGGCCGAGTGCAATGAAGACGAGCCCCGAGGCGCGCAGCGTACTCCCTGTACGTGAGCACCCGAGGGGCGAAGTCTGAAGCAGCAATCGGTCCGGGGCTTCCGCCGCAATGTACAAGAGGGGGGGGACAGCATCAACTGAAGATGTGATTTAAGCCCCGCGGTTGGAGGCCCGAAGGGCAGGCTTCAGGAGATGCGCAGACATGAAAGACGCATCCATTACTGATGTTTCTGTCTTTCATGGATGCGCAGATCCGGAAGCCAAGAGCGCCGATAGGCGCTCCTCCAACCGCCGATGTTCAGCTTAAGGAATTTACACAGCCGGGGGCGGCTGTGGCACATTACAACTTATTCGACGGGGATGATCTCGATTTCAGAAGTGATGGGGCAGACCTTGGAGAGCATGGCGCCGACGGAGCAGTAGGACTCCTCGGAAAGCTTCACGGCCCGCTCCACGGAGGCGGCGTCAATGGCTTTGCCTTCAACCCGGTAGTGAAGCCGGATCTTCGTAAAGACCTTGGGATGTTCCGCGGCCCTGTCGGCGTCGGCCTCCACGGTGAGATGGCGGACGTCCTGCTTCATTTTCTTCAGCATGGAGATGACATCCATCCCCGTGCATCCGCACAGCGCCATAAGCACCAGTTCCATGGGGGTGGGGGCGGTGTCGGTGGATTCGGGCGTGTCCATGACCACGGCATGCCCCGTATGGGAGACGCCCACAAACTGAAAATTCTGGATCCATTTCACGTTCACATTCATGGGCTTATCTTATCACGCCATTTCGCGGCAAGGGGACAGTCCTGCCGCCCTCCCACCCCACCCCGACATAAGTCGGGACGTCCCCCTGCTCCCACCCCACCGGACAGTCCCCTTTCACCCCTCACACCGGATCTATGGGAAGTTCCGGCACGCTCCGACGATCCCGCCGGCGCACGAGGTAGGCGCGCACCAAAATAAAGGAAACGAGGCCCGTGCCGACCATGTACACGGAACATCCGGCCATCAGCGGAACAAAAACCGAAGGGGAAAACACGGTCTTGAAGGAGAACGGCGGCATGGCCCGCCCCAGAAGACGGCTCCCCAAAACATACGCCGAGCTGTAAACAAACGGAACCGTCCAGAAATTGTTGATCAACGTCCCCAGCACCACCTCCACCTTGTTCAGGCGGAAGAGGAAGGCCGCGAACAGGGCGATGAAAATCTGAAATCCCAGCAGGGGGGAAAAGGATATCGCCACACCCACGGCGAAGGAAAGCGCCGAGCGCGTGGGGGAGCGGCTCTCATTCAGCAGTTTACGCAGGGTGTCTGAAATGGTCATAGCCGGTGGTCCTCAACGGGGAGGCCGTCCCCTTCCAATGCAACACGCATTCCGTTCCCGGCGTCATGCGCCCAATAACGGGCCATGGCAGTTCCTCCGACGATGTGAACAATAGCTGGAACTCTTCGCCGGAAGCCAGCAGAAGATCCAAACGCTCCCGCTCATCCGCGATGGCCGCCACGACCTCGGGCGCAGCGGGGAGGCGTTCCCCCTCCACCTCGGCCCCGACGCCGCTCGCGTCGCACAGACGCGTCAGATCGGTGGAAAGGCCGTCACTGATGTCCATGCAGGCGGTCACTTTTCCCGACAACAGCAGGTCGCGGCCCAACGGATAGGGCATTTGCGGTGAGAAGAAATACGCCAGGCTGTCCGGCGCATCCGGCAAACCGGGTTCCCCGCCGGCGGGCGGAACGGCACGTCCCCGTACGGACTTCCATCCCTGTGCCACGCGCGCCACCGCGAGACCCATCCTCCCCAGCGGACCGGACACATGGATGAAATCGCCCGGCCGGGCTCCCACGCGCGTCAGAGGCGCCTTCCCCTGCGAAAGAACGCCGGTAACGGTGAGGGACAGCATCCCCTTCGGCGACGCCACGGTATCCCCCCCCATCAGGCGCAGCCCGAATTCGACGCACGTCTCCAGCAGCGCATCCAGATATTTGGGAAGGTGCCGGGACTTGCGCGGCGGCAGTCCCAGCGCGACGAACAGATCGCGTCCCGTGCCGCCCATGGCGTTGATATCGGAGAGGGCCGCGATCACGCACCGCCGTGCGACTTGCGCGGGGGAAGCCCAGGAGGGAAAGTGGATCCCCTCGACGAACGCGTCCGTTGTGACCAGAAGCCGGCCGTCCGGAACCGCCAGAAGGGCGGCGTCGTCCCCGATGCCGAGTTCGCCCCGGGCGCAAGACCCGGCGCGGGCCGCGAGCAGATTCAGGAATTCCTGCTCGGTCATGTTGCCCGCAGCCATCCGCATTTGGGTAGGGGCACGGCATGCCGTGCCCCTACGAAGGGCGTGTGCCGGGTCATTTCTTTAAGGCTATGTTCAACGCCTCTTCCACGCGCTCCACAAAATGGAATTTAAGGCCGTGCTGGACTTTTTTGGGGATTTCCACAAGGTCCTTCTGGTTCATCTTGGGGAGGATGATGTCCTTGATGTGCGCGGCCTTGGCGGCGATCACTTTTTCCTTCACGCCGCCGATGGGAAGGACCTCGCCCCGGAGGGTGATTTCGCCCGTCATGGCCACATCGCGCCGCACGGCCCTTCCCGAAAGCGCCGAGACGATGGAGCAGGCCATGGTGATGCCGGCGCTGGGACCGTCCTTGGGAATGGCCCCCTCGGGGACATGGACATGGATGTCCTGTTCGCTGAAGACCTTCAACGGAATGCCGAAATCATCGTGCCGGGCCTTCAGGTAGGAGAGGGCCGCCATGGCCGATTCCTTCATCACGTCGCCCAGGGAGCCGGTGAGCTGGATTTTCCCGTTGCCCCGCATGGTAAGGGCCTCGATGAAGAGGACGTCTCCGCCGTACGGCGTCCAGGCCAGCCCTGTGGATACGCCCACCTGATCCTTTTTCAAGAGGATTTCGGGGAGGAATTTCGGCGGGCCGAGAAAGCGTTCCACCGCGGCGGGGCTGATGACCCGCCGTTGCCCGCCCTTCCCATCCGCCACCTCCACCGCCACTTTCCGGCAGACGGCCCCGATGGTGCGCTCGAAATTCCTGAGGCCCACCTCCCGCGTGTACCCGCTGATGATGGCGCGCAGGGAGGCGTCGGTGAACCGGATGTGCTTCGGCGTGATGCCGTTTTCCCTCAACTGTTTGGGGATGAGGTGCTGCTCGGCGATGTGGAGCTTTTCCTCCTCGATGTAGCCTGAAAGCGGGATCACCTCCATCCGGTCCAGAAAGGCCGGCTGAATCGTGTCGAGGATGTTGGCCGTGGCGATGAAGAGTGTCTGGGAGAGATCGTACGGCACGCCCAGGTAATGGTCGCGGAAGGAAAAATTCTGTTCGGGGTCCAGCACTTCCAAAAGCGCCGACGAGGGATCGCCCCGGAAGTCGGCTCCGATCTTGTCAATTTCGTCCAGCATGAAAACGGGGTTTGAGGAACCGGCCTGCTGGATGCCCTGGATGATGCGTCCCGGCAGGGCCCCGATGTAGGTTCGCCGGTGGCCGCGGATTTCGGCCTCGTCGCGCACGCCGCCGAGGGAGATGCGCACGAACTTGCGGTCCAGG
>Ga0182019_10000447_pt1 | contig 20491 bp, 20 predicted proteins | sample 812E2MmetaG_FD_120483 | JGI IMG/M metagenome (GOLD analysis project Ga0182019, IMG submission 120483) | Permafrost microbial communities from Stordalen Mire, Sweden - 812E2M metaG | ecosystem: Environmental > Terrestrial > Soil > Wetlands > Permafrost | place: Sweden: Stordalen | collected...
GACGGGGCATTATCCGCTCCCCAACAGCCTGTACACGTGGGAGATCCACATGCCCAAGGGGGTTCAGGAAATCACCGGTCAGGCGGAAGCAAGGCGTGCTGTGAGAGAACAGCTCTCGTACGGGGCCGACTGGATCAAGGTGTATGCCGACAGGGGGTATTACCGCTCGGCGGACGGAGCGTTTCACAGCATCCCGAATTTCACCGAAGAGGAGCTGAGGGCGATCGGGGACGAAACGCGCGTCTCGCGGAAGAGATTCGCCGCCCATGCCGTCACGCGCGACGGCATACTCCCCGCCATCAACGCCGGGGCCTCTTCCATCGAGCACGGGTTTGCGATGGACGACGAATGCATCGCGCTCATGGTGAAGAAAGGCGTTTACTGGTGCCCCACGATTTATGTGAACATCTACGTTGCCGAAGGACGTGCCGCGGCCGGCAATCCCGCCAACAAGGCCCTTCTCGAAGTCCAGCCTCTTGTCTTCGGAAAGGCGCTCCATGCGGGGGTCAAAATAGCGTTCGGTACTGACGTGGGCGGATTTCCCTGGACGGAAAACGAGGCGAAAGAGTTCTCGTATATGGTAAAGTGGGGGATGACCCCGATGGAGGCGATCCATTCGGCCACTGTCGTTGCCGCAGAGCTTCTGGACATGAAAGGAAAGATCGGGGAGATCACTCCCGGCGCATTTGCGGACGTCATCGCCGTCGACGGGGATCCGCTCCAGCATATCGAGGTCCTGGAGCACGTGAAGTTTGTCATGAAGGATGGGAAGGTTTACAGAAACGAACTGAGTGTCGGTCCCCGTTGAGTAAATAACAGATGAATACTGGAGCGAACCGCCAAGAATGACAGTGACGCAGACCCGTGCCATCCTCTCTCTGTTCCTTTTTATTCACATGGTCCCGATGATTGCCGGCGCCCGGCCGCATCAGACGCCGTTGCGCATTGAGTACACGCTCTCTATGCCCCGCCCCTCGAGCCACATCTTCCACGTGACTCTACAGTACTCATGCCTCCCCCCGGGGAGGAAGACACTCGATGTCATGCTCCCTGTCTGGCGTCCCGGGCGATACATGGTCCTCGACTTTGCCGGCGGGGTGGTCCGTTTCGATGCGCGCACGGAGGAGGGGAGTCCCCTGCGCTGGTCAAAAACCGATAAATCGACGTGGCGCATAGAGCTGGCCGGGGCCGCCGCCGTCAGCATCCGATACGAGGTCTTCGCCGACGAATTCGAACAGCGCACGAGAGGGCTCGATGACGGGCATGCCTTCGTGAACGGTGCGGCCGTATTCATGTACGCTCCGGAATACCGCTCCCACCCCGTCACGCTTGCCGTGATTCCGCCCCCGGCGTGGCATGTGACGACCGGGCTCGATTCGACCTCCCCCAACCACTTTCATGCTCCGGAATACGATACGTTCGTGGATTGTCCGCTTGAGATCGGGATGCAGAAAGACTTCGCGTTTGAGACGGAGGGTGTGCCCCATGTCCTGAGCATATACGGAGCGGGTGACTGGGAGCCCGATACGCTCGTGAGGGATATCGGAAAGATCGTCCGGGTGAACCGCGAGTTCTGGGGCCGCCTGCCGTACAGCCGCTACGTCTTCCTCCTCCACTGCGTCGCGGAAGGAGGGGGTGGGACCGAGCACATGAACTCGACAATCATGGGGTGTCAGCCTTTTGTGTTCCGGAATCCGGACACGTACCGCGGGTTCCTCGGGCTCGTCTCACATGAATATTTCCACACGTGGAACGTGAAGCAGATACGGCCGGCGGCTCTCGTCCATCCCGACTACCAGAAGGAGAACTATACCGAAGAGCTCTGGATGGCGGAAGGGACGACCTCTTACTACGGTGGCGTTCTGCTTGTCAGGGCGGGACTCTCGACGCGCGAGAAATTCCTTGATGGCGTCGCGCACGGGGTCTATGACGACAGGCTCCGCCCGGGGAACAGCGTGCAGTCGCTCGCGGAGTCGGGTTTCGACGCCTGGATCAAATACTGGCGCGGGAATCGCGATGCATTCAACGAGGAATCTGATTACTACGAAAAAGGAGCCGCCGCAAGCCTTGTGCTCGACCTGGAGATCCGTCACGCCACGGGGAACGCCCGTTCGTTTGACGACGTGATGCGCGGGCTCTTCAGGCGTTTTCCACGAAGCGGCTCCGGCTACACAAACGCCGATGTAAGGCGGATTACGGGCGAAATCGGCGGTGAACCGATGAAGGCTGTGTTCGATTCGCTTGTGAACGCTACCGCACGGATCGACTGGGAGAGAGTCCTCTCCTACGCCGGACTGGATCTTCTCCCGTCGGAGGCGCCGCAGGGAGTCTGGACCGGCATGGATTTGTCCGACTACGGCGGGAAGACGCACATCACCCGTGTCATTGCCGGCTCACCCGCATTCTCGGCGGGTCTCGATGCCGGGGACGAGGTCGTGGCGCTTGAGGGACGGAGGATCAACGCGGCGTCGCTTGCACAACGGCTGAAGGACTACAGCCCCGGTGACACACTTCGTCTCACGGTCTTCCGCAGCGATATTCTACGGGAATTCGTTCTGAATCTCTCCGGGCCCGCCGTGACGCCGTATCGCATCAAAGAGTCCGGCGACATGACCCCCGCGCAGAAGTCGTTGCTCGACTCCTGGCTCCCCGCCGGGGGATCATGAACCGCAGCCGGTGATTCACCAGCAAATTCACCGGCCGGTGCACTGACCAATTCACCGGATTGATCGGCGAATAAGAGGCAAGGCGCGATGGCCCGCCCCATTGATGGTTATCTCCCGGCAGCATTGATTGGATTCTCCTTCCTCTCGACGGCCTGTATTCACTCCGCAAAATCTGTTCCCCTCACCCCGGAGACTGCGGCGTCGCTCGGGATAAGCCGTATCATAATGAAGCCGTACCGGTATAACGACGTCGCAAAGGCGATACGGGACATCATCGATCGATAATCGGAGTTCATTCAGGCCGATCCTAACAAATCCATGTCATTATATAGATTCCTTTCCGTAGTCGTCCTCGATCGACTCAACGCGGGTGGGAACTGCGTCCGTCGTGATTCCGATTACTTCCTGCATCGCCTTTTTTGCCCGATCGACAATCGCGAGGAGCCCTTCAGAGGTCAATGAAGTAGTCATCGTAAAATCCAGATCCTCGGAGAACCGGTAATCACCGAAGTGACATTTCTGTAGCGATGTCCCTCCCTTGAATGTCCACGATTCAATGGCTTCCCATTGTCGTCCCAGAAAGTGCAGGAACCATCCGAGCACGTAGTCGTGGTCGACTACCGTGGGCGCCACCCCGAGAGAACCTGCAACACGTTGAATTTCTGCCAGAGGGATCATTCAATCTCTGCATTGATTCGAATGCGCCAGCGCGTGGATATCCTGCCCGTTGATCGGCCACCTGGCTGTAACAGAACGACTCCTGCGCTGAGATTTGATTGACAGCCCTGGAGGACTCGACGCGCTTCATCTGGAAGGTCCTTTACCAGGTTTTCGAAGAGGAACCCGAGTCGTTTGACGGCAGATCGGTTCGGAAAGCGTCGAATATGGTCGCCGAATCTCGACCAGGAGATTTCACTGGCTGCCGATTTGACCGACTTGGCCAGCTCATCAATGGTTCCCGCTCTCTCTACATGGTCGGCACAGTCGATGAGTGTTTTTTCCTTGTCGGAGATGACAACGGGCTTTCCCTTGAACCACTCTTTGATGTGTCCGTAGAATTTAGCCTCTGGAACCGTAACGAATTGATATTGAACCCCAAGGACAATCCGCCCGGTTGCTTTCTTCCGGCTTGTTGTTTGCACGTAGACGATCCGCGGGATTTGTTCGGTCCAGTTCCAATGCCTGATTGCTGTCCAGTAGGCGATGACTGCCGGCTGTACGAGTGCCGAAGCAACCAGATAAGGTTCTTCAGACCATGTTCGCTCTCTCCCCGCTTCAAGCGGAATAACCAGGTACTTCCCTCTCTCCAGTCGCGCGAGCCACCCCCGCCTTTCTAGCTGATATAGTTTCTTAGATGCCATGGCCCTCGATTTCCAAAAGCGGACAGCCCTTCCGCTATCGAATAGACCACCTCCTTCAGCCATTATTGAGAGAAACTCAGCCTCACGTGGCCCTAATTGTGTTATAGTTTTTATCACCATAATACCATCGTAAAGGTCATTTAGGTGTAAAAAGATATAACATCAGTTCGAGAATATCAAGTGATCGTTCGAAATGAAGGGAAAACCAGGCTTTTCAGGCGGGCTTCCGGCTTACAGAGGACTGACAATAGCGCCGATTAATTCGGTTGCAGGTTCCTAGCAGATCCTCGGAAGCTGCTCTCCCGAGAGCATATCGACGACACGCGTGCCGCCTATCCGGCTCTTCATCACGGCGATTCCCGGGTGATCGTCAACGACTTCTCCGATTATTGCGGCGTGTTTTCCCAGCGGATGCGACCGCATCTCGTTCAGGACCTTTTCCGCAGACCCCGGTGCGACAAATACGAGCAGCTTCCCTTCATTGGCGACGTAGAGTGGGTCGAGACCGAGGATCTCGCACGCCCCCCTGACCTCTTCGCCGATCGGAATCGCCTCTTCATTGAGGAGTATTCCCTTGCGGGATGACTCGGCGATCTCGTTGACTGCGCTTGCCACACCTCCCCGTGTGGGGTCCCTGAGGACGTGGACGTCTTTTCCGGCATTTAGTATGCGTTCGACGATGCCGTTCAACGGTGCGGTATCGCTTCTGATCTCAGATTCAAACTCCAGCCCTTCCCGGACGGACATGATTGCAATGCCGTGTACGGCGATCGGCCCATTCACGATGATCCTGTCGCCTGCCCTGGCGTTCCTTGGATCGATTTCCGCCGCCGGATTGACAAGTCCGATCCCCGACGTATTGATGAATATCCCGTCTCCTTTTCCCCTGTCGACGACTTTGGTATCCCCTGTGACAAGCCTTACGCCGGCCTTGTCTGCCGCGGACTTCATCGAGACGACGATCTTCCAGAGATCGTCCATCGGAAGGCCTTCTTCGATGATGAACGCGGATGAAAGGTACAGCGGTTTCGCACCGCACATGGCAAGGTCATTGACGGTGCCGTTGACAGCCAGCTCGCCGATATCACCGCCCGGGAAGAATATCGGCTTGATGACGTACGAGTCGGTGGAGAACGCGAACTTCCCGGTTCCCCCCGGGAAGATGGCCCCGTCGTGAAGCAATCCGAGCATCTCATCGTCGAACCGGGGGGCGAACATATTCTTGATGAGCTGATGCGTCAGCTTCCCCCCGCCGCCGTGCGCGAGGAGAACCTGTTTGTATTCCGAAAGGGGGATGGGACAGGCGGGCCCGGCCGACAGGTCGACGATCTGTTTCACGTCTGAGGTCCTCCCTTGTATTCACCGTAGTGATAATATGCCGCGCATGCCCCTTCCGAAGATACCATCGGCGCCCCGAGGGGGTGCTCGGGCGTGCAGAGCGTGCCGAACGCAGTGCACTGGTTCGGCTTCTTGAGTCCCTGGAGGATCTCCCCGGCAATGCACAGGGGGGATTCCTGCGTCCTGATCTCTCCGACGTCGAATATCTTTCCTGCGTCAAACGCCGCATACTCCTCGCTGAGCTCGAACCCGCTCCCGGGAATTACACCGATCCCCCTCCATGCCCTGTCCGAAACGCGGAACACCTCCCGGAGGAGGTTCTGTGCGGGAACATTTCCTTCCCTGCGGACGGCGCGGCTGTACTGGTTTTCCACCTCGTACCGGCCTTCTTCGAGCTGCCTGACGGTCATGTATATCCCCTGGAGCACGTCAAGGGGCTCGAACCCCGTCACGACGAGAGGGACGCGGTATTTCGCGGCGAGCGGTATGTATTCCTCGTAACCCATAACCGTGCACACGTGCCCCGCCGCAAGAAATCCCTGCACCCTGTTGGTAGGGGATGAGAGTATGGCGCTTATGGCGGGGGGAACAAGGACGTGCGAGCAGAGGAGAGAGAAATTTCCGATCCCCCGCTTTTTTGCCTGGTAGACCGCCATCGCGTTTGCCGGGGCGGTGGTCTCAAACCCGACTCCGAAGAACACGACTTTCTTCTCAGGGTTCTCGCGGGCGATCTTCAGTGCATCCAGAGGGGAATAGACCATCCTGACCTTTCCCCCTTCCGCCTTGACGGTGAGGAGGTCCTTCGATGAGCCCGGGACGCGGAGCATGTCGCCGAATGACGTGAATATCACGTCGTTCCGGGATGCGATCGCAATAGCCCTGTCAATGAGCTCGAGCGGAGTGACGCAAACAGGGCATCCCGGTCCGTGCACAAGCGTGAGTCCGGGGGGGAGGAGGGACTCGATCCCGTATTTGACGATCGTGTGCGTCTGGCCCCCGCAGATCTCCATGACGGTCCAGGGCCGGGTCGTAATCCGGCGTATCATCTCCGCCGATTTTGTCGCGGCCTCATTTTCCCTGTACTCGTCGATGTATTTCATGTCCCTGCAGCCTCTTCATCGTTTGCGTCCTCAATCTCCTTGAAAAGCTTGAGCGTCTCCAGGGCTTCCTGTTCGTCCACCGTACTGAGAGCGAACCCGACGTGGACGATGACGTAGTCGCCGACGCGGACTTCCGGCAGCCACTCAAGACAGACCTTCTTCTGAACTCCGCCGAAGCTCACGTTTCCCATCACGGGAGACTCGTCCCGCTCGATGCTGATGACTTTCCCCGGGATTGCCAGGCACATTGTCCTACCCTCCTTGCGTTTCGTTCACCATTCGTTTCGCGGCCGCCGCGATCTGTCCGAGCGCGATCCCCCCGTCGTTTGGGGGCACCCGCTGGTGCCAGTACGGCCGGAACCCTTCTTCCAGCAATCGCTCCACAAGCCGTTCCGTTAGGTAGCGGTTCTGGAAGCATCCCCCGCTGAGGACCACGCGTTCTTCACCGGCTTTACGGGCGACGCTCACCGCTGCCTCGATAAGCCCGTTGTGAAATTTCGCGGCGATCGCGGAGGGGCCTGTGCCGTTCTCGACGTCCTTCAGGAGAGCCCGTACCATCGGGGACCAATCGACAATCCAGCGAGGCTGAGCCTCATCCAGTCCCGCCGCTCTTCGGCGGGAACGAGCTTCATCAGTTCCCGCCTGTTCTTGGCGGGATTCAGCTTCATCGAATCCCGCCTTCCTTTGGCGGGATTGAGCCTCATCCAATCCCCCCCTCTTCTGGCGGGAAATGTCCTTCTCCTTCACCGGCTGGACCGACTCCGTAACGTCGAACGGATATGTTCCCGCGCGGTCTTCCCCGAGCGCAAACTCCACAGCCATTGCCGCCTGTCCCTCAAACGAACTCACCTGGTTCAGTCCCGCAAGAGATGCGACGGCGTCAAAGAGCCTCCCCGCGCTCGACGTGAACGGGGAGTTGATCCCCTTCACGAGCATGTCGCGCAGGACTCCCCGTTCGACTCTTGAGAACGACGCGAATGGGGCAAGCTCCATCCGGTTGAATATCTCCCCGCCGTAGAGCTCGAAAAGAAGCCCGATTGCCTGCCGGCGAGGCTCCTGTATGGCCTTCTCTCCTCCGGGGAGCCGGAACTGCTTCAGCGCGCCGACACGCTTGAACGTCCCCCCATCTGTAACAAAGAATTCCCCTCCCCAGATCGTTCCGTCCGTCCCGTATCCGGTCCCGTCCCACGAAATACCGAATACGGTACCCTTAAGGCCGTTTTCAGCCATGCAGGATGCGATGTGTGCCTGGTGATGCTGGATGGAGACGTGGGGAATCCCGGAGGTCTTTGCAAACTTGCCCGCAAATACGGTCGAAAGATAGTCCGGATGAATGTCAGATACAACACGCTCAGGCGTCACGTCGAACATGGAGAGCATGTCCTTCACCCCCCGCTTGAAGGCTTCAAGCGAATCACTCGTTCCGAGGTCGCCGATATGCTGGCTGATGAACACGTTGTCCCCCCTTGATACCGCAACGGCATTTTTCAAATGCGCGCCCACCGCGAGCATCTGCGGCGCCCGGAATCCCGGGCTGATGGGGAGAGGGGAGAACCCGCGCGCGCGTCTCGTGACGAGCTCACGGCCGAGCATAATGCGGACGATCGAATCGTCTGCATGCCGGAGTATGGGCCTGTTGTGGACAAGGAACGCGTCTGCTACGCCGCCGAGTCGCCGCAGTGCGTCGTGTTCATCGATGCAGATCGGCTCGTCGGTGAGGTTTCCCGATGTGGCGACGACCGGAAATCCGAGCTCCCGCATGAGTATATGATGAAGGGGGGAGGAGGGGAGCATTATTCCAAGCGAGGGATTCCCGGGGGCGACCGGAGATCCTGCACCCGCCGCCCCGTCCGCGCCGATGATTTTTCTAAGAATCACGATCGGGGCTTCGGGTGATTCGAGCGCGCGCTCTTCAAGCGGAGATACGTCGCACAGCCGCCGAACCGAGGCGATGTCAGGCGCCATGAGCGCAAAGGGCTTCTCCTCCCTCTGCTTTCGAGTCCGGAGACGGTTCACTGCGTCGTTATCAGCCGCGCCAACGATGAGCTGGAAACCGCCGATCCCTTTCAGGGCGACGATTTGTCCTTCCCGGATCAAGCTCGCCGCACCGTCGATTGCGTTATGATCGTGCGCAAGCGGATTTCCCTCCCGGTCCCACAATGTGGCCCGCGGTCCGCAGACCGGACAGGCGATCGGCTGTGCGTGGAACCGGCGGTCGGCCGGGTCTTCGTATTCGCGCAGGCACGCCGGGCACATCCGGAATCCCCTCATCGATGTGTTCGGCCTGTCGTAGGGAAGAGCGTCGATTATCGTGAACCGCGGTCCGCAGTTTGTGCAGTTCGTAAAAGGATACCGGTAGCGGCGGTTCTTCGGGTCGGCGATCTCGGCGAGGCAGTCGGGGCAGGGGGCGATGTCGGGAAGGACCAGGGCGCCCGTCTCTCCCGAATTCGTGCTCTTGAGTATCTCGAACGACGTAAAGCCGGAGGGGTCGAGAAACGTGCACTCCATGCTCTGTATCGAAGCGAGGGGGGGTTTTTCGGCGCCGAGGCGGAGCAGCAACGCGTCGAGCGGCGTCCTGTCACCTTCCGCTTCGATGAACACCCCCGCGGGAGAATTGAGCACCCATCCGGTCAGTTGCAGTTCGGTCGCAAGCCGGTAGACGAAGGGGCGGAAGCCGACCCCCTGTACCGCGCCGCGGATCGCTATATGGACGCGGGATTTCACGGCGTAAAGTAGTAAGAAACCGGATATAATCCTTGCTCTTCAGTCGTCGGCGGGCGACGGGGCGAGGTACAGGAGGATCTCGGGGGTGGTCTCGCCGGTGAGGAGTTCTCGAATGAGCTGAACCGAGCAGTCGACGAGCCGCAGTGTTGCGGCGCTCATCGATTCGCCGAATCCGCAGTCGAACGCGGGAATTTCTACAAGCAACGCCTCACCGGGGGGATTCCCGTAGAGGGAGGAACAGATCCCGAGGACCGCTTCCGGGGATAGGGAATGCCCATCCCCTTTCTGGATCGTGCCTGCAGGAGCCAGGCGTGTCACGCACACGTTCTTCGTCCGGACGCTTGCGTCGACGAATATCGCCCTGTCGCATCCGGCCACGCTCTCGGCCATCTCGGGAGAAAGCCCGGCGGCCGTCACGACGTCCGTTTCCGGGAATTCCAGGGCCAGCCGCTCCGCGGCCGTCACCCCGGCCCCGTCATCGCGCCGGAGCGTGTTCCCGTATCCGATGACGACCGTCTTTGTCACCGTATCCTCTCGCTGACGACCTTCCCTTCGACGTCGATGACCTGGACGTGGAGCGGCATCTGCCCCATTGCGTGCGTTGAACATGAGAGGCACGGGTCGAAACATCGGATCCCCGCCTCAATCCGGTTCAGTATCCCTTCGGTGATCTTGTTCCCGTCGATGTACTGGATTGCAAGCTGGTGGACGGTCCGGTTCATCGCAAGGTTGTTCTGCGCCGTTGCAATGATGAGGTTCACCTTCTGGAGGACGCCGTTCTCATCGACCTCATACTTGTGAAAGAGCGTTCCGCGGGGAGCTTCGCTTGCGCCGATCCCCATCCGCCTGTTGATCATCGCCCGCGCCCTGATGTCCGCGCCGAGCATCGCCGGGTCGTTCAGAAGCATCTCGGCTTTCTCGACCGCGAAGAGAAGCTCGATGAGCCGCGCGAAGTGGTAGTAGAAGGAGTTGTTCACCGCGCCTGCGTCGCCCGCCAGGGCCTTGAATACCCGCCGCTCCTGCTCCGCGAGCGGGGTGTCGATGTAGTCGCATATGTTGACGCGCGCGAGCGGCCCCACGCGGTACATCCCTTTCTGGTATCCGAGCGGCTTGTAGTAGGGGAATTTCAGGTACGACCAGCTCTCGGAGGCCTCGCCGAAGTAGTCGGCGTACTTGTGGATGTCGATCTTGTCCGCGATGATGTTCCCGCTCCCGTCCATGACTCGGAGCGCTCCGTCGTAATATTCAAGGGCGCCGTCGGGCGCCACGAGCCCGACGAACATGGAGCGGAAGTTGCCGAAATTGGGGATGTCCGCGGCGAACTTTTCGTGAATCGAGCGGAGTGTCTTAAGCGCTATCTGCGCGGTTTCCTTCGCTTCGGGTATCCAGCCGAGGAGATGGTCCCTCTTGGCGGAATCAAACGGCTCCCGGACCCCTCCGGCCACCGCCCACGGGGTGTGTATGCGGCGGCTCCCGAGGACTTCGATGATCTCCTGCCCGAATTTTCTGAGGCGGATCCCCCGTCTGGCGAAGTCCTTGTCTTTCGCAACAAGTCCGAATATGTTCCTTGTCGCGGGATCGGAATCGAACCCGAGGAGGAAATCCGGTGAAGAGAGATGGAAGAAACTGAGCGCGTGGGACTGGATCCACTGTGCGAGCGTGATAAGACGGCGCAGTTTCTCCGCCGTCTCAGGGATCGCGACCGCAAGGATGTCGTCCCCCGCCTTTGCGGAGGTAATGAGATGGCTCGTCGGGCAGATCCCGCAGATGCGCGACGTGATTCCCCCCATCTCCCACATGAGACGTCCCTCGCAGAACTTCTCGAACCCGCGGAACTCGTTCACGTGGAACCTGGCGTCGATGACGTTTCCCCGGTCATCGAGATGGATCGTGATCTTCGCGTGGCCTTCTATGCGTGTAACGGGTGATATGGTTATCGTCTTTGACATTCTCTCCTCAGTCTCTCCGCGTTCTTTGTCGTTCCTTTGTGTTGTCGTCCCGGGAATCGTCTCCGGTCCGCGTCAGCCGTACCGAAGGTAGACGTGCGACAGGGCAGGCAGCTTCCCTTCGAGGAGCTGGCTTACCGCGGACCAGATCGAATCGGCGGTCGGGGGACACCCGTGTATGAAGGCGTCGACCCTGATGATCTCGTGCAGGGGCTTTGCCTGCTTCATGAGTTCCGCGATCGTCGGGTAGTCGCGCGGGATCTGCGGGGTGAGGTCGGCGAGCTCGATGTACGACCGCTTGAGAACCGCATCGACAGTCAGCCCGTTCCTCATCGCGGTCACGTTTCCGGTCACAGCGCAGTCGCCGAAGGAGACGACGATCCGGGAATGTCTCCTGATGATATGGGCAAGTTCCTCGTTCTCGGTATTGGCGACCGCCCCCTCCACCAGCGTCACGTCGACGTTTTCAGGGAACTTCTTGATATCGGCGATCGGAGAATAGACGAGGTCCATTTTGTCCGCAAGTTCGATGAGCCGCTCGTCCATGTCGAGAAACGACATGTGGCACCCCGAACATCCGCCAAGCCATGCTGTAGCTACTCTCGGTTTCATCATGCTCTTTCCTGATTTACTCTTCGTCCGAATCCACGTTGATCCACTCCCGCTTCTGCCGTGCGGTCACGATATAGCGCAGGAAATCGGTCTTCTTCTCCATCTCCGACACCCCTTCCCCTTTTTCGATGATCGCGCCTGTGGGGCAGACCAGGACGCATTTGCCGCAGGAGGTGCAGCTCTCCGACGTCCCCCACGGCTGGTTCAGGTCGGAGATGATCTCGCAGGCGATGCCGCGCCCGGAGAGATCCCACGTGTGCGCCCCCTCGACTTCGTGGCAGACCCTTACGCAGCGGGTGCAGAGGATGCAGCGGTTCCTGTCCATGATGAAATGTTCGTGCGACGCGTCGAGCGTCTTTTTCGGGTAGAGGTAGGGGACGGTCACGTGCGTCAACCCCGTCTCGTATGCCTGGTTCTGCAGCTCGCAGTGGCCGTTCACGACGCAGACCGAACACTGGTGGTTCCCCTCCGAGGCGAGGAATTCGATGATAAGGCGGCGGTATTTCCGGAGGCGCTCGGTGTCGGTGGAGACCACCATCCCCTCCTTCGGTTTTGTCGTGCAGGCGGGGAAGAGCTTGGGTGAGCCCTCGACTTCGACGAGGCAGAGCCGGCAGGCGCCGACGTCGGAAAGCCCTTCAAGATGGCACAGCGTCGGTATCTTGATTCCGTGCTGCTGCGCGATCGAAATCAGGCTCTCGTCGTCCTTGCCGCTGACCTGCTCGCCGTTGATTGTAAGTGTCAGTATCGCCATTGTCGTGTCCTGTTACCGCGTGAGTGGCTGTTCGTTGGGCGTGCCTGCGGGCACGAACCCTTCCGGAGCCCGGACGAGCTCCGTGTATTCGTTCCGGAAGAACCGGAGCGTCGAGAGAACGGGATTCGGGGCGGATTGCCCCAGGCCGCACAGGCTCGTATCCTTCACCATCTGGCACAGCTCTTCAAGCAGGGCCAGATCGTCCGTCGTCCCGTTGCCGAGAGAGATCTTTTCGAGGAGCCCGTGTATGTGGACCGTCCCGACGCGGCAGGGGACGCATTTCCCGCACGATTCGTCGACGCAGAATTCCATGAAATACTTCGCGACGTCCACCATGTTCGAAGTGGAGTCCATGACGATGAGCCCGCCGCTCCCCATGATGGAACCGACGGTCGCGAGCGAATCGTAGTCCACGGGGAGATCGAGCGCTTCCGCCGGTATGCATCCTCCCGAAGGCCCGCCCGTCTGTGCCGCCTTGAACGTCGTCCCCTCGGGCGTTCCTCCCCCGATGTCGAATATGATCTTCCTCAGGGGGATTCCCATGGGGACTTCGATGAGCCCCGTGTTCCGGATTTTCCCTGCGAGCGCGAATACCTTCGTTCCCGTGCTCTTCGGCGTCCCGATCGCTGCAAACCAGGCGCTCCCCCTTCGTATAATCGGGGCGATGTTCGCAAACGTTTCGACGTTGTTGATGAGCGTCGGGGCTCCCCAGAGCCCTTTCTCCGCCGGATAGGGGGGACGTGGCCGCGGCCTTCCGCGTTTCCCTTCGATCGACCGGATGAGCGCGGTTTCCTCGCCGCACACGAATGCGCCGGCGCCGATTCTGATGTCGATCCTGAAGTTGAAATCCGATTCAAAAATCCTGTTGCCGAGAAGCCCGAGCCGCTCCGCCTGCTTGATGGCGAGGCGCAGGCGCTCGATGGCAAGCGGGTACTCCGCCCGCACATAGAGGAAACCGACCGACGCGCCGACGGCGTATCCGCCGATGGCCATCCCTTCGAGCACCCGGTGCGGGTCCCCTTCGAGGACGCTCCTGTCCATGAACGCCCCGGGGTCTCCTTCGTCGGCGTTGCACACGACGTACTTCTGCTCCCCCTGCGCTTTCCTGACGATCCCCCATTTCAGCCCTGTCGGGTATCCCGCCCCGCCGCGTCCCCTGATGCCGCTCCGGCGGACCTCTTCCGCGACCTCCGCGGGCTGCATCTCCGTGACCGCCTTCGCAAGGGCTTCATACCCGCCGGAGGCGATATAGTCGTCGATCCGTTCAGAATCCATCGTCCCGCAGTTCTCGAGGACGATCTTCATCTGCGAGGAGAAGAACGGGTTTGTCGTATCGACGAGGTTTTCCGCAACGGGTTTCCCCTGGAGTATGTGCTCGTCGATTATCCTCTCCGCGATCCCCGCATCCACCCTCTGGTAGAGGGCTCCGTCTTCCGCGATCCTGACAAGCGGTCCCTCGCCGCATAGACCCATGCACCCCGTGCCGGCGATCTCGACGTCCTTCTCCAGATTCCGGGCTTTGATCGTCTTCGCGAGGGTATCCCGCACCGCATTCCCCCCGCACGAGGCGCACCCCGCCGCGGAACAGTATGTGATCCGGTGCTTGTACTGGTGCTGGCGTTCGAGTTCTTTTTCCGCAAGTTCTTTCAGTTCTTCGACTGTCATGCCGCCGCCTCCCCGGGTATATCGAGCCACTCACCGATTTTGCCGACCGCCGATTCCGGTGTCAGCTTTCCCGCCACTTCGTTGTCGAGCACGGCGACCGGCGCGCGCCCGCATGACCCGACGCATCGCGCCGAGACGAGTGACACACGCTTGTCCGGAGTCGTCTCGCCGAACTTGACGCCGCACCGGTGTTCCACCGCCTTCTGTATCGCGGCCGCCCCTTTGACGTAGCAGGCGGTGCCGGTGCAGAGCACGAACGTGTGGTCCCCTTTGGGTTTGAGCGTGAAGAAATGATAAAACGTCGCGACCCCGTAAACGCGGCTCAGCGGAAGCTTGAGCCCGCGGGCGACGTAGATGAGAAGGTCGTTGTCGAGGAAACCGAATATCCCCTGTGCGGCATGGAGCACTTCGATGAGTGCGTCGCCGCGCGCCTGATGTTTTGTGACGACCCGATCGAGCAATTTGAATCTGTTGTCGCCGCTCGGGTGTGTTTTCTCTTGAGGTGTCGGAGGCATGTCATTGCAAATGAGGTTGTTGTGGCATCCGGGTCACATTCTGCGCCCTCGCCGTTGTCATAAGCGCAATGCGCGTGCCACGACTCAAAAACGGTGAATCTGGACCGGATATGCCACGCAAGGAGGGGAATATTTTCAAATATGGGAAGGAAATCGGGCCGATTCCCGTATGCGAAAATAAGAACAGGAAGACAGACAGGTTTCTATCAACATTGGGGAGTTACGCTGGAACCGGGATTAGAAGCGGTCCTGGAACCAGAAAGGTCACCTGCGTGCAGGCGTCAGGCGTTGACAGACGTTGCGCGGGCCGTAAGCCAGTTGGCCCACTCGGCGATCCCCGCGCCGGTCGTGCACGAGGTCTCGAAGACCGTGAGCGACGGGTTGATGCGGAGCGCGTTTGCGCGCAGCGTCCCGATATTGCAGTTGAGGTAGGGGAGAAGGTCGATCTTGTTGATGATGAGGACGGAGGAATTCCTGAACATCGCCGGGTACTTCAGGGGCTTGTCGTCCCCTTCTGTCGTGCTGGCGACAACGATCTTCATCGCCTCGCCGAGGTCATAGTTCGAAGGGCAGACGAGGTTGCCGACGTTCTCGATGATGAGGAGCCTCACGTTCGTAAGGTCAAAATTCTGAAGCGCGTCGTGGACGAGGTTCGCCTCCAGATGGCATCCCCCCCGTGTCACGATCTGCACCGCCGGGACGTTGTATTTTGCCACGCGCTGTGCGTCGATGTCGGTCTGCACGTCCCCTTCGATCACCGCCACCCCCACGCGTCCGGCGAAGTGTTCGAGCGTCCGCTCAAGCAGGCTTGTCTTCCCCGCTCCCGGCGAGCTCACGACGTTGATAGCGAAGATCTTGTGCTGTGCGAACAGCAGCCGGTTCTGGCGGGCAACCTCGTCGTTCTTCTCGAGGACCTTCCGTTCGATCGTTATGACGCTCATCGGATTCCTTCGCTCTCTTCCACCTCGATGTCCTTCACCTGCATCTCCCTTCCGGAGAGTATCGCGAGCGATCTTCCGCCGCACGAGGGGCACGCAAACAGCGTCGGTTCAATGTTGCCGTCAACGCCGCAGTCGTTGCAGTGCGCCGTGAGCGGGACATGCTCGATTTCCAGCGCCGCCCCCTCCAGCGGGGTCCCCTGTGTGATCGCGCTGAAGCAAAACTCGAGCGAGTCGGGAACAATGCCCGCCATCTCGCCCAGCCTCAGCCCGACGCTCTTCACCGCGACATGGTCCTCCTTCGGCAAATGCTGGAGAACGATGTCGACGATGCTCTGTGCCACTGACAGTTCGTGCATGTGCGCTCCGTTTCGCCCCGTTGCATCTGTATCTCAAGGGGAAACGGAGCACCATCCCCCTGTAAGGTACGCCTTCGCGGTGCGATCCGCAAGCCGAGGGGCCGCCGCACTTCGGCGGCCCCGGAGCCGGAGGTGGCGCCGCTTTCGGGCGCCAGTGGCGCCGCTCTTAGGCGCCACCGTACGGCGCCTGCGGCGCCGCAGGCGCCGCCTTTTGGCGGGACAGGTGCTACGAGCGGTCTCTCTTCTTCCGTTTCCGCGAAAGCGTGATGCCGCCGAACCCGGCGATAACGGCGATGTAGTATCCGAGATCGTACCACCATCCCGTGTTGTACGTTTCGTATATCCGTATATCCGGACGGAAGAACCCGACGATGAGCGAGACGGGCGCTATCCATCCGTGCCAGACTCCTGAGAAGAACCCGGCGGGTTCCCGTGGAGTATACGTGCTCGTGCCGGGGAAGCATCCGGCCAGTGCGAGGGCAAGCAGAGCAATCGTGAGAATTATCAGTCTTTTTTTCATTTCAGTTCACCTATTGTGTTTTTGATGGCACGTGGGAAGAGCTTGGTCCATTGTCATTCCGTTCATCGATCCTCCTCTGGTTTCTCCCGCAGAAGTGCGCCGAGTATTCGGTTGACTGAATCAACGACCGACGGGATCGCAGCGCTGACCGCCGGTGTAAGTTCCGTCGTCATGTCGTTCAGGCTGCCGATCGACACCGTCACGAGGTGTATGTCCGGGAGGTTTCCTGTGAGTATCGTCGATTCTATCAGGTCCCTCAGCCCGATATCGTGCGCGCTCAGCGCGCGGGGAAAATCGCTGGCGAATTTCGGACGGAGGACGCGCACGGTGCCGGGCGGGCTGCCGTCCATCGTCGCGTCGATGAGGAGTATCGTGGGGTATTCCTGGAGGTAGGAGAGGAGGTGGAACCCCCCGGTCCCCCCGTCAAGCAGGTTCACGCCCGGTGGAACCGGCCGCCGTTCGAGCTCTCTGACGGCGTGGACCCCCACCCCTTCGTCACCCATCAGATAGTTGCCTATGCCGAGAACGAGTATCGTCGGGCGGAGTGTCGTCATTGTGGGAATAATACGGAACACCGGGAACAAAACAAAAAAGGGCGGCCCGGAATTTCGGACCGCCCCTGCAGGGTGGTGAGGTGCTATTTCTGCCGCTTCTCGACGAATTTCCAGCCTCCCGCCATGGAGGAGATGACCCCGCGTCCCTCGACATAGTCGTGATAGAAGACGAGGTAGACGTGGACCATCGCAAAGAGTACGAAGAACCACATCATCATATGGTGCCACTGGCGCACCGCGAAGTCCCCTCCCATGAGGGGGACGATCCAGGCGAACATGCGCGGGAGCCAGGAGTCGCTCATCGCCGCGTACATCCCGAACCCCGTGACCGACTGGAAAAGGAACGCCAGAAACGTCAGGAAGTACGTGAACCCTGCGAGCGGATTGTGCCCGACCGAATCGAGCGGCGTGACCGTTGCCTGCAGTATGTCCACCTTCAGAACGTCCACGGCTTCGCGGAGCTGCTCCCTGCGGAACGGAAGGAAGTTGGGCCACCGCGCGTACGCGTTTCCCACGAATCCCCAGTAGATCCGGAAGAGGAAGTTGAAAAAGAAGAGGAACGCGGCGACGAAGTGGATGAACCGGACGGTCCCGAACCAGTAGCTGAAGGACGCTTCCGAGGCGTTTGCGATCGCCAGCGGCCTGCCGATGAGATACCCCGTCGCTGCAAGCGCGAGGACAACGAGTGCATTCACCCAGTGATACAGCCTCACCGGGAGCTGCCACACGTACACGCGGCGTATCGAGAGCTGTTCCATGCGGGCCTCCTAAAACGAATCGATCTGGTGGACGTACGTCCCCCGCTCGTCATACAGATGCACCGCACACGCGAGGCACGGGTCGAACGAGTGGATCGTCCTGAGGACCTCCAGCGGCTTCTCGGGATCCTGCACCGGAGTCCCGACGAGCGATGCCTCGTACGCCGAGCGTTGTCCCTTTCCATCGCGGGGAGACGCGTTCCACGTGCTCGGGACCACAAGCTGGTAGTTGTCGATCTTCTTCTCCTTGATGACGATCCAGTGTGCCAGCGCCCCGCGCGGGGCCTCGGTCATCCCCACCCCTTTCGCCTCCGCGGGCCACGTTTCAGGGTCCCACCGCGCGTTGTTGAACATGCGCGTGTCCCCGTTCTTGATGTTCGCCAGGAGCTGCGCGTAGAACTCCTTCGACCAGCCCGCGATGAGCTGGGTCTCAATGCCGCGGGCCGCCGTGCGGCCGAGTGTCGAGAAGAGCGCGGCCACGGGGACGTCGAGCGCCCTGAGAACCCCGTTCACCGCCTCCTTCACCTCTTCCCGTCCGGAGGCGTAAGCGACGAGGAGCCGGGCCAGCGGTCCCACCTCCATCGCGTGTCCTTTCCAGCGGGGGGTCTTCAGCCAGCTGTACTTCTTCGTCACGTCGAGGTATTCGTACGGCGGCTTCGGACCGCTGTATTTGAGGTTGGTTTCGCCTTCCCATGGATGGAGTCCCGTTGCGTCCCCCCCGGCGTACTCGTACCAGGAGCTGGAGATGAACTCCTGAACCTGGTCGGCGTTCCTCCCGTCCACGGGAAGGACTTCCGCGAGGTTCCTGTTGAGTATGACGCCGCGCGGGAACTTGAAATGCGAGGGATCGCCGTACCCGTTGACCGGGAGATCGCCGTAGGCCATGTAGTTCTCGAGGCCGCCGCCGATTGCTCCCCAGTCCTTGTAAAAGCCCGCGACGGCGAGAAGGTCGGGGATGTATACCTGATTCACGAACGCCATGGCGTCTTCAAAGAGCTGACCGACGTAGGCGAGGCGTTCCGCGTTCAGCGCGTTCGCATCGTCGAGATTCACGGCACACGCGGCTCCGCCGACGAGGTAGTTCGGGTGGGGGTTCTTCCCGCCGAATATCGTGTGCACCTTGACGATCTCCTTCTGCCACTCCAGGGCTTCCAGATAGTGCGCCACGCCGAGCAGGTTCACCTCCGCCGGGAGCTTGTATGCGGCGTGCCCCCAGTATCCGTTCGCGAATATCCCGAGCTGCCCGCTCTGGACGAACGCCCCGATCCGCCGCTGGACGTCCGCGAAATACTTCGGCGAGCTCTTCGGCCATGAGGATATGCTCTGCGCGATCGAGGAGGTTTTCGCCGGGTCGGCTTTCAGCGCGCTCACGACGTCCACCCAGTCGAGTGCGTGCAGGTGGTAAAAGTGGACGACGTGATCCTGCAGATACTGGGCGCAGAACATGAGGTTCCTGACGAGCTCCGCGTTCGGCGGCACGGTGATGCCGAGGGCATCCTCCACCGTCCGCACGGACGCCAGTGCGTGTACCGTGGTGCAGACGCCGCACGCCCTCTCGGCGAACGCCCATGCGTCACGCGGGTCGCGCCCCTTGAGTATCCGTTCAAATCCCCTGACCATCGTGCCGGAGCTGAATGCGTCGACGATCCTGCCGTCCTTCACTTCGATTTCCACGCGGAGGTGCCCCTCGATGCGCGTGATCGGGTCGATGACGATGCGGTTTGACATCATGCGCCTCCTTTCTTCGAATCACCGGAGGTGTCGCTGCTCTTGATCTCCTCCTGTATGAGTTTCCGCTTCCTGATATTGGTGGAGACCGCATGCGCGGCGATGCCCGCGGCCGTCGCCACGCCGAGCACAACCCCGACCTTGTCCGCCGTGGTCTCGATGCCGAATCCTGGGAATGCGGCCAGGTGCTGGTAGAACGGGCCGTTGTCCCAGAAATTCGCCTCGCTGCACCCGATGCAGCCGTGACCGGACTGGATCGGGTAACTCACGCCGTTGTTCCAGCGTATGACGCCGCAGGAGTTGTATGTCACGGGACCGCGGCAGCCGACCTTGTACAGGCAGTATCCCCGCCGCGCGTTCTCGTCGTCGAACGATTCGACGAACAATCCCGCGTCGTAGTTCGGCCTCCGGTAGCATGTGTCATGGACGCGCCGTGAATAGAAGGCCCGGGGGCGCCCGAGGCCGTCAAGCTCCGGGATCCGGTCGAAGGCGAGAAGATGGACGATCGTTCCTGCCATGACTTCCGCGATGGGGGGGCAGCCCGGAACGTTGATTATCGGTTTCCCCGTGATGATCCTGTGAATCGGGGTGGCGCCCGTGGGATTGGGGTGGGAGGCCTGTATGCATCCGTTGGACGCGCAGCTCCCCCAGGCGACGATCGCTTTTGCCCCCTCCGCGGCTTCCTTCACGATGTCGAGCGCGGTCCGCCCGCCGATGCAGCAGTAGATCCCCCCTTCCGCCGTCGGCACGGAGCCTTCCACGAGCATCAGGTATTCCCCCCGGTATTTCTTCATTGTCGCATGGAGCGCCTCCTCGGCCTGTTTCCCGGCCGCGGCCTGGAGGGTCTCGGTGTAGTCCAGCGAGATCTTGTCGAGGACGATATCGGAAACGATCGGGTGGGAAGAGCGTATGAACGACTCGCTGCAGCAGGTACACTCCTGGAAATGAAACCAGAC
>Ga0182019_10000448_pt1 | contig 20488 bp, 17 predicted proteins | sample 812E2MmetaG_FD_120483 | JGI IMG/M metagenome (GOLD analysis project Ga0182019, IMG submission 120483) | Permafrost microbial communities from Stordalen Mire, Sweden - 812E2M metaG | ecosystem: Environmental > Terrestrial > Soil > Wetlands > Permafrost | place: Sweden: Stordalen | collected...
CGGCCGGGGACGAAGGCGACGCCCTCGCTTTTGCGCGCGAGCGCGAGTAGGTCGGTCGTGTCGATGCGCTCATCGAGCGTCGCCCAGATGAACAGTCCCCCCTCGGGTCGCGTCCAGCTCGCCGCGCCACCGAAGTGCTCCTCCAGGGACTCGAGCATCACGTTACGACGCCGGCGGTAGAGATCGCGCAACGTCTCCACGTAGCTGCGCCAGACGCCCTCGCCGCTTCCGTCAAGCTCGCCGAAGTAGGCGCTCACGAACATCTGCGTGACGGGTGAGGAACAGAGATCTGCGCCCTGCTTACCGAGGTTCAGCTTCTCGAGCACCGGCCGCGGCGCAACCGCCCAGCCGAGGCGCAGTCCCGGGGAGAGGATCTTCGAGAAGGTACCCAGATAGATCACGAGGTCTGAGGCGCCACCGCGCCCGACGGCGGCCGCGTCGAGCGAGTGCAGCGTGGGCAGCGGCTCGCCCTCATAGCGCAGCAGACCGTAGGGATTGTCCTCGAGCACGAGCAGCTCGCGCTCACGTGCCACCTCGACGAGCCTGCGTCGCCGCGCGAGCGACATCGTCACGCCGCCGGGGTTCTGGAAGTTGGGGATCGTGTAGATGAACTTCGGGCGTCGCCCTTCGGACTGGAGACGATCGAGCGTGCTCTCCAGGGCGTCGATCGGCATTCCCTCGGCGTCGATCTCGATCTGCTCGACATGGGCCTGGTAGGCGCTGAAGGTCGGCACCGCGCCTGGATAGGTGGGCGCCTCAGCGACGATCACATCGCCCGGATCGATCAGTGTCTTGCAGACGAGATCGATGACCTGCTGACCGCCGGTCGTGACGATCACCTCTGAGGGGTCGACGAGCGTTCCCTCAGCGGCCATCACCTCGACGATGCACTCGATCGTCGCCGCCATCCCTTCGGTCGGTCCATATTGCAGCGCGCGAGCCGTCGACTCGGCGGCCACCTGGGACATCAGCTTGGCGTAGAGCTCCGGAGCGAAGGTGCTCGTGTCGGGCAGCCCACCGGCGAGTGAGATCACATCGGTCTGCTCGGTCAGCGCCATCATCTCGCGCATCGCCGAGCTTTTCATCCCGCGCGTGCGGGCCGCGAACAGCGCCTCATAGCGCTCGAGCTCGTGCGCTGTAGGACGGGCTCCGCGCCCGTCGCCGCCTCCGCTGTTCGATCGCTCCATCCGCTTCTCTTCTCTATTCGCCGTCGTGTCTCTCGGACCTCGTGGCGGCGTACTCGCATGATCGCCGCACGGGTCGTCTATCGTGCTCACCGATCTGCGACCGCAAGCGCACGGTATCGCACCTCCGCCAGCACTCTGAATGCACGGCATCTTCTTCTACATCGGTCTCGGCGCCGGATTGGCTGCCGCCTGCGGGATACGTCCGTTCATACCCGTGCTGCTCGCTGGCGCGCTCGCCTCCTCCAAGGCGCTCGGGGTCAGCTTCGCCCTGGACCCCTTTCACTTCCTGCAGGCCGGTTGGTGGCTGCTCGTGGTGGCGGTGGCGATGGTGCTCGCCTACGCGGCCCAGCTCTTGCTGGGATTGGCGCCGACGCTCGATCCGGCGGCTCCGCGCACGCGCCCGGATCCGCTGGCAGCGACGATCGTGGGTATCGCCTACGGAACCGGCGCGCTGCTGTTCGCGGGCACGCTGGCAGCGCACAGGGACGCCTGGTGGCCAGGCTTGATCGGCGGCCTGTTCGCCGTCTGGCTGGCCCAGGGTGCCGTCGGGCCCGTGATCGCTCGTGCGCGCGCAAGACTTCCCGACCGCGCAGCCCGGGAAGCGCTGAGCCTCTACCTAGACGCCGCAGCGCTCCTGCTCGCAGCGCTGGTCGCGCTGCTGCACCCGCTCGGCTACCTCCTGCTCGCCGCGCTCGCCTGGTTGCTGGCGCGCGGTCGCACCCGCGCCGGGGAGAAGTACGCCGGACTGCGTGTCCTGCGCCGCTGATGGCCGGCAGTCGGTGAGCTCCACCCCGCCCAAGCTCGTTCTGTGCGTGATCGACGCGATGGCTCCCGCGATGCTCGAGCGAGCCGTCGCCTCGGGTGCTGCGCCGGTGCTCGAGGCGCTGATGCAGCGGGGTCGTTACGTGCCTGACTGCGTCGCGGCGTTTCCCTCTGTGACGCCTGTCTGCGCTGCCTCGATCGTCACCGGTGTGGGCCAGGAGGCGCACCACATACCGGCGATGAACTGGTATCTCCGCGAGGAGGAGCGCTACGTGGAATACGGCTCGAGCTTCCGTTCCGCTCAGCGCCTCGGGATCGGCAGGCAGCTGACGGACCTCGTCTACAACATGAACCGCGCCCACCTCGCTGCCGAGACAGAGACGGTGTTCGAGTCGCTCGACGATCGAGACGTGCGCACGGCCGGCACCACCTACCTGATGTACCGCGGGCGCCACCGCCACGAGCCCCAGCGCGACACGACCCTGACGCGTGTCGCTGCGACCCTGATGCGCCATCCCGTGATGGGTCCGCGGGAGCTCTTCTACGCGGACATCTTCGCCTCGCGGCGGACGGGCTGCCGCTCGGGGCTCGGCATGCCCGGCGTGCGCGACCGTCACTCCGGCTGCGTCTCGGCCTATCTGACCGAGAACGACCTGTTCGACTTCCTCCTGCTCTCCTTGCCTGACAACGACTGGTTCTCGCACAAGCGCGGGCCGGAGGGGCAGGTGCAGTCGCTCGCGCAGGCCGATCTGCAGCTCGCGCGTGTGATGAATGCGGCGGGCGGAATCGATGAGTTCCTCGAGGAGCACGCGGTGATCGCGATGGCCGATCACTCCCAGGCCGAGGTGCTGGCCTCGATCGCGCTCCAGGACGAGCTCGCCGATCTCGGCGTGCTCGGGCCCGTGCGCTCCTCTGAGGGCGCCCGGGAGGGGGAGCCGCGAATCGCCGTCTGTCCCTCCCAGCGGGCGGCGATGGTCTATGCGCTGCATCAGTCCGAACGCGACGCGATGCGCGCCTCGGTCGTCTCGCGAGTGCTCACGATCGAAGGCGTCGACCTGGTGCTCTGGCTCGAGCGCGACGCCCACGACGCTCCCCGCGAGGGCGTGATCGCAAGCCCACGTCACGGCGAGCTGCGCTTCGCCCCGGGGAGCTCGGTCGTTGACCCGCGCGGGGTGGGGTGGGATGTCGATGGATCGCTCCGCGCGATCGGGGCGGAGATCCAGGATGGACGGCTGCTGAGCCCCGACTATCCCGACGCGCTCGCGCGCTCCTGGTCGGCGCTCACCTGCGCGAGCTCCGGTGAGGTGTTGCTGTCGGCCGCACCTGGCTATGAGTTCATCGATTGGGGTCGCCAAGCGCACATCGGCGGCGGCAGCCATGGCTCGCTGCACGCCTCCGACTCACTTGGCGCGCTCGTGCTCAGCGGTGTCGAGCTGCCCACGCCCGAGCCCGAGCAGTGGGCGATCCGTGACATTGCGCCGCTTGTGCGCGGTCACTTCGGCCTCGGCGGCTGACCCGGCTGGTTATCTGACGATGCGGAAGCTCAGCGAGCGCGTCGCCGAGCGCAGCCCAAGTCCGTTGCGGGCGCTGATCAACAGCGTGTAGGAGCCGGGCTTGAGCGTGTGGTTGTGAGCGAGCGCGCCCTGGAAGAGCACTCGGTTGAGCCCCGTGTGCGCTGGAAGCGCGAGTGTGCCCTGCGTGAGGGTGCGTTTGCAGGCATGACGGTGACGGTTGCGTGCGTTGGGCGCGAGGCAGCGCCGCCCCGTGCGCCGCCCGCCGAGCTGCTGGGTGAAGGTGAAGCTGAGGCTCGCCGCCTGATTGAGCTTGACCGAGAAGGTGGTCCCGAGGGGGGCTCGTCGACGGCGCGCGAGGCTCGCCGCGTGAGGACCCACTCGCCAGCTCGAGTGCGATTGGGAGACAGCTTCGATGATCGGCGGTAGCGGCGGGAGTTCTTTGCCGATCGGGAAGCCCGTCGTAAAGCTCTGGTCAGAGCCGACGCTTCTGCCGGCCGAGTTTTCCGCGACAAGCCGGAAGTGGATCGTGGTGCCGAGTGGCAGACCCGAGAGGTTTGTGGCCAGAGTCCTTGCGGTCGCGGAGGCGCCGAGGTATGCGGCGCTCGTGGAGCTCCCGTAGGCGGTAGTTCCGCCGTACTGGAAGTAGGCGTTGTTCGAGGCGCCCGCCCCGACGAGACCGTTGAGCGTCGCGGTCGTGAAGCCTACGGCCGAGGGGGCGCCGGTTGTGACGGGCGGCGGCGGATCGACAAGGGCGAATACCGAGCCGACGTCGGTGTTGTCGAGCGGGGCGCCGATCACGGCGGTGTCACCGTCGGCCGAGAGCGCGACGCCGAGGCCGAATTCGCCTTCGCCGAGCTGTCCAGCGCCTTTGAGCTTCGCGCCCTGCTGGGACCAACTCCCGCCCGAGCGAGTGAATTCCCATGCTGCCCCTTCGGTTGTTTTGCCGGGCTTGTCGAAGGGCCCACCGATCAACGCGGTGTTGCCGTCTGAGGCCAAGGCCACGCCAGAGCCGAATAGTGATTCACCAGAGCCGTCACTCGGCTCGAGCGCCGCACCCTGCTGGCTCCAGGTCGAGGCCGAGCGGGAAAAGGCGAATACGGCCCCGCTTCCGCTGTTCGCTGGTGCCCCGACGAGTGCCGTGTTTCCGTCAGCGGACAGTGCGGCGGCGCTGCCGAGTTCACCGGCGCCTTCCTCGCCGTTAGCCAAGAGCTTGCCGCCCTGGGAAGTCCAATTGGCACCGGAACGGGTAAATACCCAGGCCGCGCCAACCATCGATTTCAGGCCTCCTTCGTCGTGCGGGCCTCCAATCAGAGCCGTGTTCCCATCCGTCGATAGGGCCGCGCTGAAGCCGAACTGTCCTTCGCCTTCCTCCCCCGCGCCCGTGAGCTCTTCCCCTTGGTGTTCCCATGCGCCCGCCGATCTCTTGAAGGCGAAGGCACTTCCGTGTTGGGCTTTGTCGAAATACGCGCCGATGAGCGCCGTGTTGCCATCTGCGGACAAAGCGACGCTGCGCCCGAAGCGCCCGCCGCCGACCTCTTCTTTGCCGCCGGTGAGCTTCGCGCCCTGCTGCGTCCAGGTGGATCCCGAACGAGTGAACACCCAAGCAGCGCCGTCATTGGATGCGCCGTCGGTATAGGCGCCGACCAGCGCTGTGTTGCCATCGGCCGAAAGCGCGACGCTGACGCCGAACTGGCCGGCGGGGGTCGCTTCTATGCCGCCGGTGAGCTTCGCGCCCTGCTGCGTCCAGGTGGAGCCGCTACGCGTAAAGACCCAGGCCGCGCCGTTCAGGGTCGCGTCTTCGGAGCCGCCGACGATCAGCGTGTTGCCGTCCGCGGACAACGCGACGCTCGTCCCGAGCTGAGACGGCGCCGAGACGTCGCTCGCGGTGAACTTTTCGCCCTGCTGGATCAGCGGATCGATCCGCACCGGGAAACGCACTCCACGCGTGTCGATCTGCAGCAGAAGACTATGGCCGCTCACCGCCATCCGAGCGCCCAGCGCGTGGCCGCGCGCGTCGACCGCCGTGAGTCCTGAGTAACGCAACGCACCGGCGCCGTGCCCGAATGTGACCGACCGACCATCCGCTCTAAGCGAGGGTCGCGAACCGGCGAGGGCGAGCGACAGCGTCAACGGGCCGCGCTCACGGCCAGCTCTACTGCGCGCGACCGTAAAGCCTTGCTCGATGCCAAGTGGTCCGTTGGCATACCACTCGATCACGCCCGCACGGGTGTAGCGGACGCGATTCTCGCGGCCGGACGGTGCGACAGACCTCAGTGGGACAAGGGCGGACCCGTAGCCCAGCGCCGTGAGATGAAGTCGAGCGTGCCCCGATTGAGCCCCGAGCTCGACGCCACTGGCGCTGAAAGTCGCGCTGAGATGTTGCGCAGGGTTGGCGGCGTGCAATGCACCTTCGCCAGGGGCGATGCGATAGGCGGGGTCCTCCGCTCCGATCGCGCTCGAGACGGGCCCTCGCGCCGCGACCGGCAGGCGCCAGAGGCCCGTTTGGGTCGCTGCGCCGATGCTCGGCGCAGGTGCAGCCGGTGAGTGTTCGCGGAGCAGCCCCTGGGAGAGCAAGGCGCTTAGCGCGAGCGCCAGCAACGCCATCGCCGTAAGCGTGCGCATCGGGAGCACGGCTCTGGCCAGGAATGCCACCGCGTCGCAACCTAGTCCGACACGTCACGGGCGTCAAGCCGCACGGACTGGCATCGCGTTGGCGCCCGCGGGTTAACCTGCCGTGATGCGCCGTCTCCTGGCCTTCATCGTGTGCGCCTCGGCGTGCCTGTTTCCTGCGGCGGCCACCGCCGAGCCGGGCTTCTCCACAGGTGTCTCGGCCAAAGCGCTGACTGGAGCGTCCGCGCGCTCCGACACGGCCTTCGCGAGCGCCTCCTCATCGACGAGCTCGACCAACCCCGATGCGCCAATCCCGGTGATCGCATCGGACACTCCTCCTGCCGGCCGCCGACTGTCGGCCAACGCGGTCCTGGCGATCGCGGCGAAGCTGCCCAAGATGCGCGCCGAGCGCGCCAAATACCCCGGCTCATACGGGGGTGCCTATCTCAAGCGCCAGTTCCGCTGGCAGGTCAGCTACTTCTCGCGGGGAGGCAAGAAGGAGATCGGACAGGTGCTGATCGACGACCTCTCTGGACGCGTGCTCGAACAGTGGACGGGCTTCCAGGTGGCCTGGACGATGGCGCGCGGCTACAAGGGCGCCTTTGGGCGCCACGTCAATGCGCTCTACGTCTGGTTGCCGCTGTGCGTTTTGTTCCTGGTGCCGTTTGTGAACTTCCGCCGACCCTTCTCGATGCTGCACCTCGACCTGCTGGTGCTGCTGTCCTTCTCGGTCTCGCTGGCCTTCTTCAACAACGCGCACATCTACGCCTCGGTACCTCTCGCCTATCCGCCACTGCTCTATCTGCTGGCGCGCATGCTCGCGCTGTTGCGGCGCGGACGGCGTGGCGGCGGTCCACCACCGGTTGCCCCACTGCGGCTGCTCCTGCCGTTGCCCTGGCTGGCGCTCGCGGTGGTCTTCCTGCTGGGCTTTCGCATCGGCTTGAACGTGACCGACTCAAACGTGATCGACGTCGGCTACGCAGGCGTGATCGGGGCCGATCGGATCGTCAAGGACAAGCCTCTCTACGGCTCCTATCCCTCCGACAACGAACGCGGCGACACCTACGGTCCCGTGAACTACGAGGTCTATGTGCCCTTCGAGCAGACCTTCGGCTGGAGCGGCACCTGGGACGATCTTCCCGCGGCCCATGCCGCGGCTGTCTTCTTCGACCTGCTTTGCGTCGCCCTCCTGTTCCTGCTCGGGCGGCGCATGCGCGGGCCCACGCTCGGCGTTGCGCTTGCCTATGCCTGGGTCTCCTTTCCCTTCACGCTCTTTGCCCTGGAGAGCAACTCCAACGATGAGCTCGTCGCTGCGCTCGTGCTGGCGACCTTGCTCGCGGCCAGCTATCGCTCAAAGCTCGAGCCGGGTGCGCGCGGTGTGCTGGCGGCGTTGGCTGGGCTGAGCAAGCTGGCTCCGCTCGCGCTCGCCCCGCTGCTCGCGGCGCATGGCCTGCGTGGGCTGCCCGCCTCGCGCCGGCGCTGGGCCTTGACGCTGTTTGTGCTCGCCTTCGCAGGCACCGCGGCCCTCGCCTTCATCCCTGCGCTCAGCCACGACTCGCTGCGCACGATCTACGAGCGCACGATCGCCTACCAGTCTGATCGCGGCTCGCCCTTCTCGGTCTGGGGCCTTTACGGTCTCGGCGGCCTCGAGCAGATCGCCGAGGGTGCGGCCGTGGCGCTGGCCCTCCTGCTTGCGATCCTCCCGCGCCGCGGCGACATCGTCGGCCTCGCGGCGGCCTGCGCGGCAGTCATCATCGCCACGCAGCTAGGCATCGAACACTGGTTCTACCTCTACATACCCTGGTTCTTCGGGCTGGTGATGCTGGCGCTGCTCGGTCGCTTCAGCGATCCGTCGCGCCCTGTGGCGGACGTGGCATCAGCATCTGCTCAATCGATGCAGCCCGCCGCGGCCCTGAGCATCTGATCAGCACGCCCATCAGCCAGGGATCCTCTTCAGAGGTCTCAAAGCGCACCGGCATCTGGGTCAGGAGCGACTCGATCGCCTGCTCGCGCTTGACCCCGATCACGCCACCCCGGGGTCCCGTCATGCCGACATCGGTGATGTAGGCGGTCCCCCCGGGAAGCACCCGCGCATCCGCTGTCGGCACGTGCGTGTGAGTGCCCACGACCGCCGTCACACGCCCGTCGAGATGCCAGCCCATCGCGATCTTCTCCGAGGTCGCCTCGGCGTGCATGTCGAGCAGGATCTGATCCACCTCGCCGAGCTCTCCCAGCGCGACCTCGACCTCGGTGAAAGCGGAGCGCCCCGCGCGCAGGTAGAGGTTGCCGCTGAGGTTGACCACGCCGAGGCGCACGCCACCCTTCTCGACCACGCAGACTCCGCGGCCGGGCTGACTGCGCAGGTAGTTGGCCGGTCGCACGATGCGCCGGTCGCGCTCGAGGTAGGGAAAGATCTCGCGTCGGTGGTAGGTGTGGTTGCCGAGCGTGATCGCATCGACCCCGGCCGCGAACATCTGGTCGGCGATCTTCGGGGTGATGCCCAGACCGCCGGCGGCGTTCTCGCCGTTGACGACCACGAAGGTCGGGGCATGGCGCTCCTGCAGGACGGGCAGGCAGTCGAGCAGGGTGCGCCGGCCGAGTCCGCCGACGACATCGCCGACGAACAGGATGCTGGTGCCCGGCGCTGCCTCGGCAGCCGCCTCGGGCTCAGCCATACTCTGGCAATGGTGGGAGGGAAGTGAGCGAGGCCTCAGAGAAAGCCCCCGAGGCCGCGCCGCCGAGCGGCGAAGAGCAGGAGCTGACAGGCTCCACAGACACGGAGCGGCACGAGCCACCTCGCGCGGTGGTGCCGCGCTGGGTGCAGCTGGTGCTGTTGCCGCTTGCGATCATCGCGGTGTGGGTGGTGGCGAAAGCCGCCGGGAAAGTGCTGATTATCTTCATCGTGGCGGCGCTCATCGCGCTGATCCTCAACCCGGCGGTCGCGTTCCTCCAGCGCGGCAAATTGCCGCGAGGGCTGGCCGTGCTCGCTGTGTACCTTGCATTCTTCCTTACGCTGAGCGGGATTGGGGTACTAGTTGCCAACCCTATCTCCAACCAGGTCGCGTCGTTCAGCCGTGACGTGCCGAAGCTGGTCAAGAAGGCGAACCGCTCGCTGGCCGAATTTCAGAACACGCTCAACAGCAGCGGCGTCCACGTGAAGTTCATCAAGCAGGGCGAGACCGCTCTACAGACCCTTCAGGACAAACTCGTCAAGGGCTCGAGCTCAATCGTCTCCTCGGCCGGGGGGCTGCTCAGCGAATTCGTCAGCGCGAGCTTCGACGTGCTGCTGGTGTTCGTGCTGTCGGTCTACATGCTCCTGTACGGGCAGCGCATCGGCAGGCTGATACGCAAGTACATGCCCGACGGCGACGGCAGCCCGGCCGATGACTACCCGCGACTCGTGCAGAGCGCGGTAGCTCGCTATGTCGGGGGCCAGCTGCTGTTCAGCCTGATCATGGGTGCGACTGCCGGGATCGCGCTCTACATCCTCGGGCTGATCGGGATCTTCCCGGACGGAAAACGCTACGCGGTCGTGTTCGCGGTCTTCTACGGCCTGATGGAGCTCGTGCCCTACATCGGGCCGATCGTGGGAGCGCTGCCGGCGGTGCTGATCGCGCTCTTCAACGATCCGATCTCGGCCCTGTGGGTCTCGGTCATGTTCGTTGCCCTGCAGCAGCTCGAGGGGCACATCGTCGCCCCGCAGATCTTCGGGCACACGCTGCGCATCAACCCGCTGCTGGTGATCTTCGCGCTGCTGCTCGGCCTGCAGCTGCACGGCGTCGTCGGGGCGCTGATCGCGCTGCCGATCCTCTCGGTGCTGCGGGAGACGGTCGTCTATCTGGCTCGCCACATCACCTTCGAATCGTGGGATCGCCCCTCGCGCGAGCTGTTGTGAGCGCGGTTCTCAGCGTCCACTCCCTCGCCAAGAGCTTTGGCGAGCTGGAGGCGCTACGGGATGTCAGCTTCGATCTGCAGGCGGGCGAGACGGTCGCCGTCGTCGGGCCCAACGGGGCGGGCAAGACGACCTTGCTGTCGATCATCGCCGGCCTGCAGCCGCCGAGTGCCGGCAGCGTCAGCCGCAGCGCCCGCGAAGTCGGTTGGGCGCCGCAGCAGCCGGCGCTCTACTCGAAGCTGTCGGTCGCCGAGAACCTCGAGCTGTTCGCGCGCTTGGAGAAGCTCGCCGACCCAGCCCGCGCGGTGCGAGAAATGCTCGAGCAGACGGGCCTGGGCGAGCGTGCCGATGAACCCGTGGGGCGCCTCTCCGGAGGCAACCGTCAGCGTGTGAACGTCGCACTCGGGCTGATCGCCGACCCGCCGGTGCTCGCCCTCGATGAGCCCTCGGCCTCGCTGGACCCGGCCCAGCGCGAGCGCTTGTGGGCCTTTATCGCCGGACTCACAGCTGCCGGTACCGCGGTCGTCTTCTCAACTCACCACGTCGGCGAGGCGCAGCGCCACGCCGATCGGCTGCTGGTACTGGATGACGGGCGGCTGCTCTTCGACGGGTCGCCCGCCCAGCTGAAGGGGGCGAGTGGCGTGCAGGAAGGCGACCTTGAGGACGCGCTCGTGCGCTTCCTCGAGCAGGCTGCTACCGCGGCAGGAGCGGCTGGATGAGGTGGCTGTTGCGCAAGGACCTCTTGATCCTCCGCCGCTCGCGCCTGCTGGTGGCGCTGTTGATCGTCTATCCCGTGGCGATCGCGCTCTTGATCGGGTTTGCGATCTCGCGCAGCCCCTCGCGCCCGCACGTGGCGATCGTCGATGAGACCCCGCCCGGGGCGAGCGTCAAGGTCGGTAGCCAACGGGTCGCGGTCGGGCAGTACGCCCAGCAGCTGTTCAGCCAGGTGCAGTCGGTGCGAGTCGCTACACGCTCGCAGGCGATCGCCAAGGTCAAGTCGGGCGAGGTGATCGCGGCGGTGGTGATCCCGCAGAACATCGCCGCGCGGCTCTCCTCGGTGACGGAGCAGGCGCAGCTGGAAGTTCTCTACAACGGCGATGCGCTGGAGCAGTCGCTCGTGCAGTCCTCACTCGACTCGGCGATCGCCCAGGCCAACCTGGGCTTCTCCGAACAGATCCAGCAGGCGGCTGCCAAGGCGATCGCGGCGCTACTCGATGGCGGCAACTCGGGCATCCTCGGAGCGCCCGAAGACCTGATCGGGCTGAACCAGATCTCGCCGACGCTGAAGCGCATCGTCGCCCACCAGCCGCGTGGACACGAGCGCAGCGAACTGGAACGGATCGAGGCCTTCGCCGGCTTCGCCGCCGAGAACCTGACCGCGAGCAAGCAGGTCCTCTCGACGATCAGCCAGCCGATCAAGGCCAGGAGCAGCCTTCTGAAAGGGCGGCGCACGCCGCTCAACACATTCGCGGTCGTCGTCGCGGTCAGCGTCTCGTTGATGTTCGTGTGCGTCCTGCTCGCTGCGGGCGGAGTCGCGCTCGAGCGCGAAGAGCGCGCACTCGGACGGCTCGTGCGTGGCTTGGTCAGCCGCGAGGCGCTGCTCGTCGAGAAGGGCCTGCTCGCCGCGGGCTGCTCGTTCGTGGTGGCGCTGGCGATGCTCGCGGGCGTGGGGGCCTTCGTCTCGCTCGACTGGGGTCGCTCTGGGCTGTGGCTCGTGGCGCTGGCGTTCGGCTCGATCGCCTTCGGCGCGCTCGGCGTGGCGATCGGGGCGCTGGCCCGAGAGGTTCGCGCGGCATCGCTCCTGGCCTTCCTGCTCTCGCTACCGCTCGCCTTTCTGGCGCTGGTGCCCTCGGGCTCGGTCTCGAGCGGCTTCTACGACGCGATCAGGACCGTCTCGTTCGTGTTCCCCTTCAAGGCGGCGCTGCAGGCGCTCGACGCCGCCGTCAATGGCGCCTCGCCATCGATTGGGGGATCGCTCGCACATCTCGCCGGCCTGACCCTGCTCTTCGGCGCGCTCGCTCGCGCGGGCCTACGCCGCGCAGACTGAGCCCGTAAAAGCTCTACCCTGGGGAGAGCGATGGCCTTTCCACAGACGCGCATGCGCAGACTGCGGGCCACGGCCGGCCTGCGAGGCCTCCTACGCGAGACGGAGTTGCGCGCCGGCCAGCTCGTGCTGCCGCTGTTCCTCAGCGAGGACGCCGCCGCAGGCGGACGCGAACCGATCACCACGATGCCCGGCGTCGAGCGCCTCTCGCTCGCGGCAGCTGTGGAGGAGGCACGTGAGACGGCCGCCTTGGGTGTCGCCGCGGTGATGCTCTTTGGAGTCCCAAGCGCCAAGGACGAGGAGGGCAGCGGTGCCTGGGATGAGGACGGCGTCGTGCAGCTCGCCGTGCGTGCGATCAAGCAGGCGCTGCCGGAGCTGCTCGTTATCACCGACGTGTGCCTCTGCGAGTACACCGAGCACGGCCACTGCGGGGTGCTGCGCGAGGACGGCACGGTCGACAACGACACAACGCTCGAGTTGCTGGCTCGCACGGCCGTCAGCCACGCCCGGGTCGGCGCTGACATCGTCGCGCCCTCGGACATGATGGACGGCCGCGTCGGCGCGATCCGCGAGGCACTCGATGGTGAGGGCTTCTCTGATACGCCGATCCTCGCCTACTCGGCCAAGTTCGCCTCGGCCTTTTACGGTCCCTTCCGCGACGCCGCCGGCTCGACGCCGGCGTTCGGCGACCGCCGCGGCTACCAGATGGATCCAGCCAACGGCGAGGAGGCCGTGCGCGAGGCGCTGCTCGACGTGCAGGAGGGCGCCGACATGGTGATGGTCAAGCCCGCGCTCGCCTACGGCGATCTGATCCGCGCGGTCAAGTCGGCGACGCGGCTGCCGGTGGCGGCCTATAACGTCAGCGGCGAGTATGCGATGGTCAAGGCAGCAGCCGCAGCCGGCTATCTCGAGGAGCGGGCGGCGGTGCTCGAGATCCTCACCTCCCTGCGCCGTGCGGGCGCTGATGCGATCGTCACCTACCACGCAAAGGACGCAGCCAGATGGCTAGCAGAACAGAGATGATCAGCGACTCCACCGAGACCGAGCGCGCGAGCGCGGCGACGCCAAAGATCCGCTCACGCAAGGACGGCGCTGCGGTGCCGCTCGACGACACCGATCGCAAGCTGCTGAACCTGATGCAGGGGAAGTTCCCGATCGCCCCGCGCCCCTACCGCCACGTGGCTGAGCTCGGCGAGGTCAGCGAGGGGGAGGTGATGAGCCGCGTCCAGCGACTGCTCGAGAAGCGAATCATCCGCCAGGTCACGCCGATCTTCGACACGCGTGCGCTCGGCTACTCCTCGATGCTGGTGGCCGCCAAGGTCGACCCGGAGCATCCGCATCGTGCTGCCCAGGTGATCAACGAACACCCGGGCGTCTCGCACAACTACCTGCGCAACCACGACTTCAACCTGTGGTTCACGATCGCGACCGAGCCCGACTCGAAGCTCGGTCTCGACGGGACGCTCGAGATCCTCGCACGCGAGTCCGGCGCGGAGTCGGTGCGCCAGCTGCCCACGCTGAAGCTCTTCAAGATCCGCATGGACCTGGAGATGGAGGGCGACACCAAGGCGCTGGCCAGCGCCGCGGAGGTCAAGGAGCCGATCGATCTCGAGCCCCAGCCCTACGATGAGCTCGACATCGCCGTGATCCGCGCGCTGCAGGGCGACATGCCCGTGATCGAAGAACCGTACGCACCCGCGGCCGCCGAGCTTGGCATGACGCAGGAGCGCCTGCTCGACCATCTGGCCGGCATGCAGGAGCGAGGGCTGCTCAGGCGCGTGGCGGCGATCCTCTATCACCGCCGCGCCGGCTTCTCGGCAAACGGCATGGGCGTCTGGAAGGTCCCCGACGAGCAGATCTTCGAGCTCGGCTGTCGCATGGCTGCCTTCCGCGGCATCTCGCACTGCTACCAGCGTCCGACCTATGAGGACTGGCCCTACTCGGTCTTCACGATGGCCCACGGGCGCTCCAAGGAGGAGTGCGACGCGGTGCTCGAGGCGATCGCTGAGCAGACCGGAATCCACGAGCGCGCGACGCTCTACTCATCGACCGAGTTCAAGAAGATTCGCCTCACATACTTCACCGAGGACTTCAAGAACTGGGAGCGCGAGCACGCCTGAGGCGTCCGTGACGGCGCCGCTCATCGACACCCGCTCGGCGGAGCTGTACGGACGGGCGCTGCAGAGGATTCCGGGTGGGGTCAACTCGCCCGTACGCGCGATGCGCGCGATTGGACGTGATCCGCTCTTCATCGAGCGCGGCGAGGGTGCCGAGATCGTCGATGTCGATGGCAACCGCTACATCGACTACGTCTGCTCCTGGGGGCCGCTGATCCATGGTCACGCCCATCCCCAGGTACTGCGCGCGCTTGGAGATGCCGCGGCAAGGGGGACGAGCTTCGGCGCGCCGACCGCGGGCGAGGTGCGCCTCGCCGAGGAGGTCGCCACGCGCGTCGAGAGCGTGAAGATGCTGCGCATGACCTCCTCGGGCACGGAGGCAACGATGACCGCGATCCGTCTCGCGCGCGCGGCCACGGGGCGAGAGCTGGTGCTCAAGTTCGCGGGCGCCTACCACGGCCATCTCGACGGCCTGCTGGCCGAGGGGGGCTCGGGTCTGGCGACACAGGCCTTGCCGGCGAGTCCCGGGGTCCCGGCGAGCACCGCCGCGCAGACGATCGTGATCCCCTGGAACGACGAGGCGGCGTTGCGCGCGGCCACCGAGCGCTCCGATCTGGCGGCGATCATTGCCGAGCCGTTGCCCGCGAACATGGGTCTCGTCCCGGCCCAGGCGGGCTTCCTCGCGCTGCTGCGCGAGCGCGCCGACGCCTGCGGGGCGCTGCTGCTGCTCGATGAGGTGATCAGCGGCTTTCGTGTCGCACGCGGTGGCGTCCAGGAGCTCGCCGGCGTTCAGGGCGATTTGACGATCATGGGCAAGGTCATCGGAGGCGGGCTGCCCGCTGCTGCGATCGGTGGGCGCGCCGAGTTGATGGGCATGCTGGCCCCCGCCGGCCCGGTCTATCAGGCGGGCACCCTGTCGGGGAACCCGCTGGCGGTCGCGGCCGGTCTGGCGACGCTCGAGCTGCTCGACGATGGGGCCTACGAACGTCTCGCCGACTACACCGCGCGACTGGCAGATGGCCTGCGCGAGGCAGCCCGCGCGACGGGCCGCACGGTGCAGGTGCCGAGCGCCACGGGTCTCCTGACCGTCTTCTTCAGCGAGGAGCCGGTCGCCACCTTCGGTCAGGCGACGCGCTCTGATCTCGCGCTCTACGCGCGCTGGTGCCGCGAGCTTCTGGCGCGCGGGGTCTACCCGCCGCCGTCGCAGTTCGAGGCCTGGTTTCCGTCGCTGGCACACACCGAGGAGCAGCTCGAGCGCACTCTCCAAGTCGCAGGCGAGGCTTTCGCTGCGCTCGATGAACCGGAACCGGGCGCGTGAGCTCCGTCGCCGAGCGCACTACGGAGGGAGGACTCGAGCGGCTTCGCCGGCTGCTGCTCAAAGAGGGCGGCCTGATGGCCTCGCTGGTCGCCGCGTCGGCGCCTGAGCCTGCGGGATGTGACAACGAGCCTCGCCTGAGCCCCGGCAGCGTCGCTGCGGAGGGTCCGCGCGCGAGCGGCAGGCGCGAGGAGTATGAGCTGCTGGTCGAGGCGATCTATGAGGGCTACCTGCTCCACTATGGAGCTCCCCGCGTCGTGCATGTCCCGGAGGCCGATCTCAGGCTGCTCGCGGGCGATCAGCTCTATGCGCTCGGGCTCGCGCGGCTTGTCGCGCTCGGAGACACCCCGGCGGTGGCGGAGCTCGCCGACACGATCACGCTCAGTGCTCTTGCACAGGGCGCCGGCGACCGAGCGTTGGCCGAGGCGGTGTGGGCGGCAGGCGCACGCGCCGTGGGCTGGGGCTCCAGCGATCGTCACGTCCAGGCGAAGCGGCTTGTCTGCAACGGTGACCCCGCGGCGATCGAGGCGATGCGCACAAGCGCTGGGGCGACCCCAGCGTCGCCCTGAATCGCGCCTCGATATTGTTAGCGGCGGTGTCAGACAAGCGCTCGAAACAGAAGTCCAAGTACACGCTCGACCGCCAGATCCCCGGGGCCTTCGAGGGCGAGACGGTCACACGTCGTCGCTTCATGACGGGCACGGCCCACACGGCTGGAGCGATCGCTGCAAGCGCTTTTGCGCTGCCGGCGCTCGGCTTCGCGGTCGGCCCGATCTTCAAAAGCTCGCCGCACCACTGGGAAGCGGTCGGACCCGAAGGCATGTTCTCCGAAACCAACTACGTGCCGGTCGTGATGACCGTCGCCCCGAGCATCGGCGAGGCCGGCAAGACGACCGTCTACGTGCGCAAGTTCAACCCGTCGATCGATACCGATCCCTACGACAAGGACACGCCCTACATCGCGATCTCGAGCCGCTGCGCGCATCTCGGCTGCCCGGTGCGCTGGGTCGACGCCGCGGAGCGCTTCATCTGCCCCTGCCACGGCGGTGTCTATGACCTGCTCGGCCGCCGCGTCGGCGGACCGCCGGTGCGCCCGCTCGACCGCTTCTACACGCGCGTCAACGCCGGCAACGTCGAAGTCGGCCCGCGCTTCAGCGTCAACAGCGAGCTACGCCGCTTCTCCCCGCGCGATCCTGGCGAGCCGCTCGATGGCGTCGGTCAGTATCTCTACCCCTCGCGCCCCGGCGCCCAGAAACTCTAAAAGATGCCCAAGCTCCCCAAGCTTCCCGCCCCCCCGCTTCCGGCTGCCCTGCAGGAACCGCCCCCGCGCCCCGGCGAAGGGAACGGCAAGACCGGCCCGATAGAGGACGCCAAGGCGGCTGGGATCAACGTCGTCGACTGGGTCGACGAGCGCACCTCGCTGAGCGGCGCGGGACGCTGGCTGATGTTCCGCAAGGTCCCGAAGGGGACCAACTGGTTCTACACGCTCGGTTCGGCCACGATGTTCGCCTTTCTCTCGCAAGCCGTCACCGGTGTGTTCCTGGCGATGTACTACCGACCCGACCCGGCCGGGGGAGCCTACGAATCGATCCGCTACGTGACCAACGACGTGTTCCTCGGGCAGTTCGTGCGCGGGATGCACAAGTGGGGCTCGAGCGTGATGGTGATCCTCGTATTCCTGCACATGGGACGTACCTTCTTCTTCGGGGCCTACAAGTACCCGCGCGAGCTCAACTGGGTGATCGGCGTGGTGCTGTTGATCCTGACGATGACGATGTCCTTCACGGGCTACCTGCTGCCCTTCGACCAGCGCGCCTACTGGGCCACGATCGTCGGTGTGAACATCAACGGCACGGGCCCGCTGCTCGGGCCCTACCTCTCGGACTTCCTGCGCGGCGGCTCTGAATTCGGCGCGACGACGCTGTCGCGCTTCTATGCGATCCACATGCTGCTCGTGCCGGGCGCGCTCGCTGCGCTGATCGGCGCACACCTCTACCTGGTGGCCAAGCTGGGCACGACCGCGCCGCCCTGGCAGAAAGCCGAGAAACGCTCCGAGCTGCGCGAGGCGGAAGTATGAACCAGCGCGAGAAGGAGGAGTACCTCCGCGACTACTCGATCCTGAAGGCCCAGGGCAAGCCCTTCTTCCCCTACGCGGTCGCCAAGGACGGGGCGATGGCGGTCGTGGTGATGGCGATCATCATCACGATGTCGCTGGTGCTCGGCGCCGAGCTGGGCTCCAAGGCCAACCCCACGACGACCACCTATGTGCCGCGCCCGGAGTGGTACTTCTTCTTCCTCTTCGAGGTTCTGCGCGTGATCAAGCCGCCGAGCCTCGTGCCTTTGGCGACGATCGGCGTGCCGACGCTGTGCATGATCCTGCTGTTCCTGCTGCCCTTCTACGACCGTGGTCCCGAGCGCCGGCCCGAGCGCCGGCCGATCGCGACGATCACGGGCATCGCGGTGATCGCGGCGATGGCCTTCCTCACATACGAGGGCGCCAACGCCGGCTCGCCGACGGCGATCGAAATGACGACCCCGGCGGCTGTCGTCCACGCGGGTGGGGCCTCGCTGAGCGAATATACGGCCGGCTCGAAGGTGGTCGCCCAATCGGGCTGTCTGGCCTGTCACAAGATCGGCGAGAACGGCAACGCCGGGCCGGGCCCGGATCTGACGCACATCGCCTCGCGATTGCCCCGACAGGGGATCGCGCGCACGCTCGTGAACCCGACGGCGCCGATGCCTTCGTTCAAGAACCTGCCGCCGAAGAAGTTCACAGCGATCGTCAATTTCCTCGCGCAGCTCAAGTAGCGCTGCCATGCCCGCTCGCAAGGGAGCCGAGGCATCCCGAGGGGCGCAGGCGGGACCGCTGCAGGCGGGACAGGTGCGCGCGATGTTCGATCGCATCGCGGGCGTCTATGACCTGATGAACACCGCGATGACGGCGGGCTTGCACCACCGTTGGCGTGCCCGCGCGGTCGAGCTCGCGCGGGTCGGGCCGGGCAGTCGCGTGCTTGACGTGGCGACCGGGACGGGCGACATGGCGATCGAGTTGGCTCGTCGTGTCGGCCCCGACGGCGAGGTTGTCGGCAGCGATTTCAGCGAGGGGATGCTTGACCGTGCGCGCATGAAGGCGCTGGGCGAGCGCGGCCACGGGGTGCGACCTCGCTTCGAATGGGCCGACGCGATGTCGCTGCCATATGACGAGGGGTCATTTGACGCTGCGACAGTGGGCTTCGGGGCGCGTAACTTCGACGATCTTGCGCGCGGTCTCTCAGAGATGGTCCGCGTCGTGCGTCCCGGAGGACGAGTGGTCGTGCTCGAGATCACCAACCCGACGCGACCGCCGCTGTCGCTCTTCTACGGGCTCTGGTTCGACCGCGCCGTCCCTCAGTTGGGACGCCTGGCAGGCACGCTCGGGGCGCTCGCGGCACGGCTGCGGGGGGCTGAGGCGAAGCCGAGCATCGGTGATGCCTACACCTATCTGCCCAACTCGGTCAAGCGGTTCCCGAGCCCGGAGGCGCTCGCCGCGGAGATGGAGCGGGCCGGCCTGGAGGAGATCCACTATCTGCTGACCGCCGGCGGCATCGTTGCGATCCACGCCGGCACGGTGGCTGTACGCGAGGGATGAGCAGGGTGGCGAGCGGCGCGGAGACAGCTGAGCTGCCCGGCGAGGTGGATGGACTCGACGCGATCATGCGACGCGGCGGCGAGGGGCTGCGCGAGCGGATGGTGCGCACCGAGCGCCACCTCGAGCGGGTCACGGCCGATGCCGGCTCCCCGCTTGCCGGGCACGCCAACGCGACGGTCACCGCCGGCGGCAAGCGGCTGCGTCCGCTTTTGGTCGTGCTCGCCGCGGAGTCGGCCGGAGGTCCGCCCGATACGCCCGACGGGGAGGAACGCTTGATAAGGGCAGCCGTCGCGGTCGAGCTCGTGCACTCGGCGACGCTCGTTCACGACGACCTGATCGACGGTGCCCTGTTGCGCCGCGGACGCCCCACCGTCGCGGCGACGGCCGGGCGTCAGGTTGCGGTGGCAACGGGCGATCTGCTCTTCTCGCGGGCCTTTGCGGAGCTCGCGCGAAACGAGGACCCAGCGCAGCTGCGAGCGCTGTCGGAGGCCAGCTCGGCGCTCGCCGAAGGCGAGCTCCTGCAGCGTGAGGACGCCTACGCGGCGCACGTTGCCGTCGAGCGCTATCTCAGGCGCTGCGAGCTGAAGACGGCTGCGCTGTTCGAGGCCGCCTGCCGGCTCGGCGCGCTGACCGCGGCGGAAGGCTCGGCCGCGCTCGCCGAGGCGCTCGGTGCGTTTGCGCGACGCATCGGGCTCGCCTTCCAGATGCTCGACGACATCCTCGACGTGTCCGGGCCGGTCGAGCGCACCGGCAAGGCACGCGGCACCGACTTGCTGGACGGCACTGTCACGCTGCCGTTTATCCTCGCTCGCGTACGCGAGCCGGATCTCGCGGCCTTCGATCTCGCCTCGCTCGATGGCCCTGAGCAGGCGGAGGCGCTGTGCGAGCGGATTGCCGCGACCGGTGCACTGGCCGAGGCGCGCGAGCAGGCGCTCGGCATCGTCGCCGAGGCCAAGAGCGCCCTGCCGGCGGTGCTCCCAGACGGCCGTTCGGTGTTGCTCGAGCTGGTCGCCGACGCGGTGGTCGAGCGCTACCGCTGAAGCCTAGAAGTCGCCGGGCGTGATCAGGTCGGCGTCCAGCGCGCGCACGAAGAACTCGACTTCCTCGGACATGTTCGCGTGGGTCATGCGCCGCAGATCGCCAAGCAGAGCGCTCGAGCCACGATCAAGCTCATCGTCGAGGTGTTCGACGGCCGCCTGCTCAAAGACGCCCTCACGCCGTGACTCGCACTCGGGGCAGCGCAGCACGACGCGCCAGTGCCGCGGGCCCTCCTCGGACCAGTCGAGCGGATAGACGAGCTCGCCGGAGCAGTGGAAGCAGATGTGCAGGTGCTCAGGCGAGCAGCTCGTGTCCGGCTGGGCACCGACGCCGTAGACGACCTCGATCTGCTCTCCGCCGGGGAGCGGCTGAGCGGGCTGA
>Ga0182019_10000449_pt1 | contig 20476 bp, 9 predicted proteins | sample 812E2MmetaG_FD_120483 | JGI IMG/M metagenome (GOLD analysis project Ga0182019, IMG submission 120483) | Permafrost microbial communities from Stordalen Mire, Sweden - 812E2M metaG | ecosystem: Environmental > Terrestrial > Soil > Wetlands > Permafrost | place: Sweden: Stordalen | collected...
GCACCGTGACGATGTTGGCAGCCACCACCGTCACCACCTGGGTGGAGGTCACGCTGTTGCTGCAACAATCGGTAGCCTGCCATACTTGCTCGACAGTCATGTCGTTCGGGCATGGCCCGCCGTTGGTCACGGCGCTCAGGAGGCTGAGGGTGACATTGGTGCCGCAGCAGGCGTCGTACGCGGTGGCAGCCGGAATGACCCAGACGTCATCGCAGGATACCGTGAAGCTTGTAAAGGTCATAGCCGGTGGCGTGGTGTCCACCACGGTCACCGTCTGGCTGCATTGAGCGGAGCCGCCGCAGGTGTCGGAAACCTGCCAGGTGCAGGTGATGGTTTGCGAGCAGCCCGTGCCGTTGGTCACGATCGTTAATACCGTGATGTTCGCGTTCGTGCCGCCACAGGGACCTATGACGGTGGGCTCGTCGAACGTCCAGGCACTGCCGCACTCGACGGTCTTGTTGGTCGGGCAAATCACCGAGGAACCGGATGGCGTTCCACTCCCCGTAGGGCTGATCCAGATGGCTCCGCCCACGGCGACCATCGGGTCGGCGCCGGAGGCCCAGCCAAAACCGCCGTAATACTGATCCATATTATAGCCAACCCCGTTCCACGTGTACACCGTTGCGCCGTCCGCGGGCGACGTGCCGGTAATATTCTCGTAGGTGCCGATGTCGTTGGTCTGGCGGCTGAGTAGGTACGTAGCCCCGGCGGGGATCGAGACCGGCAGAACAGGCACATGGGGCGTGCCGGTAAAGGTGAGGGTGAAGTCGGTGGGGCTTTGGAGGAACGCGCCTTCGCCGGGGCTTAGGGAGATGGTCCCGGAGGCCGGAGCGATGGTAAGCCAACCCAGTCCTTGAATGTAGCCAGCCTGCGACCAGGTGCCGCTGGGATTGTTGTATTTATACAACTGACTCCCACCCGGGACCGAGGGAAGAACCTCATCCAGGGTATTGCTGCCGTGGTCGAGTTGGTTAGCAATCAGATTCATGCCTGCATGGATGGGAATGTCGTAAGTTTGGGGGGTGGCAGTAGCGACCCGCAGATTCACCTGGCCGGGCGTCGCTAGATCAAGTTGATACGTGTAGCCGTTCGGGACAGATCCGAGGTGGAACCCGTTGTCAAACATGGTGTTGGTGTAGTTGAATAGCCGATACGTGCCGGGGCCGAAGCCGGGCAGCGCCACAATGTCCAGCGCGCCGTCGAGGGTCAGATCGCCGCCGACCGAGATCCAGTCGTTCCCGTTGGCGACGACGTTGGGGGTGGCCAGTTCGAATTCCGTGTGGCTGCTCGGGTCAAACGACAGATCGTCCAATACATAAGCCGAGCCGGGGCTGCAGCCGGCGGCAAACGTGCCCCCCGTGACGTAAATGGGGCCGCTGATGGGTCCGCTGACCTTCAAGGTGCCCCCGGACATCACGTTCCAGCCGGCGGCGCTCACGGTTGAGGGGAAGAAGCCTTGCACGCACATCGTGCCGCCGCTTGAGATCTGGACGTTGCCGCTAACGGTCATGCTGTTCGTGCCAATCAAGTGAAGATAGCCGCCCGTGATGGTGAGCCCTGCGGGGGTGAAGGCGTTCGCCCCGGCCCACCAGTAGTTGCCGCCCACCATCGCGACAAACGGCGAGCCGCTCAGGCCGCTCTGAAAATAGACGTTGCCGCTGCCCGCGCCGCTGAGCGTGATGGATGACCCGAAGGCGACGGGGACGTTGAAGCTGCCATCCGCGCTGCCCTCCTGATCCACAAGGCTGCCGATGGCCAGGGAACCCCCATAGAGCAGGTAGCTGTTGGGAATGGCGGAGTTGAACGTGACCGAATTGATCGTTCGGCTGCCGTTCAGGTTCACTGAGCGGAAGCTGCCCAGCGACGGAAAGACGGCATCATCGCCCGAGGCGGGCATGACGCCCCCGAGCCAGTTGGCCGCAGTGGACCAACTGCCCGAACTTGGGCCGGCCCAGGTGACGGTAGAGGCTTGGGCCGGGCTCCGCGCGAAGCCAAATGTGACCAGAATGCAACAAACGAACGCGAATAGACGTATTTTCATAGCTTAAGTATTTGATTAATTCATATTTTCGTATTTGCCGTTTCTCCAGAATCGGGCGACGGAGCAGCACGCTCAAAGCGACCGCAGCCGCCGCGGTCAGGCGTCGTTAGACAATGGAGACTAATCCCTTTTACCACTGAATCTATAGAAGGCAAATTATTTGTTACTATGTTTTTGACTTATGTCAATACCGCCACCCGCACCGTTGGCTGGCTGTGGGGCGCAGATGCTTGCACGGAGCGGTGCGACGAACCGGTGAGGGACATCGAGAAGCTATTCTCGCATGTGGGACCAGTGGAGCTGGCACCGCGTCACCTTTTACGGCGACCTCAAAGGGCCGGTTGATGCCCTGGCCGATGCGGCGGGCTGGAAGGTCGTCGAGGAAGCCTGAGTTGGGTGCCCTGGGTCATAAGTTCGGTGGCGTAATCTGAGTCGGCACGCCGTAGCAGACCTCCGAAGTGGGCTTGATCGGAACTGTCAGATTCGTGCGCCCAAATTCACCGTGTCCAATTTCACTGTTGACCGTGTTCCTGCCCGGTGCCAAGTTCCGGCTTGTGAGCGCACCCAACGCCAACGTGGGAGCGCAGCAGGATGGCGAACTGCGCGGCCGGACTGCCGAGCGAGGCACGAGCTGCGACCCCGACGTTGTCATCCCCGGCTGCGGCCTGGGGATCTCAGAGATCAGACAGGCACCGGGCCGGTCCGACGAGAGTGAGAAGGCGTGTTCGAAGTTTCTTCTCGTGTTGTCCGGCCAGGCCCGTTGGGAATGCGGGGCCCGGCGCTACATGCTCGGCTCGGATACGGTGTGCCATATTCCGGCGGGATTGAAGTACGCGCAGGAGACTTTGCCCGGCAGCCCGCTGCTGGGCTACACAATCCACTATCGGCCGCAGTTGCTGTCGCCGGGAGTGGGCAGCCAGTTGGCCGCGCTGGGGATGGTGCCGATTGATCTGGGGAGCACCACGAGCAACCAGGCCCGGGTCGTGCGGTCTGTTTTTCAGGAGATGCTGTTTGAGCAGGATGCGCGCCAGGAAGGCTGGGAGGCGATCCTGCTTTCCCGACTGATGGACCTGGCCGTTCGGGTGGTCCGTTTGGTGAGGCGACGGGGTGGGAGCGGGCCACCCGCGTTCGAGCCGGGCAATGACAGCACCGACCGCGTAGCCCGTTATTCCGTGCGGCTAAGGTCACGGTTCTTCCGGCAGGAAACGATGCTTGAGGCCGCCCGATCGGTGGGACTGAGCTCAAGGCAGTTTACGGAGTTGTTCCGGAAGGTTACGGGGCAGAGCTGGCGGCAATACGTCCTGGGGCTTCGCCTGAAACACGCCGCGGAATTGCTGGCGGGCACGGACCGATCGGTCAGCGCGGTGGCCTTCGAGTGCGGATTCGACGACCTGTCCAATTTCCATCACAGCTTTAAGGCCGTTTACGGGTGCTCGCCGCTGGGATATCGAGAACAGCGGCGCGTCCGTTTGCCGGTCGGGACGGAGGCGCCACCGGAACCCGCGCGCGCTTCTTCACGAGCGCCGGCATTCAAGTTCCGGGGCATCAAGGGGTGGTCGTGGACGGTAGAACAATACCTGGAGGAGATTCCCGTTCTGGCCAGCCTCGGAATGAATTTCCTGATGAATTGCTATCGGTCAATGAGCCCCAGCCCGCCGGAAGGGCGGTGGTGCAACGAATGGTGGAAGCCGATGCCTGAGGCGAGGAAGAGCGGTTTCGCCGGGGTCATCCGCTGCTGTCGCGAGAATGGCATCGCCTTCTGCTTCGCGATGCACCCGCAACTGGATTCACCGCGGCCGCTGGATCTCGGTCGGGACAAAGATTTGGAGCGGTTTTACCAGCACTACGCTTGGGCTCAGGGCCAGGGGGTTCGGTGGTTCAGCATCTGCCTCGATGACACCAGTTGGGGCACTGCCGGTCCGGGTGCTTTGGGAGCCGCGCACGGCGGGCTGGCTAACAGGATCTTCGACCGGCTTCAGGCCGGGGATGGCGCGGCCCAAATGATCCTCTGCCCGGCGGCATTTTGGGGCGACGGCACCAACCCTGATCAGCGCGCCTACCTCGAGGCGCTCGCCGACCTACTGCACCGGGATGTCTTTATATTTTGGAACGGGGATGCGATTGTCACACCGCGTATTACTCGTCTAGCGGCGGAAAGCTATCGGAGCGTCGTCAAACATCGGTTGTTTCTTTGGGACAACTATCCGGTCAACGATGGCAGCCCGACGCTGCATCTGGGGCCCGTCAGCGGACGCGAGGCGGAACTTTGCGAGATCATCGACGGTTACATGAGCAACGCGATGTGCACCCAAAACCAAATCAACCGGCTCCCGCTGGCCACCTGCGCTGAGTATGCGGCAAACCCGCGGGCTTACGACCCGGCGCGTTCAATCGGCCGGGCCATCGTTCGCCTGGGAAAGACCCGCGCGCAGCAGGCAGTGCTTAAGGACCTGGTGGAGGCCTACCCGGGTTTCATTGTGGCAGGAGGCGGGACGGGCACCAACCCTGTCCGGGCCAGGTTTGGCAGCCTGGCCGCCGAGCCTTCCGCCCGCCGAGATTTCATCCGCCAGATGGAGGATGTTGCCGGTCGCCTCGCCAAGCTGTTCCCGTCGCGGTTCTGCGCCACGCGGAAGACCGTTCTGGACGATGTGCTTTGGATGAAGCAGCAACTAGCCCGCCGGTAACGCGGGGGCGCGCCCCCCGGCGTGGAAGCATCTCCCAAAAAACCAATGGGAGCCGCCCAAACTACCAAGACGGCTAGCGGCGGCTCTGCCAGCATGGACCGGGTATGGCAGCGCCTCGTTCTCCGGAATTGGCTGGCTTGTTGACTCCCGCGCAGGCGGGAGGAACAGGCTTGCGGCACGAGCGGCGGATGATCCCGGCGCCGGGTCGCAGACCGCTGGGGCGAGGCTCACGCTGGGCAGTCAACCAAGTAAGTTACGCAAGTTATCCACCTACAACCCAAATTGGACCGAACATGAAAAACCATCATCCCACCCCTGCCCAGCCCGCCCGGACCTCCGGTCGGTCCCGACTCCTTCGAGGCAGCGCCGCCCCCGTCTGCCTGGTGGCCACCTCGGCCCTTCAAGCCACCACTGTCAACTCACCCGCAGAACGTCAATAACCGGCTGCGCCGCAAACAACCATATTCCTATCAGTACCAGTATCGGTTACACTCTCAAAGCCGCCAATAGTCAGCCCACGTTGCTGAATTCGTGGACGGCGATTTTGTCCAGCAGTTTCGACGCCAATGGCAATTTTACAAATGCTGACAGCGGAGCTGTTAGCCAGACCAGCCGGTTCCACAGGGTTTCAGTTCCGTGAGTCGTATGTGCTTGCGAGTCCATAATCTAGGCGGCTTGGAAGCGAAATCGCCATTTTGCGCGGTGCTCGCATGGCTGGTTTACTTTCTGGTTGTGAGCAGCCGTGCTGCAAGCACGTGGCAATCGGGCGGAATGGATTTGAACTGGAGCACGGCCGCGAATTGGATCGGTGGAGTTCCAAGCCCCACGACCGATGTTTATTTCAATACTAACGGCGTCGTGCTCGATGCTTCCGTGAACAACATGGTCAACGCGAACACGGTCATTCAATCGCTGAATTACAATCACACCAACGCCTACAACGGCGCGCAGACTTATCATAATACATTCATCGCCGACGGTGTGACGCTGGTTGTTTCCAATGCGGCAACCGGCGATGCGGTCTTTGTCGGTTCCGGTTTGTCGTTGCCCAGCAGTTCGACGCGCGCTGCCATTTCTGGAGCGAACGGTTCGTTGATGGTGCAGGCCACGAATGGCGATCTGAATGTCCGTCAGGGCGGCAGTCAAAATTCTGCGGGAACGGCGGTGCTGGATATGTCCGGCTTGAGCAACTTGACGGTGCGCGCGCAAAGCGTTCTGGTGGCCGGTGACGGGACAAACGGTGATCCAACCCGTGATCGCGCCGCCGGCCAACTCAAGCTTGCGCGAGAAAGTTATCTTTATCTTGGAACCGCGTATCCGCTCGGCCTCGCGGTTGGCAAGAGCATCGGCAATGGCGGCACAGGTGGCATTCTCGAACTTGGCCAGACAAATCTCATCTTCGCCGACTACGGCATGGGCGTTGGCTTGGGAAAAAGTTCCGCCTGTTCCGTGCGTTTCGGCAATTTTACCAATGGCTACGCGCGCTTTCGCAATTCCAACGGCACCGACCGGCAGATTTACTGGTTGATCGGCGATTGCTCCGCCGTGGCTTATACGGGCAACTCGAATTCCGCCACGCTGGATTTTTCCGGCGGCGCGGTGGACGCGCTGTTGAATGTGCTCGTTGTGGGCCGCAGTGTGAACGATGGCAAGGGGCTCGATGCCGGCGGCACGGACGGCACGCTGACTTTCTCGAATGGAGTGATTGACGCCGACAGCGCCATCGTCGGCTATCAGATGTTGAACAACTGCGCCCGCGCGCAGGGCACGATCAATGTGGATGGCACGGCGCAGCTCACCGTGAATCATTTTTTGCAGCTCGGCAATTTCCTGGCAGCAGCCGCTTCCAACGGTGTCAGCTTCGCAAAGTTAAACATCGGCACGCGCAGCGGCGGCGGGTCGGTCAGCGTTGGCGGAGATCTTTTCACAATGACCAGCACACTCAATCCAACGAATGACAGTGAAATCATCGTTCGCAACCGCGGCCGTTTTTCGGTAGCCGGCATGGTCGGCCCGCTCTCCCAATTTGAATTAAATCAAAGCGCACTCACTATTGATTTCGGCAGCAAAACAAATCCAGCCACGCCGGTCTGCGTCGTAAGCAACTTGACCACAGTTGCGCCGTTGACGTTGACCATTGCGGGCAGCCGGTTGAGTCCCGGAAGAATCACGTTGATCAAATATGGCACTCGTTCTGGCAATGGCGTGAGTGACTTTACTCCGCCATCATTGCCGCCGCTGGCACAAGGTTATCTCTCAAACAATACGGCAAATTCTTCGATTGATCTTGTCATCACACAGTCAACGGCCGCGACAAATACGCCGCCGCCGCCGCCAATCGCGCATTTGCGAGGACCGATTTATGCCGACTACGACTGGGAAATTCGCGAGACGACCGCGCGCGCAGACGGCTATGCGCACGTGGACACGCCGCGCCTGGTTCAACGATTGCAGCAAGGCAACATGAGAACCTACGCCTTCCTCGTCAAACACCAGGTGACGGACTGGAACGATTTTCGCCTCGAATTTCTCCCCGCCGCGCAGGCCGCCGGCATGACGGTTTGGCTTTACGTGACGCCGCCGAGCGAAGTATCGCCCGAACCATTTCGCGATGATTTCATCACTTGGGCGGCGGAGGCGGGTAAGCTTGCGCGGCAATACACCAATCTGGTCGGTTTCGCGATTGATGATTTTGTCGGCACGAATCTCAAGCCCGCGTTCACGCCCGAGTATTACAGTCCGGATTACGTAAGCCGCATGGTGGCAGCGGCCCACCAATACAGCACCAACCTGATGTTTTTGCCGGTCGTTTATGATGCCAGCGTCAACATTCCGCCGACGCTGCCTCAGAATTTCATTTCGCCTAGTTTTGCGGCTCTCTATGGGCCTTATTGCGGCGGTCTTATTTTCCCCTATATCAATTACACCAACAAGGACGACCTTACCGCCGAAGCCCCGCAAATTGCCTCCGATCACGATGTCATGAACGGCAAGCTGGCACAATTCGTCATTGTGTTTCCAAGTTCGACACGTTCTCACCCTGGTGATTACGCCGCCGTAACGCAAACCATCACCAACAGCGCAAATTTTCCCGACGCGCCGTATTACTTCAATTTCCGGATTTCCGACAGCTACAACGGCGCGACCGCCGGCTACCACCAACTTCAAGTGTTGGTGGATGGCAGTGTTGTCTGGCAGCACGATGTGTCGGGTTTGGCCTATTTCAATGACTTCAGTGTCAACCTCCAGAATTCGATCAAGAACAAGCCCGCCGCGACGGTGGTGGTCAGGCTGTATGATGCCGCCGCTGTTTCCAATTTTGGCCTGACGGTTTCCTGGAACTTGCCAGCGGGCAACTGGACCGTCCGCGAAAACGGCGCCTTCGTTGGCGCGAGCAGTTACTATCCGGCCGCGCCCGGCCTGAATGTGCCGATGATCGTGATGATCTACGACCAAGGTTACGGCGGATGGAATCCTACGACGAATTACATGGCGCAAGGAAACAACATCGCGCAAGCCGCCGTGCAAGCTGGCCAGGCTGTTGGGATTATTCAATACAAACTGGACAAGACCGACACCGGCCCCGCGTTTCCGATCATCCAGCAGCTTTACGGTCAATGGGCTTACACGCCGCAGCTCGCTTCGATCATCCGCCAGCCGAACGGCAGCGTCGTGCTTGCCGGCGGCGGCGGCGGACCCAACATTGGTTATACCCTTAAATCCGCCAGCAGCCTGGCCACAGCAATCAATTCGTGGTCGGTGATCGCGTCCAACAGCTTTGACACGAATGGCAGTTTTATCAATCTCGACACCACTGCTGCCGGCCAGCCGAGTCGCTTCTATCGAATTTCTGTTCCATAATCTCGTCGCTTATCACGAAGCAACTAACCAGCGGCGCCAAGTTTGGGTTGAAATGCGAGGCAGAGCTGTCGTTTCGCTGGTATCCGGTCAATTCAAGGGAATCAAGGCGAATCCGACCTAAAAGCAGGATCCTGGCAGCCGTTGGTACCCGGTTCTCCCTGCCGGTGCGGTGTCAAACAGCAACTATTGCCGACTGGTCCGGGTTCTGGCCACGCTGCCCTGCGGCCCGTAAAAGGGACTGGGTTGGCGGCTGCCAAAGCATCTCCCAAAATACCAATGCCATCCGCCTAAACTACCAAGACGCCTGCAGGCGGTTCTGTTAACATGGCAACGATATGACAGCACCTCGTTGTGCCGAATTGATCTGCTTGTTGAGGCCCGCTCCGGCGGACCTTGCAGGCTGGCGGAACGGGTGGCGGCGGCTTTGGCTGTCGCTGCGCAGACGACTAGTGACCGAGTCTGTATGCTCACCCGCGCGGCGTCAAGCACAAGCGGGCACGTCAAACGCAATAAGACAAATGAAAACTGACCAACCTAATCCAACAAAGAAATTCGTCTCGAAAACCCTTTCGAGTGTTCAACTCAACCCGATTATCCTGCACCGCGCTTTAGCTGTCTTTTTTGCCACTGCGCTCGGGCTGCTCGTGCCGGCGGCACTGCAAGCGGCAGTAACCTCCGACACGTGGCTTGGCGCCGGGGATAGCCAGTGGTCAACGCCCGCCAACTGGAGCCTCGGCTCGGCAGCCGGGCCAAACAATGCGGCGATGCTGACCAATACGGCTGCCACCGGTCTACCCGGCACCAACGGCATGGGAGCGGTCGGCACGCCCAACATAACGGTCACCGCCAACACCTCCGTTGGACAGTTGTGGATCGTCAATTCCAATTACAACAATACGCTTGCGTCTTATCACACCATTGGAATCAGTCCGGGCGTAAGCCTGACGGTTTCAAATACTGGCGCCAACCTGAATAGTCCGAACATCCTTCAAGTGATGTCCAGCGGCGGCTACCAAACCCTATTTGGCGGCAACGGTGTTTCTGGCAACAGTGATCCGCATAACACAATTTATGCAACCATTCAAGGTGGTGCGGGCAGCACTTTAAACGTTATTTGCACAAACAGTTTGAACAGCAGTTGGACAACTGGAAGCGGCAACATTACCGTGGAACAAGGTGTGCTTACACCTTTTGGTGTCAGCGATCCTTTGATGGCGACTCTGGACCTGTCCGGCTTGGACAACTTCAATGCGTATGTGAACCATCTCTGTGTGGGCGCTGACGGGGGCAGTGGAGCTTATTACTTTGAGCGTCCCAATGGCACTCTCTATCTCGGAAAGACCAACAACATTACACTTTGGGCGGTGGGCACGTTTCCAAACGAAGGGGCGACCCAAGGCCTTCTGATGGGAATCATCGCGCAAAACAACGGTGGCGGATTGTATCGGATACCCAGGATATTGCTCGGCCTGACGAACTCCATCTACTGCGATACCGGCCTCGGCCTCGGCCTCCGCGGCTGTGGGGGGTATATTGGATTCAATACAAACAATGCTCCAGGCACCTCGACGGTCTATTTTCGCAATAAAGCCGGCACTGGCCGCCAGAGTCTTTGGTCGTTGGGAGATCGCACGGGCACGGCTGGGAGCACTAGTCAAATAGTAAAAGGCGAGTTGGATTTCTCTTTGGGATCGGTGGATGCAATGGTCACGACTTTGCGCATGGGTATCAGTGCTGTTGAAGCTCAGGCCTGCATCGGCGTTCTGGAGTTCGGCGCGGGCACCATTGATGTCAATACGCTCGTGCTTGGCTGCCAGACGGTGGCTGGAAAGGGTCCGGCCCAAGGAACGATTACGGTGAGCAATACGGCAGTGTTGAAGATCAACACGTCAGCCCAAATCGGAACCATCGCCGGAACCCCGGTCGCCGGTTCTTATTTTGGACAGATCATCATTACCAATGGCGGCTCGGTTCAATTTGGCAACACGACGGCCATCACCTGCGGCACGGGCAACAGCGAGATCGACGTAGTTAACGGCAGCGGTTTGACTGTGGGCACGGTGGGCAGTCCGTCAGCACCGCTCACCACCTTGACCGTTATCAGCAACAACACGCTGACCATTGATCTGGGCACATTGCCCAACCCCAGCGTGGCGCCCGTTCAGGTCAGCACGCTTAACTCGGCCGGAACCAACACCATCAACATCCCGGGCACTGGTCTGATAAAAGGCAGGATTACGCTGATCAAATACGGCACTTGGAATAATGATGGTGGCACACTTCCGTGCGTCAATTTCGTCAAGGGCACCAACAGTCCGGGAGTCAGTGGCTATATCACCAACAACCCGGCCAATAGTTCCATTGACTTTGTAGTTACGGTCGGCACGGCAACGAGTCTGGTCTGGGACGGACAGGTTGGCGGGATTCCAAACGGTGCTTGGGATATCAACCTAACCCCCGATTGGCGGGGTGCGCAAAAATATACCGAGGTCAGCATCCCCGGCAGCATGGTTCAATTTGATGATACTGCGACCGGCACCACCACGGTGGTCCTCAGCAATCGTTTGGCGCCGGTGCTCATGATTGTCACCAATAATGCCAAGACCTACACCTTCACCGGCACCAGCACCAACGCGCTGACAGGTCCGGGCAATTTGGTCAAGGATGGCCCTGGCCTAATGATTTTGAACAATACCGGCACCAACGACGGCACGGGTCTGATCAGCATTAACAATGGAACCCTGCAAATCGCCGGCAGCGACAACCGCCTGCCGGTCGGCGCGTCAGTCGTGCTGGCGAATGTATCCACGGCCGCGCTTGATTTGAACGGCTTCAATCAGACCTTGGGCTCTATCAGCGGCGGCGGAACCACCGGCGGCAATATCACGGAAGGTTCCGGGGCTTTAAGCATTACCGGGAGCGGCAACTATGGCGGCGTGATCAGCGGCAGCGGCGGGCTGATTAAGCAAACCGGGGGAACCCTGACATTGACCAGTGCCAATCTCTACAGCGGTGGCACAATCGTTTCCAATGGCTCCCTCGTCGTGGCCAATACCACTGGCAGCGGTCTCGGTTCTGGCAGCGTGACCATTGCGGCGGCCGGCAGCGTGCAACTTGGCGATGGACTTACAGCCAATGGCAGCATCGCGGCCGCCTATATCACCAACAACGGCAACTTGAATCTCCTGCCGGTGAGCGATTATACGTTCACCAATTTAATCGTTGGCTCCGGCAGGCTGACTAAACTAATCGGCGCTGGTGCGGCAAAGATATACATCACCAACGACAACACCTTTACCGGCGGCGCAGCCGTCGGCCAGGGCTGGCTGCAAATATCCAGCCCGGGTGCCTTGGGGACCGGAACGATCAACATCGGCAATCAAACCGTTGACAACGCCGTGCTGGCGCTTTCCGGCGGCATTACTGTGACCAATGCGATCACCCTTTCCGCCAAGACTGGATTCTATACTCCCGAATTGGATCAGATTGATAATGTTGACAGCACAAACACTCTTACCGGAGGCATTTTGCTCGCCGGAGCAACCGGCTTCGGGGTGGGTGTGGACGCCGGGACACTAATCCTCACCGGCAATGTGATCAACAACCAGGTCGCCAACCCGGGTATATTCAGCCTGCGTGGCGATGGTGGCAATGGGGTGTTCGCGGGCGCGTTTAACCAAGGTGCTGGCAACCCGCTGGAGCTCTATAAGGCTGATGCGGGAACTTGGACTCTTGCTGGAACCAACTATTATACCGGCCCCACCATCATCGCCGGTGGGAAGCTGATAGTTAACGGAAGTATTATTGGAACCACTAATCTGTATGTCGGATCCGGTGCAACCCTCGGCGGAACCGGAACTATCACGGCCAATGCCACGACGAATGATGGAACCATCTTTCCCGGCGCGGATCCGGCTTTGAGCACACTTACCATCAACAATCTGCTGGTTTTGAACTCGGGCAGCCAGACCACGTTTAATGTCAGCACCAATGGCAACGATGAAATCCGGGGGATGAGCACGGTAATTTACGGCGGAACGCTCAATGTCAACGTGCTGGGCACGCTCACCGGAGCTTGCATCTTTAAGCTGTTTGATGCGGCGGTTTATAGTGGAACTTTTGACGGCGGATATAATCTGCCGGACATCAGTCCGCTGGCCTGGGATACCAGCTATCTGTCCGTGGACGGCACCTTGCACGCCACCAGCGGCGTGGTGGCAACTCCCGCCGTCACCAGCAGCGGGTTTTCCGGCGGCAGTTTCACCATGAGCGGAACCGGCACCTTGGTGGCGCCCTATTCCATTCTGGCCACCACCAACCTCGCCACCCCGCTCGTGAACTGGTCGAACATCGGTGGTGGAACCTTTAGCAACGGGACGTTCTTCTTTGTGGATCCCGCAGCGACAAACTTCCCGCAACGCTTCTACCGCCTGTCCACGCCAACGCCTTGATGTCGACATGAATTGGCCGTTGAAAGCTGATTAATTATGAGCGTGTTGGAGCCTTGGGTTAAGACCCAAGGCTCCTTCACAAGCTAACAGAACTGATAGGAACTCGCTTTTCGCGCGCCCGCTCGTACTCACCCGCGCGGCGTCAAGTACAAGCGGGCGCTCCAGGTAGCAATTTCTTATCAGATGCGAGTCAGACTTTTGCGAGGTCATCGACGGCTATCTAAGCAATCCGATATGCAGCCAATACCAGATCAACCGGACCTGCTGGCGGCACCCGTGGCGCAAGCCAGCCCCGATCTGTGGGTCGGCGGCGACCCCGTTACGAATTGGTCCACTGCGGCCAACTGGACCAATGGTGTCCCGGCTCTTAGCAGCGATGTGTTCTTCCAAACCAATGGAGCCGCGACCGATACGTCCACGATCAACAATATCGTCTCGTCACGCCGCAAGGCGAAGCGGTTTACAGCAGGGCGCCGTCCTAGCCGGACGGCGCCCTGACTTACCAGCTATTTGGGCACCGAAGCAATAGAGACTAGGCTCCGAAAACACGCCAACCGAGGAACTGATTCCTGCAAACACGCGCTCCCAAGCCCCAAACCTCACGCAGAGACTGCCCTCGGGAGGCATTCACGTTGATAGAGCTGCTCGTGGTGATCGCGATCATCGCGATCCTGGCGGCGCTGCTGCTCCCGGCCCTCGCCCAGGCCAAGGCCAAGGCGCCCAGGATTACTTGCGCGACGAACATGAAAAACTGGGGGTATGCGACGATCATGTATGAAGGCGATTTCTACGACAAATTCCCGCTTTTCGGCGAAAGCTCCACCGACTACACAAAGCCCTTCTGGTTTCAGATCCTGGCACCGTACGTGGCGAAAAAGGCCAATGATGTAGGCGGTGGCAATTTTACCACGGACCCGGAGTACCAAAGCAGTCTCCGCAAGTGTCCGGGGGGCAGTTACGGACCGGCGCCTGGTTCAACCGTTCCAGCGGGAACCACTAATTGGAACTGTTACATCGGCTGCAACTTCGGCGGGTATGGAGATATCAAGACAATTGCAAGTATCAATTACAACGGCATTGCGGCCCCGTTTTACTATGGGGACAAGAATCCACCTATGGCAGCTTCGAGGATCAAACGTCCAGCCCAAGCGATGATCTTCATGGATACAATTGATCACTGGGTCTATTCACCGGTCGAACCGGGTTACAGTTTGGGGAGCATGGGGGAACCCAACAACTGGGGACGACCCACGGTCCATAACGGCGGCGCTAACGTGACGTCTGCGGATGGCCACGTCGAACGGATCAGTCACAAGATTCTCTTCCAATTGAACGGGAACTTGGTGGTCAGCCAATGGTGGTACACGGAATAGGCTCGTTATGAGAAGTGTTTTGCCAAACATGCTCCCTCGGAGTTGGAGGGCTGGCCTGGGGAGGGCGTTTACTTTGATTGAACTGTTGGTGGTCATTGCTATCATTGCGATCCTCGCCGCCCTGCTGTTGCCGGCGTTGAGCAAGGCGAGGGCCAAGGCGTATGGGGCCATGTGCACGTCGAACATGCGCAACTGGGCGAGCGCCAATGTGATGTACATGTCAGATTATCAGGATGCGCTGCCATATTTCGCTGAGGAGTATTATAACTTCACGAATTCCTACTGGGCGGACTTCCTTGCGCCCTATGTCGCCAAGGTGACGACGGCTGGCTACATCAACTCCGATGCCTATCGCATGGAACTACGCCGGTGCCCCGGCGGCAGCTATGGGCCGCCCCCCTACTCAGCCGAGGCGGGTCGTCTCGGCAACTGGACGGCAACTAATTGGAATTGCTGGATAGGCTGCATTTTTGGAGTTTCGCAGTGGGCCGCCAAGCCCTCGATTCCGAGCGGCCCTTTTTATTATCACAATTACGGAGGAGTGCTGGCGCCGGCTCTGAAGGGGTCGCGGATAAAGAAGCCCTCGCAAGCGATGCTGTTCATGGATTCAGAGGATTTCTATGTGTACTCTCCGCTTGATCGTCCTTTTGCGGATGGAAATGCGGACGGAGTCGGTGAACCCATTGCCGGCGCGGGAGTTGACCAGTATAATCGCGCGCGACCGACGGTTCATAATAATGGCGCCAACACGGCACTGCTGGACGGTCATGTGGAACGGGTTGCCTACAAGAAGCTCTGGGGCGTTAGTGGAGGGCTGCCGACCCATCCATTTTGGTATGTGGTGGAGGGTTCTCGTTGATCGACGCGGGCCACCGTGGACTTGGCATCCACAACATGATCACATATCCGCGAAAGAACACCCCTCGGAACATACGTGTATGAAAAACAGCAAGAGACTAAAGCAGGATTTGAGAACGAAGCATGTGGAATTGGCAGCCATTCGATGTAGAGGCCGACTGCATGGAAACAAGAATGCGGCTGTCTCGGCGGCTGAAACGATGCAAGCGAAGCCAGCCGCCTTTACCTTGATTGAGCTGCTGGTGGTGATCGCGATCATCGCCATCCTGGCGGCGCTGCTCCTCCCGGCCCTGGCCCGCGCGAAGGAAAAGGCCAAGCAGACCCAGTGCGTCAGCAACCAGCACCAGATCGGACTGGGCTGGCTGATGTATGTGCAGGATAATGGGGATATCTATCCCACCATTCGTGGCTGGGGCGCCGCCGGAGGACAGCCGGGTACCCCCACGCCGACCACCGCCTGGCTGGACATTCCCTTCGGTATCAGCGTGGACCGGACCAATCGCCCATTGAATAAATACGTGCCTGGGGTGCAAACGTGGCGTTGTCCCTCGGATCGGGGAGATGCCAACTACGGTGCCAAGAACTGCTTTATCGAGTATGGCAACAGCTTCGTTACCCAACACGACGTAGATTCCTGGCGGACGGCTCATGTGACCGCCGATAGCGATCCGGCCTACGCAGCCGGGTCCACGCCCATCAAAGCAGGGCTGGTGGCACGCAGTCCCGTCAACAAGATCATCCAAGGCGATTGGGAATGGGAAAACAACAGTTACAACGCAAACGACCCGGCGTCCTGGTGGCATAACAGCCGCGGTCAGCGGCGACAGGACATGTTGTTTGCCGACGGGCACGTGGTCTTTTACAAGTTCCCGGAAGACGTCAAATATTGGATCTATACTCCTCTGCCCGATCCCACTTTTCTATGGTGGTGAGCGGGTGGACTCCTCCTTTCGCTCAAAAGCACCACCGGCTCCCAGTGGCTATGCTGTGTCTTTTTGTGGCATTTACCGCGCCTCTGGGTCATACTGGGGAGCCCTCATCTTTCCGTATATGAACTGGGCGACCAACAGCGACGTTAACGCGCTAGCACACACCAGAAGGTTTCATGACCTTTCGGTTCCTTGACTTCCAGAAGGATGGAAACGCCAAAGCCAACTGCATCCGCCAGACGGTGGGCAACTGCGCTTTACTCGCCCCAGTCGCCACAAGCAGCGCCGGCGACCTCCGAGCCCGCGAAGAAGGCAGGCCCGTCTCACTTAGGCCAACCGACGGCGGGGAGGCCGCTGCCCGAACGGATGTTGTCCGTGGATGCCATGCGCGGGTTCGACATGTTCTGGCTGATCGGCGGCTATGCTCTAGTGAAGGCATTGGTGGCCTGGATTAATTGGGAGCCATTGACCGTCGCCGCCGAGCGGGAAATGGATCATCCTGTCTGGAGCGGATTTCACTGGTGGGACGTCATTATGCCGACGTTCATCTTTATTTCCGGGGTTACCATCCCGCTGGCGATAACCCGGCGTTTGGACCGCGGAGAATCCAAGGCGCTGCTCTATTGGCGCCTGGTCAAGCGGCTGCTGATGCTGCAAATCCTGAACCTGGCATATTACGGCGCGCTTCAGCATCTGGATTGGCACCAGATGCGCTTTGGCGGAGTGCTCGCGCGGATTGGCTCGTCCTATTTCTTTGCCGGAGTTATCGCCATGCACACCCGGCCGCGACAACAACTTATCTGGGCGGCAGGGATCCTGCTGGGATACTGGGCGGCGATGACGCTCATTCCCGTGCCGGGCGCCGGCACCGGGTTGATGACTCCCGATGGCAATCTTGCCGGCTACATAGACCGGGCGCTGATGCCCGGCGTGCTATACGGGGAGCTTTACGAGCGCGAAGGGCTTTATGCCACTCTGCCTACGGTTGCGACCGTCTTGCTGGGCACGCTCGCCGGACACTGGCTGCTGTCCAGCCGAAAAGGGAGCATCAAGGTCGCAGGGTTGATCGGGGCGGGGGTGGCTTGCCGCCTTCTGGGCCAGCTTTGGGCGCTGAGCATGCCGATCAACACCAAGATGTGGACTCCCTCGCTCGTCCTGGCCACCGGTGGCTGGAGCCTCATTTTCCTTGCTTTGTTTTACCTGGTAATAGATGTCTGGCAATTCCGGCGCTGGGCATTCTTCTTCGTCGTCATCGGCATGAACTCCATCCTGATCTACTTCCTGCCCGTGGTGGTTAATTTCGAGCACGTAACCAACAGCCTTTATCATGGCCTGATCTTGCTGGCGCCCAAACCAGCTCAACCGCTGGTGACCGCCCTCTGCGGCTTGGTGGGTGTGCAATGGCTCTTGCTTTGGTTCCTTTATCGTAAACGTATCTTCCTGCGAGCCTGACCATGGATACAAAAGAGCACACAGGACCTGGACTTCTGCTGCGGAGCGCCGCCGAATTGGCCGCCGTGACCCTGTTGGTCTTCGGCACTGGCTGGGCGGGCGTGCGTTTGGCCGAGATCGTGCATCGTCATCCGGTCAGGCCCGGCCCTGACGGGATCATTGAGTTGCGGCTCGTCAAATCCGACCGCCACGGGGATGAGTCCTTCGAGGAGGGGGCGGGCTATGCCGGCTGGTGGCATTGTCAGGGGACCGACTGGGGGTTGGAGTGGAGACTCCGACCGGAATCAGCCCGTTACGGCGTTGAGGTGCGTTTGTCGAGTCCCGCTCCCCTCGCCGGGGAAAGGATCGCGGTGGCTATCGGTGACCATAGGCTGCAGGCGGTGGTTCCAGACACCGGTGGGCCGGCGAAGTGGAAGACGCTCAGCCTCGGCGAGGTGTTGCTGGAAGCCAAACCCTACACACTTATGGTCCGCGGCGGCTCCGACGGATTAACCAACGTAAACATCAAGTCCGTGAGCCTTCATCCTTTGGCATCCGCGTCATGAGCCGTCGCCTGAAAACAACCTATGCAACCTTAACTGCCGTGCCTTGATTCCCAATGACTTACGCATTTCCACACAAACGAAGCCGCAAAGCCGCTCCAATTGTGCCGTTGTGGCACATGGAACCCCCTGCTGGAGGCGTAGGCGCCGTCGGTGGCTGCACTTGCGAAGAAATCACCCCCAAGTGCCGCTACGGTGACTATCCGGTGTGTAACTGGCTGATACCCGGTGTGTATCCCATGTGGATGTTATTGAGGCGCACTTCCCTGAACCTTCTGCTGAGAAGGATCGCGGTTGTGCTGCTGAGTATGGTCGCGTGCGCAATCTCACCCGTGCATGGTGCGGATTCACACCAGACGACTTTGGCTCTGCCGTTCACGGATGGCTTCCGTTCCGGCGCCTTGGACCCCGCCTGGACGGTGCACGTCGCGAAGGGCAACGTCGTGGAAGCCAGGACTGGTTCGGTCTGGATTAGCGCGCATCCCGGCACGCGCGCACACTTCGAGCGACCCTTGGGGCGGGATCTATTCCGGGCCTCTTTTGCCCTGAAGCGCGACAATCCCAAGGCCACTGCATCCCTCTTCATTTATTGGGATGCTCCCAACTACCTCCAGGTGGGAGCGAACCGGGACGGCACGGGACGCGCGGAGGCGCGGGAGGTGCTTGGCACTTACCCGCGAGACTGCGACTTGGGAACCAGCCCCGCCGACCAATGGCTTTGGCTTGCGGTTGAGGTGGCTGAGGACTGTATTCGGTGGCTGGAAAGCACCGATGGGCAAAACTTCACCTGCCGGCATATCAGCCGCAGACCGCCGAGATTGGCGGGCAAACCCGCGCTGTTGATCATCGGCCAGGATTCCGAGGGGAAGACGTTCCCACGGCCAAACCCGTGGATCAGCCAGGCCGCCACCGAGAGTCCGACCGTCTGCCAGATTCGTGATCTCCGCGTAACACCGCTTGCTGCCAAAGCCGTCAAGGCTACGGCGGACGAGCGGCGCAAGCTGATAGAGAGCGAACGCGACGTTTTCGGGGAGAAGGAACTGGCGGCTCGGAGTGATCCGACCTTCGAGTCCGTATCTCGCCATTATCCGCCGCTGAAATGGTCGCGCGAGGTTGTTGGGGTCAAAGACCACCCGTTGAAGGTCGGTGTGGCTGCGGATGGGTCCTTGGAGTTCAGCGACAACATTGCCAATTACAAGAAGCCGGTAGCCTGCTTCGAGATTGGCAAGTATCGGTTTGGGTCGGGTGAGGGGGCCTGTTCCAAGAAACTGCTGAACGGGTACATGCCCATCGTGGTCAGTACCGACCACCATGACGGCCTTGAGTTCGAGCAGACGGTGTTCGGCTACACTAAGAACTTTTCGCCGGACGAGCCGCTAATTACTTATTTCCGATTTCGGGCCAGCAATCCAGGCGACGCGGCCCGGGCAATCGAACTGCGGTTCCGAGCCCAGCCGGCTTCGAGTAATTCGCCCCCGCTGAGTTGGCAGCTTGATGTGCCCGGTCACAGCCAGCGGGCGGTGGAGCTGCGGGTGCCCTACGCGGTTCTCGAATCGCCTGCGGAGCCCGTGCCGGTGGCGGAGTACGACCGCAAGCTCGAAGAGGTGGTCGCCTATTGGGATCGGCTCATCGCGACCGGCAGCCGCTTTGAAATTCCCGAGCAACGGGTGCAGGACGGTTACCGGGCCTGGATAGCTTACAACTTCCTGAACGTCGCCAAGCGCAAGGGGCGATACGAGGTGTGCGACGGTTCCGGCTTTTACGGCCAGGTCTATGGCTATAGCGTGGCCCTCTATTGCAACAACATGGATCTGCTGTGTTATCATGAGCTGGCGGTCACGTATCTCGATTCCTTGCTGACATTCATGCAGACCAACGGCCTGCTCGCGGTGAACTTCGGCGACACCGATACCGGCGCAACGCTATGGTCCATGAGCGAGCATTACCGCATCACGCGGGATGCCGGCTGGCTCCGGCGCGTAGCGCCGAAGATGCTCGCGATGTGCGACTGGATCATCGGCCAGCGACGAGCCCTGCGAACGCAGTCGGCAGATCAGCCCAGCCTGACGAGGGGCTTGATTCGTCATCGGCCCTACGCCGACCTCCTGCACCCGGCGGCTGACTATTTCTCCAACAGCTACCTTCGGAAGGGCCTGGCCGCCACCGCCGAGGTCTTTGCTGAGATCGGCATGAAGGATGAAGCTGCGCGGTTGAAAAAGGAGAGCGACGAATACCTGAGGGATATCAAGGCCTCGATGGATGCGGCTGTGTTCACGGATCGGGGC
>Ga0182019_10000450_pt1 | contig 20473 bp, 19 predicted proteins | sample 812E2MmetaG_FD_120483 | JGI IMG/M metagenome (GOLD analysis project Ga0182019, IMG submission 120483) | Permafrost microbial communities from Stordalen Mire, Sweden - 812E2M metaG | ecosystem: Environmental > Terrestrial > Soil > Wetlands > Permafrost | place: Sweden: Stordalen | collected...
GATGGTTCAGGCCTCGCGAGGAATTCAGGGGGACGCGGCGTATCATGGCGGAAGCGTCTTCCGCTTCCGGGCGGGCGTCGGATTCCGCGGCGATCGATCTCCAGCCGGTGCTCCCGGGAACTACCGGCGTGATTGCGGCCGACGGGGGGAGACTGCTCATACGGTACGACTCACTCTCGGTGTTGAAGCCCCTTTTCCTGCGGATCGGGAAGACCCCCGGAGAGGACGGGCCCGTATACACGCTGGAACCGGAAGGCGCGGTGCTGGGGAGCGGACTCACGGCGACGATCCGTCCCGGAACCCCGGGGGGGCACCGTGGACTGTTCCTCCGCACGAACGGGGGCTGGCAGTTCATCGGGGCACACGGGGACGGGGAGGAGCCGGCGTGCACCGGGAGAGTCAGCGGAACTCTCGGCGAGGTGACGCTGCTCGCCGACAGCACGCCCCCGGCCGTCGTACGGATGTCCGTCGCACACAGCGCGGGCGGGGAACCGGAGATCGTCGTCCGGTTCCGGGACGACCGCGCAGGCGTTGAATATGACGGCCTAAAAATGTACATTGACGGAAACATCGTGATACCGGAAATCGACGGCAGACGCCACAGGGCGGTCTACAAGCCCGCCGAACCGCTCGGGCGCGGTCCCCATCAGATGACCATGCGCCTTGTCGACAGGATTGGGAATTCGAGCACAACGCAGCGGCGGTTCGTCCTTCCGTAATACCGGTCTTCCCCTTCATCATACATCTCCCGGAGTGAGCGAGTTGCCCGACACAGAACAGTCCCCCCCGACATCCAAGACGTATTCACCCCGCGATGTCGAATCGAAATGGTACGCAATCTGGGAGCGGTCGGGTTTCTTTCATGCAGTCGTGAACCCGGCGCTCACGCCGTACACCATCGTCATTCCCCCCCCGAACGTCACCGGCGTCCTCCATATGGGGCATATTCTCAACAGCACGCTCCAGGACGTCCTGATCCGGTACAAGCGGATGACAGGGTTCGAGGCCTGCTGGATCCCGGGTATGGACCACGCAGGCATCGCGACGCAGCACGTGGTGGAGCGCTCTCTGCAAAAGGAGGGGAAGACACGGCACGACCTCGGGCGGGAGAAATTCGTCGAGCGGGTATGGGCGTGGAAACAACAGTATGGCGGCGGCATCGTACGGCAGCTCAGGACGCTCGGGGCTTCGTGCGACTGGGAGCGGGAAAAATTTACGATGGATGAGACGCTCTCCAACGCCGTGCGGGAAGTCTTTGTCAGCCTGTACGAAGACGGGCTTATCTACCGGGGAAAGTACATCATCAACTGGTGTCCCAGGGACCATACGGCCATCAGCGACGACGAGGTCACCTACAGCGAGCAACAGGGGAAGCTCTATTACATCCGGTACCCGCTCTCCCTCAGGAGTGCCGGGTTCCTGACCGTGGCAACGACGCGGCCGGAAACCATGTTCGGTGACACCGCCATCGCGGTACATCCGGCTGACGAGAGGTTCGCGCATCTCGCCGGAGCTCTCGCGAGGATCCCCCTCACGGACCGCGACATCCCGGTCATTGCCGATGAGTCCGTGGATCCCGCGTTCGGCACGGGAATGGTCAAAGTCACGCCCGCCCACGACCCGAATGACTACCTCATCGGTCAGCGTCATGCGCTCGGACAGATCAACATCTTCGACGTCTCCGCAAAACTGAACGACAATGCCCCCGGGCCGTACCGCGGCATGGACAGGTACGAGGCCCGGGAGCGGATACTGCACGACCTTGCGGAAGAGGGGCTCCTTGCAAGGACGGCGGACCACGTCAACAGGGTGGGGCGGTGCTACCGGTGCGACACCGTGATCGAGCCGTACCTCTCAGACCAGTGGTTCGTCCGGATGGAGCCGCTCGCACGGCCCGCACTGGATGTCCTCAGGGACGGCACGATCAGATTTTACCCCGACAGGTGGACGAAGGTCTACGAGCACTGGATGACGAACATCAGGGACTGGTGCATCTCGCGCCAGCTCTGGTGGGGACACCGCATCCCCGTCTGGTACTGCACGCTGAACAAAACGGACCGGTGCAACGAGCCGGTCGTCAGCCGGACGACACCCTCCGTCTGCCCCCACTGCGGGGGAACGGGCCTCCGGCAGGACGAGGATGTCCTTGACACCTGGTTTTCTTCCTGGCTCTGGCCCTTTTCCGTTCACGACTGGCCCGCCCAGAAATCGACGGGGAAGGAGCAGGACCTCCGGTATTTCTACCCGACCGATACGCTTGTCACGGCGCCCGATATCATATTCTTCTGGGTCGCGCGGATGATCATGGCGGGGCTGAAATTCGGGCCGACGTTTACCGGGAGTGCCGACGCGACAAAGAACATCCCGTTCCGCGATGTCTATTTTACGAGCATGGTCCGGGACGCACGGGGGCGCAAGATGTCGAAATCGCTCGGGAACTCGCCGGAGCCCCTCGAGCTGATCGCCGAATACGGCGCCGATGCGGTCCGGTTCACCATACTCGCCCTGGCCCCGGTCGGTCAGGACATCATCTACGCGAAGGAAAAGAACGAGCTCGGACGGAACCTCGCGAATAAGATCTGGAACGCCGGACGCTTTCTGATGATGAACCGTGACCAGACCGGAGAGGGCGCACGCGTCAGGGAGTTCAACACCGATCACTCCGACCTTGCCGACAGGTGGATACTCTCGAGGATCCATTCGACATTGCGCGACGTACGGGAGTCGATTGCCCTTTTCGAGTTCAACAGGGTGACACGGCAGATCTACGATTTCTTCTGGCACGACTACTGCGACTGGTACGTCGAGATGGTAAAATCCCGCCTGTACGGCCCGGAACCCCTCCCCGTCAAACAGGCCGTTGTGACCCGGGGCCTCGACGTCTACGATGCTGCGCTCCGCCTCCTGCACCCGATCATGCCCTTCGTCACCGAGGAACTGTGGCAGAGCATCAGGCCCAGGCCTTCCGGTGCGACAATCATGCGTGAGAGGATCCCCGGGCCGGACCCGGCACTCATCGACCCGGCGGTGGAGCGGCAGATGGCATTCGTCCAGGGAGTCATCGAAGCGGTCCGGACGATACGGGGGGAGATGTCGATCCCGCCGTCGAAAGAGATCAGCATCGTGATGACGGCCGGCGAGGCACACCCTCCGGAGGAGATCCGCAGATACGAAGGATACATGATGCGCCTCGCAAGGGTCACGTCGCTCTCGATTACCGAATCGGGGCTGCAGCCTCCCCTGTCGGCGACGGCGGTGGTGGAAGGGGAAGAGATATTCGTTCCGCTCGAGGGAGTGATCGATCTCGATCTCGAGCGAAACCGGCTCCGCCGGGAAATCGACAGGGTGACCGGCATGCTGAACGACGTTGCGGCAAAACTTGCGAATCCGGAATTCACGGGGAAAGCCCCGCCGGAAGTCGTCGGGAAGGAACGGGAGAAGCATGCAGCCTTCGAGGCCAACCTGGCCAAGCTCTCGCGGAGCCTCGGGCAGCTCTCCACCGAAGGCGCCCCCCCCCGGAAGGGGAGGTAGGCGATGACCGGCGCGGGAGGGGCCCCGGAGCGCGGAGCGTTTGCCCGGGTGACCCCGGGGCTCATTCACGCGCTCTCGGACGCCTGCGGTTCAGCAAATGTTTTGACCGACCGGGAGTCGACAGAGGCGTACGGCCATGATGAGACCGAGGACCTCTCGTTCACACCTGATGTCGTCGTGCGCCCTGCGGACGCCCGGGAGATCGCGCAGGTCCTGGTGCTCGCCGGCACTCACCGGGTACCTGTCACCCCGCGCGCGGGGGGGACGGGACTCTCCGGCGGCGCTCTCCCCGTCCACGGGGGGATCATCCTCTCAATGGAAAGACTGAACCGGATACTCGAGATCGACACGGCGAATCTTCAGGCCGTCGCCGAGTCCGGCGTCATCACACAGCATTTCCAGGAGGCGGTGGAACAGCAGCAGCTCTTCTATCCCCCCGACCCGGCATCCCGTGGAAGTTGCACGCTCGGCGGGAACCTGGCGGAGTGCGCGGGAGGGCCGCGCGCGGTGAAGTACGGCGTGACCAAGGACTACGTGCTCGGGCTCGAGGCGGTCCTTCCGACGGGAGCGATCATCAATACGGGGGGGCGGGTCCTCAAGAACGTGTCGGGATACAATCTGACGCAGCTGATCATCGGGAGCGAGGGGACGCTGGCGGTCATCACGAAGATCATTTTCCGCCTCATCCCTCTCCCCCGGATGCGACAGGTGTTGCTCGTCCCCTTCGATTCGCTTGAAGCGGCGGTTCAGTCGGTGGCGGGGATATTCCAGGCGGGGATCACCCCCTCCGCCCTCGAGTTCATGGAACGGGCCGCCGTCAGGGCTGCCGAGGAGAGGCAGGGAAAGAAGTTCCCGAACGGCGACGCTGAGGCACAGCTCCTTGTCGAGGTCGACGGGAACAACGAAGAGGCGCTGGCCGGCGACATCGAGGCAATTGCGCGTGTCGTCGGGACACACGGGGCCACCGACGTGCTGCTCGCCGATGACCGGCAGAAAGTCTCGGACGTGTGGGCGCTCCGCCGCGGGATCGGGGAGGCGGTCAAATCGATTTCCGCCTACCGGGAGGAAGACACCGTCGTCCCCCGCGCGCGGCTCCCCCTGCTTGTCAGAGGAGTGAAGGAGATATGCTCCCGCTACGGGATCACGTCGATCTGCTACGGGCACGCAGGGGATGGGAATGTCCATGTCAACCTTCTGAAGGGGGGGCTGCAGGACGACACATGGAATGCCGGGATCGAGCCCGCAATACGCGAGATCTTCACGCTGACCGTCTCACTCGGCGGGACGATCTCCGGCGAGCACGGCATCGGATACACGCAAAGGCCGTATCTCCCGATCGCGCTCCCGGAGGCGGAAATCAGCATCATGAAAGCGGTCAAGCGGGCGTTTGACCCGGAAGGGATACTCAATCCCGGAAAGATATTCCTCTGATTTGTATTTTCCCCCGTTGTCGCTATATTCACTGGAGGCACCCGGGGACGATTCACACCCTTCGGACACATGAACCGAGCAACGATCGACCGCATCATCGATGAGATACTGGCTGAAAGGCCGGCCGGAGAGATACGCCCCCGCCATGAATGCTGCAGGGACGGGTTCTGCGACGACACGCTGTGCGTCGTTCACAACAGTGCGGGAGTGCGGAACATCGTCGGGAACGGCGCCTCGCGTGTCTCTGCGGGAGCAGGCGTGGAAAAGGCCGGCGGCGTCGAGCCTGACCTCGCCGCGTTGATCGACCACACCCTCCTCAAACCGGACGCGACCGTGAGTGAGATCGAACAGCTCTGCGCGGAGGCGATCAAATTCTCCTTCGCGAGCGTCTGCATCAACCCCGGCTACGTCCCCCTCTGCGCACGGCTCTGCAGGGGGAGCGACGTGAAGGTCTGCACGGTGATCGGCTTCCCCCTGGGCGCCACCTCCACCGCCTCAAAGGCATTCGAAGCGGAGCAGGCCATCAGGGACGGAGCCCAGGAAGTGGACATGGTGATCAACGTCGGGATGCTCAAGACGGGGGAGCACGACTACGTCGAGTCTGATATTGTCGCCGTCACCGGCACTGCACGCCGGGCCCGTGTCCTGTCCAAGGTGATCATCGAGACCGGCCTTTTGACCGACGAGGAAAAAATCAAAGCGTGTGTTCTTGCGAAACGGGCCGGAGCCGACTTCGTCAAGACCTCGACCGGATTCGCGAAGGGGGGAGCGACGGCGGGAGATGTCGCCCTCATGCGGCGCGTGGTGGGGAGTGCCATGGGAGTCAAAGCCTCCGGCGGCGTGCGGAGCCGCGAAGACGCGCTGACGATGGTCGCCTCGGGAGCGGACCGGATCGGAGCGAGCGCGAGCGTGAAGATTGTCAGCGGTGAGTCCGGGACACCGTCGAAAGGGTACTGATGAGGACCGCTCTCCTGGTGATGATGGCATCGGCGCTCGGGGTCTCCCTTCCCGGCTGCGGATCGTCCGGACCACCCACCGTTGCGGGAAACCCCGCGCCCCCGTCTCCCCGGAACGAAGGCCAGGAGAGGGTACAGTTTCACACTCAGGCGGACACTGTCACCGCGCTGCACGGCTCGGAGCTCGGCATCGTCGGGACGCCGGGACGGACGCCACAGATCCGCTTCATGGTGCAGATCGGTGCGTTCAGGGACCCGCACCACGCGAGCGCGGTGCAGGCGGGGGCCCGGAAGCGGTACCACATGCCGGTGCTGAACGATTTCCTCGCCGGTCCCGGTCTCTACCAGATACGGATCGGTTTCTTTGAGTCGCGCGAGAACGCGCGCTCCTTCCAGCAGCAGATGAAGCGGGACCACCCCTCGGAATACGGAGATTCATGGATCGTCCAGCTCAAATGGTAAAGAGCATGAAATCCATCGCTGTCCTTGTGATCCCGGCAGCCCTTCTCTGCGCCTGCTCCGCCGGGAAGGAGACCGCGCATGAAACCCCCGCGTCCGCTGCAACGGATGCCATGGGGCGCTACGAGTCGGATTTCCGCCCGTCGGATCACGACACTCTGCCGGCTCCCCTGTCGCACGCGGAAGCCCCGCTCCTGCGGCAAAACCCGGATAATCCCGGGAACGCCGCCGCACCGGAAGGGGAACTGGTTCAGGGTTTCCGCGTCCAGATATATTCAACCACGGACATCGATGCCGCGAAGGCAAAGAAGCTCGAGGCGGAATCCGACTTCCCGTCGGAATGGTTCTACCTCCAGTACGATCCCCCCACCTACAAGATCCGGGGGGGGAATTTTATTCAGCGCTACGAGGCGGAGAGGTTTGTCAGGCTGGCGGCAGAGAAAGGATTCGGGGATTCGTGGACGGTCCCTGAGAAGGTATTCAAGCAGGCGCCCCCCCCCGCACACTGATTCATCCCGACCCGGCTTTGCTATCTGAATTTCACGAGCACGCCTTCCACTCCCCAGCGTGCCCTGACGCGTATCGTATCCGGAAAGACCGTGAAGCGGTCCGAGGGACGAAACGGCGCGGGGACGCCGAACGCATACTCCCCGGAACCCCCGGAATCATTGAAGGCACTTATCGTATATTTCCCCTCCGGAAGTTCCGCAAACGCGAACGGACCGGGTGACCCCATACGGATTGTCGATGAGTGCCGGGGGGTGATGTTGATGCTGGACGCCGTCAGGACGATCTTTCCGCCCCGCGCATCCCGGACGATCCCCGAGATGCTCCCCGTGTTCCTCAGGTCGAGCGTCTGAAAATGAAAGACGAACATCGAATCACTGTAGGTACGTCCCGACAGGCTTCTCACGGAGTCCATGGCGACCCGGAGCGTGTACCACGCATACGCCGGCAATGGCCCCCGGGGGATGAGCGCAAACGATTCAGCTCCGGTCCAGAGAGACCGCGCCGGGACATCCCTACTCATGCTGTCCCTGAGCACCGCCCCCCCGGAGAGTGAAAAAGGGAGGACCGGATCGGTGAACCGCACTTCAATCACGGGGTTGAGCGGAAGACCGCGGGCGCTGTCTTTGAGATCCTGGACGCGTATCGAAGGTCTGAGCGTGTCCATGATGAGCGTCCCTTCGAATATCTCGCCGCGGGCACCCCCGTTTATCAGGTTCCCGGCCAGGTCCGCCACGCCGCGGACCGTGAGCCGGTAGACGGCAGGGCTGTCCAGCGGGACGTCTGTGAATATCCCCGCGACAGAGGGCTGAAATCTGTCAAGGTAGACGAGCCGGATCGGGACCGGGCGCGCCGCAAGCGTATCCACGATGGTGAATGTGCTCTTTGTGAAGGACGCCGAGTCGAGGGGCTCGCTGAACCTCACTCCGATCCGGCGGCGGTCCTGCGCCCTGACCCCCGCAGTGAAGGGGCGGGTTGTATCCTCCTTCGAGAGCCGGTACCAGAGATCGTTGACGACGGGCTCCCGGGAGGAAAGTATGAAGTCCCCCGGGGGGACGCCGAACTGATCGATCTCCCGGTCATAAATGAAATTATGATACTCGTCCCTCACGGCGAACACCCGGTATGGACCGAACGCCAGGTGGGCGAGCGAAAAGGTGCCGTCCTTCCCCGTCTGTGTGACGTAATCAGGTTTGACCCTTGATGGATCCAGTGTGTCCGGGAGGAGGCCCGACAGACGGTAGGCGAATATCAGTACCCCTTCGGGTTTTTCGTCGAAGACCCGCCCGTTGATGAATCCCCTGTCGATGGAATCCCCCGTGGAGAATGCCAGCGTAAATGATGCCCCCATCCGGTTCCCTTCACGCAGGTCAGCGACGTCGGTCCCCACGTTGACGACATACGTGGTATTTTCCCTCAATTTTCCAGAGAATGTGAACGTCACCGCTTTCCCGCTCCAGTCGTAACGGAGGTCCCCCGGGTACGGCGAAATGAATATTGATTCCTCCACGCTCCGCCGGTCGACGTACTTGCTGAACTCGAGCGTGATGGCATCCGGTACCGCCCGGACCGCGTTGCTGTCGGGAAATGTCCGGACGATGGCCGGAGGGACTGTGTCTCTCGGGCCGCCTCCGGGAGGGACCTGCCCTGCGCACCCTGCGAGAATGACCGCAAGTACCGCCGCCGGTATCAGGGGAAAATAATTTCTCGGATCAGGAACCATTGTCAGCGCCATGACGTTAAAATGTTTGAATGCCGGAAGGTTCCGGCATCAGGTCTTGCAGAGTGTAAGGGGTACCCGGGTGTGTGGTTGGCTGTGACGCGTCGCTGGTGGGTGGTGACGTTGATGGCAATCCCGGGTTACCCCTTTTTTTTCTCCCCTTTACTCCCTCCGTGACGCCGACCCCGCCGCCGCACGCAGCCGTCTCTCGCGCCTGAATAACCTGACATAATGGAGATGTTCGTCGTAGGTCCGCGTGAACCAGTGTCCTCCCCTTCCGTTTGCCACGAAGAAGAGATAGCCGTTCCCCCGGGGGTACAGCGCCGCAATGATGGATGCTTTCCCGGGGTTGTTCACCGGACCGGGGGGGAGCCCCTGGAAACGGTACGTGTTGTACGGAGTGTTGGATTTCAGGTCCGCATATGTGAGCCGGCGCGGTCCGTTTTCGAGGACGTACTGTATCGTCGGATCCGCTTCGAGCCTCATCCCTTTCCTGATGCGGTTGTGGTAGACTCCCGAGATGATCGGGCGTTCCTCGTCCAGCACCGCCTCCCCCTCGACGATCGACGCAAATGTCACTGCCTGATGGACATCCCATCCGAATTCACGGCACTTCGCCCGAAGCGTGTCATTGAAAAACCTCTGGAATGCCTCCACCTGCCGCCGCATGATCTCCCGTTCATCCTGTTCCCAGTAGAAATCATACGTGCCCGGGAGGAGGTATCCTTCGAGTCCCCCCGCGTCGATTCCCTGCGAGCGCGCAAAGAGCGGATCGAAGGCGAGCCGCGCGTATTTTGACGAGTCGATGCCGAGCGACCTGGAAAAAATCCGCGCCTGGGCCCGTATCCTCGACCCCTCCGGCACAGGGACATGTATGACCTGGTTCCCCCTCCCCGAACGGAGCATCGAGAAGAGATCCATGTTCGAAATCCCGCTCTGAAGGAGGTACTTCCCCACCTGCACTCTGTCGGCACCCCCCATTGCGCGCGCAACGGCCATGAACTGGAGACGGCTCCGGATGATCCCTTTCGATTCGAGCGAATCAACGACAGAGGCAAAGGACTGGCCGCGCGAAAGATAGAGAACGCGCTCCCCTCCGCCGGTGAACGTGTTCGGCCCGAACAGCACCCAGACAATCGATGCGGTGCAGGCGAGCAACGCGACCATGAGAACCGCCAGCGCCCGCCGGAGCAGTTTTCCCGGGACCGTCACCTGCGGTTCCCCCGGGCGGCATCAACCCGCGCGAGGGCGGCGCGGGCCTTCCAGAGGGTGGGCTGTATCGCCAGCGCCCGTCCGAGCGAAGCCTCCGCCTCCGGGATCTTCCCCGCCGACAGAAGCGCCACCCCGAGGTTCAGGTACAGCCGCGACGAGAGGGGATCCATCCGGAGTGCCGCCTTCAGGACCGTTATCGCGGTCCCCGTCTCTCCCCTTGCCAGATACGACAGTCCGAGTTGCTCGAGGCCGGCCACGTTTCCTGCAACGATGTGGAGCCGGGACGGATCGAACTGGAAGACTTCCATGATCTCCGGCCGGGCTTCATCGGTCTGGAACAGAGGATCGACGTTCACGATCTCGAACCAGTTGCGGAGGACCGCCAGATGCGTCACATGCTTCCGCAAAAGAAACGCCCTGAGCGAATCCAGGTTGTGCAGATTGGGGATCATCTCCGGGGAGACGAGTCCGACCATATCGATGACCCGGCGTCCCGAATAAAACCCGATAGCCCCGACGTCATGCGTGGCAACGACCGCCCCTTCGGGAAGGTTGTCGTGCAGCCAGTGCGCCGTCCTCACCTGGCGCTCACTGATGTATCTGCAGGTCGCCGCGTATCTCCCGCTCATCGCCTCCCCACCGTAGAAGAACTGTACGACGGCGACAAGGACCAGCGCCACCGGGACGAGCGGGTACCTCCGGGGGGGCGCCCTGGCAAAGAGCCTCCGCTGAATGAACTCACCCGCGGCAGAGGCGCCAAGCAAACCGAGAACCAGAAACGGCGGTATCACAGGCATCATGTAGCGCCCCTCCTGGTACAGGTAGGGAAGCTTCCTCCAGAACGCCAGGAACATCAGTACGATCCAGCAGACAAGAATGATCGGTTCCAGGCGCCGGGCCCGCACGATGTCGCGCACCGCAACGACGGCGCCGAGCGCCGCCAGAACCGCTATCGCAGTCATGTGCCCGCCGGTGAGAAAACCAAATACATTCGCCGGGAAGTCCGGCGGGCCAGACTCGTAGAACTTCATCTTCGCCGCGTAGGTATTCGGAAAGAACGAACCGGAGAGAAGGAAGTTCAGCACGAAGTACCCGGCGACGATCGCGAAAAAAAGGCCGATCGACAGGGGCAGCCCGCCGGCGCGTCCCCTGAGCGCCGGGCGTGATGACCCATCCGCACGCTCTGAACTTGTAAGGAACGCCCCGTACGCTGCTCCCCCGGCGAGGAGCGCGATCAGCATCAATCCCTCAGGCCGGATCCAGAGGAGCACTCCGAGACAGGGGGGGAGTACCCGCCACGCCCGGGCGGCGAACAGGTACAGCGACGCAAGCACGCCTGCGATAAAGAGCGTCGTTTCCATTCCCGAAAGCGCCGCCCACTCCATGCGGGGCTCCAGAAGGAAGACGCATAGTCCGGCCAGCGCGAAGAGGGGGCGGTCAGGGACCAGTCGCCGCAGGAGCAGAAAGAAAAACAGGCCCGCGGCGGCGAAGAAGGTGATCCCCATGACGTAGCTGAGGAGCATCTCATCCGACGTGAAGAAGAACCCGAGTGAGAGAAGGATCGTATACAGCGGCGAGGTGGAGCCGGCTGTGACCATCTCATTCCGGAAGTAAGAAAACGCTCCGAACTCGCGCAGATTCCTGGCAAACTGAAGATGGATCCATGGATCATCCAGGGGGAAACCCGGCCCCCCGTTCGCCTTCAGGGATGACAGGAGGAGAAGACAGATCCGCGCAACGCCGAGGGCGATTATCAGCGCCGCCGCGGCAAGTTCTCGCCGGTGTGCGGGGGTCTTCTTCATGAGGCTTTGCCGGTCATTTCGAGGTATGCCACCGCCGGGGTCTCGTAGGCGGAGGTGAGCCCCCGGAGGAACCGCATCCAGCCGACATAGGCGATCATTGCCCCGTTGTCCATGCAGTATTCATTCCTGGGAGTGAACACACTGCACCCGCGCTTCCCCGCTATGTCACGGAGGGTGCGCCGGAGCGAGGAGTTCGCCGAGACCCCTCCCGCCAGCGCAATATCCTTGAGCCCGAGGCGGAGTGCGGCGCTCATGGTCCTTGCGACGAGGACGTCAACGATCGCAGCCTGGAAGCTCGCACAAATGTCCGCCATCTGCTTCCGGTTCAGGAGCGTGCTGGCCGCGCCGGATTCCCCCAACCCCTCCCGCCGGAGATAGTAGAGAACGGAAGTCTTTATCCCGCTGAAGCTGAAATCCAGCGTCCCCTCCTCCAGGAACGACCTGGGGAAGCGGACCGCAGCCGGGTTCCCTTCTGCTCCAAGTCTGTCGATGGCGGGACCCCCGGGATACCCCAGCCCGAGCATCTTCGCCACCTTGTCGAATGCTTCCCCTGCTGCATCATCCCGGGTCTCGCCGAGCACGACATGCCTGAAGGGTGCTTCCACATGGACGAGCATGGTATGCCCCCCGGATACGACGAGGGCGAGAAAAGGGTAGGCGGGGACATCCGCCTCGAGGAACACGGAATACAGGTGCCCCTCCATATGGTTGACGGCGGTAAACGGAATCCCCAGTCCGAATGCGAGCGCCTTCCCAAAGCTCAGGCCGACAAGCAGCGCACCCACGAGTCCCGGTCCCTGCGTTGCGGCGATCCCGTTGATCTCTTCCTTCGTTATCCCGCCGGCGGCAAGGGCCTCTCCGACAACCTGTATAATCAGCCGCTGGTGCGCCCGCGAAGCAAGCTCGGGGACGACCCCCCCGTAGGCGTTATGAATGAGCTGGGAGGATATCACGTTGGAGACGGCCTTCCCGTCCACGAGGAGAGCCGCAGACGTTTCATCACAGGACGTTTCAATGCCGAGGACGATCATGCCGCCGCGGGGGGGACGCATTTTTTCCATCTTTCCATTTTTTCATTGTACGGAACAACGGGCTGAATTTCAACAAACTGTTGCGCGGAACTTCTTTTTTCACTATCTTGATCACCTCACTTCTCATTGATTGGATGCCAGTATGGCAAAGGTGTGCGACATCTGCGGAAAGAAGCCGGTCACCGGCAACAACATCAGTCACGCCCACAACCTTACCCGCCGGCGCTGGGAACCCAACCTCCAGAACGTCCGCGCGAAGGTCGGCGGCCGCACGAAACGCCTCAGGGTATGCACGACGTGCATCAAATCGAACAGGGTGATGAAGGCCGCCTGAGATCCCTCCCCGGAGACTCCACCCTCTCCGCCCGACCCCGTGACGCCCGGCACGATGCACCCGGCCTGAGACAGGGTGCGGAACACGCCCGGTACGCGATTGACCCACCGCAGGGAACCACCGTATGGCAAGGCTTGAAATACAGCTCACGCTCCCCAATCAGCTCACGCTCCTCCGCATTCTCCTGACACCGGTCTTCGTCCTGCTCCTGATGTCGGGTTCCCCGCTCCACCTGCAGCTCTCACTCGTGGTGTTCGTCGTCGCGGCCCTGACCGACTGGTACGACGGGTGGATTGCACGGAAGATGGGGTTCAGCTCACGGTGGGGAAAATTCCTCGATCCGCTCGCCGACAAGATCCTCTCCTCCTCCGCTCTCCTCGCATTCGTGGGACTGAACCTTGTCGACGCGTGGATGGTCTGGATCGTTGTCGTGCGGGATTTCCTTATCACGGGACTCCGGAGCTACGCCGAGTACCTGGACAGGCCGATTGTCACAACGCGGGGAGCCCAGGCCAAGACTCTGGGGCAGTTCGTCGTCATCTATTATATCCTGATCCTCTACGTCGGAAGGAGCATCCCGGCAATCTACGACGAGTTCGGCCCGACAATTGAGACGCTCATGCATCCCAAGGTGCTTTTCGGCATGATGCTCCTTGTGACGCTCTCGACGGCGGGCACAGGCATCGCCTATCTCTTCGACAACAGGAAGGTCCTTCGCGAGCTTTATGAACGGAACCGTCCCGCAACATGATCCCCCGGCCGGGAGGCGCGTCCCCTTCGCCGTCCGGTTCATCGCCACCGGATTCTACACCGGCTACATCCCGTGGGCATCCGGAACATTCGGATCCCTCGCCGGCCTTCTCCTCTTCCTGATACCCGGCTCCGTCGGTGGCGCCTGGGGTGCCACCATGCTCCCCGTATTCATAGTTCTCGGGTTCGGGGCCGGCGTGTACACCGCGGGGCGGGTTGCGGAGGCGGAAGGGAACAGGCTGAACAGGAGCGCCGCTCTGGCCAAGGCGATGTTCCAGCCGGCCGGTCACGCGCAGCCGGACCCTTCCATCGTTGTCATCGATGAGATTGTCGGGATGTGGATCTCACTCGCCGGCGTCGGAACCGGACCGCTCCCGTTCATCACCGCATTCGTACTGTTCCGTCTCTTCGACGTGCTCAAGCCGGAGCCCGCCAGATCGCTCGAACGCCTTCCCCGGGGGTGGGGGATCATGCTTGACGATGTCGTGGCCGGGATGTACGCGAATGCCGGGACGCGGGCTGTCCTGTTTCTCTGGACGCTGTTCGTGAACGGAAGGGGATGAGTTGAACGCGCACATACTGACGATAGGGGATGAGCTGCTGATCGGGCAGGTTATCAATACGAACCAGGCGTTCATCGCCGAACGCCTCAACGCGATCGGCGTGGACATCGCATGCATGTCGACGGTCGGCGACGCGATGGAGGCGGTGCTCGGCGCACTCCGCACGGCATGGGATTCGGCGGAGGTGACGGTGGTGACCGGGGGACTGGGCCCGACGCACGACGACATCACACGGACTGCGGTCTGTGCGTTCTTCGGCACAGACCTGGTTCCGAATGAGGACGTCAGGCGCCACATCGGCGAGCTGATGAAGAAAAGAAATCTCCCCTGGACCGCCGCCGCGGAAGACCAGTCTCTTGTCCCCCGGAGCGCCGGAGTGGTCCCCAACCCTCTCGGCACGGCCCCGGGCCTCCGGTTCAGCGGGAAGGGGAAGACCATGTTCGTGCTTCCCGGCGTCCCCTACGAAATGAAGGAGATGATCGACGGATCGGTCATCCCGTTCCTCGCCCCCCTCGCCGGCGAGCAGGTCATACGCCACCGCACGCTTCTGACGACCGGCATACCGGAGAGTTTCCTTGCATCGCAGCTCGGCGACCTGGATCGACTCCTCGGCGGAGCATCGCTGGCGTTCCTCCCCTCCCCCGCAGGCGTCCGCCTGAGAATCACGGTGCACGGCAGGACATCCGCCGAAGCGGACGGCACGGTCCGCGACGTGGAGGGGCGGATACGTTCCCGGGTATCGCGCTACATCTACGGCACAGACGAAGAAGATCTCGAGACTGTCCTCGGGGGCATGCTCGCGGAAAGAAAGCTCACGATCGCGGTCGCCGAATCGTGCACGGGTGGACTCATCGCGCACAGGCTGACGAACGTCAGCGGGAGCTCGGCGTATTTCGAACGGGGGGTTGTGACATACAGCGACGCCTCGAAAACAGAACTTCTCCGGGTGCCCGCCGGCGTGATCGGCGCACACGGCGCGGTGAGCAGGGAAACGGCGGAATCGATGGCATCGGGAATACGCGGCGCGGCCCGCACGGACATCGGACTGTCGACGACCGGAATCGCCGGACCGTCGGGGGGAACTCCGTCAAAACCGGTCGGCACGGTATGGATCGGCATCGCCGACCCCGCCGGCACGCTCGCAGTGAAATTCAGTTTCGGCGAGGGACGCGTGCGCGTCAAGGAACGCGCGTCACAGGCGGCGATGGAACTTGTGCGCAGGCGGCTGCTGAAAATGGAGTAGGGGATGGACATGCTCAGGCTCTTCATCGCCGTCGACACGCCCGCGGCGGTGAAACGGGAGATGGCGCTCCTCGTCGACGACATGGCACGCGGGACACGGGGCGTCCGGTGGGAGGCCGCCGGAAAACTCCATTGCACGCTCCGGTTCCTCGGGAGCGTTGAACGCTCCAGACTCGGCTCCATCGAGCAGCAGGTCGAACTGGGAACCGCCGGGATTCCTCCGCTCTCACTCACCTATGCGGGGATAGGCCTTTTCCCCGACGGCATCAGACCGCGCATCATCTGGATCGGCATCAGGGAGAAAGGGGGCGACCTCGCCCTCCTTCAGGAGCGCGTCTCCCGGAAGCTCCGGAGCCTCGGGTTCATTCCGGAGGAAAGGCCATTTCAACCCCACGTGACGCTGGGACGCGTGGAGGGCGGAATCGCCGGAACTGCTTCGGGCGTGTTGATTGACATCGTGAAAACGCGTACATTTGATCACCCGCCGGTGATTGTCCCCGCAGTGGAGATCATGCAGAGCGTGCCGATGCCACGCGGGTCCGACTATGTTGTCCTCCGGTCGATCCCTCTCACGGGGGGCGGCGGCGTCTCTCCCGGCGCTCCGGGGTGATCGTAATACGCCCTCAATCCGAGTATATACATCAACGAGGAGTTGCTCATGTCCGACGAGAAGGACGCGAAGTTCCAGGCACTGAAGATCGCCCTCGACCAGATCGAAAAGCAGCACGGGAAGGGGAGCGTCATGCGTCTCGGCGAGGGGCCGATACAGCTGGTGGACGTGATATCGACCGGATCGGTTTCCCTGGACGCAGCGCTGGGGATCGGCGGTATACCGCGGGGACGCGTGATCGAGGTCTTCGGTCCTGAATCGTCCGGAAAAACAACCCTCTGCCTTCAGATCATCGCGGAAGCGCAGAAGACGGGGGGAATCGCCGCGTTCATCGACGCCGAACACGCCCTGGATCTCGGCTACGCGAAGAAGCTCGGCGTGGACGTCAACAACCTCCTCCTCTCGCAGCCTGAATTCGGCGAGCAGGCGCTTGAGATCGTGGAGACGCTCGTCAGGAGCGGAGCGCTGGACGTGATCGTGATCGACTCCGTCGCCGCGCTCACTCCCAGGGCGGAGATCGAGGGAGAGATGGGGGATCCGAGCATGGGGGTCCAGGCCCGGTTGATGTCCCAGGCACTCCGGAAGCTCACATCGGCGATCGCCAAATCGAAGACGTCGGTCATTTTCACGAACCAGCTCCGGATGAAGATCGGCGTGATGTTCGGCAACCCCGAGACCACGACGGGCGGGAACGCACTCAAGTTCTACGCATCGGTCCGTCTCGACGTCCGCCGCATCGAGGCGATCAAGGACGGAACGACGATTGTCGGAAACAGGACCCGGGTCAAAGTCGTTAAGAACAAGGTGGCCCCGCCCTTCCGGGAGGCCCAGTTCGATATACTGTACAATGAAGGGATCTCAAAACTCGGAGACCTGGTGGACACGGCTGTCGAGCAGAACATCATCGCGAAATCAGGCTCCTGGTTCTCCTACGGAGAGGAACGTATCGGCCAGGGGCGGGATGCGGTGAAGAAGTATCTTCAGGAGAACGAAACGATTGCGAAGACGATCGACACTGAGCTGCGCAGGAAGCTCGGTCTCGCCGCCGGGCCTCGCCCGCCGCATCCCGGGAACGGGGATTCCGCCGCCGCAAAGCGTGAGCCGCTCCCGGCAAAGGCGCCGGTGCCCCCGCCGGCGGCGAAGGCCCCCTCTCCGGCCCCCCCTCCCCCGCGTCCGGAACCGGCCAAAAAGAAGTAGCGGAAAAGGGACACCCAATCCCCCGCGCCGCCCGGCGGCACGGGGGATTTTTTTCATGACGAGACCCGCCCCGGAATGAAGATCACGCGGATAGAGACCCAGAAGAAGCGCCCCGGCAGGAAGTCAATCTACACCGACGGGGTCTTTCTCATCGGCGTGGGGACAGACACGCTGGTACAATTCGGGCTCCGGACGGGGGACGAGATCACCCCGGAGATTCTCAGGCGCCTCGAACATGCCGAGGAGCTTCTCGCTGCCAGGACTGCCGCTCTCCGCTCCCTTGCCGTGCGCCCCCGGACGGAGCGCGAAATCCGGGACGCACTCCGCGGGAAGGAATTCTCAGAGCAGGTCGCCGCCGAGACCATCGGGGCGCTCAAGGAGGCACGGCTTCTTGACGATGCGGCGTTCGCCCGGTCGTTCATCCGGAATGCGCTCACGCTGAAACCCGCCGGAAGGGTGCTGTTGCGACGGAAACTCCTCCTTCTTGGTGTCGGCAGATCTCTGGCCGACGAAGCGCTCGATGAGGTCCTTGCAGGTGTCAGTCAGCAGGAAGATGCGGGCCGGGCCGCATCGGCATTCGTCCGGAAGAAATCGGCCATGATGAAAAAAGGGGATGCGAAGCTCAGACAGCAGTTGACGGCATTTCTCATGAGGCGCGGTTACACGTGGGACATCGTGGAAGGGACCGTGAAGGATGCCCTGAAGGGGGAGACCGATGAGGGGGAAGATTTCTGAGGTCGTCTTCGATATCGAAACGCTCGCCGACCCTCCCGGGGCGTTCGATGAAAAAGATCACCTCTCCGCTGGTGCGCCTGAGGGAGAGGATCCGGCGGAGGTGTTGCACCGGATGAGCCTCGCGCCGCTTACGGCACGCATTCTTGCCGTTGCAATGCTGAATCCGGGCACCGGCAGGGGAAAAGTCTGGTACGAACACCCCGGGTGCGCGCCGTCCCGGACCGGGGACGGGCTTTTTGAAATGCTGCCGGCGACCGAAGAGGAGATACTCACCGGGTTCTGGAGCGCGGTGACAGGCTTCGAGCGGCTCATCACATTCAACGGCCGTCTTTTTGACTGCCCGTTCCTCATGCTCCGCTCCGCCCTCCTGGGGGTCCCCCCCTCCCGCAACCTCCTCCCGTACCGGTTCAGCGCCAGGGAGCACTGCGACCTCCTGGACCAGTTGACGTTTTACGGAGCGATGAGGAAATTCACGCTCGAGGCATACTGCAGGGGATTCGGTATTGCGCGGCCCGGTGGAGAACCCTGGCGGCCGGACTTCTCCCGGCTTGTCAACCAGGAGGGGCACCGGGAGATCGCAGAGCACGCGGCCGGAACAGTCCGGGCGACAGCCGAGCTCTATCGCCGCTGGGAGGAGGCGCTCTCATTCTGGCGCGAGACGGCGACCTGAATCGTGACCGGGTGTCAATTTGTTCCGGAATCTCCGGGGGGGGGAGGGAGCCTCTTCCACCGTTTCCCCATTTCAAAATAGATCGTCGACGCCGCAGAGAGCTTCAGGAGGTCCCACCAGCTGAATATCAGCACCCCCGCCTCGAACGCTGTGACAATACTGTGGGTGTAGAAGGCGAACAGATGAAGGGCGCCAAGTAGGAACACGACAGCCAGCCCCGCCCCCATTGACAGCGCCACCTGGATCAGAGAATGCCGCCTGCCGACAAGATACCCGACGAGAGCCGCGGCAAGCGGAAATGAGAGTATGTAGCCGCCGGAAGGCCCGAGAATCCTCGCGATCCCGGCTCCCCCCCCCGCAAATACCGGCGCTCCCAGGATTCCGGCCGCAATGTACGCCATCTGGCTCACCATGCCGTTCCTCGGGCCGAGAAACGCCCCCGACAGGAGGACCATAAGCGTCTGCAGCGTGTACGGGACCGGCTGGTGTGGAATCTCAAGCCGGGCGGAAAGCGCCGTCCCCGCCGCAAAGAGGCCCACCCAGAAAAGCTGGACGAGGGGATGAGAAGAATCCGTCGCCGTAGCGAGCGCGGTATCCGGTGAATCATTCATTGTCCATCTCCCTGTGAAGTGAAGTGATGCCGCAATCGTGCATGGAGGATTCGCGTCCTCCCCTCAGATGAACATGTGAAACCAGCGCGCGGTCAACTCCACGAGATCCTTCAGAGCGGGACTGCCGTGCCTGTAAGGATGTTTTGCGCCGAACGTGTGGCCGGTCCCTTCCAGCATCACGATTTCCGTCTTCGACCGGTCGGCGACGGCGTACAGCGATTCCGGCTCCGCGGGCCTCACGGACACATCCGCGGCGCCATGCACGAGGAGGAGCGGGACCTTGAGAGCCCGGACCGCCCGGGGGATGTCATAAATTTCCCTGTTCGCTTCCAGGTCACGGAGGACGTCGACCCCGAGCCTCAGGCGCGTCCTGAGTCCCCGCACCGTCACGGGGAGAAATCCCTCGCGCTCCCAGGATTCACGCTGATGCGGAGTGTAACGGTGAAATGTGGCCACGGTCGACCATGCCGCGACTCCACTGATGCGGGGTTCTCTCGAGGCAGAGAGTATCGCAACTCCTCCCCCCCGCGAGTGGCCGATGATGCCGATCCTCGAAGGATCGATACGCCCCTCGCCGAAACCCCCCTCCTCCGCTCCACGGAGGAGGGCCCGTATGTCCTCGAGTTCCTTCCCGATCGTGTTGCGGGAGAACTTCTCCAGCTCGTTGAACCTCTTCGACCCCGGCCCCATGCCGTTGTGCGAGAAATTGAAGACCGCCGACGCAAAGCCCAGCCCGGCGAACCTGCGGCCGAAGTACGGAAATGGCCCCCAGTCCTTATGGGCGGTGAATCCATGACAGAGGATGAGCAGCGGCAGCCCGGTTCCGCCTTCGGCATATCGCAAGTCCCCCGCGATCGTATCTCCGGACTCGTTGCGGAGGTTGAATGGTGACTCGATCACCACCCGATCGGGATTGAGGGGAAAGTCCGGCAATGACATCATATTGATACAGGAAAAATATTGAAATCCGGCCAAAATGTCAACAAAGGGGAAAATTTGCCTTGCAGGAAACGCTCCTTTTTGTTATCTTTATAGACTTCGATTCCAATCGGATTGTATGGGCACCCTGAAGGTTTTTTCCGGCCGGTCGAACCGTCCCCTGGCAGAGAAGA
>Ga0182019_10000452_pt1 | contig 20416 bp, 20 predicted proteins | sample 812E2MmetaG_FD_120483 | JGI IMG/M metagenome (GOLD analysis project Ga0182019, IMG submission 120483) | Permafrost microbial communities from Stordalen Mire, Sweden - 812E2M metaG | ecosystem: Environmental > Terrestrial > Soil > Wetlands > Permafrost | place: Sweden: Stordalen | collected...
GTTTTGATGTTGGTAAGTACCGCATGTGCAATGAGATTTGGAGATTTTGGAAATGTAATATTGAAAACAGATCCTAGCACTCAATCGGTGGATTTCTTAAAATTCCCAGTCTGTGGATGTGACTATGGATGTGGAGATACAGGGCGTGAAGTAATATTGAAAACCGATCCGGTAACTCAATCGGTGGATTTCTTAAAATTCCCAACCTGTGGATGCGACTGGAGATGTGGATCTGTCATGGATCACTTCAGACACTGGTTACCTGACTCCGAAAATTGCACATCATAAAACTAGCAGCTGAATTGAAAAGTGATTAAGTGATTTTTTTAATTATTAATCACTTTTTTTGAAAAATTTTTCCAACACAAACTCTCTTTTAAACTTGTTAGCAAAAACCAAGTAATGGCTGTTGAAATTTTAACGTTAATGTCATTATTACGGATCACTATTTATCACAGGCTATAGATGATTCGGCATGAGTGTTTTTGTAACAAATTTTCATGTAGAACCCATACAGACACCTGTTGTAGAAACACAACCCGTTGTATGCGCACCCGTTGTAGAAACACCCATTGTGGCAAAACCCGTGGTATTTGGTGGATATTACGACGGATACTATGGAAATGGATACTGGAACCACTATCTTCACTGGCATCACCACCACAAAAACATGACTAAGAACGGCGAAAAAAGAAAAGAGAGGATTATGAAAATTGGAGAGGGGAAAGATAAGGCCATGAAAACAGAAATTAGCAAAAATTTACCTATAAAAACCGAAAACTACAACGATGAGATCACGAAAACCGAAACAGGCAAAAATGTATCTATTAAGACAGAAACAGAGAAAGATAATATCTTAAAAACCGGGTCAGATAAAGATATAGCTATGAATAGCTGAACAGGCAAAGATCTGATATATGTAATGGATAGCTGAAGCAGAAACACTGCTGACAAAAAAATTAAACACAAGTCTCTAAAATGTTTATTGCTGTATTTGGTGATATCCACATAGACGACTTACAAAACCTATTTCCTTATGCCATCATGGATATCACAAAGAGCAACGAAAAAAATACTCGTAAAACAATCCATAATAAGCAATTTGTTGAAATCAGAAATTTATTGAAATTTATTATACTGTAGCATGTTATTAATCTAAACAATATAAACGAAGTGAAACGAATGTTGAAACAATCATCTAGTAGAATGAAAAAGGTACTGTCTATTTTGTTGATAGTTTTACTTGTAGTATCCATGCCAACAACAGCAGCGAGTACTGCAGGCCATGGCGATCGCAACGGCAGGCATGGCGGACACGGTTTGACACTGGCGTCACCACTACTACCATGGCCGTTACTACGCTGACTGTGACTGGGTGTGGAGCCCTTATGCTAACCAATGGGTATGGACCTGCTAACCAGTGAATATAGATACCTGCAATGGATTCAAGTTTTAAAGTTAACTCTGCTCTTATCACAATGCATCTAAAAATCGTTAAATTCTAATTGGCTCTGTGTCACTTTACTTTATCACAAAACAGAATCCAAAGCCAATATTTTTGTTTACAAAGCTTCTGTTTTTAGATTTTCATTGATGCACAGTTTTTACTAAAAAAGCTGTGCATTTGCTAGGATCGTTCAAACTGTACTTCATGATATTTGGAAATCAACTGTGTAAGCTCCAAAAGTATTTTTGCGAAGAAATTGTCACATCTTAAAGGCATTCAAAAAAAGTGAGCCTTTTAGAATTAGTTTTAACTGTTAATCCATCTCTTGTACGCCACTATAACATCCTGGACTGACTCGAAGATATGGTCTTTCCCAATCATTTTTATTATTCCATCTCTATCCAGCTCATTCATTACAGGCAGAACTACATCGCTTAGTACTAAAGTAATATCCCGTTTTTTCAGGTAAGCGTATACCTTTTTGAGTGCCTCTGCTGAGGTGAAATCCACGTCGCCGATATTTGAAGCACAAATACAAAACCATTTAAGCGAAGTAATATTTTTGGCGAGTTCCACTATTTCTTCTGTGAAGAGATTTTCGTTAGCAAAATAGAGATTTGAGCCAAAGCGATAGATAAGCAAACCTTCAACAGCTTGCTGCTGTTCCTCGAGTGAAATTGTTTTTATGCTGCCTCCAACTTTTGGAACAAGCAGTAAGTTAAGCGGTCGATAACTGTGACGCAAATGAGCGATGATCGAAAGCATAATAGCTATCTCAATGCCCTGTTCGACTCCGAGAAATATAACCGTCATAGCTGTTATCAAGGCGACGACGAATTCTACAGGTCTTTGTCTGTGAAGAGCAGTCAGCCCTTTAATATCAACAAGATGCAAACCAATGAGAAATACCACTGATGAAAGTACACAGGTGGGCAAATAGGCCAATGGTTTAGTAAGAAACACCAAAACTACCAGAACAGTGAAAACTGTCGTAAGCTGGGTAAGTTGAGTACTCCCACCAGCACTTTTAACCATTTCTGTTTTAGTTGGGCTGCCGTTAACCACGAAAGTTCCTGATATGCCTGCTGCTACATTAGCAAGGCTCAATCCAATGAGATCTAAATTTTCATTGTAAGTGTCGGAGAACTTCAGAGCATAAGCCCGAGAAGTCGCAGCACTCTGGGCGAGAATGACAATAAAACAATCCACTGATGTGTTAAGGATCTTCGGGATATCAGATAGTGGAACTTGAGGAAAAGAAAGATGTGGAAAACCTCCTGGCACTGTTCCAAGTAAGATGATCCCATAAGAAGGAAGATCTAATGCCCAGCTAACTGCAATTGCACCAATCATTGCTAACAGTGCACTTGGAACTTTGCTTTGGATCCTTCCACTAAGAATAATTATCAAGATCACAGATAAAGAAAATAGTAGTGTTGGAATATTTGTTAGATACAGATATTTGAATAAAGATATGATCTGCATAGGTGTTCCATATAAATTATGGGGAATCCCAAGTACCTCACTAAGTTCTGAGATTGAGATCTGTATGCCGACACCTGTGAGAAATCCTATTAGAATTGTGTGAGAGAGGAAATCAGCAAGAAAACCGAGTTTTAAAAGGCCTCCAAGGAGAAGCAAGGTCGCTGCAAGCAGGGCGATCATGCCAGCATATGCAACATAGTTGAGTGATTCAGGAATAGCGATTGCCACCAATCCACTTGCTATAATTGCCGCAGTTGCGGAATCAGCTCCAACGGCTAGATGACGAGATGAACCAAAAATAGCAAAGGCCATCATTGGCAGCAGAATTGTGTATATTCCAGTAACTAAAGGCATGCCTGCAATCTTAGTGTAACCCATGACTTCTGGAATGGCAAATGCTGCAAATGTGATCCCTGCAGTGATTTCCAAGGGTACTTGTGCAAGGTTGATAGGCAAAACTCCCTGGAAAAGGGATAATTTAAGGGATCTTCTAAAATTTCGTCTAGGTGGCATATTCGTTCTAATCTACCTATATAGGTCAATTTTGGATTGAAATTTATGAATTGCAGAGTTCTAATCGATCTAACGTTGAACTCTTGTCTCAAAGCTTTTGATCTATCTCCCAAGTCATATTTCTGGATCGGCCATTTTAGTTGAGTTCTGATTCACACACTTTAAGCACAAAATCAACTATATTGACGGTTTAGTTAAACATGTATTTTTTATGAATATGCAAAAATTCTTCTTTTTTGATTACTACTCATTACTATATACTCTTTTTAGTAAGATACGCTCTTTCTCTGTGATCTAGGCTGAAGTTTTATTCAATTTGATAGTAACATTTTTATTTTTTGTGATGCCTCGATTTATACTGAAAACGATGCATGGTTGGTGCAAAAAATCTAGCTTTGTTGCAAAATCAGTGTAAACCTTCGCAATTAGGAAATTTGATTAATCTCATTACGGATAAAATGGCACACAAAGGTAAGAATTGTAGTCTCAAACTGAGGAAATATTATTTTTGCACCAGAACCAGTTTTTCTAGGACTTCCCCTAGAGATGGAATATTTATTGGCTTTGATTCTTTGGCCATATAAGAAACGTCCTTTTGCTGACTTTTACGGTTAGAATTAATGTCTATCTAAATGGCTATCAAGGGAATTAAAAATCTGGTTAATTTTAATTTGGTTGAGTTAGGTTCGTAACTTGGTAACGGTTAGTTATCGTCTTCATGGGAGGTTATTAAAAAATATAATTTATTCTTAGGATTTTATTAAATACGTTTTTATTTTTTTAGTGTTATTTTCTATACCCCTATTTTGACTTTTATGTGAAGAAGGGAAGTAAATAAACATTCACACATTTGGTTATACTCACATGAATACCTTCGATTAAAAATCCTGAACGTACAAATTTTTTCGTTTCGTGATGTTACCCCTTTTATGTCTTAAGAATTTAGTAATCTTTATCAATCTCATTTTTACTAGAGCCTAATGCTATCGTATACGCATTTACATGCACTGATAAAAAATTACTTTCATAATCCCTAAAATTAATTCTAAAAAAAATAATTTTTGAATAAAAATTACTTCAATTTAAAATATTTTAAAACCGGACAACAATTAAATATTAATCATGTTCTGTTATTATTTTCCGAAATCTTCAGAATTTAACATTATGTTTATCCTAAAGAAGCAACCTAGATTAATTTTATAAACCTGTTGCTATTTTAGGTGAGAAGTTATATTTTCACTTTCTAAATGAATGTGCAATATGCATAATCATTCAAAAAAAATTATTGTGGCAAATTAAGTTTCTATTTGATATTAATCTATTTGGCGTGGTAACTTTTCAATTGGATAATTATTTTCAATCCACACAAAACAGAAAAGAATTAGATTTTTGCCTATGTGTCTGTTAACTCAATAATTCCATCGTTTATAGGAATATACAAATTTCTACAGATTATATTCGCAGTAAATGCAAAAAAAGTATTAAAAAGCATAGCAAAATTCAATAAATTCCTTTTCTATTGATTCTAATTAAATAATAATGTATTGAAAATCCTGTGAAAATGACTGTTCTCCTTCCATTCCTTTCATTAAAAAACAGCTTTAGGATATGGAACTATGGAGTGATGGAGGATCCATCGGAACAGTTGGAGATGGAACAATTTCCGATTTTATCAAAAATTATGTTGAAAATCAGAGAAACAAATCTCTATTAATTGGTGACATTGGAAATAAGTGAAATATTTTGAGGATAGCTGAAGCTATCTTTAAAATCAAAGAATAATGAACCAGAAAAGGAAAAATTGGGTCAAATACATAAATTCGCGGGAAAGATTTAAACAGGATTCTCACGAAGAAAAAAATTAGAGGTAAATCGGAATCCTCTAAGATTCTTTGTTAATCAAATTATTTTGTTGGTTTTTTAGTTTGTTGCCTTGTTTCCGGCTGAATCAAATTCTGCCTTGCTCTCCGCGGCCGTCATGGTTGTGCTCCCTGCCTTTATCGCATACCAGCAACCATTCATTCCAGCGAAGTTGGACATTAAGCCGGACATTGTATTTCCAACAATATTTCCTCCATAGGTGGTTTTTATACCATCAAATTGCCAAAGTATCATTCCATGGACTTGCACCCATTTTCCAGAATGATTTTGTGAATCTTTGAAAGTGCCATCGTTGTTGAAAGTTATGTTTTCTTGATTATATCTTCCACCGCAACCCCAGCCGTAATGAAGAGTTCATTGTCCAGCATTATTATATCAAGTACTATATTTATCACTTAGCCTTTTTAGATGTACATTACTATTCTTTTATTAATATACAATTTCTGAAAGGATATGGTGTTGTAAATTTTATTCTTATTTTATGTAATGACAATGCACATACCTAACGATTTCTATTTATGTCACTGTTGTTATTTTTAATTAATGGTATGAAAAATAGTTTTTGAATAAAATTTACTTTGTCATAAAATTTAACTATATACAAAATAGTTCATGAATAAAATTTATTTTGTTATGGAATTTAACTATATTAAACATAATTTCTGAATAAAATTTACTTCTCCATAAAATCTTTTAAAATTGGACAACAATTTAATAATAATTATGTTTTTAATTCTCCCGGAAATCTTCACAAATTTAACATTTGTCCTTTTCAGATAGGATACCGAAGGTTCTGTAAAATTTGATTAACTATGCATTTTTTTCACTACAAAAAAGTAGGATTCAGATGCTTGGAAACTTAAAGACTTGATCTTTCTGACCTAAATAAATACGATGAAGCATTAAAAGCATATGACAAAGCAATTGAGATTAACCCGCAAAATACAGATGCTTGAAACAATAAAGGAGATGCTCTAACTAAATTAAATAAATTCGATGAAGCATCAAAAGCATATGACAAAGCGATCGAAATTGACTCGCAAAACTCAAAGCTTGGCGCTGAAGACAATAATGGAGAATAAAGATTTTTGGAGCACTGGATAAGTTAAATATTTTATAAAATATGAGTTTTATATCAATTATTGCTTAAATTCTATAAGGAATTTATCAAGAAAAATTGATATGAAACATAATATATTTTATTTTTTGGATTATAGAACACCTGAAAATGCGGAAGAAATGTTTAAAAAACTTAGAAAAAGCAAGAAACGAAAATAAATAACCTGATAGATATTGTGCTTTTGACTTGCTTGGCGAATCTTTGCCACATATAGCACCAGATACAGAAAGTCTGGTCTCTTGGTAAAAACCTAAAATGTTCAAAAGTACACAAAAAATGAAGACAAAAGCTAATGGACTCTATGCTCTTAACGGTAATAACTTCATAGATTTCAAAGAAAATTCTAAGGCAAAAGTGTATGTTAATTTCTAGAGAGAATAGACAAATAAAATAATCATACTATCACAGTTGTACTGGTTAACTCAAAAACACATCGTTAAGAGATTATGATCGAAAATAAACAGTAGATCCCCATGGTAAATACCTATCGATCTACTTCTTATTAGTGTAACATCACTAACTTTTGATACCCATTAGCTAATAGAGTTGTTATTATCGCAGAATTTGTTATTACCTAATCATTCATTCCTAATTAAAAATATCAGAATATTGTGAGAGCACAAAATTAATTAGAGAAATCAATACTTTGGGAAACTAAACTGATTATATTTTATTATACAATAGCAGCTATTTATTTATATTTTACTTCTCAATAATTTTCAAAAATATAAATATCTCTAACATCCGATTATTCTCATAGGATCATCGATAAACCCAAAATTTTGGCTTTTTGCTTATAAGGGCCACATAAGCAATTTGTTGAAATCGGAAATTTATCTAAATTCTGTTTATTTTACTTTTTAAGGTAGCACACTATTATTTTGTGAATAATAATTAACCTGAAAACTTATTGATATCTAAATATTTTCTTATTTGATCTAAAAAATTGAAGAGTTTCAGATATCGAAAGTCGAAAAGTTTAATTTGATTTAATTCAGTTCTGCGATTACCCCAAAAAAGATCCGGAAATCTTTCAACACCGAGAACTTAAATATCATGAAAATATCAACTATGTAATGGTAGGCTACTAGGCTAATGAATACTAAAATAAATCGTATTTTTACGATCCCAGTAGATATTAATGACATAAGTTTTAGGCAAAAAGGGTGAACTTTTAGGCTTATAGAATTTTTATAACAGAAGACCCAATTAGATTCCAATGGAAAAAATTGTAAAAATGGTACTGAGTCTTTTAACCATTACCCTCCTAACCACGGTTATTGTTTATGCCACCCTTCCCTACTTAAACTATTTTTTAGGGGCCTTTATCCTCTACATTATATTCAGATCTCTTTATCATTTTTTCGTAAAGAAAATTCGGCTCAATAAACAATTTGCTGCAATTTTGGTGATAATTATTTCAATATGTGTTGTACTCATTCCATTGTATTTTCTCCTAGGTATAATTATTAATGAAATCCAACAGCTTTTACTTAACCAGGCGTTTATTATTACATCTATTCAATCTGAAAACCAATTTTTCACCCATTATCTGTCAGGGCTGGGGATCCCTACTGATGTTCTCCAAAAACAAATACAGGAAAGGGTTATGAGCATTGGTTCTGAAGCCGTCAATTACACAAGTAAGTTCATTTTTGGTTCAATTCAGATACTGAGCCAGCAGTCTATAGGCCTATTAATTATGTATTTTTTGTTTTACTACCTCTTAACAGGAGAAGATTCTATCTTTGTACACAAAATTTATGCAGCAGTTCCATTCAATGAAAAAAATACATCCACTCTACTAGGAGAGTTCAGCAGAATTGTCAGAACAACTATGATTTCAAATGGGGCTGTAGCCCTTTTCCAGGGTGCAATTCTGACGATAACTTTTTTGATCGTAAAAATTCAGGGAGCTTTTCTCTGGGGTTCTATCGCAACACTCCTTTCTTTTTTGCCCATTTTCGGATCAACCTTAGTCTGGGTTCCTGCAACTGTTATTGAGTTCCTACTGGGGGACTATACTGCAGGTAGTGCTATTCTTGCTGCAGGGATATTTGTAAGTATAGTGGATAATTTTCTCAGGCCCATGATCCAAAAAAAAGTTGGAGAAATCCATCCTTTTTTATCTCTTATTGGGATTATCATAGGAGTATCACTTTTTGGATTGCTAGGAATCATTATAGGCCCCCTTCTCCTTTCCTACTTTATTCTGACCTTAGAAATGTTCTCCAAGGAGTACCTTTCTTAGATGGAGTAAAAATATAATTGTGGGAGAGAGTTACTGAAATCCATAAGCATGAGAATTGAGATCTACATTGTTTACAAGCATTTAGTGTGTTCTTTTTTAAATCAGATCACAGATTAGTCCCCAAAACGGAATTACAGTTTCAACGCATTAATCATCAGAGTTTCTTGAGACTATGCAAAAAATACTTTCACTTTGCTAGGCTGAAATTAATAAGTACTGGAGTAGTTTTTGTTATGGAGGTGGATACAATGAAAGAGTTCTTCAAAGGATTGGTGGAACGTGCTCAGTACTATGAGCAGTTTGAAATCTTCAGAAACAAAAATCTCTTGGGAGAATTTAGGGATGTACGGGTAATTGACCTTAGTACAAAATCTTCAATAGTAAGTATGTGAAGTATAATTTGTTGACTAGAAGCCTAAAAATAAAATTAATAAAAATAATAAAAATTAATTAAAAGCTGCAAAACCTCTAAAAATTATTATCATTAAAAATGGGATTAAATAGTCTGTCGGGATTAGGAACAGAAGGTAACAAATAAAGGCGGAAAGAAAAATTACCTTCCAAAATAATATTAAATTTTTTGAATAAAGAACACAAATTAATGAAAGTATTATTCACCATATCTTTTTCTGACTATTGAGCTCATTATTATCTTGATCAGTAAGGTTTTCATTGGTTTGTGTTTTAAAAACCGTTCCAAAACTAATAAGTGAATTGCCATGTAAGTCTCAAGTTTAACTTTGATCACAGATGCAAAATTACCTTTGGGTAATTCACCTGGCCAAACAAATTTGCTGGTCTAAATTGTCAAAAATAGTGAATTACTCTTGTTGTTTTGATATTCATAAAAGTTTTTTCATAGCTTCATCCTCAGTATATCCGGTTAAAAACAACAACAGAGTTTAGATAGAGATGATGATTCAATTTTAGATCTTAAAAATTTGGTTATATAAAAAAATGTGATGTTCTTGCATTTGAATCAACAAGTGACCTTTGGTTTTCTGTTAACCACCCATACGGACAATATGATCTGCTTTATCAGAGATGTCCATGCCTGTTACTTCAGTGGCAGGTAGTTGACACCATGTAAAAATTGTTCTTATTTTTTGTATTTCAAATCTTATAAACTCTCTTAATGCTTTTTTTTGTTCGGTTTGCACATTAGATATCAAACGATAATCATGATTTTTCTGATCTACAAATAATGGATCCACGTATATATCAGTCTTCGAATCGGCGTTTTTATAACGTCCACCCCTATTATTGTAAAGTAAGTTATTTTCCAACACGAAGGTATGTGTTTCAGGTAGATAATTGATTACACCGTACCCTGTTCCATCAGGATCTTTTTTCCGCTCCTGGGTATTTACGATAATATTATTGCGGACAATTGTTGTATATCCTATTCCTTTAGGTGAAAGATCTATGGAATCACCTGCACTTTTAGGATACATATGGATAATCGCAGCATGATATACACCGTCAAACACATTATTCTCAATGAGAGTATCATAAAACCCACTTGTCACTATACCCCCTACCCAATCAATACTTGGGTTCTTACCAGTGCTATAAAAGATATTATGATAAATGTGGACATTTTTCGCGTCGTCCTTAAAATCAGGTTCTCCACAACCTATCAGCCAGATTCCAGGTCCATAAGTGTCATGGATAGTATTGTTATATACCTCTACATCGTTAACTTTGTTTTTTGATTTCTCTATTTGAATTCCCGAGCTACCTGCACTCCAGTTATAAAAGGAGTCAATCATATTATCATGAAATTTTACATGGTTTGAATCCCGTATTCTAAGACCACTATCAGTTCTGCAGGTTATGCAGTTGTTCCAAGCTGAAACATTTTTGCACTCAATGGCATAAAGACCATCATGCCCTAATTTATACACCTTATTATTATAAAATTGAATATTGGAACTATTTTCTACTCTCAATCCATCTCCATGCCCATCATGCATGTACATATCATGAATCTGTATGTCTTTAGAGTAAAGGAAACGGATCATATTGTAATATCCTTCCCCGTTTTTTTTGTCCTCATTATTATCATGATTTCCATAAATTTCAAATCCTTTTATAGTAACTCCATGGATCCCAGCACTGTTCATTTCCTTTATCATTGGCTTACCAGCTGGCCAATCTGCCTTGTTTTCAAGTTTAATTACGGCTGTAGGATCGCCTTCCAGGACTGTATTGTTTCCAATAAAAATGCTATTGGAGATGATGTATGTATTGGGGCCCCTCAAATGGACGGTTGTGAACTGTGGATTTTCTTCAACATATGCAAGAGCTTGATTTATTTCTATTTGGTCATCACTCCCATTGCAATTGAAATCTCCACTTCCATCCCCAGCTACATAGATCGTCTTATTTGATGATACAATGGGGAGATTTGTATGTATTCTTGAAAGGATGATTATACCCAGTGCAATCAAAAAAATTAGAATTACAAAGACAACGAAAATTCCTATCTTTTTTCTGTTTTGCCGTATGTATTCCTGAGGCCTTTCGTCCATTTGTATCACTTATGTTTAATTGTAGAGAATTTCGATAACCTTCGATTTCAACAAATTGTTTATATGCACTTTATTAATAATCAACCAAAAATTGGGATTTATTTAAGTCCTCTATAAGCATCCAATATTTTAAGGAATCTTAAAAATAATTCATTAGTATTAATTTGAAAAAACGAACAAATCCTTTGTGTTTTGATAAAATGAGGATGAATTCTTCTGCGTGCCATTTTCAATAACTTTCCCCAACAACCAATTAATGGATGCTTTGGAATATCATTCATCTTGAACATTCTCAAGCTTCTTTATACAATATAGCATAATAACTTATTTATATCACAGTAGCTGTGCCTACCCCCTTCACTAAAGTGAGAGACATCTATCGGTTTTACGAACAGATTGTAATTCCAAACTGAGGTTAATAGCAGCATTATGATCTCTATCAAGAACAAGACCACAGAAAGGACAACTATGTGTTCTTTCTGAGAATTCTTTTTTAACAAGTTGACCGCAACCTGAATATATTTGAGATGTATTTTTTGGATTAACAAGTTCTACATCCCTAAATCTCAATAATTGTGGTAATACAGTGGGATTAGCTAGTATAGTAATCCAAAATATACGCCTAAAAACATTTTCAACCACGCATCTTAACTGGTTTTTTTGCGATTTAATTCTTGAAGTTGTTGTAAGGAAGGTTCAAGATGTACAACAACATCAGAAATATCCTTGTATTCTGCCCTCAGCTTTTTGCTAACCCTGTGAGAGAGAATATGGGCATCTTCAAGAGACATGCCAGATTGCACAAGCAGATGCATATCGACCTTGATATCTCCCATGCTTCCACGTGTCCGAATTTTATGACAGCCTTTTACCTTATCAATTTTCATTACCAATTCACAAATTTCCTTCTCTTCAATCCTGGACATATCTAAAAGAGATCTTGAGGTCTCTTTTATAATTCGGTATCCTGCCTTAAAAATTATAAAAGAGATAATTAAAGCAACTATAGGGTCAATTATAGAAAAACCTAACTTCATAGCAGCAAGGCTTACTATAACAGAGAAGGAAATATAAATATCACTCCTCATATGCATAGAATCCGCTATAAGCACCTGGCTTCTGAGATATTGCCCCTGTCTATGCTCATATTGCGCGGACAAATATGTAACACCCATTGTCCCAATTACTACGAGAAAACTCATAGTTGTAACCTCGGGCTTGTGTGGGCTAAGGAAATTATTGAAAGCGTTTTGGAAAATTTCAACGCCCACAAAGATCAGCAGTAATGCGATAAAAAAAGAAGCTATAGTTTCATACTTCTGGTGCCCGTAAGGATGATCTTTATCCGGTGGACGGGCTGCAATAAAACTTCCAGCCAAGCCTATAATGTTGGAGACCCCATCAAAAAGAGAATGATAGCCATCTGCAATCATGCTTAAAGCACCTGTAGAAGTCCCATAAATAATTTTTGTAAGTGATATTACGATATTTATAATTAGTATATAGACAAGGACCCGCTGGATTTTTCGAAACTTCTGTAACAAATCTGATACCTCTGTTATGGAATTGTACGAACCCTGTCTATAAAGCAGTTGAAAAAAGCTTAATGCAAAAAAAATCATCGGATATATATTAATTTATCTTTTCATGCAGTATTTTCGAATCTCTTCAGTTTCGAAACCATCTATAAAAATCAGAAGGATATCACAGAAAATAAAGGAGAAAAAATTTATAATCTCAAAATTTTTTTGCTACTATAGTTTTTGCGCGTTTAGGATTTGGATGGGGGTTTTCGATTTCTCCTCGATTTAGAATATGAAGTGACTAGAACCACTCAAAAACTTGTCCTAAGCAAGATACGATTAAAAGTACATTTAATTCGTGCGATGACTATAAAATAAGTGTGTAAAAAAAAGCAAAATGTCTTATATAAGAAAAACATTATTCTATTATATAGGTAGTTGATATCATTTTAGATGAAAATTTCAAATTAATTTTGTTTTTGGGTGTGTTAAACACAATATTAAAACAGTTAAATTACACTGAAGTATAATAAAATTAGGATCTACGCAGTTAAACTGAAAAAAGGAATCATTAAGCACTTAATCGTTTGAATCACAATTAAAATGGAGAGGCTGCATGTACTTAATTCCATTATTCAACTACCTAAGTCCTAAAAATATAAAAAAATAAAATTCTTCGAATAACAGGCACAAATAGATGAAGATAACTATAAGTTAACATAACTTTCATTTTAAACTATATAACTGAGAGGGAAAATAAATGGATAAACAAAAATTTGCCATTATAGGAAAGACACTAATTTTGTTGCTAGTTTTCTTTTTTGTAACGTCAGTGATAGCTACAACTGTGTATGCAACTATTATATCGCCTTCCTCAGATGCAGGCATATCTTCAACTATGGGGGCATACCCATATCAAGGTTCACCGGTATCTCCAGGCTCACCAGCATCTCCAGGTTCACCAACATCTCCAGGTTCACCGGCATCTCCAAGTTCACCAGCATCTCCAGGTTCACCGGCATCTCCAGGTTCACCAACATCTCCAGGTTCACCAACATCTCCAGGTTCACCGGCATCTCCAGGCACACCCCCAACACCTCCATATAATTATTAAACCAGTGCCTACCCCCCTCATTTCAGTTAGAGGAGTCTATCGATTTTACGAATAGATTGTAATCCAAAACTGAGAATGCTAATAGCAGTATTATGATCTCTATTAAGACCAAGATCACAGAAAGGACAACTATTTGTTCTTTCTGATAATTCTTTTTTAACAAGTGACCACAACCAGAGCATATTTGAGATGTATTTCTGGGATTAACAAATTCTACACGTTTACCAGCCCATTCTGCCTTGTAAGTCGTGATGGGGATTAACTTGCGTCAAGATGCATCAGCTATATTCTTCGCAAGACAATGATTTTTGGTCATTCCTTTAACATTAAGATCTTCAAAAGTCATCAAATCAGAAGTTCTCACTAGATTCAAACTTACTTTTTGAACAAAATCTTCATGCTTGTTAGATATTCTTTCGTGGATGTGTTCACCCATATTTAATGCCTTCGCTCTTGTTACCGTTCCTTTTGGAGCCTTTGCCAACTTCATTTGATCTTTTGCAAGCACTTTTTCATCGATAACAAAAAATATAGAATTTGGTACGTATTGGCAGCTAGAGAGGGTTAAGAAACTTTTGATGCCAACATCTACATCAACTGATAAACCTTTCTTTGGTATGTCATATGTTAATTACAATTTAATCAGAAAAGAAGCGAACAATTTACCAATCGGTTTTTTCCGAATGCTAATTCTCTGTATTTCTCTATAAATAGCGGTATATGAAAATTTGTACTTATTTTGCTCTTAAAGAAGGATACAAACACCTTCAGTCAGTTGGAGACCAACTTATTGAAGAAGAAATATCGGAATAGTTGTAAGCCAACTTAATGCCTTAGTTTTGGAAATAAAATAGAAAATGATTCAGAATTTTACTTTTATCTATTTAGATTCTGGACATGCAAAAGAGGATAAAGCTCGGGAAAACGAAGCAAAAACAAGTGGAAGAAGAGATAGAAATGAATAAAAAAAGGGTGGAAGTCATCCTTTGGATATAATTTTCATAGCATAATAGATCGGGATTATGAGCTGATCAAAAGATTCAAAACAGTAACTGAATCAGTTAGTGATTTTCAGGTAGTTTAATCAGAAAAAATGAAGTGGTTTACAGGATAGGGGATATTTTGGAACAAATCAAAAGGTTATGATGCGACAATGAAAATAGCGGTAAAAGAGCATTCCCTAGAAATAAGGAATATATTAAGAAACAAGATGATTAGCTCAAAAAGGATTTCGGGGGAATTAATTTATGTAGTGACTAAAAAAATATTCAAAGCAGGAGAAGTTCTTGTTACTACTATTCAAAGAATTAATCTAAAGATGTTGTGTATAGCTTTTTGTTTTAATCTCTATCAATTGAGGACATTGGAAATAAAAGAAGTATTTTAAGGGTAGTGGAAGCTATATTTAAAATCAAAGAATAACAAACCAGCAACGAAAAAATCGGGTCAAATACAGAAATTCGCGGGAAAGATTTAAACAGGATTCACTCTAAGGAAAAAATTGGAGGTAAATTGAAATCCTCCTGATACTTTACATATTTAAAGTTGTGAGGATAGATACTATGAATCAACATAGATTATCCTTCAATTAAATCCAGTTCATATGGGATTGAAGAAAGAATGGCATTTTTTAAAGACAGGTTAGATGCCGGAAGAAAATTGGCAAAAAAACTTTCAAAATACGCAAACCGTTCAGATATACTTATACTTGCACTTCCAAGGGGTGGAGTTCCGGTGGCTTTTGAAGTTGCAAAGGAACTGAATGTAAAAATGGACGTTTTTATAGTAAGGAAATTAGGAGTTCCAGGAAATGAAGAGTTGGCAATGGGAGCGATTGCTTCTGACAATATTATTGTGCTGAACGAAGATGTTATGAGGTCTTTCCAGATATCTAAACAGATAATTGACGCTGTAGCTGCTAGAGAACTTCGGGAATTAGAACGCAGGGAGCATATTTACCAAAGTAAATGTCCAAAACTAAGTATAAGTGATTCAACGGTAATTTTGATAGATGATGGGCTTGCAACTGGTGCAACCATGAGCGCAGCTACTGCAGCTGTTAAAACTAAAAATCCAACTAAAATAGTTATTGCAGTTCCGACGGGTGCACTGGATACTTGCAGGTCTTTTGAAGGAAAAGTAGATGAAGTTATATGTGTTGCTACTCCGGAACCTTTCTATGCTGTAGGTACCTGGTACGAAGACTTCAGTCAAACTACCGATGAAGAGGTTTGTGAATTACTGAAGAAAGCAGCGAATTTTCAATTGAAGTAATAATTACAGTGAATTTGCTATTCATAAGTAACTTATTTGGGGGTCCAATATGAAAGAATCATCAAGCAACGGTAAAAACAATAATGAAGTTCGAATCCCAATTAATTCGATTGTTCTTGAAGGAAATCTTGTTATTCCTGAAGGAGCGCAGGGAATTGTTATTTTTGCACATGGCAGTGGGAGCAGTCGTCACAGCTCACGGAATAAATATGTTGCATGGAAACTTCAGAAAGAAGGCTTTGGAACACTGTTATTTGATTTGTTGACAGTCGAAGAAGAGCGAATTGATATGGTAACAGCTCATCTCAGGTTTGATATTGATCTTCTTGCAAATCGGCTTGTTGATGTTACAAACTGGTTTTTAATAAATTTTGTTACTGAAAACTTAAACATCGGTTACTTTGGTGCCAGTACAGGGGCAGCAGCTGCGCTTATAGCTACAAAAGAAAAATCTAATGCTATAAAAGCAATTGTTTCCAGAGGGGGCAGACCTGACTTAGCTGAAAAAGCTCTGCTTGATGTAAAAGCGCCAACACTGCTTATTGTGGGTGGAAATGATTTCCAAGTAATAGATATGAATCAATGGGCATTGGAAAGATTAAACGTAAAAGATAAGGAACTAAAGATTGTTCCTGGCGCAACTCATCTTTTTGAAGAATCTGGGGCTTTAGAGGAGGTTGCACATCTAGCAGGAGAATGGTTTAAAAGATACCTTCTGAAAAACAGATAACATTAGATATCAAGATTAGCTATTCAAGCAGAGCTTGGGGCATTTGAGCTATTACCGGGAAAAAATTGAAAACGGTGCTATTGAGAATTTCGATAGGCTTATTTCGTTAACTTTCGGCTCATGATAATATTTTTAATTTTTCAACTAGTTAGTAATCAAAAGTATCTGTTGTATGAAAATAAATCGCTGCAAACTGAGTTTTGGTAGGCTGACTAGTTACGGGAACTCCAAAAGATAACAATATTTTGTCATGCAAGATTTTATATCGAAATCATTGGCCATGTGAGCTATTGTGATCCTAATTATTAAGTATAATGTAGCTAAGAAACAGCTGTAGCTCTTTCGTAACATTTGCTCCCTCATCTTCCAGCTATCAATTCATCAAATTTACAAATCTTGAGAAGAATTTTCAGTTCTTCGAGAGCTTCCGGACACTTTTGCACAGTATTAGGTATGGGTTTAAGTCCGAGTTCTTCTCTTTTTTTCTTTGTTTCTTCGTCTAGAGGGACCGCATGTCCGCGCTCCATCACCATTTCCGCAACTTTCCGGTGTTCTGGAAGAATTAAACCCTCTCTAACTGCAAGTCTTCGGAGGTTAAGAATAGTATCCGTGATTGGTATTCCACGTGGACAGCGTTCCTGGCAGGTATAGCAAGTGGTGCATAGCCAGAGATTATCATCTGAGAGGACTGTCACCCTATTTTTACATGCGTCCCTGATAATTCTTCTGGTATTGAATCCGGTATTCCATCCAGATGGACAGCTTCCTGTGCATGTGCCACATTGCATACATGAAAGCACATCAAGCCCTGAAGCCTTTAAGGCCTTTTGTAGTTCTTCACTCATACAGATTCACTGCTTGGTTTAATATCAATTAATTTATTTTAGGGGTGTAGAAGGCTACTCTCCGTCACTTCAATTGTTGGATACAGTCGTCAATTTCTGCATTATTCTATTTTCTTAAGAAATAGTTCAACTGCGTAAATTCTAACTATAAAGGAGAAAAACGCTGTCTTGACAACAACTCATCAGTGATGGACTACCAGATGGATTATTAAAAGGATAATAGTGCTCACCCCTCAAGTATGAAGTACATTCTCCGATTGTTTTTTCCTTTGTTTTGAAGTTTGATGATCTTCATTTCTTTTAGTTCATTTGTATTTTTAACGTGTGTTCCCCCACAGGCTTCGATTGTCACTCCTTCGATCTCGACCATACGGACTTCTTTAATTTCATCTGAAAAACCTTTGGCTAATGTAGTTAACCTTAAGATCTTTTCTTCGGCCTCTTTACGGCTTACCATGTAGAAATTAATATGATTATTTTGGGCTATTAAGTCATTGGCAATCTTCTCATACTCAGTAAATTTATCTTTATCAAATACTTCAAGGCTAAAATCTACCCTGCTCTGATCAATACCAAGTTGGTTTCCAGTTATTTGGGCCCCGGCCTCTTTCTCAATTACATTTGCGATCACATGGGTTGCGGTATGCATCCGCATATGCATGTAGCGGCGATCCCAATCTATGATTCCTTTTACATTATCCCCAGCTTTCAGGCCCGTAGAGACATTTCCATCAGGAGAAACAATTTCATGACTGATATATCCATTGAATTTACCTACATATAAGACTTCAAATTCAGTACTGTCGGATTTTCGGATTAATTTTCCTGTGTCGCTCGGCTGACCTCCACTTTCAGGATAAAAAGCTGTACGGTTAAGAACTACAAATTTGTCATCTACTATTTTTGTGACAGTTGCTTCAAATTCATTTATATAGCAGTTAAGAAAGTAAAGTGCTTCTGTCATTGATAATCCTCTGTTCATAGAATTAATTTTAAGGGAGGAATTAAACTTGAAGAGACACCTCTAATATATACTCCTCATCTTATATAATCTGAAATTTTTGAGTTAATTATTGCTTTAGTCTTGAATCATATTGACCAATATATTCAAAGAAGCTTCTTATTAGTTCCAAAATCGGCAGTATACCAAAAGCACTGTGAAATATGATTGACTATGTTCTCCCTTTTTACTACAAAAAACAGGACTCAAAATCAATGGTTATGCTGACAAAGTTTGTGTCTTTCTCGTTTGTACTTATGCAGATGTTTTATGAGAAAATTTGTTTATTTTTGCTATTTTATTCAAGATTCAAGAAAATTTATTTACTCACTTTTGAAGAATGCATCGGGTTCTGGTGCAAAAATAATATTTCCTCAGTTTGAGACTATAATTCTTACCTTTGTGTGCCATTTTATCCGTAATGAGATATAATCAAATTTCCTAATTGCGAAGGTTTACACTGATTTTGCAACAAAGCCAGATTTTTTGCACCAGAACCCAAAAAAGACAACTAGTAAAATACCCCGTATCTTTTTTGTTTGGTTAAATATTTGTTTTCCCATTTGTCTTGACTCCAAAATTTTGTTTGATTTTATTATTATAGTTGTCTCGTTCAAAAAAATCGTTATCTATTTAGCAATCGGAGACTTGGCAGAACTTGAACTCGCATCTTTAAATGTTAATTTAGCCAGCAATGTCTATGCCAATGTCTCTAGTAATCATGCCAGGAATGAAGGTAGTATGGCATCCCCGGGTTCCATATCGATGATAATGACTTCAATGACTAGACCAATAATCTGTGCTGACAGTCGACGACAGTTCTGTTCCAAGTAACATAACTAAGAAACCAATTACCAAAATTTTTTTATACATACACTTAGAAATATATTTGATAATTAAAAAAATTTAGCGTAATAAATACGTTTAATTTATTAGGCTGTTGTTGTAATATTTTTAACTCAGTAAGTAAAATTGTGCGTGATTTTTAACTCATCTACCTCGTCATTTTGGTGTGAAACTCATCCTATTTAGTTTTATCCATTATTTTAACCATGTATTAGGCTATTACTGCATAAAAAGTGCATTAAAACTGCACCGTAGCTACACATAAATTGCACAATTATTCAAGACTGCATAAGTAATGTATAAACGCTGCATGATAACTGCTTAAATGCTGCGCCAACACTGCGTGATTACACTCTAATTGTTTACACAAACGCTGCATAAAATATGTATATCGTGCAGTCATAATACAGTCTATGCTAGAAGACAAAAAGCGTGTAACTGTAGCAATACCCGTGCAGCTGCATACAAAGCTTGTAGATACAGGCTATGGAGTAACAGAAGGTATCGTCAAAGGTTTGGAGCTGTTGCTAGAGCCTAAAGAGAACAACACCAATCCATCTAATGAAGTACGTATTAGTGACTTGTTAGAACGTATTAATGACCTGCAAGCTCACAACGAGACGTTGGTCAAAGAATTGGAAGACATCAAATCAATGCATAATAATTACATGTTGCAAATGCAGACTGTAATTACTCAGAGAGCAATCGAAGCTCCAGGCACAAAAAAGCCTTGGTGGAGATTTTGGTAAGTCAAATTACAATTATACCAAAGGATAAAATGAGTAATGAAATATTTTCTATTAAAAATATGTCAAGTTAGAATGAAAAATATTAACTAGTTAAAGACTCATTA